>Ga0335084_10000972_pt1 | contig 25899 bp, 25 predicted proteins | sample Lox_Sample_44_FD_206721 | JGI IMG/M metagenome (GOLD analysis project Ga0335084, IMG submission 206721) | Soil microbial communities from Loxahatchee National Wildlife Refuge, Florida, United States - Lox_Sample_4.4 | ecosystem: Environmental > Terrestrial > Soil > Wetlands | place: USA... | reverse complement strand
CTTGTGACCCACAAATTACCCGAGCTAAAAAATAGGGACGCCGACATCACCCACGCGGCAGCGTCCGCCGCGCCAGCGGCTTCGTTCTGACGGGCAATCTGGACATTGTCGGTGTATTCGTCGGATTATGACCTAGAAACCCCCTGCGTCGATTGAATTTAGTTCGAATTTCCTGGATGGTTGGTAAATGCACTAAGCGGTTGTTTTCGCAAACTTCTGATCGGTTCGTCTGAATGACCATCTGTTGTTCGGGAATTGGGAGATTCGCGATGAAATTCGCAGTCGTGTTGCATACTGCCAGCCTGCTTCCCGCTTCCCCGCTGGCGCTCCGCCGATTGCTCTTGAAGCACGGCTCCTGAGCACTCACGCAACGGTAGAACGAACGAATTGAGGAGGTTTCGATGAGACGGTTGATTGCGCTAGTTTCGGCTTGCTTCCTTTCGAGTGCGATGTGGGGCGGCACACCTGCTGAACTGCTTCTTCAGCAAGTTGCGCAGGCCAAGACTCTGGCCGACAGGCACGCCTATGGTGAGGCGGCTGCCGTTCTCGAGAAGCTGGCGAGCGACATAGACATCACCACGCTTCCGAACTGGCCGGACACGCTCCATGACTGTGCACGGTACGAAGCACTCGGGGGAAATCCCGACAAGGCGATGGCGACCCTGAAGTATGCCGCCGATTTGGAAGTACTGCCTCTTGGTGACGCAGTAGCGAAAGAACCCGAGTTTACCGCTTTGCGCGACCGCCCCGAATTCAAGGCGCTGGTGGCGCGTCTCCAAAGGGAAGCGGCGTTGTGGAAGAACAGCCCAGCCCTCGTCACTCCCTTCAAGCCAGTGCTGAGCGAGGAGGAGAAAGTCGCGGGGCTTTCCAAGATCTGGTCGGAGGCACGCTTCAATTTCCCGTTCTTCGGGCGTATCGATGTGGATTGGGACACGGAATACATGGCGTTCCTTCCGCAAGTGCTAGCAGCGACAACCACCGAAGACTACTACCGCGTGTTGGCACGGTTCGTCGCGATCCTGCGCGACGGACATACTCGTCTCGTCGCCCCCAGGGAGCTGAACGACCGCCTCTACGCCGTGGCGCCGCTGACTACGCGACTCGTGGAGGGCAAGGTGATTATCATGGAGGTCGAAGACCAGGCGCTTGCCGCGCAAGGCATCGTCCCAGGCACCGAGCTTGTGGCGATCGATGGTCGTCCCGTTCTCGAATACGCGAAAGTCGAAATCGAGCCGTATGTCTTCGGCTTCACGCCGCAGGACCGCGCCGCGTGGATCTATGGCATCGAGCTTCTCCGCGGACCGCTCGAAAGGTCGCTGAACCTGTCGTTCCGGCTGGCGGAGGGCGGAACGATTTCGTCCGTCGTGCGGCGCCGCACGAACCGCGGTGGCTATTTCCCCGAAACGCCCATTGCCGCCGAGTTCAAGATGCTGCCGGGAAACATCGCCTATCTTCGCGTGCAGGAATTCGTCGACGACGCCGCGGTCAAAACACTGCGCGAGAACATTGCGACGGTCAGCAAGTCGAGCGGTCTCATCATCGACATCCGGCTCAACGGCGGGGGCAGAGATGAGAACATGTCGGCCGTACTGGCCATCCTGACGAATCAGCCATTCCCCGGATTGAATTGGCGGTCGCGCGATTATATTGCGGCAGTGCGCTCATGGCAGCAGGCGCCTGGCTGGAAGCGGGATACCTACGGCAGACAGCAGTTCGACTCCGCAGCGCACTACAACGGCCCGGTCGTCGTGCTGACGAGTGGCACGACCTATTCCTCCGCGGAGCAGTTCGTCACGGGAATCCGGACCTTGAAGCGCGGCACCATCGTGGGCGAAGCTACGGGCGGCAGCTTGAGCAATCCGATAGTATTCCAGCTCCCCGGCGGCGGCATGGGCTTCATCGGCTCGAAGGACGATTACTATCCCGACGGACGGCTCTTCAATGGCATCGGCATCATGCCGGATATACCTGTGTCGCCCACCATCGCCGACATCCGCGCGGGGCGAGACCGCGCGTTGGAAAAAGCGCTGGAGATGTTGAAGGTCAAACACTAACTGTCCTCCCCGGGCCGAGCGTTGCGAGCGCAGCGAGGAACGGGAGGGGAAGTATCTTACGGGGTGTGCGTCTCCAGTCGCGGGAACTGCTCGTCGGGGACGCGAGAACATTCTCCTGCTGCAATTCGGTGCGAGCGTGTGTGGGTCGGTGCATGATTTTGGATGCTCGTCATTCGCACACTAAAGCTGAGGTTGATGATCACTGGGTGAGTTGCCGACAAACCTGAAGTTGGGCAAAACTTACTTGAGAGATTGATCGGAGGAAGCTTTATGCTTGCGGACTTCGCAGTAGTTCCTATGGGGGTCGCAGGTAGCGTTAAAGAGCTGGTAGCCGAAGCCCTAAGAATTGTCGACGAATCTGGCCTTCCCTACAAGCTCGGAGCCATGCACACTACCATCGAAGGAGATTCAGATCGCGTCCTGGACGTAATTCTCCGCTGTCACCGCTGCATGCTGGAGTTGGCGCCGCGCGTGCTCACCAGCATCACCATCGACGATCGCAGAGGCGCAACCGGCCGTCCTGAAGGCAAGGTCAGAGATGTGGAACAGGTACTCGGCAAACCGCTCTCGCGTGTCTGAGAACAATGTTTGCCGCGGGGCAAGTCTCCACTTTCATGAGTGGGGGCTTGGTCGTACCGGTTGTCGTCGAGGCTCCCCACCGAGGACGTGCTTTTGGTGAAGACATCATCCCATAAGGTGGTAATGCAGCGGCCACCCTAGAATCCCCGGGGCGCACAAAATCTGCCAACTTAGCCACACGGCTCCGCTTGGTTATTTCCAGCCTAACTCTTCCTCCCGGTCACGGCGTAAAAAGCAGTCGCTTCTTGCTCAACGTTCTTGCTGCCGCACTTGGGGCATCTCGCCTCTACTTCGTGTTCCTTCAGAGTAAGAATCAGTTCGAAGGTTTTATGACAATCGTGGCAAACGTAGTCGTACACGGGCATACGGGCCTCCCGCTCGATTGCGATCACGAGCTACGGTTGGAATTGTAGCGCTAACACCCGCCGCTTGTCCGTGAGCCCGCGCGGCTCCGAAGACGCTCGTTAAAGAACTGGGCGCAGCATCGAAGGAAATCATGGCTGAATCCCACGGCTATGCTCAACCAAAGCATTCGCTCCCCACGCTAAGTCTCACAAAAGCCCCGAATCGTGGTGTCTCCCATTCACCAACTACAGAGGTGTGAGCAGCGCCCCACATTCGAGCTCTCGCTCAATGAGCGCATATCGTGGCACGATATATAATAAATTAATTAGTACAACGAGAGGAAAGCGATGGCGACGCGTACAGCGGCTCAAAAGCATGTTGAAGCAAGTGAGACTCTGAATCGTTTGCCGCAGCTGGCCGCTCCATTGCTGCGCTTCAACCTTCAGGATGAGTTCCGAAAGCTTAGGGAGGAAGACTCATGGCAGCGCGAAACCGGGCGCAGTTCGAAGACGCTCGCCAAATACCCGGATTTTCGGATTGTCTTGGTGCTCATGAAGGCCAACACGCAGATGAAAGAGCACCATGCTGACGGAAGGATTTCAATTCACCCTATCCAAGGCAAGCTCCGCGTCCATCTGCCGGATCAACAGGTCGAGCTTCCCGCCGGGGAATTGGTGGTCATCGACTATGGCATAAAACACGATGTCGAGGCACTCGAAGAGAGTGCTTTCCTGCTTACAGTCTCTTGGCCGGGAGGTACAAAAGAAGAGCGACACCATGCGAGCTGAGCGTACTGCTGCTCACATACGTCACGTAGACAAGCTTCATGATGAACTTCTGTTCGCGGACTTTTTCCTGTCTCCGCAACCGCCGCTCGATTAATTCTGGATCGTGTTTGTAGAAATAGGAGAAAGCACAAGGACAGAGGGGACGAACCAAATCAGGAGATAGACCCAGCCCTGCCAAAACTTCAAGGAACCAGCGGGAACGAACAGCAGGGCTCCGACGACCACCCAGCGCCAGCAAGAAAAGATAATCCTCGGACAGAATCCAGTACAGTTGGAGTCCGGGAGGCAGCCTAATTTCTGTCGTTCGAGCGAGAAGCGGATAGATATACTGGTTCGCAACTTTTCTTGATACTTGGAGGCAGAATGTGCTCTCTGTCCGCGGACAACGGCATCAGCCGCCGCACGGCTCTCACTCGCTTGGGAGCATCAGCCCTGGGGTTGGCGTTTATGAACCCTTCACCGTTCGCTCCCGAAGCGAAGGATGAGGCTCTCCGCTTGCGACTGCCGAAGTTCAGCGAGCGTTCGCGCGCCCTGCTGAGCCAAGTCCTGGAAGATCCCAAGTTCAGCGGCCGGATTCCTGCCATTGCAGTCGAAGCTCTTGCGAAAAGCGAGAACGCCAGCGTCGACGACTTGATGCTGGGCTTGCTGCCGCTAGCACAAACCTGTGCGCGTGCGCCGATCTCGAACTTCTTCGTTGGCGTCGTGGTGCGGGGGGCCAGCGGAAGCCTCTATCTGGGAGCTAACATCGAGATTCCCGGCCAATGTCTGGGATTCGCCGTGCATGCCGAACAAGCGGCCCTGTCGAACGCGTACATGAACTCCGAGCAGTCCGTCACCTCGCTGGCAGTGGTGGGCGGCGCGCCCTGCGGCCACTGCCGGCAGTTCATGGAAGAAATGTCGCCCGCCGGAGAAATTCTGATTCTGATCCCGAATCAGCCACCGGCCAGGCTGGCGTCGATTTTGCCCGCGGCTTTCGGACCTGCGGCGCTGGGAGCAACGCAGGGAGCTCTGCCTGTCCGCAAAGCGAATCTTACCCTCAGCGGCGGAACTTCCGATGCCCTGAATGTGGCGGCCCTCGACGCGGCATGCAGGTCCTATGCGCCATACAGCAAATCGCCGGCAGGCGTCGCCATTCGCGCGACTGGCGGGCGCATGTTTCAAGGTTGCTACATTGAGAATGTCGCCTTCAATCCCAGTCTCTCGCCACTGCAGACCGCCGTAGTGCAATTGGTTGCGGCGGGCCAGGCTTACTCTGCGATCTCGGCAGTGACGCTCGTAGAGGTGCAGGGCTCAAAGATCAGCCAGCGAGCAGTCACGGAGACGGTCCTGGCCGCGCTGGCTCCGCAGCTCAAGCTGGAAGTGGTTCTGGCAAGAGCATGAGGTCACTGACTAGTTGTTCGTGCAAACGCTGATTACAACACTTGACGTGGCTACTCCCCGAATTCCCCGTTATCCTTGTTCTATTCCAGCTTGGTACGATAAGAGCCATGCAGACTGATCCCGCCAAATTGCGAGATTTCGCCGTGCGCTATACCGCAGCGTGGTGTTGCCATGATCCCACGAGTGTGGCTGCATTCTTCTCCTAGCGTTGACATCATCAGGTGGTGGGGTTGGTCTTCGCGGATTGCAGGAGAGAATTCGTCAGCTCGGAGGAACATTGAGCATCAGTTCCTCAGGAATCGGCACCACGGTTTCAGTGACCCTGCCGATTCCGCAAGTGGTTGCTCCTCAGAGCGAAGGCGCTGCGTAACACAGGAAATAGTGAGAGTCGATGCGCTGAAGCCAGGTTTATAGACCGCATTTCGACACGCCCAACACAGCCGGCATGAGGAAAGACAAGAATCGTGAACGCAGTCAAACACTCCAGACCAGAGGCTGATTGAGTGTAATCGCCTCTACGGCCTCAACGGCCAATCTGGAAAGCTATTGTGGAAGCACGATCTCGGCGGACGTCCCACAACCAAACTAAGCGTCATGGGCAATTCACTCTATCTCGGGAATTCGACGAATCGGTTATTTCGGATTTCCGCCGATGACGGCCACGTCCAAAGCGAGCTATCAGTGCCAGCTTCCTCTGAGGGTCGCATTCTGTCTGTTGGAGGCCCCTACTCTCTACATCTGTACTGGAGGACCGTGATGGCCACGGCGGGTATTTGATCAGCACGGATCTGAATTTGTCCCGGATTCGCTGGACACACAAAGCAGATCGGGCGTGGTCCTAAGAGTGGCCACGGCTTTGGAATGGCCTTCTAGTCGCGGGTAATTGCCGTGGTGAACTGGATGCCTTTCGCATCTCTGACGGCGCCAATGGTCGGACAAGCTGAAGCGCAGCATTGGCACGCATCGGAACACCGAACAAATTTATGTAGGAACGCAGGAAGACACAGTTTATGGTATAGGCCGCCTCCCTTGGCATCACGAACTACAAAATGAAATTTCGGTGGCACGTGTGCGAAACTCGAAGCAAAGATAGCAATGCATTTCTACAGAGATCACATCTACCCCCATCTTGTGACCATGCTGGGGAACCCAGCGCCTATGCAGAAGATTCGTCAGCGCATCGTGCCTTTGGCGCAAGGGAAGGTCCTTGAGATCGGCGTAGGTCCGGGCGTTAACTTTGTTCACTACGATGCTGCAAGAGTAACCAAGGTCTATGCCCTCGAACCCAATCCCGGAATGATCCGAATGGCAGAGCAGCAGCGCCGCCGAACGGAACTGGACATCGAATTTCTGGACCTGCCCGGAGAACGCATTCCCTTGGCGGACGCCAGCATCGATACGGTGGTTAGCACCTTTACGTTATGCACAATACCCGGCGTGGCGGAGACCCTTCGTGGTATCGGACGAGTTATGAAACCAAGCGGCCAGTTCATCTTCTTTGAGCACGGGCTTTCGCCTGATCCTCCCGTGCGGCGGTGGCAGGAGCGGATGGAACCGCTCTTTCGCTGGGCCTTCGAGGGTTGCCACGTGACCCGCGACATTCCGTCGCTCATCAAGCTGGGCGGATTCAAGATCGAGCAGATGGACACAGCGTATCTCACCCCTTTTCCGAAGTCAGGGTCACATTGCTTTTGGGGCATCGCACGACCGGACGTGTGAAATGGTCGTCAATCCGTAAAATATCCCAGCCGCTGCCGGGCTGCGCCAAATCGGGAACAGTTATGTCCGACTAGCGTCATCCGACCGGCATATGAGCCAATGTGCCACGGTCCCGAACTCCCTACGACTGTTCCTTTTTTGACCAGTTTTCTGCTTGATTGCCATCTAGCATTTTGAGCTAACCAGCCTTGGAGGAAATCATGGAAACCTACGTCGAGTTGATCCAAAGGTTCCTTGAAATCCAAAGTGGTGGAAGACAAAGAAGCCCGAGGTTAATCGCGGAAGATGAGCGGCTAGTGGATGGTCTGCGTGAGGAGATGTCTGGCGTTATCTGTCCGCTCAAGTGCCGGACGACAGAGTCGGGGAACCGGGGGTATCGAGAAAGGATTGGGGGGCAACGAGGAAACGCATGCGCCATACCGGGAATGGGTTGGTAGACAATTGCGCAGACTGTTCGATACGAATGGAAGAATTCCAATCAGGCGGAATCTCAGCAACGTCTTTACATCTTCGCGAAACTGAGCGGGTGGCAGTCTTCCGAATAGCCCGCCGATCCAGAGCGTTTCTGGATACTTCTACGGAACCACGAACTCCTCCGTCTACAAGATCACTAATCGTGGGAAGTTCACGGTGCTCCATACGTTTGCGTTCGCTCCAATTGGAGTAGATAGAGGAGGACGCCCGGAATGACACACCTAGTCACGCCTATCCGCAGCCTTGCGCTTGCCGCCACCTTGTCCATAGCAGCCGCCGGCGCCGAAGCCCTGCCGAACCAGTCGGCCGCCGCCACCACACCCACCAACGTCGCTCGTGTTTATGTCCAGACCGCAAGAGGGGTGAATGTTTACACCACCTCGTCAACCGGCAAGCTGACCCTGGTGTCGGGCTCGCCCTTCAAGAACACCGTAGGCCTGATGATCGGCACCGCCGGAAGCCACCTCATCACAGTGGGCACTCACTACATTCATTCTTACGCGATCCAATCCACCGGCGGGATCGGGGGGCAGGAGGCGCAGATCAACTCGGCGCTCTACCCGGCCGGGGAGTGCGGCACTACCCTTGGGGGCACGATCGACCGCACTGGCACCGAGGCCTACATCCAACAGGGAACCTCCGAAGAGGCCTGCAATGGCTTGCAGTCCTTTAAGATCAATGCGACCACCGGCGCATTCACGTTTGACGGGGTCGCGTGGAGCTTCTGCGGCACTGGCGGCTGCGCCATCCGGAGCCCCCTTGTCGTTGCCGGGAATAACGGCCACGCCTATACCTTCCGGGAGTTTTATTGTGACAACGGCTTCGTGGCCTTCTACCGCGACAGATTTGGGGCGATGAACCTCGACAACCCCAACATCACGTTCGCGCCGCCTACCGGCGATGGGGGCGATTATTCCGCCGTCTCGATGGCCTCCGACAATCAGCACGTGCCCACGGGCCACATGGCGGTAGCCCTTCAGAAGAACTACGACTACCCCTCCGGCCCCTCCTTGCCGCCCGTGCTTGCCTCTTACACCAACGACTACTACGGCAACCTTGTCTACAACGGCGCCATGCTCAAACCCGCGGTCTACCCGGCGTCGATGGTGATCAACCCCCAGGGCAATCTCCTAGCGGTGAGCGGGGCCCATTACGATGAGTCCATGAAGGAAGTGCCGGGTCTTCAGGTCTTCCACTTCAATGGACGCAATCCCATCACCGGGTACTCCAATATCCTTACCAAGGACCTCATCAGCAGCGTCGCCTGGGACAAGAGCTATCACCTCTGCGCCACCAGCCGTGCCAGCAACAAGCTGTATGTCTTCACCATCACGCCGACCTCCATCAAGCCGGTCGCGGGATCACCCTTTACCCTAAGTGGCCCCAGCACCCTTGTGGTTCGACCGTTGTAGCCAAGCGATGGGGAGAAAGGTGCGCTCGCTGCCTGAGCGGGTACGAGCCCAACGAAGGCAATGACAAGGACGATCACGTTTCAGTCCATTTCTCGCTTGACCGCATAGTGACGGGCAACGCGAGCTCTTTTTTATCCTGAGGTAGGGGAGTGCCTTAGATTAGACTTCGCTTCTTCGGCGAGAATGAATGGGATGAGAGTGAAGGTGGAGTGCTACTCGGGGCATAAGGCCGATGAGAGGCCAGTGTGTTTCCAACTGGACGGCCATGAGTACATGGTCGAGGAAATGCTCGACCAGTGGTACGGTCCGGAACACGTGTTCTTCAAGGTCCGGGCGGACGATCACAACGTCTACATCCTGCGGCACGAGACCTCAGCGCCCGACGGAAAGTGGGATGTCATTTCCTTCCGGGGACCCGGCTGATCAATGCGCCAGCGCACCGAAGTGCGCGCCGAGATAATGCGGCCAGACCACCAACGCGAAAACCCCGTTCCAAAAAGTCAGGTGGAGAAAGCCGATGGTGAAGAGCCATCCGGCGCACCACGCCATGCTCATGCAGGAGTGCGGCTCGATTCGTATCTTCCGCGTACTCTCTTCGGGCGTATCCGTTTCTCCGCAGTGCCATACCGCAGCAGTTTACGCTTCTCGCTGCACCAATCTTGGGTAATTGACTCCCTTCTTTCACCGGACGTACGTTTGTTCCCAAGGAGCACTCCCCATGAATACAACCTCCCCAAAGAAACCGTCAGCCACCGCGATCAATAACCACAAGAACTCGAACACCAGATCCGCGAACGCGCCTACGAACTCTACGAGGAAAGAGGCCGCGAAGACCGCCACGATGAAGAAGACTGGCTCCGCGCAAAAGAGGAGATCACCAACAAGAAATTCCGAACCGCCACCGCCTGACTGGTGCACACTCCCAGCCAGAAAGTGAGGCAGGCCCCGGTCGATCCGGGGGCTTTTTTATGTACGCTAGCGCTCCACCATCATTTCGATCGCCGATTTGGGTTCGGCGGAGTACTATTGGCGGGCGGGGGTTCAATCGTTATGCTTCGTAAGCGCGGCAATCCCAACTGGGGCCGTCCTATGCCGCCCGCTTCGGTCATGTGTACCGAATTTGAACTCCAGGTGAGACACTTGCGACTCGCACCCGAAGAGTACGTTGCCTCCGCTCACCTCCGCAAATGGTGCGAACACAATAAAAATCAATACTACATCCCCGAATGGCTGCTCAAAGCCTGGAACATCTCCGTAACTTCAGACCTCACCGGCGCCGCCTAATCCTGCTTGACGCCTCGCGGCCGCTTGAATCTTCCCGCTTGGAAAGCATAGCGTGGAAGAGGAAGGTGGCCTATGACCTAGGTTATTGCCGAGGCCCTGCATCGGGGTAAAGGACACCGCCTGCGTCGATGCCTGCCCCGTGGATTGCATCCACCCCAAGAAGGGCACGCCCTACGATGATGGCCGTCCCAGCTTCGATGAAGTCTCGCAGGTCTACATCGACCCCATCGAATGCATCGACTTTGGCGCCTGTGTGCCCGTCTGCCCGGTGTGCGCGATTTTCGCGCTGGAGGATCTCCCGGCCGAAGAAGTGGAAGCAATTTACGGCTTACCTTTTGTGCTTGATGGGCAATATCGGTTACTCGTTAACCCAAAGCCCGATGTGTCACGCGGTGAGAGACCACGGCTGGAAGCGCAAACAAGAAGCGCGAGGCGCGCTCCGTGGCAAATACGTGCTCTCCTTTTGGCAGCTCTTAATTGATAGGTCCTTACCCTACAACCTCGTCAAATTTTGGGCGCGGTTGCGGCTGACGTGAGTCGTCCCCGCACTGCCGCTGACGGCGATCATCCCGCAACCGAGATCGTCCTCCTGCTGTCCGCTCCTTAGTGCTACCCGACCCATACGTGCTTGCCGCATGAGCAAGGGACTGTATCCGTCGGCTTTTGCTTGATCAATTGCTGCGCGCAGATTGGACACGGTTTGGTCATGACGTAGGTCATAAGACATCTCCGAGAAACCACCCTTTTAGCTCCTGCACGTGGAGTGCCAGAGAAGTGTCTCCTTTTCATTGAAGCGGGATCTGGGGAGTGGGCGTGATCGGGATTGATGCGTTCAGGACTGCCTTTACAAGCCTTTAGCCGCTTGAGCAGGCGGGAGAAGCCTCAGACTTGCACTACACGCAGGCGGTTTCGGGCGCTGCTTTCATCGCAATTGCTAAGGGCTTTACCGGGCACTTGCTCAGGTATTCACTGGTGACGGCGGCCAGATACAGCGCTTGGGGTAGCGCGAATTTTCCCCCTCCCGTGGGTCAATAATTACAGCCTGGCGTGGTAATGCGCCTCGCAAACGGGGGCCGCAATAATCCTGGCCGTTGCAGCCAACTGCGCAAACACAAAAGGAAATTACTACAACAAGACAATTTGCTATTCAGGAAAAACCTCAGTTCAGCGACGGTCGGGTCCGCAACCTAGATGTCAGAACGAATCCGGCATGACTTCTCTGCGCCATCGCTATTGCACGCTGGGCAACCACCCCGCGTGGACGGGCGTCTGAGGAGTGAGCTTTCCAGGGGGGAAGCTGCCAACGAGAACGCCCCATGACTTGACCGAGTCTCGGGCGTTTTCGTCGCATATGATCGGTTTCCCATGATCTATGAATTACTTCTTACAGACTTGTGCCCACTGAGAAAGACATCGGCCCGTTCAACTGCACGTGGCAGGGCATCCAGGTTTCACAGGCAAGGAATGCCAATCCACGACCCGCCCACGCCGCTGAGTCGGAAGACACAGCCCAGGGCTGGCCGTAGCCTTTGTCCACTTTGTTAGCTTCGTTAGGATGCCTCAAAACGGCGACCTCCGCTCGTGCACATTTCAACGAGTAGGAATAAAGTTAAACATTGTCCGCCGGCGCCCTGATAATCAGCGGAGATGGGTACAATCTTTAGCGAGTTCGAGGCCAAGAAGGAACTTCCTGCTGATTCGCTACTCCGGCGAGAAAGAGCAGCATCTGCATGGCACATGGTTCCTCCCCGTTCCTCTTCGGCCGCCTGTCGCGTTCAACGTTTCCCGGCAGCGAGGCCATCCGCCAGCTGTGGCGCGTAGCGCCGCCGTTTGTTACAGCTGTTTTTTCCCGGGAAGGCATGCTCTCGAAAGAGGGGCGGATCCTGATCCGCGGCAAGTTCCGGCGCTTGTTGATTTGCTCGGTGCTCCCGCTGGCCCGGCACTTGCGCGTTCACTATGGGCTACAAGGCGGATGTAACAGCTGCGGCGCAAGCTGCAACCTGCTGTTTCGATGCCCGCACTGGGATGCGGACTCACGCCTGTGTACTGTCTATGAATCCCGGCCACGCGTCTGCCGCATGTTTCCCATCACCCCCGCCGACCTGCGCGATCGGGACCTAGAACTGCGACGTACGGTCTGCGGTTTCCACTTCGCTGCAGAAAAAAATGAACCCCATCCCTTACTCGTTCATCCAGAAGTCAAGGAGCAGAGTTCCTAGCATGCATTATTCACCGGAATGCCCAGGGAATGGCGGTATGCCCGTCCTGCGACCAGGGCAAAAATCCACGCGGGGCCGACTGCATCGCTTGTAGAGGCACCGGAACTTCGGATTTATCAGACGTGCCGAAGTCTGAGGCGTCGGTAAACCGATTTTTCACTAATGAGTCCGCGCCTATTCTGGGTTGTGGACCAATGTCGGTTGAAATAGTTGGGGTGGTGCAGAGCCTCTTCTTGCCACATCTCAGGCACGCTTGACCTGCTCCAGCGTGATCATAAACCCACCTTCGGGCACGTCTTGTCTAGCGACCCTTGCACCCTTTCCACGTTGATCTCTACAGACGGCCGACTCACATACTTAAGGCAGGGGAGCCTCAACCTCCTCAAGCACCCATTGGTCCGCTGTTTCCAAATGGCAGTCGTAGCCGTAAAACCGACCGTGGAAGATGTGCTGGAATAGGCAGGCTCGCTGCCCACGCAGGACCGGGTTTCCAGCGACTGAGTGAAAATCGCCGTCCGCAGAAGAAGCGGCGAACACTTTGACCTGCCACTCGCCTTCTGGATCCGTGGTGTAACGGTGCGGATAGATCTCGGTCGCGAGGTAGTAAATCCCGGTTTTCTTACCGTTCTCGTCCTTGGTATTCTTGACAAAAAGCAGTGTAGGTGCAGCCACGGTGTCAGCCGTGGTCAGCAGGATTTTCTCGGGCGCTTTGTCGAGGTCGTGAACGCTGGCCGCACTTTTGCTGATGATTTCGAAATGATCACGATCGTTGCCGCGATAGAAAGTCAAATAAAAACGTCCGGAGCGCGGATCGCGGAAGAGATTCGGGTTCTGGTTGCGCTGATTGGGAACACCTTGGACTAGCACCTTTTCTTCCTTCAAATGAATCCCGTCTCGGGAAGAAGCAAGCACAATGTGGCTGCTCGGTGTGTCGTAGTCGCGGCTAACGGCAAAATAGAGCATATCTTTCTGTTTCGGATCTGCCTTCGCGAGAACGGAGGGCCAACGGGCATTCGTCCACAGCGGGTTGCTTTCGTATTTGGCCCAGTTGATCAGATCGTTGCTGCGCGCCAGACCGATTCCACGTCCTTCGTTCAGCCCATACCATCCCCAGTAGCGGAATCCTCCGCGCTTGAGCTCAAGCACACTCATGGTGTGCGGGTATTCGTTGCCTTCCCAGTGCTGAGCTTCTGGGAGCACACGACGCGGTGTGCTGAGCTTCAGGTAAGGTACCGCCTCAGCCACCTTGTGCTCCGGCGACCCCTGAGCGTACACACTTACGGCTCTGAGTGCCATCACCGCCAGAAGAAAGCCCGAACAGCGACGAAGTCCCAATGTCATGAATTCCCTCCTTCTAGCTGGCGATCACGGTTGAGTTAGCAACTGCCCTTTCCGATTGACGGTAGCGTTGCTAATGATCGGTCGAGCCCAGAAGCCAACGCTGAGGACGCATCCAAATGTTAGGTAGAGAAACGCGAGTCCTGCGCGCAGGCCAAAGTGATCTCCGATGCGACCGATAACCACCGGCACGATTGCACCGCCCATTATTCCTGTGCTCAGGATTCCCGCGAACGGCCCGTGATGTTCGGACACGGAATTCAGTCCCAGGGAAACCAGGACCGGCCACATAATGGAAGCGAAAAGGCCAATGCCCGGAAAAGCGTATATGGCCACCTGCGCCGAGCCGAAGAGGGCGGCTGTCAGGCATACCAGGGCCGCGGCGGAAAATCCGATAAGTACCTTACGGCTGTCAAAGATCTTCAGCAGCAGCATGCCGATAAAACATCCCGCCGTGAGCAGTCCCCAGAACCAGGAAACGGCCAATGCGCCGGTCGTGTGGGGGTCGAAGCCGTGATACTTTGACAGAAACTCAGAAATCCAGTTGGCCGTGCCTTGTTCGGACCCGACATACGCAAATACGCTAAGGAAGAACAACCCCACGATCCGTTTTCGCACTAGCTCGCTATACATCTGCCACGAACCTGATCGTTCATCTTCCTTGCGCTCCACCTTCGGAAATCGCGTAAAGACAAGCAACGCAACCATGCACAAGGTGGACACAGCGAAAATCCAATACATGGAGGCCCAGGGAAGATTCGGTGGCGTAACTCTGCCCAGCACACGTAACAGCAGATTGCTGGCTTTGGATCGGTTGCCGAGATTTTCCACCAGGTAGGAATAGACCCTCGGGCTCACAAACGAAGCGGAGCCGAAAATTAACTGAGCGAACGCAGAATTAAAAGCGAAGTGCTCTTCCCCGCCCGCAACGCGCAACAGCGGGTTGATCGCGACTTGCAGCGTCGCCATACCCGCTCCCATAAGAAAGAGCGAGATGATGGCAATGGAATAGGCAGGAAGAAGTGCAAAGCTGAGCGCCCCCAATGTTCCGACCAGGAATGCTGCAACCATTACCGGCTTCTCAGAATATCTTTCGACCCAGAATCCGGCGGGAATCGACATCACGCCGTAAGCTATAAAAAAAGAGAACGGCAAGAGGGCGGCCGCGGTAAGGCTTACCCCAAAGCTGCTGATGATGTCAGGCACGATGGGACCCAGGATATTGGTCAGAAACGACATCACGAAGAAGACCAGGAAAACGAGGCCTACCATGTAACGGTTTCGCACCATGAAGGCTCGCCTCTTCCTATTCCGTCGTTGTGACTTTGGTTGCCAGTTCGAACTTCCCCGGCTCGCGCCCCGCGAGAGCGGCGAGAGCAAGGGTAATCATTTGAACCGGCAAGATCTCGAGAATGGGGCGAATACCGCCGTGGTCTGCCATCCGGAAACATTCCAGCGATGCTTTCTCCCCAATGAGTTCAGCCCTGCCGCCTTGCTGCCTTATATCGGTAAGCAAGCGCAGATTGAGATCGCGAGTTTTCGCGTCACCAGAAAATACAAGGACAAAGGTTTCTTCGCTCAGCATCTCGAGTGGGCCGTGGCGGAAGCTGGCGCTGCTCATACCTTCGGCGTGAAAGTGGTCCGCCTCTTTTACGATAAGCGCACCCGTACCAACCGCAGCCAAGGACGTCCCTCGTCCCACCAGGAACAAGTGCCGAATGTCGTTCAGGCGGTGAGCCAGGCTGGCCACATATTCTTTCCAATCCGCTAAATACGCTGCGACCCCGGGCGCGGCGTGCTTCAATTCCCGGCTGGTCTGTTTTACATCCCGCTGGCATAGGATGTCTCCTAGCCACTTCAGCGCCATCAGAGCCGTAACATAGGTCTTGCACGATACTGAAAACTCGTGCCCGGCCTGTGTGAACAGGGCGGCTGTAGCGTGTTCCACGAGTGGGCTCTGGGGCGTGTTGGTGACTGCGATCACCGCCGAGCGTTTTCGATTCACTTCAGCCAGTCGCAACATTTCGGCACTCTGTCCGGATTGTGACACCGCGACAATCAGAGTTTTCGGGTCGAAGAAGCGATTCTTGTAATGGACTAGCTCTGAAGTCTCCACCATGATGGCCGTGAAACCGTGACCGATCAGGTGTAAGTTCAAAGGATGGAGCGCGTGAAACGAGGAGCCCATGCCGGTCAGGACGATCCTCTGAAATCTGCCTTTGCTTAAGCCCACAGCGAAACTTTGTAGTTCCTTCAACTGGTCCAGCATCTCCAACGTGTTTTCGAGCGCTTGCGGCTGATTCAGAATGTCGCGCAGGTACTCGCCTTCGATCACTTGGAGGTCAGCGGGCACTCTGTGCTCCTTCCTGGCCGAATCGGTGATGCCAGACTCTTGCCGCGCCGATCAGATTGGCGGCTTCTCCCAGGGAAGCCATTGCCAATTCAGTTCTATCGTAGGGAACGAATCTGCAACTCTCACCGATTATTTTCCGAATGCCTCCAAGAAAGAGGCTAGCGCTTTTCATCACACTGCCCCCCAGAACGATGGCGTCTGGCACAAACAACGTGACTAGGTTAGCCAAGCCCAGGCCCAGGTAGTAGGTTTCCCTCTCCACTGCACGCCTGGCCCATTCGTCCCTTTGAACCGCAAGCTCGCAAATTCTCTTTGCGGTTAGTTGGTTACGGTGTGGGTAACTCGCAGGAGCCTCGCGCTCAAGCCACGTGACCATGGCCGGGCCAGCGGCCAGCGATTCCCAACACCCCCGAAACCCGCATAAACAGGGCGGCCCAGAGGGGTCGATGATGTGGTGGCCGATCTCCGGGTGAGACTGATCGACTCCGCGATAAAGTTGTCCGTCAAAAATAAGGCCGGTTCCGATTCCAGTTCCGACTGTCACATAAACCAATCTGTTCTTGTCCTTGCCGGCGCCCCACCCTGCCTCTCCAAGAGCGGCCGCATCGGCGTCATTTTCGATCGCCACTTTCACCGCGAAGATTTCAGTCAAGTCCCGGACCGGGTTCTGGCCTTCCCATTGCGGAAAGAAATTGACATTGCCAATCCCGCCCGTGAGCGGGTACACGGGCCCGGTAGATCCTATCCCGATGCCAGAGATCGTCGTATTTGCCATCCGTGCCGTGGTTCGCAGCATCTCGGTTATGTTCTTAAGCGCGTGGAAATAGCCGAGATCGGCGTCGGTCGAACACTCCTGGGAAGCCAGAACCTTGCCATCGTCATCAACCATGCCGACGGCGATCTTCGTCCCGCCAATATCAACCGCTCCTATCACGTGTTTTGCCTCTTCATTCACAACTGCGCCTAAGTTAACCACCTACTGCCATGCGAAAACGAGGCCTTCATAGGCTCCGATGTCGACCTTGAATGTGGCGCCCGCGACCTGCAGTTTCGTGCTCCCACCGGCCGTGATTCTGGTGACAACATGAAGTGGAACCGATGCGGTTACAAGTACACTACGCGGCTCAGCCCCGTGGTTCGTTACGACCACGTATCCGCGGGTACCGCCGCTCAACGCGGAAACCTCCACGGAAGGCTGGTCACTGCGGAAGAGCGGCTGAACCCGTGCCCAATCGCGGAAAGCTTCGTAGACGCGGTGTGTATTTTCGGGCTTGTCGAACACGGCTGGCACGGTCGCGAGATAACTTTCCAGGGGGTAAGCGCTCAACAACGTTTTGCCCGTACCCAGAGTGTTGGCAACCAGGGCGGGCCGGTTGTCCTGGTCAACCGCAATCACCGTCCCTCCTTTCACCTCAAGGATCGCTCCCCACGAGCGCAGCGTTGCAGTCGGCACGGAGTAGTGGAAAGTATCTCCCACCTTCAAGTTGCCGAAAGGCGTGACCACTCGAAGAGTGACATCGTCTTTAGGATTTGCATCGACGAGCCTTGCCCCAAATAGTGACTCCATTTCCGGAATCGCCGCGTCCGCGGCAACCGATGCATACAGTGCACCTCCTTGTACGACGTATCTTTTTGCCTTTTCCCAAAAGTCTGAATGCACGTGCACCAGGAAACTGTCCGTGCTGGTTAATGGCGACGGCATCAGAACCAGCGGATGCTTCTGCCATTCGTCATACTCCCGCGGAAAATCCGCCTTCATGCCGGCGCGTCGCGCCAGGATGAACGACGACAGCCACGAACCGGTGAGCCACAGGTTGTCCTCGCTAAAATTGGGCTGTGATTGCCCGGTTACATTGGCACCTTCATCCGTCGAAACGTAGGGAACAACCTCCGGGCCGGTCAAACCGAAGTGCGAGAAGTCTCCATGAGGTTTTGACCACTCGTAGGGAACCATGATCCCGGCTTCCGCCGCAGCCGGCTCAATTCCACTAAGATCGAGCTTGGCAACGATATTTTCAAAATCCCGAAACATCTTTGCCGAGGCCCGCTCCTTGGCGTCCCAGGTGGTCAGGCCAAATTGTGTTTCATGTGGAGACCGCAGGTAGGGAACCTTGTGGAACTGTTCCGGAGCCGCGTCGGTATAGCACCAGATTAGGAATCCATTTGCTCCCGCACCCAGCCCCGAGTAAAGGCTCGTTTGCAGGAACTTTGCGACTTGATCAGAATCGTACTGAGCGCTCGAAGCGCCGATCTCCTGCACCATGGCGGGACGCCCCGCGCTACCCGATAAAGCCGTCTCGAACGCAGAACCGTAGGTGCCGCGCTCGGAAAGCATGGCATCAGGAAAAAGCTTGGGCGCATAAATGGAGTAAGGGTGCACGCTAAAGAAGTCGACTTCCTCGCGGACGTTGTCCGGGCGAAACGGACCGCGGCCCACATCCTCCATGCTCGTTCCGACCACAATCGGGTGGAGCGAGTCAAAGCGCCGGATCGACCAGGAAAGCAGGCGCGACCAGTTGATCGCCATCGCATCCGTGGTACTGTCGGCGGCAATCCAAAACGGAGGTTCGTCGGTCAAATCCCAGCCCAGAATCGCAGTTTCCTTCCCGTAGCGGCGCGCCAACTCGGCCACGTGATCGGTCTCGATCCTGAGCATGTCGGGATCAGAATGCGGATGCCTTCCCTGCCGGTACGGCACATCCCAATACGCTTCCCCTACTTCCCCGCCAATGAGCAGACAAGGATGCAAATAGATCTGATAGCGGTGAGCAAGAGAGATCAGGAAGTCGAGTTCGCGAAAGGCTTCGGGATTGTAATCGCCCGGACGAGGCTCGATCCAAGCCCAAACGAAATCAAGACGAATAGTGTTGAAGCCGAGTTCGTGCATGCGCGCAAAATCTGCCTCAATCGCCTTTGGATCCCATTGCGTGGGCCATTGCATTGCCGCCTTAGCCGGCACCCAATTGGCCCCCACCGGGATGAAGCGATGGCCGTCCTGCGAGAAATAGTTGCCTTCCAAGTGAACTGCAGCGAGACGTGGACCTCCGGAATGCGTTTTCTCCGCAGTCTGCTCCTGTGCGCTCGCCGGTTTGACAGCCTCATTCGCAACCGAAGCGCACAGCCAAACAAAAGCCACCAGGAACAGCCATCGTCCGGCGCGGCAAAACGATGCCGTAGTGTTTCCGATTCTCATGTAGACTCCGTCCGACTCAGACAGCGTGCACGGTGCACGTCTATCTCCGACTGCTTTGCGCGTGGGTACTCCCTAGAACGTGAACTTGAGAGCCAATTGAAGCTCCCGCCCAGGGTTAGAGCTTGTGACTTGACCAGAGAATCCGGCAACATCGACTGTATTAGCCGGGGTCGCAAATTGCGGATGGTTAAACAAATTGAACGCCTCCGCACGGAATTCGAGATCCCGCGTTTCTCGGAGCTTGAAATGTTTGAATAGCGAGAGATCGACATTGTACGCGCCGGGCCCGCGCAAGCTACCCCGCCGCGCGTTCCCGAACAGACGGGAGAAGGTCTGGCCGGACGCCAGCGCGGGAACCGCAAAAGCGCACGGGTTGTACCAGGTCGCAAGGGTGTGGATTCGATCGGCCGCCCGGCCGCCTTGTGAAATCGTAGCGGCACAACTGGAGTCGGGATTGGACGGCACCGGTCCCGGCTGATAGGGATCGCTGATCACGTCAGGCCGGTAGGCGCCCGATCCTGTGTTGGAAAAGTCTGCGGAAAGCAACGGCGTGACCGCCTGTCCCGTATGCGCCGCCACGATGCCGTTTACAGACCATCCGCCCACAATCCATCGGCTGGCTCCCGTGCCACTCAGGAAACGCTTTCCGGGCCCGAAGGGCAGTTCATACGACCATGCCGAACTGAACTGGTGTCGGTAGTCAGGAGCGTTATCGCCCCTCTCTGCCGCCGGGTTGTGAGTATCCTGTGGTTCCAGGAACTCGTTTTCCTCCGTTTGGCCCAGGGTATGCTGCCACGTGTAAGCGTTGAGCATGCTCCAGCCCGAGGAAAATCTCTTTTCGAGTTTTACCTGCAACGCGTGAGTGATGGACATGTATTCGTGACTTTCAGTACGAATGCCCGCCACATCCGGGACTGTATTGAAGTAGGGGCGGCCGAAGTTGCCGGTACTGTCAGAGAAATTGGTGTCCAATGGCAGCGTTGGCTGGTTCAGGTTGCTTAGGAAGGCCAGTTTCACGCCGTGCGTACCCACGTATGCTACCTGTAGTGCCACGTCTTTGAACAGGGCGCGCTCTACGTTCAGGTTCCATTCTTCAATATATGGCGTCCGATTGTTGAACAAAGCAGCACTGGTTCGGCCAGCAGGATCTTGCACAGTGGGATAGCTCGGAATGGGGAACACCCCGGTCGAGAGCTGATCACCCGGGGTACTTGCCGGATTGTTGATGCTTTGACTGAAGAACAGACCGGTCGGGTTGAAGGCCAACTCGGTGTCATTCTGATCAGCTTGGAAGCTGTAGAAGATGCCAAAGCCACCACGGATGACCGTCCTGTTGTCGTCCCACGGGGTATAGGCGAAGCCGACGCGAGGGGCGAAGTTGTTCAGATCCGTCACCACATTGCCCGACCGGCTCACTCCCGGCATCTGCGGTGAAACAAACACGCCGGTGGCGAAGTCAAAATTCGCCAGCCGATTCTGATCCTCGACCATCGGAGTAAAAACCTCATATCGTAGTCCCAGATTCAACGTGAGTCTCGATGAGGCACGAAAATCGTCCATCAGAAAGCCGCTGATCTCCCACCAGCTCATCCCAAACGACTGCTTTTGCTGATCGCGGGCGGCGAAGATCGGATAGCCCAATTCAAAGGTTGCCAGTGCATTGCCGGTCTGCTGGCTCGCATTGTTCAGGTCAGATGTGAACTGCTGATCGAAGTTCATGGTCCCGGTGGGATTGAGGGCCTGAAAGAAGCCATGTCTGCGAAGCTTAAAATCACCACCGGCCTTGATAGCATGGCGCCCTCGAATGTAAGTAAAAGCTTCGAACACCTGGTAGTTGTTTTCTTTCAAGAATTCTGGAAAACAGCAGATATTGCCCAATGACGCGAACCCGGAAATATTGATATTCGTCAGCCCGCCGGTTGCTATCAGATTGGCTGGATCGTTGATTCCGGGAATCCCCAGGTTCTCTGAGACCGGTTGATCGGCGAAGTTCTGAATCGCGTTCACTTCATACCGCATATAGCCAATTTTGAATTCATTGATTTTGGTCGGAGAGAACGTATGGACATCGCTCAACCCCACCGCTTTGGATTTGTTCTTGATATGCCCCGAAAAGGATCCTCCTCCCGCCAGCCCCGGTAAGGGATCGGGGTGAATGGAATCGACATTGCCGAAACTGAAGAAACCGAAGAAGCTGTCGTTGGTCGCCAATTGGTGGTCGAGGCGGATGTCGAAGGAATCCTGATTATTTTTCGCGACCGGATTGAAAAGGAACTGATTTGTGGTCCCGGCTACATTCGGCGCGGCTGGGAATAACCCCAACACGTTAAGCGCCGCGGGGTCGAGGGCATTCTGCGGAATCTGGTTGTTGGGGAAAGGGTTTCGTGTCCCGGGGTTGGCTTGGCACGGGGCTCCGGCGGTCCCCGTCCCAGGGTTACAGGGGTTATAGATCTGATTGAGCACATTGCCCTGCGTGTCGCGATCCAGGCAAACTCCCGCGCCATCGAAGCCGCTCCCGCAAAGGTCCGCAAAGTTCCCACTACGCTCCGATTGCGGAGGAATGAATGAAATATCGGTCTGCGACTGCCGGATTCGGGTCCCTTGGTAGTCTCCGAAGAAGAAGGTCTTGCCCTTCCTGATCGGTCCGCCAAAAGTGCCTCCGAATTGATTCTGTTTGAACGGGGCGATCGGTGCCGTTGGGTCGTCAAAAAAGTTCTTGGCATCAAACACCGCGTTACGTACGAACTCAAACAGACCGCCATGAAAATTGTTGCTACCAGACTTCAGGACAACGTTCACAACGGCACCGCCCTTGCCAATGTCCGCGCCAAAGTTGTTTGTCTGGACCTTGAACTCCTGGATTGCGTCAAGGGAGGGCTGGATCACTTCGAAGCCGATCTGTTGCTCGTTGTTGTCGAACCCATTCAGCAGGAAGTTGTTATTGGTAGCCGTCAGACCATTCACCTGGATGGCCCCATTGCCGCGTTCGTTTTCAGGAATCCCGCCCTGCTGCACGATGCCTTCCGGGCCCGCGTTCACGCCCGGCGTCAGATATGCGAGCTCGATGAAATTTCGCCCATTGAGAGGAAGGTCGTTAACCCGGGTCTGTTCGATGACTTGCCCGAGCGAGGAGGTTTCAGACTCGACTAGCGGCTCCACTGCCTGTACGACGACCTGCTCAAGTCGCGATCCGACCGACAGAGTGACGTCGGCGCGTACCACCTGGTTCACATCCAATTTGAAACCAGCTTCCACGGCCGTCTTGAATCCCTCGTGGGCCACTGTCACGGAATAGGTTCCCGGCTTCAATTCGGTGACAATATAACCGCCGTCGCCGTCGGTTTTCACCATGTGCGAGACATTCGTCTGAGTCTCCGTCACCGTGACCTCAGAGTCCGGCAACAGAGCTCCGGACGGATCGCGCACGGCCCCGACGATTTTGCCGGACTCGACTTGCGCTTCGACAGCAATGCTGATGGACAACGTGAAAGCGAGAATGACCGGCACCACAACATTTAAAGAATGCCAAAATCTGCGACCTGTTCTGTGCTGCCTCATACCAGGTACCTCCGGGAAGTGACGCTACGACCGATCAGCTACATGAAAACGACATATGCCTAAATGATGTCAAGATATTCTTTCTACGAGAGCGAATCCACGGCAAATTTATACAACCACATAATCGCTATATGTAATTCATTAAAAACAATTTCTTGTATTTTAGGCTTGCGTGTTTATTGTTTCGATAAATAAGATCATAGAGCATCATTGATACGTGATATACCATGTCTCTATGTCGCCTAACATCAGACTCGCTCAGTCGCCCGGATCGGACAACTCGGTCACCGCGAACGACCTAAATCTTGTGTTGGACAAACACAGTTTTGTTCCGTTTTATGCCCAGATCGTCGATCATGTCCGGTCCCTCGTGAAAAACAACAAACTCAAGGAAGGGCAGGTGTTCTGTTCCGAGGGGGACCTCGCGCGCATCCTTTGCATCAGCAAGATGCCGGTCCGGCAGGCATTCCAAAAACTCCGCTCGGAAGGCTTGCTGATGATTGCGAAAGGCAAGAGGCCTGTGATCGGCTCGGGACGAGTGCCCTGGAATTTCCAACAATTGCGAGGATTCAGCGAAGAAATGCGGCGGCGTGGCCTAGTGCCTTCGGCCCAACTATTATCGCTGAACTTGCAGGTACCGGAACTTGAAGTCGCGCAAGCACTGAAACTAACGCCGGTCGAGCAGGTTTACTCCGTTAGACGCCTTCGGTTTGTGAACTCGGAACCGGTTGCGGTTGTGACCAGCTTTTTGCCGGCCAGAATTTTCTCCGGGATCGACAAACAAGACTTGGAAAAGCGTTCTTTGTACGAGATTTTCGAGCGTACCTATAGTCGAAAAGTGCAGTGGGCGGAAGAGGTCATTGGCGCCATTACCGCCAACCCAGGCGACGCGAAGATCCTGCAGGCAAAACAGGGCAACCCGCTCCTCCTGATCAAGGAAACGACGTACGACAGCCAGAACATTCCGATTGAATACAGCGTTTCCCTGCTTCGTGGCGACCGCTACACGGCGTCGGTAATCTCAATCCGCAAAACCTGACACGCTGCTCTCGTTAAGGGCAGGGTCAGTCAGACGTTCACTCCGTGACGGCACGAACTTGAGGATGTGGAACTTCGCATTTCGATCACGGTAAAGAACGACAAACTCCGGAAACAACGCCCGAGTGAATTTATCAAACGCAGCGTGGCAGTTACCGATGGCTGCCAGCCTAATCAGGGTCGCAGCATCGGCTTTTGCTCACGATCCTGCGGCAATCGGCAGGAACCCCTTTGGCAAACGAGACGAGGTGGACACCCGCTTCCGTCACCACAGGGAATCGGACAACCTCCTACGAAACACACCGGTCGCCGATGCGAATTCAATAGTTGTGCCCTTGCCGCAAAACAGATCGACGGGCTGCCCGTCGCACCCGCAGCGCCCGCCCGGGTCGAAACATGCGCCCGCTCTCTCCACGACGCAGTTGCCGCGCTCTTCGTGGCCCGTGAAGCCGCAGCGTTGACCGGAAGGACACTCCGAGTTGCTCTTGCAACTGGCCTCCCCGTGCGAGCTTCGAGTATTACCTTTTTCTGTCCCACCAGCGGGAGAAACGACGGTCGATCCGCTGCCGCACGCCACGAGCAGGCACAAACCACAGAGCAACACGGTGCGCGTTAACATCAGTGTATGCATTGCTGCTGCTCCCTTCTTTCTTTCCTGGGGCTGTTGATGACAGGATTCTCTCGTGCCCACTTTCTTGAGAGAACGCTGGCTGGGAACTGGTCTTGCGAACTTTCGTGAGCGAACCAATACGATTATCTCTCTGGAGACTTGGTCGGTGACGAAAACAGGCGTTTGAAGGCACAGAACGAATACACGCGCGCCGTGCTCGACCACATTCCGGGGCGAGACAAGTTGTATGCGCGGAAAAAGCCCGGGCCAATAAGAAAGCTGGCCGCGAAATCGCGGATTTCCTAGCTCAGCAATCTTTGGCCTACGCCCCTTCAGATCTGAACGACCAAGTCATTCCCCAAGAGTAAAAGCCGATCACAAGCATGACGTTGACAGGCATGCCGAAAATAATGTAAAGGACCGGCATGAACAGTACGGACTTCTGCAGTACCAACGCTTGTAGAAGGACCTGAAGAGGTAGAAACAGCGCCAGATGGGCCATCGTGATCGATGTAAGCAGTGCCTTCCTCGGCAGACCAAAGTCGAAAATGTAGTACGTCAAACCGAATACAAAAGGCACCAACGAGATCAGACCGATTCCAGATGTTACGAACCCTCCCAAATAACTGTCCGGGGTGTGCGGAAAACGGGCGGGAATAAATGCAAAATATAACAACGCGATCCCTTGCACCAGCAAGACCGCTCGCAAGAGATAGGTGACAGGACTCAGCCTCTTAGAGATAAAGCAGGTTGCCACAAGAATCAGCAATGTGACGGCACAACTGAGCCACCACACTTGGGCACTCGGCAACACAGCCTCCATCCGCAGGTAGGGAATATTGAAACTGAGAAAGGGCGTCCAATGGTGCTCCGCCAGGCCGAGTTCTGCGCGCAGAGGGAGCGAGCGAATTCCGAACGTGAAGATCCGAGTCCAGAGGCGGCAAACCCGCGGCAGCAAAGTCAACCAGGCAAACGAAAAGAACACAAAAAGACAACTGGCAGTAATTAGGTTCATGGTGCCGAGGCGAAAATGAACCAAGGCCCGGTGCATGGAAATCACCCCGCCGCGATGTCCGCGGACACGAATCGGGTCCGCCCCCTTCGAGGGATCCGATCCCTTGCTGTTGCGGTCCTCAAAACTCCTTGAAGAATCCAAAGCTCGTACCACCTCTAAGATAGGTCGGGTTGTGATAGTAATCCGCTATGACATTGACGCCCCAATGTGGACCCACCCACTGGCGCCATGTAATAGTCAAGGTCTGACTGTGAAAATCCGTAATGGTCGATGTTGGCCCGACTAGTTGATACGCCTCTTTTCCAAGACCAGCCCGAAGGGTGATGTAATGTTTCTGGTTCCGGCCTTGTGTCACCGCGATGAAACCTGCGGGAGAAAACACAGACCCGGGATTGCTGACGTTGAAACGAACTCCTTCCTCGAGGATCCACGGTCTCTCGAAGTAGTAAGTAGAACCGACGAAGAAGCTGTGATCTCGGTGGGCGTCTTTGGCGGCGTAATAGCCGAAGCCGAGAGTAGTGATCAACTGCCGGCGACCCA
>Ga0335084_10000971_pt1 | contig 25911 bp, 25 predicted proteins | sample Lox_Sample_44_FD_206721 | JGI IMG/M metagenome (GOLD analysis project Ga0335084, IMG submission 206721) | Soil microbial communities from Loxahatchee National Wildlife Refuge, Florida, United States - Lox_Sample_4.4 | ecosystem: Environmental > Terrestrial > Soil > Wetlands | place: USA... | reverse complement strand
CTTCTCGAAAGCATCCGGGAACGCGACGAACGAGATCGATCGCGAGCGGTGTCCCCGCTCAAGCCCGCGGACGACGCGGTCGTGATCGATAGCTCGTCGTTGTCCGTCGACGACGTGTTCGAGCAGGTGTGGCAACTCGCGGTCGATCGCGGTCTGGCACGCGCAACGCGCTGATCGGGTCCGACCGATTCGCGCGTTGAGGAGTGCCGGCGCGTGCGCCGTCGAATGCCGTACGGGTGCGATCCGACCAATGTCGAATCGTGAACACCAACAACCGATGAATCGTGATTGCATGAGCGAAAGTTTTGCTGACCTATTTCAAGAAAGCCTGAACACCATCGAGATGGCGCCGGGCTCCATCGTCACCGGTACGGTGGTCGAGATCGACAACGACTGGGTCGTTGTCCACGCCGGACTCAAATCGGAAGGCGTCATTCCGCGAACCCAATTCGTCGACGACAAGGGCGACTTCAAGCTCAAGATCGGCGATCAAGTCAAAGTCGCGATGGAAGTCGTCGATGACGGCTTCGGCGAAACGCGGTTGTCGCGCGAGAAGGCGCGCCGCGCCGAATCGTGGATGATGCTCGAAGACGCGTTCGAGAAGAACGAGGTCGTCGCCGGCATCATCAACGGCAAAGTGAAGGGCGGCTTCACGGTCGACATCAACGATATCCGGGCGTTCTTGCCGGGTTCGCTGATCGACATTCGTCCGCTGCGCGAGACCGCGCACCTCGAAGGTCGTCCGCTCGAATTCAAGGTGATCAAGCTCGACCAACGGCGCAACAACGTCGTCGTATCGCGCCGCGCGGTGCTCGAGCAAGAGAACAGCGTCGAGCGCGAAGCGCTGCTGTCGTCGTTGCAGGAAGGCCAGGAAGTCAAAGGCGTCGTCAAGAATCTCACCGACTACGGCGCGTTCGTCGATCTCGGCGGCGTCGATGGGCTGTTGCACATCACCGACATGGCGTGGCGGCGCATTCGCCATCCGAGCGAGATGGTCAACGTCGGCGACGAAGTGAACGTCAAGATCCTGAAGTTCGATCGCGAGAAGAACCGCGTGTCGCTCGGCATGAAGCAGCTCGGCGACGATCCGTGGGTCGATTTGATTCGGCGCTATCCGGAAGGTTCGCGCGTCATGGCGACCGTCACCAATCTGACGGATTACGGTTGCTTCGCGGAAATCCAGGAAGGCGTCGAAGGTCTGGTGCACGTCTCCGAGATGGACTGGACCAACAAGAACATCCACCCCTCGAAGGTCGTTGCGGTCGGCGATCAGGTCGAAGTGATGGTGCTCGACATCGACGAAGAGCGGCGACGCATTTCGCTCGGCATCAAACAGTGCCGGCCGAACCCCTGGAACGAGTTCGCGCAGAAATATTCGAAGGGCGATCGCATCAAAGGGAACATCAAATCGATCACCGACTTCGGCATCTTCATCGGCCTCGAAGGCGGCATTGACGGTCTCGTGCACCTCTCCGACATTTCGTGGAACGAGACGGGCGAAACCGCGGTGCGCCGATACACGAAGGGCGAGGAGATCGAGACGGTGGTGCTGTCGATCGATCCCGAACGCGAACGCATATCGCTCGGCGTCAAACAACTCGATCAGGACCCGTTCACCGACTACGCGGCCGCGAACGACCGGGGCAGCGTGGTGAAAGGAACCGTGCAGAGCGTCGAGCCGAAAGAGGCCCAAGTACTGCTGGCACCGGACGTCATCGGCGTGCTGAAGGCGTCCGAACTCAGCGTCGATCGCGTCGAAGATGCGCGCAACGTGCTGAAGGTCGGCGAGCAGGTCGAGGTCAAAGTGATTTCGATCGATCGCAAGAACCGCTCGATCGGGCTCTCGATCAAGGCGAAGGATATCGACGACGAACGCAGCGCGGTGAAAGAGCATCGCCAGAAGGAAAGCGAGCGTGCGAATCCGACGACGCTCGGCGACCTGATCAAGGCGCAGATGGACCAGGGTGGTTGACCGGTCGCGAGTACCGAGCGGCGAGGGCCGCTCGGTAGCGCGCGATCGGTTCTGCGAACCAGGTTCAACTGTATGAAAAATAAGGATTTTATGGTTGAGCACCCAACGCGGGTGTGTTAGCGTCTCAATTTTGAAAATGGCCGCCGCTTTGAACGCATTTGCGATGACCAAGTCGGAACTGATCGAGCGCATCACGGCGCGTCAGACGCAATTGTCCGCCAAGGACGTCGAACTCGCGGTCAAGACGATGATCGAGCACATGGCGCAGACGCTCGCACAGGGCCATCGCATCGAGATCCGCGGCTTCGGCAGCTTTTCACTGCACTATCGCGCGCCGCGCATCGGACGGAACCCGAAGACCGGCGAATCGGTCGGCCTTTCGGGCAAATACGTCCCGCACTTCAAGCCCGGCAAAGAACTGCGCGACCGGGTCAACGAGAGCCTCGACGAATTTCCCGCGCCGGCGGCGCCCTCGGCACCGTCGATCGACGGTTAGCGGTCGCCGATCGAGCGTCGATGCGTAGATTGGCGCGCTGGATCACGGCGATCGCGTTCACCTTCGCGGCACTCGTCGGCGTGTTGGCGGTCGTCGACAACCGCGATCACGTGGCGTTGCATTTCCTCGCTTGGGCGACGCCCGCGATCAGCATCTATTGGTGGCTCGTCATTGCGTTCGCGTTCGGCGTCTTGGTCGGGTGGATCAGCGCCGGCGTGCGCGTCGTCCGCGCCGTTGCAGGCAACCGCCGGCTGCGACGCGACCTCGATCGCAGCCAGAGCGAACTCGAACGGGCGAAGGGCAACGCTGCCGCCGGCTGATGTTCGAACACGTCGACCTCTATGTGGTGTTGGTGGTCGCGATCGGCTTGGGCTTCATGCTCGGGCGGCGCGAACGCGCGCGGCGACGGGTGCGCCGCATCACCGATCTCGGTCGCGACCATTTTCACGGCATCAATGTCTTGCTCGACGATCGGCCGGATCTCGACGTCGATCGCTTCATCGAAGCGTTGCCGACGGACGATTCGTCGATCGACACGCACCTGACGTTCGGCGCCGTCGTGCGCCGCCGCGGCGAGCTCGACAAGGCCATTCGCATCCATCAAAACCTCCTCGCGCGCCGTCAGCTGTCGGCGGAAAACCGCGCCCTCGCCGAACTCGAACTCGCGCGCGACTATCTCGGCGCGGGCCTGCTCGATCGTGCGGAGCAGCTGTTGCGCGACCTCGTCGATCGCGGCGGCGCCACGGATCGCGTCGTGCTCGAGCATTTGCTCGAGGTCTATCAGCGCGAGCGCGATTGGGGGCGCGCGATCGAAATCGGCACGCAGATCGTTCGCCGCGGTGACCGCGAGGGCCGCGCGGCCTTGGCCCATTTTCATTGTGAACTCGCCGAGCAAGCGCGCGAACGAGGCGACGACGGCGACGCGCGCCATCAACTGAAGCAGGCGCGGCAGCACGATCGTGCGTGCCCGCGCATCGGATTGTTGTTGGCCGACATCGAACTGGCGGGTGGCGACCGCGCGCGCGCGCGCGCAGCCCTGCAAGACGTCGCAAAAGCGACGCCGGCGCTCGCCGGCGAGACGATCGAAGCGTATCGGCGTGCGTGCGACGCGCGCGACGAACGCGCGGAGCTACGGCGCTTTCTCGAACAGGCGTTGGCAACGAGTCAAGATCCGCGCCTCGCGGCTGCGCTCGCGCAGTGCTATCAGGACGACGGCGATGTGCAGCGCGCCGAACAGCTGCTCGTCGACCAACTCGGCCGCCACCCGTCGGTGGCGGGCCTGCGTTCGTTGGTGGCGTTCGGCGTCGAACAGGACTCGCCGAACCGACACGCGCACGCGATGCTCGCGTTCGCCGACGACGTGCTGGCCCGCCGCGCGTCGTATCGCTGCGGCAACTGCGGCTTCGCCGGCAAACGTTTGCTGTGGCAGTGCCCGGGTTGCCGCAAGTGGGGCCGGTTCGGTTACGTGATGGACGCGAACTGACTCGCCGTCGCGGCGTCGCCTCGCTCGACGCGGTGCGCAATTCGTACGCGCTCCGACGTCGGCGACGCTGACCGGCCGGCACGCGCGGGTCCTAGTGTTGCGCTCGGCCGCAGCGTGCGGCCTATCCAACCTCGGAGATGAGACATGTCGAAATTGCTGAAGGCTCTTCTGTTTGCGTGTGTGGTGGCGATCGGCTGGCCGGCCGTCGCCGCGGATAAGCCGGCGTCGATCACGCCGATGACCGTCAACATCAACACGGCCGATGCGGCGACGCTCGCGGCGGCTCTGGACGGCGTCGGCGCGTCGCGCGCGAAGGCGATCGTCGAGTACCGCGACGCGCACGGACCGTTCAAGTCGGTCGACGATCTGGCGCAGGTGAAGGGCATCGGCGAACGCGTCGTCGACGCCAATCGCGCGCGCCTCAAAGTGACGCAATAGGCGCGCATTGCGGTAGGCCAATCGTCGTGGGGTGCAACCCGCGCCCCACGACCCGTGAGCGGCGGCGAACGACGGAGGTATACTGCGAACCTCTCCAACCTGATCGCGCATGCCAAGCAGATCGAGCAGTGGAATGGGATCTCCCACGGCGAATCGCATGAATGCGTCGGGCTACACTGAAGCGTATCAGTCGTCGCACGGAACCGCCGTGGCGCATGGCGCCTGCAAGGTCCTCTTCGTCGTCAACGACGCCGGATTCTTCAAATCGCATCGCCTGCGGCTTGCGCAAGAAGCGGCGGCGCGCGGCTACGAACCCGTCGTCGCGTGCGGCGCCGACACGGGCGAAGGCGCGCTCGAGGCACTCGGCATTCGTTGCTGCTCGTTCGGGTTGTCGCGCAGCGGCATCAATCCGCTGCGCGAACTGCAGACGTTCGCTGCGCTGCTCCGGATCTATCGCTCGGAGCGGCCGGACATCGTTCACCACGTGACGATCAAGCCGGTGATCTACGGCACGCTCGCGTCGCGGCTTGCGCACGTGCCGGCGGTCGTCAATGCGATTCCGGGGATGGGGTTCGTCTTCACGCAACGCGGCTTCAAGGCACGTTTGACGCGCGGCCTCGTCGATCTGTTGTACCGATTCGCTTTGAACCACGACAACATGCGGTTCATCTTCCAGAACCGCGAAGACTTGCAGAATTTCGTCGCGAACACCGTCATCCCGGAGAAGATCACTCATCTGATCCGCGGGTCCGGCATCGACCTGCTCGAGTTCCCGTTCGTGGCGGAGCCGCCCGAGCCGATCGTGTTCGTATTGGTGGCGCGGATGTTGAGCGACAAAGGCATTCGCGAATACGCCGACGCCGCTCGTCGGGTGCGCGCGACGCAGCCGGCATGGCGTTTCTTGCTGGTCGGCGGCGCCGACCCCGGCAATCCGTCGTCGCTGACCGAGGATGAACTCGCAGCGATGAACGCCGAAGGTTGCGTCGAATGGCTGGGCCATCGCAGCGACGTGCGCGAACTACTCGCCGCATCGCACGTGGTGTGCTTGCCGTCGTACCGTGAGGGCTTGCCGAAATCGCTGCTCGAAGCCTCCGGCATCGGCCGACCGATGATCGCGTCGAACGTGCCGGGCTGTCGCGAGGTCGTCCGCGACGGAATCACCGGACTGCTGGTCGAGCCGCGTGACAGCGCGGCGTTGGCGCACGCGATGCTTCGTCTCGGCGCCGATCGCGCGCTGCGGACGAAGCTCGGTCGCGCGGCGCGCGAGCGGGCCGAAGCGCTGTATTCGATCGACGACGTCGTCCGCGACACCTTCCTGATCTATGACGAATTGATGCGCGAATGACCAGAGCATTGGTGACAGGCGCCCGCGGCTTCATCGGCGGCGCGCTGTGCGAACGACTGCGGCGATCCGGCTGGGACGTCCGTGCGGTGGCGCGTTGGGGCAGCGTCGATCACGATCGCGGCGCGATCCAGTGCGACGACCTGGCCGCCGTTACGCCGGCACGTCTCGACGATTGGCTCGACGGCGTCGACGTCGTCTATCACCTGGCCGGACGCGCGCATCGCGACGATCGCGGCAGCGAGATCGAGCGCTACGAACTCTACCGACGCGACAACGTCGCGACGACGCGGTTGCTGTTTCCGGCGGCGCAACGCAACGGCGTCCGTCGCTTCATCTACCTCAGCAGCATCAAGGTGCTCGGCGATACCAGCGAGGTGCCGCTCGCACCGACCGACGAGCCGGACCCGCGCGACGTTTACGCGCAATCGAAACTCGAGGCCGAGCGCTATCTCGAAGGGGCCCGCTGGCAGAGCGATACGCAGGTGACGGTCGTGCGACCGCCGCTCGTCTACGGTCCCGGCGTCAAAGGCAACTTCGCGTCGCTGCTCGCCGCGGTGGCGCGCGGCTGGCCGTTGCCGTTGGGGCGCGCCGACGCGCCGCGCAGCCTGATCGCGCGCGCGAATCTGATCGATTTGTTGGCGATCGCGGCGCAAGACACCGTCAAGTGGCGCGTTCTGCACGCGCGCGACGACGGCGATTGCACCGTGCGCGACTTGGTGACGCTGATGGCACGGTCGCTCGGCCGCTCGCCGCGTCTCGTGTCGGTGCCGCGCGGCATCGTCCGGTTCGCGACCGCCGTCGCCGGCCGCAAGGCCGCGTTCGAGCGCTTGTTCCAACCGCTCGTCATCGCCGACGACGAGACTCGCCAAGCGCTCGGTTGGACGCCGGCGCTGCCGCAGGCGAACGCCATCGACGAAGTGATCCAGTGGTGGCGTACCCAGCAGTGATTGCGCTCGCTGCGGCGCTGGTCGCCGCGTTGCTCACGCGCATTCTGATCGGCCTCGCGCGCCGCGGTTCCATTTTCGCGGTGCCGAACGAACGCAGCTCCCACTCGATACCAACGCCGACGTTGGGGGGCGCGGCGATCGCGTTGCCGGTGTTGATGTGGTCGGCTTATCGGATCGGCCAAGATCCGCTGTGCTGGTCGGTCGTGCTCGGCGGCGGCATCCTGGCGTTGCTCGGACTCGCGGACGATCTGCGCGATTTGCCGGCGCGCGTGCGCCTTCCGGTCCAGTGCGTCGCGGTCGCGGTCGCGCTCGCCACCGTGCCGCTCGCGATACCGCTCGTGATCGAGCCGCTGACGATCGAACCGAAGTGGCTCGTCGCGGCGCTCGATTTTCTAATCGTTTTGTGGATCGTGAACCTCTACAACTTCATGGACGGCATCGACGGCATCGCGGCGAGCCAGTGCGTGGTGTTCTGCGGGGGGGTGCTGCTGATCGGCCACCCGGCCGCGTTCGTGCAGGAATTTCTGTGGGTGTTGCTCGGCGCGACGGCGGGCTTTCTCTGGTTCAATCGTCCGCCGGCGCGGATCTTCATGGGCGATGTCGGCGTCGGGTTGCTCGGTCTGCTCGTCGGGGTCATCGGTTTGACGCTCGACGCGCGGCATCAGATGCCGTTGATCGCGTCGATGATACTGCTCGCCGGATTCTGGTTTGACGCCACTTACACGCTGTGTGTCAGAATCGCGACCGGTCAGCAATTCGCATCGGCGCATCGCAGCCATCTGTACCAGCGCTGCGCCGCCCGGTTCGGTCATGGACGGACCACGTCGATGTTCGTCGGATATGCAATCGTGTGGTTGATGCCGCTCGCGTGGTTGTGCGCTCACCTTCCGCGGTGGAGTCCCGTGTGGCTCATCGTCGCCGTTGCGCCGTTGTGCGGGGCGGCGGTACGCATGCGTGCCGGGCTTCCTGACGGCGCGGTGAAGGCGCCATGAAGGACGGCGCTTCGGCCTACATGATTCGTCTGGTGGAGCAGCTTTCGCGCAGAAAGAAGCAGCTGATCGCGCTCGCCACCGATGCGGTCATGCTGCCGATCGCGTTGTGGTCGGCGCTCGCGTTGCGCCTCGGCGAGGTCACGCCCGCCGTCGAGCAGTTCTGGCCCGCATTCGCCGCGAGCACGCTGGTCGGGGTGCCGGTGTTCGTCCAACTCGGGCTCTACCGCCAGGTGGTGCGCTACATGGGCAACCACGCGATGTCGGCGGTCGTGAAGGGCGTCACGATCACCGCGATCGCGATCAGCGTCGTCGCGTACATGGCGAAGCTGAACGGCTTCCCGCGGTCGGTACCGATCATCTTCTGGCTCCTGTCGCTCACCTACGTGGGCGGTACGCGATTCGCGGTCCGCGGCTATTTCAACTGGCTCGCGCAACGGTTTCGCGCAAAGGCGCCGGTCGTCATCTACGGGGCCGGCAAGAACGGCGTCGAGCTCGCGCGGACGCTGTTGCAGCAAGGCGATCGCGTGCCGGTCGCGTTTCTCGACGACGATCCGCTGTTACAGCGGCGCACGATCAATGGTGTGTACGTGTATCCGCCGCGGTCGCTGCCGGCACTGCTGCACGACACGCAGGCGCGCGAAGTGTTGGTCGCGGTGCCGTCCACGCAGGTCGCCGATCGCAAACGTATCATCGATTTCCTCGAGCCGTTCGCCGTACACGTTCGATTGATCCCAGACATCGCCGATTTGGTCGCCGGGCAAACGCTCGCCAATACGCGCGACGTCGCGGTGGAGGATTTGCTCGGGCGCGACACCGTGGCGCCGTTGGCGCACCTGCTGTACGGCTGCGTGCGCGGCAACGCGGTATTGGTGACCGGGGCCGGCGGCTCGATCGGTTCCGAGTTGTGCCGACAGATCGTGCGCGGCGCGCCACGCTTGTTGGTCGTGCTCGACCAGAACGAATACGGCCTATACGAAATCCATCGCGAATTGCGCGACACCATTGAAGCGGAATCGCTCGACGTACCGACGCTCGCGGTGCTCGGCTCGGTGACCGACACCGCGCTGCTGCGACGCACGTTCTCGAGTTATCGGATCGACACCGTGTATCACGCGGCTGCGTACAAACACGTGAGCCTCGTGGAACGGAACGTCATTCAAGGGCTCAAGAACAACACGTTCGGAACGTTGTACGCCGCCGAGGCGGCGGTCGACGCCGGCGTCACCCATTTCATCCTGATCTCGACCGACAAGGCGGTGCGCACGACCAACGTGATGGGCGCGTCGAAGCGCCTCGCCGAGCTCGTCCTGCAAGCGATGCAAGCGCAAGCATCGACGACGCGCTTTTCGATGGTGCGTTTCGGCAACGTGCTCGGCTCGTCCGGTTCGGTGGTGCCGCTCTTCCTCGAACAGATCGATCGCGGCGGGCCGGTCACGGTCACGCATCCGGACGTGACGCGATTCTTCATGACGATCCCGGAGGCGGCGCAGTTGGTGCTGCAAGCGGGCTCGCTCGCGACCGGCGGCGACGTGTTCTTGCTCGACATGGGCGACCCGGTGCGGATCGTCGAGCTGGCCCGTCGGATGATCCGCTTGAAGGGCTACACGATTCGCGATGCCGAACATCCGGAAGGCGACATCGAGATCCAAATCACCGGGCTGAAGCCGGGCGAGAAATTGCACGAAGAGCTGCTGATCGCCGATGCGTCGTCGGGAACCGAGCATCGCAAGATCATGCGCGCGCAGGAACGCTTCGTGCCGTGGGCGGAACTACGCGGCGCATTGAACACGCTCGAACAGGCGTGCGAGAGCTTCGACTACGACGCGATCAAGCGCTTCATCGAGCGCCTCGTCGAAGGCGCCGATCTCGCGGAACAGCTGATGGATCTCAGTGGTCAGGTCAGTGCCGCGGTCGTGCCGCTGCGCGTCAGCGGTAAGCCGCCACCTGGCCCATCGTGATGCCGATGGCGCGCGCGGAATCGGCGCCGTTCACCGGATCGAGGAAATCGACGCCGCACGGATGGCCGTCGCAGCTGCGGGTCGGATCGGAGAACACCGGCAATTGCACGGCATTGAACGCGGTCGGCGTCGCCATGATCGTGACGAAGTCGTTGTCGCGTCCGTAGCCCGCGCCGTAGCTCAGGCTGCCGCCGGCCGGCGCTTCGCGGCGGGAATGGACGAGGCCCAAGTTGTGGCCGAACTCGTGCAGCAGCACGTAGTCCGTACAGTCGGACGCCGCCACCGCGTAGCCGAAGTCCGCCTCGGCCGGGTCCGACAGATCGCCGTTGGTACCGGTACCGGCGGTCCACGCGTAACCGCAGTAGCCGTCGTTGGCGTACGGGCGAATCAAGACGACGAGATCGGCGTGCAGCGCGTCGCGTTGGGCGGCCGCATCGGCGAGCGCGGGATCGCGGCCGAACGTGAGATCGTCGAGCGCGGTGGGCGCGTCGGGCGCGTCGGAATAAGCGACGTGGCGAATGCCCACGACGTTGAACTCGAGCTCGATGCCGCCGGCGGCGAGGACGTCGTTGGTGACGTCGAACAGATGGGTGACGCGCAGGTCCGGGTCGGCGTATTGATCGGCGACGGAATCGGCGACCAGCGCCAGCACGTCGATGCCGACCTTCACCGCCGGCGTGCCGACGGGCGGCGGGTTCGGCGGCGGCGGTCCGTTCGACGCACTCGTCGGCGTCGACGTGCCCCCACCGGCGCCGCCGCCACAGCCGTGGATGACGATCAGCGCCGCGAGCGCGACGCCGCGGACGTCACGGCGCGCGCCGCGTTCGGTAATCCGTTGCATGAGAGTTCATCCGTTGGTCGAGGGCAGCGTGGCGCGTCAGGCGCCCCGCATGTTCGTCGCCGTCGAGCGCGTACACGCCGTCGGCGGTGGCGAGCGTTCCGAAGTAGCGATCACCCGACTGCGTGAACGTGCTGACGAGTCCGTCGTGCGTCAGCGTGAGATGGCGTCGGCCTGCGACGGAGGCGTCGCGTTCGACGCGTAGGTCGATCGTGCCGCCGTTCGCGTCGGGCACCTCGACCCGGTCGTTTGCGCGCCACGCGCGTACGGTCGCGGTGCGCAACGGATAGTCCTCGGGGACGACGTCGCTGCCGCGGCTCGGCGCAGCTTCGTCGGGCGGCTTGGCGATCGGCGGCAAGCCGATCGTCGGCACCGTGTCGATCGACGTCGGAACGTCGGTGTCGTGGCGCTGCGGCGCGGGTGCCAGCACGACGATCCAACCGAGCAGCGCGGTCGCGAACGCGATCGGATGCGTCAGCGCCTGCAGGTGAAATGCGGACGGTCTCATTCATGAGTGTAGATTCCCGTGTCGCGCGGCGCGGCCGACGGAATGAGACTTGGGTCGGCAATTTGAGACCTGATATGCTGCGCGTCCCTCGCAAGAAGGCGCGGGCGGCGAGCGGGGCACAGCCCGCCGCATGACGATCGAACGACAAGCGCGAAACGCGACAAGAAGAAGGGGTGGAGGGCACATGAACCGGCACGACGAGATCGCGGTCATGCATGCATGGAACGCATGGCTACGGGGACGCCTGATCGAAGACCAAACGTATCTGGAATTCTTCGACGAACAGATTCGCGGTAAGCCGGAGTTCCGTGGATTGCACGTCTTCGAAGTGCTGGACGTGTTGCTGAACGCGGCCGCACCGGACCATCGCGAATCAGCCTGACCCGCACACCCGAATATCTGCGGGACCTCCTCGATCCCGCCGCCTACCCGCATCGCTGTGGTCCCATCGAGCTGATCGAGACGCACATCTCGTGGGTGCTGTTGACCGGCGAGTTCGCGTACAAGATCAAGAAGCCGGTCGACTTCGGCTTCCTCGATTTCTCCACGCTCGAACGTCGTAAACGGTTCTGTGACGCCGAGCTGGTGTTGAACCGCCGCTTCGCCCCGTCGTTGTACCTCGATGTCGTGTCGATCGTGATGACCGCGGCCGGCGCCCGCATTTCCAGTTCCGGTGTCGCCATCGAATACGCCGTTCGCATGCGGCAATTTCCGACGCAGATGCAGCTCGACCGCCAAGTCGAGGCGGCGGCGGTCAGCGCGGCACAGCTCGCGGAGTTCGGCGCGGCGCTCGCCGCGGTCCACGCGAGTCTGCCGAGCGTCGGCGCGGCGACCGAATTCGGTACCGCGGCCGGCGTAATGAAGCCGGTCGACGAGAACTTCGTGCAGATTCGCCAATCGGTGTTCGCGTCGATCGACCCGGCCACCATCCGCGCGCTCGAACGCTTCAGCATCGACGAGCACGCGCGCCTCGTTGCGACGTTCGAGGCGCGGCGCCGCGACGGTTTCGTGCGCGAGTGCCACGGCGATCTGCATTTGTCGAACATGGTCCGGCTCGACGGCCGCATCCAGGCGTTCGACTGCATCGAGTTCAGCGATGCGTTGCGGTCCATCGACGTGTTGAGCGACGCGGCGTTCTTGGTGATGGACTGCTGCGTGCGTGCGCGCGCGGATCTCGGCTACGCCTTCCTCGATCGCTATCTCGAGCACACCGGCGACTATCCGGGCGTGGCGACGTTGCGCTTCTATCTCGTGTACCGATCGATGGTGCGGGCGAAAGTCGCGGCGTTGCGCGCGCAACGCGTCGACGACGCCGACGCGCGGCGCACGTTCGACGCGCACGTCGCGTTCGCGCGACAGCGCGCGTTCGAGCGGCCCGCCGCGATCGTGTTGATGTGCGGCGTGTCCGGTTCCGGCAAGTCGTGGCTCGCCGAACGCCTCGTGCCGCGCATCGCAGCGGTGCGCGTGCGGTCCGACGTCGAGCGCAAGCGCCTGGCGGCGCTGGCACCGCTCGCCGACAGCGGTTCGAACCTCGACGCCGGTTTGTATTCCGCGCAGGCGACGGACGAACTGTATCGGCGGCTCGAGACGTGCGCCGACGCAGTGGTGGGCGGCGGCGAGCGCGTCATCGTCGACGCGACCTATTCGAGCGCGGCGCGCCGCGCGCAACTGCGATCGATCGCGAATCGCCGCGGCGTGCATTGCGTCACCGTGCATTGCACCGCACCGAAGGCGCTGCTCGTCGAGCGCATCGAACAGCGGGTGCGGTCGCATGCCGATCCGTCGGAGGCCACGGTCGCAGTGCTCGAACGGCAGTTGCTGCGTCACGAGGCGCCGACCGACGCGGAGCCGTCGGTGGTCGCGTTCGACACGAGCGAACCGCTCGACGTCGACGCGATCGCGCACCGGTTGGAGGCATTGCTGGCCGCGAACTGACGCGCGAGTTTTGGCACCGCGCACGATTTCGCACTATGATGGCGCGCAAGCGCGCGGTCTCGACCGCGCGTTGTCGTTTCACCTCCGGCGCTTTTTCACGAGGAGTCACGAGGAGTCGCATGGCGACGCCGCTCAAGCGTTTGTTGCCGTATCACGATCGCTACAAGGTGCCGTTCTGGGGAGGCATGTTCGGGCTGCTGCTCGCGCGGGTGTTCGAAGCGACCATTCCGCTCTTCCTGCGCGACGGCATCGACCGCATCGTCTCCGGCAATGCAGGCATCGTCGCGGGCTCGCTCGATTACGCCGCGGCGCGCGGCGCGCTCGCCTGGCCGGCGCTCGCGATCGCGCTGTGCGTGGTCGGCGAGTTCATCTGCATCATCGTCAGCCGGCGCGTCATTCGGCGTATCGGCGTATCGGTCGCGTACGACCTGCGCAAGCGCGTTTACGATCACCTGCAGCATCAAGGTCCGGGATTCTTCGCGCGCTATCCGACCGGCGATCTGATGGCGCGCGCGATCAACGACATCAACCTGGTGCGCCAACTCGTCGGGATGGGATTGCGCACGATCCTAGTGATCGTCTTTTCGGCGGTGATTGGCCTGTCGTGCATGTTCGCGTTGGCGCCGACGCTGACGCTGCTGCTGCTCGCGCCGATGCCGTTCTTGCTGGTACTCGGATGGCTGTTCGCGCGGCGCGTGTATGTCCAATCGTTGGCGGTGCAGGAGGGTTTCGCGTCGTTGTCGGAGCAGGTGCAAGAGAACTTGAACGGGATCCGCACCGTGCAAGCGCTCGTGCAGGAGCAGCACGAAATCGAGCGCTTCGACGCGGTGAATGTCGGCTACGCGACGCGCTTCATGACGTTGACCCGGACGAATTCGTTCATTCGCGGCGTGCTGCCGTGGGTCGGCGCACTGTCGACCGTGATCATCCTGGGCTACGGCGGCAGCCTCGTCGCGTCGGGCAGCATGTCGATCGGCACCTTCACCGCATTCTTCAGCTACGCGTCGATGGTGCTGTGGCCGGTGCGCGAGGCCGGCCAGATGGTGACGCTGTGGCAACAGGGCGCGTCGGGCGCACAGCGTTTGTTCGAAGTGCTCGATCACGCACCCGAGATCGAAGACCGCGGCGCGCCGGCGGTACCCGCGACCATCGAAGGGCGCGTCGAACTGCGCGATCTCCGCTATCGCTATCCCGGCGCTCCGCACGACGCGCTCGGCGGCATCTCGGTGTCGATTGCCGCGGGCGAAACGATCGCCGTACTCGGCCGCGTCGGCGCCGGCAAGACGACGCTGCTGAAATGTTTCGTGCGCCTGCTCGATCCGCCCGCCGGTGCGCTCATGATCGACGGGCACGACGTGCGCGACTACCCGCTCGCGCAGTTGCGCCACCAAGTCGTGCTGGTGCCGCAGGATCCGTTCCTGTTCGCCGATCTCTTGCGTCACAACTTGAGCTACGACGATCCGGAGCGCGACGATGCATTGATCTGGTCGGCCGCGAGCGATGCCGATCTGCGCGACACGATCGTCGCGTTCGCCGACGCGCTCGACACGCCGGTCGGCGAACGCGGCGTGACGCTGTCCGGCGGGCAGAAGCAGCGCTCGACGCTGACGCGCGGACTCATCCGCACGCCGCCGATCCTGATCCTCGACGACTGCTTCTCGAGCGTCGACACCGAGACCGAGGAACACATCCTGCGGCGGTTGCGGGCCGCGCGCCGCGGCATGACGACGATTCTCGTGTCGCACCGCGTATCCACCGCACGCCACGCCGATCGCATCATCGTGCTCGCCGACGGCGCGATCGAGGAGATCGGCACACACGATGCACTGGTCGCCGCGAACGGTTGGTACGCAGAACTCGAACGCACGCAACGTCGACGCGGGCGGTTGTTGACGGAACTGCACGAAGCGGAGACCGGATGAGCGCGCGCCGCGACTACGCCGTCTTCGACGCCGAACTCGCCGGCAAGCAGTTCGACGCGCGCCTGATCGGCCGGTTGTTTCATTGGGTGCGACCGCATTGGGGCGATGCGGCGACCAGCGGCGCGCTCGTGCTCGTCGCCTCGGTGCTTGCGATCCTGATGCCGGTGATCGTGTCGCGCGTCGTCATCGACGGCTTGCTGAAGGCGCATCAAGACGTCTTGTTGCCGGACTTCGGTATGAACGCGGTGAATGCGTGGCTCGCCGCACGCATCGGCGCGTCGCACATTTTGACCGCGTGCGTGCTGTACATGCTCGTAACGTCCGCGTGGGCGATCACCTCGCACTATCACCGCGTCTACCTCGCGAAGTCGGTGCTCGGCGCGCTGCGCGACCTCCGCTTCGATCTCTTCTCGCACCTCGAGACGCGGCCGTCGTCGTTCTACGACCACGTCGCTGTCGGCCGCGTCATGACCCGTGTGACGAACGACATCGAAGTGTTGTTTCAATTGCTATCCGGCTTCGGTGTGCTCGTCGGCGAGTTCGTGCCGTTCTTCGTCGCGCTGTCGCTGATGCTCGCGATCGATCCTACGCTGACCGGCATCCTGCTGTTGTCGGTGCCGATCGTCGGCGTCGCGACGTACTTCTTCCGCCGCGCCACGCGCACGGTGTACCGCGCGATTCGGCAGAGCATTTCGCAACTCAATCAGAACCTGCAGGAGAATCTCTCCGGCATCCAGGTCGTGCAGCTGAACCGCCGCGAGGATCGCAACCTCGCTCGGTACACGCAGATCAATCAGGAGAATCGCCGCGAAGAGAACCGCGCCGTCGAAATCGAAGTGCTGTACAGCGCGTTCATCGACAACCTCGGCTCCGTGGCCGTCGGCGTGATCATTTGGTTCGGCGGCGGCCACGTGCTGCAGCAGACGATCTCGCTCGGCAGCGTCGTGCTCTTCACGCAGTTCGTCGACATGCTGTTTCGGCCGATCGTCGCGGTCGGCGAGCAGTACAACGTGCTGTTCCGCGCGATGGCGAGCGCGGAACGAATCTTCCAGGCGCTCGATTGGAACGAGCGCATCCACGAACCCGCGCAACCGGCGTCGTTGCCGGCGCGATTGGCAGGCTCCGTCGACGTTCGTCGGCTCAACTTCGCGTACGCCGACGGGCCGCGCGTGCTGAAGGACGTGACGTTCCACATCGAACCCGGCGAGAAGCTCGCGATCGTCGGCGCGACCGGTTCCGGCAAAAGCACCATCATTCGGTTGTTGGCGCGCTTTTACGATTTTGCGCCGGGGCAGATGTTCCTCGACGACATCGATCTGATGGACATCCCGTCGGCCGAGGTCCGCAAGCGGATCGGCATCGTGCTGCAGGACTTCCACGTCTTCTCCGGTTCGGTCGCCGACAACATCAGCCTCGGCAACCCCGGCATTTCGCGCGAGCAAGTCGAACGCGCGGGGCGGCTGGTGCACGCACACGATTTCATCATGCGGTTGCCGCGCGGCTACGACGAACCGCTGATCGAGCGCGGCGGCAATTTGTCGCAGGGCCAACGTCAATTGCTCGCGTTCGCGCGGGTGCTCGCGGCCGATCCGGAGATCCTCGTGCTCGACGAAGCGACCGCGAGCATCGACACCGAAACGGAACTGCTGATCCAGGACGCCCTGCGGGTCTTGACGAAGGGCCGTACGTCGATTGTGATTGCGCACCGTTTGCAGACGATCCAGGAAGCGGATCGCGTGCTGGTGCTGCAGCACGGCGAAGTGAAGGAAATCGGGACCCACGATGAGTTGCTCGCACGACCGGGCGTGTATCGCACCCTCTACGAATTGCAATTCCAGGACACCGCGGCGTGACGCGAGCAACCTCGTGACGGCCGCCGAATCGAATCGCACGTGCGCGCGCTGACGCTCGCCTTGCTGTCGGTCGCGGTGCTCGCGTGCGGGGGGCCGCCGGATCGCGGCGGACCTGCGGAAATACCGGTGCCGGCGGCAACCGCACGACCCGATGCGGCTGTGACGGCGGCGCCGGAGCCGGACGGTGATGTCGCCGAACCCGGCCCGGCGCAACCGCCCGACGCGGACCAGGACGGCGTCGCCGACGCCGACGACAAATGCCCCGATACGCCGCGCGACATGCAGGTCGACGCGCAAGGGTGTCCACTCGACGCCGACCGCGACGGCGTGATCGGCGCCGCCGATCTGTGTCCGAACAGCCCGTACGGAGAACCGGTCGACGAGACGGGCTGCCGGCCGCGCTTGGCGGTCGCGCAGGAGTTCACGCTGCTGCTCACGTTCGAACCGAGCTCCGCGAAGATCGTCGGCGACCCGCACGGCGCGCTTGCCGAAGTGGCCGCGCTCATCACGCAGTATCCCGAAACGACGGTCGTCATCGAAGGGCACACCGACGACCGCGGACCGCCGAAGGCGAATCTCAAGATGTCGAAGGCGCGCGCCGAGGCGGTCGCCAAAGTACTGATCGACGATCTCGGTATCGACGCGTCGCGCGTGTCGACGAAGGGCTACGGCAAGACGCGGCCGATCGCGACTAACGCGACGAAAGAGGGGCGCGAGCGCAATCGACGGGTCGTCGCGGTGGTATTGCCCGGGGCAGCGCCGGTCCGGCCGCAGACCGCGCCGGCCGATGCGGCCCCGACGAATTGACGATTGCGCGCGACGTACGCCGTTGACCGGCAGCGCGCAGAGCGAGTGTCACGCAATGCGACGCGTCGTTGCGATTTGCCGCCTGCTCGTTGCTCGCTAAGATGCGCGTGTGGCGACGCGCACCGATGTTCTGGAAACTGCGACGTGATTAACGTTCTTCCGGGTGGCGGTCCCCTACATTCGATCCGCCGAACATGCAAAGGGATGTGACATGGCCGAGCTTCACGGGAACGGGTGGTCGAAAAACAAACAACGTTCGATGGCTCCGCTCGGCGCGTGGGGCCGCCTCGACGACGAGGACAACGAACCGCGCAACCCCATCGAAGTCCGCGGCACCGCCTACATCGCGTTCTGCAAGCCGTGGGCGCCGGTGTGGGTCGACGACGAAACCGAGACCGATTGAAGCCGCCGTGCGCCGCCCATCGCGGCGCGATCTCACAGGTTGAATACGCGCTTCGCGTTTTCGCCGAGCACCGCCGCCTGTCGCTGCGGCGACAGATGCGCGATCGACGCGCGGATCAGTCGCGGCGCTTCGAGCGTCGAATCGACGTGCGGGTAGTCGCTGCCCCATAGGATTCGATCTTCGCCGACGAGTTCGAGCATCGCGCCGATCGTGCGTTCTTCCGGCTCGGCGACGAAGTAGCAGTTGCGGCGGATGTAGTCGCTCGGTTTCAGCGGCATCGGATGCAATGCGCCGAGCAGGTTGCGTTTCTCGTCGAGCCGATCCATCAAGTACGCGGCGTAGCCGCAGCCCGCTTCGACGCTGACGACTTTCAAACGCGGAAACCGTTCGAACAGCAAGTCGACGACCATCGCCGCCAGCGCCGGGATCATTTGGCCCGTGGCGCCGAGCCCGAACGAGAACACGACGCCGGGTTTCGTCTCGTGCCAGAAATGGAACGGTGTCGCCGCGCCGCCGAATCGCACGATGACGTGCAGGCAACCCGGAACGTCGGCCTCTTCGCATTGCCGCCAGATCGGATCGAACCACGGGTCGCTCGGACGGCGGCCGTCGATCGTCTCCGGCGGCACGAAGACGCCGCGAAAGCCCGCGGCGACGCAGGACTTCAATTCCGCCGCGGCGGCGTCGACGTCGTGCCAGTTCAGCAGCGCGATCGGCACCACACGCGTCGGAGCCGTTTCGTAGAACTCGCGCTGCCAGCGGTTGTACGCGCGGCAGTACGCGTTCGCGAGCGCTCGATCGTCGGTCGGGAACGGCAGGATGCCGATCGTCGGGAACAGCACGCCGCGGTCGACCCGCCAATCGTCCAACAGTTTTGCCCGGGCGCGCGGGTCGTAGCTCGCCGGTTCGCAACCGTCGCCGTACGACAGACCGCCGGCAAAGAGCCGGGTGCGTTCGACGTGTGCGCCGCCGAGCGCCGCGAGCACGCCGGACAGCACGGATTGTTCGCCGATGACCAGATGCTCGACGCCGTCGCGCTTCTCGATGCGGATCGCGCGGTCGCGGAACTTCGGCTCGAGATAACGCTGCCAGAGATCTGCCGGCTCCATCACGTGCGAATCGCAGTCGATCACCATCGCCATCGCGTGCGCCTCCGTCGACCTGCGCGTTTCAGCCTTTGCGCGCCGTTTCGGCGAGCTTCGCCAGCTTGTCGAGTTTCGGCAGCACCAGATCGGCAGACTCCGAATCGACGTTGAAGATCAGCTCGTCGAACCCTTGCTCGATGCGGCCGCGCAGCGGATCGATCGACGGCGGCGCTGCGAAGAGCGCGAGCGTGATGTCGGAGACCTTGCGGCCGCGCGCCTCGCACGCGGCCTTCAGGCGTTCCATGTTGCCGGTACCCAAGCCCCCGATCGGCATCCAGCCGTCCGCGTAGTCGGCGACGCGATCGAACACCCATTTGGTGTTCGCGCCGATCCACACCGGCGGTCCGCCGGCCTGCTTCGGCTTCGGATACGACCAGATCGGGTCGAAGTTCACATGCTCGCCGTGGAATTCGGCGGCGTCGTTCGACCAGATGGCCTTCATCGCGAGGATCTTCTCGCGCAGCACCGCCCAGCGCTGTGCGTACGGCGCGCCGTGATGCTCCATCTCCTCGCGATTCCAGCCGGCGCCGATGCCGAGCACGAAGCGGCCGTTCGACAAGGCGTCGACGCTCGCGATCTCCTTGGCGAGCACGATCGGATCGCGCTGCACGACCAGGCAGATGCCGGTGCCGAGCCGGATGCGTTTCGTCACCGCCGCGCACGCGCCGAACGCGACGAACGGGTCGTGCGTGTGCGAGTAGTGTTTCGGCAGTTCGCCGCCGCCGGGGAACGGCGTCTTGCGGCTGGTCGGAATGTGCGTGTGTTCGGGGAAGAACAGCGAGTCGAACCCGCGCTCTTCGACGGCGCGCGCCAGCTCGACCGGCTGGATCGAATAGTCCGTCGGGAACATCGTGATGCCGAAGCGCGCCTTCTCGTTCGCGAAAGCCATGGCCAACCCCCTGCCGTGATGGTCTAGTGTCGAGGGTCTAACGCTGCCATCGAAGGACGCACCGGTGCAACTCGAATCCGAGCAACTCGCGCGCGTGCTTGCGGTGGCGCCGGTCGCCCGGCTCGCGAGCGTCGGCGCGGACGGCGCGCCGCACGTCGTGCCGATCGTGTTCGTTGCCGTCGACGGCGTCTTGTACTCGCCGATCGACGGCAAGCCGAAACGCGGCACCGATCTCCAACGGCTGCGCAATGTCGCGCGGCGTCCCGACGTGAGCCTCGTGATCGATCGCTACGAAGCGGATTGGCGGCGCTTGTGGTGGGTGCGGATCGACGCGGCGGCGCAGGCGGTGACGGGCGCCGACCTGTCCTCGGCCGTGTGGAACGGTGTCATCGCCGCGCTGCGCGGCAAGTATCCGCAGTACGCGTCGGTGCCGCTCTTCGACGGGGTGCCGACGCTGCTGCGTATGACGCCGCATCGGCACGCCGCGTGGTCGGCCCAAATGCTCGATTGGGAGACGCTCGATTGGGGGGATCTCGCATGACGCTCGACGCCACGTTTTGCTACACGCGACTCAAAGCAAACGACCGCAATTTCCAACCCGTGTACGACCATCTGCGATCGGTCGCGCTGCCGGCGCTCGCGCGCGCCGGGATCACGCGTTGGGGCGCGTGGGCAGGCCTCTTCGGCATCGGCTCGAACGAGGCGGTGCTGATGACGGCGTCGTTGCCGACGGTCGATCACGCGCGGACGCTGAACGCGCAGCTCGCGACCGGTCCCGGTGCGGTCGTCGAGCAGCACGTCTTGCGACCGACGGTGCGCCCGCACGACGTCGGTCCGCTGAGGCGTCCGGGGTTGTATGTGTTCCGCTTCTTCGACGTGCGCAACGCCGACGTCGACGAGATCGCGCGCCTGTCGTTCGAGGCGTGGACGACCTTCGAGACGAGCGAGGCGTATCGCGCCGAACCGCAGGGACTCTTCTGCCAACGCGATCGGAGTTCGGCAAGCGGGGTCATGCTGTTGTGCACGTGGTACGACGGCCTCGAGTCATGGCAAACCTCGCGCACGCCGGCACCGGCCGCGGCCGAGAATTTCCGGCGGCGCCACGCGCTGACGCTCGGCACCATCGCGTATGCGACCCGGTTGATCGAGTGGAACGAGGCGCCCGGCGCCCGCGTTTCGTGACGGCGTTCATCTTTGGCGCTCGCGCTCGTGCGGGCGCAGCGGGCCGCAGGTAACCTCTTTCGAGAACGACACACACGTCGGATTGCTGGAGCCGTGGGCACGGACGCCCACGCAAGCCTCGGAGTCATCAGGAGTTGGTCGTGTCCGCCGTCGATACCGATGCAGATCTGCTGCTCGACCTGAATCGCGCGTTGCGCAATCCGCTGTTGGCGCTCGAGACCGGCGCCGGTCGCGAGCGGCGCATCGCCGAAAGCGAACGATTGCTGAAGTCGGTTGCGAAGCAGCTCGCGCAGCGCGCCGGCGACTCCGCCGACGACCGCCGCAGCCGCGAAGTGATTCGCGTGCGGGTCTACAACACGCTGGCGCCGATCCTGCTCGAGATGCGCACCGCGCACGAGGGCACGATGTCGCTCGCCCGGCGAGTCGTGTTCGCGAGCTTGGCGGCGTGTGTGCTGGTTGGCGCGTTGTTCGCCGTCTGGCATTGAACATTGGTATCTGCAGTAGGAACGTGCTAAAAAGCCGCCCGCTCGCGGGTCCGTAGTCCCTTTCTTCGTCCGGCGAGCCTCGCTGCTTCGCAACATGCTCGACGGAATGCTCGCACGTGATCTCCACTGCAAACCTGACGATTCAATTCGGCGCGAAGCCGTTGTTCGAAAACGTCTCCGTGAAATTCGGCGGCGGCAATCGCTACGGCCTGATCGGCGCCAACGGCTCCGGCAAGTCGACGCTGATGAAAATTCTCGGCGGCGAACTCGCGGCGACCTCGGGCAACGTGTCCGTCGAGCCGAACGCGCGGCTCGGCAAGCTGCGCCAGGATCAATTCGCGTACGAGGATCGGCGCGTGCTCGACGTCGTGATCATGGGTCACGCCCGTCTGTGGGAGGTGATGCAGCAGCGCGAGCGGATCTATTCGCAACCGGAGATGAGCGAAGCGGACGGCATGCAAGTCGCCGACCTCGAAACGGAGTTCGCCGAACTCGACGGCTATACGGCCGAAGCGCGCGCCGGCGAGCTATTGCTCGGCGTCGGCATCGATCTCGATCGGCACGAAGGGCCGATGTCCGAAGTGGCGCCGGGCTGGAAACTGCGCGTGCTGCTCGCGCAGGCGCTGTTCGGCGATCCAGACGTGCTGTTGCTCGACGAACCGACGAACAACCTCGACATCGACGCAATCCGTTGGCTCGAAGGCGCGCTCAACGAGCGCACTTCGACGATGGTGATCATCTCGCACGATCGTCATTTCCTGAACGCGGTGTGCACGCACGTCGCGGATCTCGACTACGGCGAGCTGCGCGTGTATCCGGGCAACTACGACGACTACATGATCGCGTCGACGCAAGCGCGCGAGCGCATGGCGGCCAGCAACGCGAAGAAGAAGGCACAGATCGCCGACTTGCAGGCGTTCGTCAGCCGTTTCTCCGCGAACGCGTCGAAGGCGCGCCAAGCGACGTCGCGCGCCCGTCAGATCGAGAAGATCGAGCTCGACGAGATCAAGCCGAGCAGCCGGGTCAGTCCGTTCATCCGCTTCGATCAGGACAAGAAGCTGTACCGAAACGCGCTCGAACTCGAAGGACTCTCGAAAGGCTATGGCGCGCCGTTGATCGAGAACCTCGACTTGATGGTCGAAGTCGGCGAGCGCGTTGCGATCATCGGGCCGAACGGCATCGGCAAGACGACGCTGCTGAAGTGTTTGGTCGGTCAGCTGGAACCGGATGCGGGCCGCGTGAAGTGGTCGGCCAACGTCGAACTCGGTTACGTCGCGCAGGATCGTACCGACGACTTCGCGGACGAGGTGAATCTGTTCGAGTGGATGCGGCAGTGGAAGCAAAAATCCGACGACGAACAGACGTTGCGCGCGACGCTCGGACGGATGCTGTTCTCGAAGGAAGACAGCGCGAAATCGGTCAAAGTGATCTCCGGCGGCGAAGAAGGGCGGATGCTGTTCGGCAAGCTTGCGCTCCGTAAACCGAACGTCATCGTGATGGACGAGCCGACGAACCACCTCGACATGGAGTCGATCGAGGCATTGAACCTCGCGCTCGAGAATTATCCCGGCACGCTGATTTTCGTCAGCCACGATCGCGAGTTCGTGTCGTCGCTCGCGACGCGCGTCATCGACATGCGGCCCGCCGGCATCGTCGATTTCAAAGGCGGCTATGAAGACTACCTGCGCAGCCAGGGCATCGAACCGCCGATCGCACGGCGGATGTCGTCGTAGCGGCGGCTACCAGTCGAGGTCGTCCGGGATCGTGAATTTTGCGTACGGGTCGTCGGCGTCCGGCACCGCTCGATTCGATGCGTCGTTCTGCACCACGACGGTGTTCGTGTCGCGTAGGCGGATCTTCGCGGCGACGGCCGCGGGCACGAGTTCGTAACGATCGTCGAACCGAACGACGGCGAGTCGACCGTCAGCGAGCGCGTCTTGCTGACGCTTCGTCACCAACAGTTTCCGTATGGCGCGCTCGTCCTTGAAGTTGAACGCGACGTCGCCGCCGTCGCGCGATTGGACGTTCAATGTGATCAATTGTCGGATCTGCGCGGCGAGCGCCTTCGCGGCGGCTTCGCGATCGCGCGCTTCGTTCAATGCTTTGTCTTTGCGCGCCTTGTCGGCCCGCGTGCGCTGTGCCTCGGCAACAGGATCGTCGGCTTGGACGCCGTGCGCCTTGCGTTCCATGTCGGCCGCGTGCTTGACGCGTGCGGCCTTCTTCGCCTGCTTGTCGCTGACGAGCCCGGCTTTGCGCAGTTGATCTTGTAGCGAATCGGCCATGCGAATGTATCCGCTGCTAAGGGTCGATTGTACGCAGTTGCGATGGTTGGCCGTTCTCAGCGGGATATTCGATGAGGTTGAGCGTCGCGCCGCCATCGCCATGCACGTACAAGGAGCAAGCACCCCAACTCAACGGAATGTTCCAAGTCTGATCGATCGCGAACGGCCCGACGTACCCGTGATCCGCACAACGAACTTCGACTCGGGCAACGTTGCCGTTCACGTCGTGAAATCCAAATGCCGTGCGTAGAAGCGGAACGCGCCACACAGCCGCTCCGACTTGCCTTTCGTCGTTCTCGTCCATGAGCCCGGGCGTCACGAGCATGGCGGGTCCTCGGATGGCTTCGGTGAGCTCTTTGACTGCCTCGCGTTCAGCGTCCGTTTGCGCGCCGGTGGCCTCGAGTGAACGGTAGTTTGCCAGCGCAGTCGCAAGTTGCTTCGCCTGCAAGTTCAGCGCGAAGACGCGGTGGAGGGCGTTCGCCAGGAGAGCCGGTTCGAGGTTGCCGGGCAAGCTCAGGGCGGCATTCCACGCGCGCAGTTCCGCCGTCGAGTCGCCTCTGGCGCGCGCGATATACGCGCGAAGAACATCGAGCCGCGCTTCCTCATAGTTGTTCCAAGACTCCAGGGCATCGATCTGCGTGGCGGCCTCATCGAGCTGTCCGTTGGTAACAAGGCTCACGATGGCCTGCCATTTGGGCATGAATTCGGCACGCACTCCCTTCGCTCCGGGCATCTCGAATTGGAGCAACACTTCCAAGCCGCATTGTCGGATCGGCTGGCCGCGGAATTGAGCCGGCTGATATCTCCAGCGTGGAAGTGCGGCGAGCACGTTCGGCTCGAAGCCGCCGGCGCGACTCGAGCCCTTGATGATGACGTCGGCAACCGCACCCGACGGCTCGACGCAAAATGATGCGCGGACCCATCCGCCCATCGCGCCAGCGACCGCCTTTGTCGGGTAGCGAGGATTCTCGCGCTTGACGGGTTTTGCTGGCGCGAAACTCCCGGTGATCGACGTCGTGTCGAGACCGGATTCAGTTGCCGACGCAGGAAATGCATGCGCGACGGCGACCAACGCGACCGCGAACGGATTGGCTAGGCGACCGATCATGACCGATGTCCACGCAACCGTTCCGCCATCGTCTCGGCGATCATCACCGTCGTCAAATGCGTGTTCGCGCACGGCACGCTCGGCATCACCGATGCGTCGATGACGCGCAAGCCTTCGACGCCGAGTACGCGGCAGTCCGGATCGACGACGGTGGTCGCGTCGTTCGGTGAACCCATGCGACACGTACTCGTACCGTGCTGCGCGTCGCCGCAGTTCGCGAGCGCCCAGGCGTCGATCGCGGCGTCGCTGTCGAGCGACTCGATGCCGCCGTCGGCGCCGATCGCGATCGCCTTGGCGATGTCTTGGAACGCCGGCCGCCGAACGAGATCGAGCAAGCGCCTGATGCCGTCGCGCATCCTGACGACGTCGCGCGGATCGTCGAGCATGTTCTCCTCGACGATCGGGTGCGCGTGCGGATCGGCCGACGCGAGACGCAGGTCGCCGCGCGAGAAGCACTCGTTCACCCAAACGCCGAGCAAGCCGAAATTCAGCGTCGGTGCGCGCGTGTGGCGGCCGAGGCCGTCGCCGAGCCGATTCATCGCGACGATCATCATGTCGCCCGGGCCTGCGCCTCCCAATCCGCTCGTGTAGCGCAGGCAACAGTTCGTGTGACGAAACCCCGGCGACGGCATGACGGTGTCGTGCAACACGATCGGCAGCGCCGCGATCGGGTGATCCTGCAGCTGCTCACCGACCGGCAGCGCCGCACGCACGTCGATGCCGAGCGAGCGCAAGTGGTCGGCCGGTCCGATGCCGGAGCGCATCAGGATGGGCGGTGAGTGGATCGCGCCGGCGGCGAGGATCACGGTGCGCGCGTGGACGTCGCGCCAGCGATCACCGGTGGCACAGCGCACGCCGATCGCGCGCGTGCCGTCGAACAGCACGCGGTCGACCAATGTGTCGCCGAAGATCGCGAGGTTGTT
>Ga0335084_10000969_pt1 | contig 25932 bp, 20 predicted proteins | sample Lox_Sample_44_FD_206721 | JGI IMG/M metagenome (GOLD analysis project Ga0335084, IMG submission 206721) | Soil microbial communities from Loxahatchee National Wildlife Refuge, Florida, United States - Lox_Sample_4.4 | ecosystem: Environmental > Terrestrial > Soil > Wetlands | place: USA... | reverse complement strand
CGTCATCGTCGGCCTCTCCTTCGTTCGAGGTCTTCGGCCAGCTCCGGGTCGCGGGCCCCGACCGCCTCGATGACGCGCCACGGGAGTCGGCGCTCGGCCGAGACGCGCGCCGACGGGTCGGCGCTCGGCTCTTCGTCGAAGAGCCGGCACAGGGTCGCGCAATCCACCGCATCCCGCTCGCCGCCAGCGAGTCCCGTCACCTGCCCCAGGCTCGTATGCTTGAATGTGACGAGGAGTCGTCCATCGCGACGCTCACCGCGGCCCGCTCGCTGGAGAACCACCTCATCGTCCCCGATGTACGCGGAGTATCGCTCCAGCGTCGGCCCGTGTACATGCCGTGCGGCGCGACCAACACGAAGGAGTATGCACTCGACGAGCCTCCTCGAGCTCCTGGAGGCCAAGCGAGAAGCAGAGGACCTCGACGTCCGATCGGTCGTCCGCCCTTCACGCGAGCCGCGAACGAGATGGGCTAGCCGTTCCCACCGATGCGACGCACAAGCACGATCGCGGCGATCTACGATGTGATGCGGGGGTCAACCAGCACGTCGACCCCGCGATCGAAGCTGCCGCACGAAGCCGGCCGTTTCCCACCCGCGAGCCCATCCTCTCGCCGCTGCGAAACCTCGCGGGGGAGTCGCGCACCGGCCGACGGGTCTCGCGTGGCCCGTCGATTGCACCTCCACGATGACACGCTAGTCACCGGGGAACGACGCGGTGCTTCAGAAGCGAGGAGGGTAGGTCCATGTCGATGTGCCGTCGAGCAGGCTTCACGGTCGTAGCGCTCTGGCTGTCCGCTACTCTCGCCGGCGCACAGGTCTCGCCCGGGGACAAGATCAACGAGACGAGCGTGGACAAGGTGAAGAACCTGCTCTCGCCCGGGGTCGAATGGTGCATCCGGCACGGGCAGCCGATTACGATCGGGGAGACCAAGAAGATCGAGTGGCCGAAGGCCTACCGTGAAGCGACGGAGAAGTACTCCGGCCAGGTGAAGCTCTCGGCCGACGGGCTGCAGGTCCAGCACTACGTCGCGGGCCAACCCTTCCCGAACATCGATCCGAAGGACCCCCAGTTCGTCCTGAAGCTGATGTCGAACTTCGACTACGGCTGGGTGAAGGGGATCGACGACAGCGACGTTCGGAACTTCGACGCCGACACGGGCACGGTTCCCCCCAAGGGGCCGATGTCGGTCGAGCGCCACTTCCTGCTCGACCACCTGCGCCGCCTGTTCTGGACGGGACGGTTGTACGTCGACCCGAAGCCCGACAAGCCGAACCCGAACGGCTATCGCGCCCAGCAGGGGCTGTATCCGATCCTCGAGCCCTTTGACCTGAAGGGTGTAGGGGCGCTCGGGAACCGCTACGTCGACGCGAGCAAGCAGGACGACTCGTGGCTCTATCTTCCGTCGCTGCGCCGGGTGAGGCGGCTCTCCACGGCGCAGCGCTCGGACGCGCTCTTCGGCCAGGACACCGACGTCGACAGCTACGACGGGTATGCCGGGCAGATCAGCTGGATGGACTGGAAGCTCCTGGGTGAGAAGGAGATGCTCGGCGTGATGCACGCCCAGAACTTCCCCGTGAAGTGGGCCAACCCGGCCGATTGGGCGTTCGACGACGCGTGGGAGAAGCGCAACGTCTGGGTCGTCGAGGGCGTCTCCAAGCTGCCGCAGTACGCCTACTCGAAGCGGGTGATCTTCATCGACAAGGAGACGCTCGCCGCCGTCTATTCGGACATCTACGACCGCTCGGGCGAGCTCTGGAAGGTCTGGATCAACGACTACAGCTTCCGCAAGACCGTGCCGGGCGCCGCCGCCATCACCTACGACGACGAGGTGCCCTTCCTGCCCGCGATCATGATGGTCGACATGCAGCTCGAGCACGCGACCAAAGCGTCCCTGCCGAGCCCCCGCTTCCCGGGCGAGCAGGGTTGGTACTTCCACCAAGGAGAGAAGACGGGTGTGACCGACGACTGGTTCACGGTCGCCGCGCTCGTCGGTGCGGGACACTGAAGCCCGCGTACGCTGGGCTCACGACTCGAGCGCTCGAACGGCGGTAAAGCCTGACGAACCTGGTCGCTCAGGCCTCACTCTCTCGATGAACTTCCCTGACAGGTCCACGTCTCGTGTCCGAAAGTCACTGCATCGATCCCAATGCGCCCGCCCTCACACAACGCGAGCTCGCTCCCGGCCCACGCCTTGGCTGCGCCGGCGGAGCACCCACTGGGGGACTGGTCGGCGATTCCCTGGACAACGCAGGCAACGGGCACGCCGATGGACACATTCAGGAACGCGAGAACCTGCAATACACTGGACGCCGCCATCTTCCCCGCCAAGAGCAGCGGTTGCTCCGCCACCTTGATCGGCATTGGTTCATCGGCCATCGCCCGAGCGGCGGGGACGATCACGAACACCAAGGCGATCAGTGCACGACGAAATGGCCTCATGGCCTTCTACCTCCCCCTGTGCGAGCAGAATGTTTCGGTTCCAGCCGACATTCCCGGGTGCGCGCGCGACTAATACACTCCCCACAAAGCCCTGGGCAAGCAAGGCCCTTCTGCATGCGGGAGGGTTCGCCGGGCACCGGCGTACTCCCCCCGCTGCCTCCGTGGACTGGAACGTGCTTCGCGGTGCACGCCAGCGACGCGCGCCGGACGTCAGTTCAGTACCGACTCCCCGCCTCCTCGGCGCCGTCTCCAGGCGGGTTGCTCGCAGAGGCGCTGCTACCTCAGGTCGAAGCGGTCCAGCTCCATCACCTTGGTCCAGGCGGCGACGAAGTCCGTGACGAATTTCTTCTTCGCGTCGGAGCCGGCGTAGACCTCGGCCAGCGCCCGCAGCACGGAGTTCGAGCCGAACACCAGGTCGACACGCGTGCCCGTCCACTTGACCGCGCCGGTCTTGCGGTCGCGGCCTTCGTAGATGTCGCGAGCCGGCTTCCACTCCGTGCCCATGTCGAGCAAGTTCACGAAGAAGTCGTTGGTGAGCGTTTCGGTTCTCTTCGTGAAAACGCCGTGCTTGCTGCCGCCGATGTTCGCGCCCAGCACGCGCAGACCGCCCACCAGCACCGTCATCTCCGGTGCGGTCAGCGTCAGCCGCTGCGCCTTGTCGACGAGCAACTGCTCGGCTGGCACGCCGTGCTCGGCCTTCACGTAGTTTCGGAAGCCGTCGGCCAGCGGCTCGAGGAAGCCGACGGATTCGACGTCGGTCTGCTCCGCCGTCGCATCGTTGCGCCCCGGCCGGAACGGCACCGTCACGACGACGCCCGCCTTCTTCGCCGCCTTTTCGATGCCGGCCGCGCCACCGAGCACGACGAGATCGGCGATCGACACCTTCTTGCCGCCCTTGGCCTTCTTGTTGAAGCCGGTCTGGACGTCTTCCAGCACCTTCAGCACCTCGGCGAGCCGCGGCGGCTGGTTCACTTCCCAATCCTTCATCGGTGCGAGCCGGATGCGGGCGCCATTCGCGCCGCCGCGCTTGTCGCCGCCGCGGAAGGTGGAGGCCGAGGCCCAGGCCGTCGTGACCAACTGCGAGACGCTGAGCTTCGCGGTCAAGGTTCTCTTGAGCGCGGCGATCTCCCTCTCGCCGATCAGCTTGTAGCCGATCTTCGGGATCGGGTCCTGCCACAGGAGCTCTTCCTTCGGGACCTCGGGCCCGAGGTAGCGCGAGCGGGGCCCCATGTCCCGGTGCGTGAGCTTGAACCAAGCGCGGGCGAAGGCATCGGCGAAGGCCTTCGGATCGGCGAGGAATCTGCGCGAGATCTTCTCGAACGCCGGATCGAACCGCAGCGTCAGGTCCGTCGTCAGCATCGTCGGCCTGCGCTTTCTGGTCGGATCGTGCGGGTCGGGAATGATCTCCGGACCGTCCTTGGCCACCCACTGGATGGCGCCCGCCGGGCTCCGCGTCTGCTCCCATTCGTACTTGAAGAGGTTCTCGAAGAAGAAGTTGCTCCACTTGATCGGCGTCTGCGACCAGACCACTTCGAGCCCGGAGGTGATGGCATCGCCGCCCTTGCCGGATTGGTACTTGCTGTTCCAGCCCAGCCCCTGCTCCTCGATCGGAGCGGCTTCCGGATCGGGGCCTACGTTGGTCGCGGGGCCCGCGCCGTGGGTCTTGCCCAGCGTGTGACCGCCGGCGATCAGCGCCACGGTCTCCTCGTCGTTCATGGCCATGCGGCCGAAGGTGTCCCGGATGTCCTTGGCCGCGGACACTGGATCGCCGTTGGCGTTCGGGCCTTCCGGGTTCACGTAGATGAGGCCCATCTGCACGGCGGCGAGTGGATTCTCGAGGTCGCGTACGCCCGAGTAGCGCTTGTCGCCCGCGAGCCACGTCTTCTCCGCGCCCCAGTAGACGTCGTTGTCCGGCTCCCAGACATCCTCGCGGCCGCCGCCGAAGCCGAAAGTGCGAAAGCCCATCGTCTCCAGCGCCACGTTGCCGGCGAGGATGATGAGGTCGGCCCAGGAGATGGACTGGCCGTACTTCTGCTTGATCGGCCACAGCAGGCGGCGCGCCTTGTCGAGGCTGACGTTGTCCGGCCAGCTGTTGAGCGGGGCGAAGCGCTGCTGGCCGCGCCCGCCGCCGCCGCGACCGTCACCGACGCGGTAGGTGCCCGCGCTGTGCCAGGCCATGCGGATCATGAGACCGCCGTAGTGGCCCCAGTCGGCGGGCCACCAGTCCTGCGAATCGGTCATGAGCCTGCGCAGATCCTTCTTCAGTGCGAAGTAGTCGAGCTTCTTGAACGCCTTCGCGTAGCTGAATTCCTCGTCGAGCGGATTGGACCTGTTCGAGTGCTGATTCAGCAGGTCCAGCCGCAGCTGGTTCGGCCACCAATCGCTGTTCGTGGTGCCGCCGCCGGCGGTGTGATCGATCGGGCACGCGGATTCCGTCGCCATTGGTATGGTCTCTCTCTCGAGCCGTGTGGTGGTGGATCGGCTGGTCGCAGCGAGTATGGAGAAGAGGTACCTACGCCCCGCTCCCGGCCGCGACAAGTCGAACGGCCGGCGACGGCGCGCACGGCGCCGTCCGCCGGTCGTCGATCGAGCCGGCGATGGTCGAGCTGAACTCGCGGCAACACCCTTGCGGGTCGAAGTGGAGGCGGGGGGAATCGAACCCCCGTCCGAAAGTCACTCCCTGAACGCGTCTACGTGTGTGTCCCGTGATTTGTCGTCATCGCGGTTGCTCCCACGGGCAGGATCTTCCGCGACCAGCCGGCGGTGTAGTCTCGGCCCCCGCCCCGCCGGCGCGACGGGGGCCCAGCCCGAACTGCGTCGCTCACTCCCGCCTTACGGGCGCGGGCAGGGTGAACGTGGTCGCCTAATTAGGCAGCCAGTGCGTAGTCGTTGTTGGCAATTAAGCCGTTCTGTCCTTTTTGACGAGGGGAACAGCACCCCCGACACGCAACGTTCGCTTCGTCACCTCCGTCGAAACCAGATCGCCCCCAAAATGCGATCGTCTGCCGACTATAAGGACGCCGCCGGGCCCCGGCAACACGTCATAGCTGGTGCACGAGCGCCATCCCGGGCACGGGAACCCGGAAGGTGGGCAGCGACGACCCGAGCAGGTTCCCGATGTACGCCGTGCGCCGGTCGGGGCCGCCGAAGCAGATGTTGGTGGGCAGGCGCATCACCCTGCCGTCCGGATCGTCGACGTAGATCTCGAGCGCACCGGCGGGTGTGACGAAGCCGACCGCGTTCGTCATGGGCAGCGTCACCCACAGGTTGCCCGCCTCGTCGAACGCGATCCCGTCCGGCGCGCCGCCGAGATCGGGGCCGTACTGCTCGCGCGCGCCGAGCGAGCCGTCGGCGCGGATCGGGAAGCGCGTGACGCGCGCCGCGCTCGACTCGGCGACATAGACGAAGCGCTCGCCGGCATCGACGGCGACGCCGTTCGCGAACCAGAGATCGTAGGCGACGATCTCCGCGCGACCGCCGGCGATGCGATAGAGGAACCCGTCGCCGGCGGGCTGAAGGATCGCCTCCATCAGGTCCGCGCGCGCCGAGCTGTTCGAGACCCACAGGCGATCCTGGCGATCGAGGAACGGGAAGTTCGGCGAGGGTGTCTTCCGCCCGCTCGCCTCGGTCGCGAGCACCTCGTGCCGTCCGGTCACCGCGTCGAGCAGCTGCACCTCGCCGTGGAGGTTCGCGATGATGACGCGGCCCTGGCGATCGAGGCAGATGCCGTTGGGCTCGCCGCCCACCTGCCCCACCAGCTCTTCGCGCGAGCCGTCGGCCGGGATGCGGGTGCAGCCGCCCCGCCCGTCGGCCGCCCAGACGGTCCCGTCCCGGGCACACATGACGCCCTCGGGGCGTGCCAACCCCTGCCCGACCTTCCCTACCTCTCCCAAGGAAATCCCCATGATCCCGGGCTTCTACGACCCCGCATCCGGCGCGTCGAGTGGCGCGTAGAGCATCCGAAAACGCCCAACGACGGGCCGAACCCCAAGGAGACGTGCGATGCGAACCTCGACCATGACGACCCTCACGCTGACCCTCGCCGCCACGATGCTGCTGGGGTCGCGCCCTGCCGCGGCAGACGCCCAGGTCTGCCAGGGCCGCTACAGCATCGAAGGCGCGGGGCTCGACCTCGGCCCGAACGGCATCAACAACGTCGTCGTCGGGGCGGACGCGGGCGCGTTCTCGGTGCACCTCGCGCCGGCCCGCACCGGCATCTCGTGCGACGCGGCGGTCGTGACCAAGGCGCCGCGCAACGACGCGTTCATCCTGCGCGCGCGCTTCGTCGGCTGCGGCGAGCGGCCGCGCTTCCGTCTCCGCCTCGCGTTCGACCAGGACTGCGGGAACGTCGGCGGCCGCCAGCGCGCGGCCGGCCAGGTCGTCGCCGAGTTCTCGGCCGGGCTCGTCGTCGGCGGGAATCCTCTGGTTCCGGGCACCGATCCGACCGCGCCGACCGACCCGACCATCGACAACCCGACGCCCCCGGATCCGACCGTCGACACGACGACGCCCATCGGCGACAAGCCGCGCATCTCGTCCTTCTCGCCGCTGTTCGCCCGCCCCGGCGACACGATCTCGGTCTTCGGATCGAATCTCGACCACGACAAGGATGGCAACCCCTACACGGGCACGCCGCCCTTCCTCGTCACCTTCCTCGGCGTCGACCCCTCGTTCGGTCGGCTGCGTGCGACGCCGACCTTCGTGTCGGACAGCGAGATCCGCGTGACGATCCCGTCGCAGGCCGTCTCGGGAACCCTCGTCCTGAACGAGCGCCGTAGCTCCGGCCTCGCTGGGCCACGCATCAACGAGACCGGCGAGCGCCTGGTCGTCGTCCGCGCGGACGCGACGGCAAACCAGCCCGTTCCCACCACCGGCACCGCGCCGGCGACGCAGAACAAGGGCACGCTCCACGTGCAGGCGAGCGGTCTCTCCCTCTTCAACGCGGGCGACTTCCCCGTCTCCGGCCCCGCCCTCCAGATCGGCGCCTTCCTCGACGCCAACAACAACCACGTCGTCGACCTCTTCACGACCGGCCGCAACGACGTCCCCTACCTCGCCTTCCCGGTGCGCACGAGCGACTTCGACTTCTCGATCGAGGGCGGCCGTGGCTACTTCGCCGGCGCCAACGCGATGCTGTGGGTCTTCTTCGAGGGCGGCAACCCGAACGTCCTCGACAACACCGACCAGTTCTTCGTCGTCCACCTGAACATCGATCTCGCGCGCCGCACGGCGCAGCCGATCGCCATGCTCGCCGGCGTCGCGGGCGACCCCGGCGTCGTGATGATGGCCGACCAGTTCGCGTCCGAGACGAGCATCACCGTCGCGCAGCCCGGCGCCGGCGTCGGCGCCATCAAGGGCCACATCGCCGCGGTGCCGACGTTCCTCCAGAACGTCTTCATCCCGAGCCAGACGTCGACCTGCATCGTCGACCCCGACTTCTTCTGCCCCGACTTCGGCCCGGAGATCCAGCAGAACCTGTGGGCCAACGGCATCACGATCGACTTCGACGTTCCGCTCTTCGCCGACGGCAACTGATCCCCCTCCCTTGCCGTCGCACCCGGCGCCCCCGGATCACGATGTGGTCCGGGGGCGTCCCGCATTCCGGGCCTGGCCACGCACTCGCGGACGGTGCTACAGGCGCGGCATGAAGCCAACCGTCGTCGCGAGCGGTCTCGACTTTCCCGAAGGTCCGGTGTCGCTCGGGCCGAAGCGCGTCGCCGTCACCGAGATCCGCGGCCAGTGCATCTCTCTGTGGGAGAACGGCACGCTGCGACGGCGCGTCGCCGTGACCGGCGGCGGGGCCAACGGCGCGACGCTCGGTCCGGACGGCGCGCTCTACGTCTGCAACAATGGCGGCGTCTCGCTCGGCCACGAAGGACGCTGGATGGCGCCCGAGCCGCTCCCAGGGCGCATCCAGCGCGTGACGCTCGACGGGAAGGTGACCGACGTCGCGACGAAGCTCCCGGGCGCGCCGCCGAATCGCCCGAACGACCTCTGCTTCGGTCCCGACGGCCTCCTCTACTACACCGACCCCCACAACTGGGAGAACCTGCCGGAGGTCGATCCCGGCCGCGTCGCGCGCACGACGCTCGACGGCCGCGTGGAGCTCCTCGCCGAGGTGCCGCTCTTCCCGAACGGCATCGCCTTCGGCCCCGACGATCGCCTCTACGTTGCGCAGAGCATGACCCAGACGGTCCTCGTCATGGACCCGAAGCCCGGCGCGAGCTTCCGCGAGTTCGCGAAGCTGCCGGCCGGCTATCCGGACGGCTTCTGCTTCGATCGCAAAGGACGGCTCTACGTCGCGGGGAGCCTCGGCGACGTGCTGGTCGTCTTCGAGCCCGACGGCCGGCTGGCCGAGACGATCGAGATCGGCTCGGGTACGGAGCCCACGAACTGCTGCCTCGCCGACGGCGTCCTCTACCTGACGCTCTCGGGCACCGGACAGCTCGCGACCCTGCCGATCGACGCGGAGGCGCTGCCGCTCCACCCCGCGCGGCGCTGATCAGCCCCGGCGCCGCCCCGCCGCCATCGCCCGATCGATCTCCCGCCGCGTCGTGCGCTCGCGGATCGCCTCGCGCTTGTCGGGCGCCTTCTTGCCGCGCGCGAGGCCCAGCTCGACCTTGCACCGGCCGCGCACCCAGTACAGTCGCAGCGGGATCACCGTGTAGCCCCGCTCCTTGACCTTGCCGGCGAGCTTGTCGATCTCGCGCCGGTGTAGCAGGAGCTTTCGATGCCGCTCGGGCGCGTGGCCGAACTGGCTCGACGGCGCGTACGGGCTGATGTGCGCACCCACCAGGAACAGCTCGTCACCGAAGAAGCGCGCGTACGAATCCTTCAGCTGCGCCCGGCCGTCGCGCAGCGACTTCACCTCGGAGCCGATGAGGGCCAGCCCCGCCTCGACGCGGTCGTCGATGTGGTAGTCGTGGAAGGCCCGCCGGTTGACGGTGATGTCGCGGTCGCGGGCCTCGGCCATCAGTGGATCGCGCGCAAGGGCCCGGGCACCTCGCTGCGCTTCTCGCGGATGCGGTTCTCCTCGTCGACGAACACGACCTTCGGCTCGTGCTTGCGCGCCGCTTCCTCGGACATCCACGTGAAGGCCGCGATGATGACGAGGTCGCCCGGATCGACCAGGTGCGCCGCGGCCCCGTTCACGCAGATGCAGCCGGAGTCGCGCTCGCCCTCGACGACGTAGGTCTCGAAGCGGTTGCCGTTGGTGACGTTCCACACGCACACGGCCTCGTTGGGCAACAGGTCGGTGGCGTCCATGAGCGTCCGATCGATCGAGATCGAGCCCTCGTAGTCGACGTCCGCCTGCGTGACGGTGGCCCGATGGATCTTCGCGCGCATCATCTTGCGTGTCATCGCTCGTCTCTCCCTGGCACGAGTACTCGGTTGTCGATGAGCCGTACGCCGCCCACCCAAACCGCGAGGGCGATCACCGTCGGCCCCGTCACCACCTCCGCCGCATCCAAGGTCTCGGGATCGCGCGCCTCGGCATACTCGAGGCGCGCTGTGGGCTCGGCCGCGACGGCCGCCGTTGCGGCCGCGACGACCGTCGCGGCCCGCGTCTCGCCCTTTGCCACCGCCGTTGCGGCGGCGTCGAGCGCCCGCGGCACGCAGCGCGCCGCCATGCGCGCCTGCGGCGAGAGGAGACGATTGCGGCTCGAGAGGGCGAGCCCGTCCTCCTCCCGCACCGTCGGGACGCCCACGATCTCGATCCCGAAGTCGAGATCCGCGGTCATGCGTCGCACGATCGCGAGCTGCTGGAAGTCCTTCTCGCCGAACACGGCCACGTCGGGCCGCACGGCGTGGAACAGCTTGGTGACCACCGTCGTGACGCCACGGAAATGCCCGGGTCGGGCGGCGCCGCACAGTGGCTCGGTCAGCTTCCCCGCCTCGACGTGCGTCTGGAAGCCTTCGGGGTACATGGCCGCCGCCGAGGGCGCGTAGATCGCGTCCACGCCCGCCGCTGCGCAGCGCGCGGCGTCCTCGTCCATCGGGCGCGGGTAGCGCTCGAAGTCGTCGCGGCGGTTGAACTGGATCGGATTCACGAAGATCGACACGACGACGCGCTCGGCGTGCCGTCGGGCCTCGGCGACGAGGGCCAGATGGCCCTCGTGGAGCGCCCCCATGGTGGGAACGAGCGCGACGCGCCGGCCGGCCCGCTGCTCCGCGCGGGCCCACGCCTGCATGGCGCCGGGTGTGGCGAGCGTCACCATCAGCTTGCAGCCGCCACCTTGGGGGCGAACGCGTGTGCGTCGGTCGGGAACGCGCCGCCCTTCACCTCGCCCACGTACGCCTGCGCCGCCTGCACGACGGCGCGACCGAGCTCGGCGTAGCGCTTCGCGAAGCGGGGCGTCCACGCGTCGTTGAAGCCGACGAGATCGTGGAGAACCAGCACCTGGCCGTCGCAGTGCACGCCGGCGCCGATGCCGATCGTCGGGATGGTGAGCGCTTCGGTGATCTCGGCGGCGAGATCGAGCGGAATGCACTCGAGGACCACGGCGAACGCGCCCGCGGCCTCGACCGTCTTCGCGTCCTCGATGACGCGCTCGCGACCGCCGGGCGTGCTGCCGTGGCGACGCCCCTGCACGCGGTGCCCGCCGATGCGGTGCACGGACTGTGGCGTGAGACCCACGTGTCCGACGACGGGGATGTCGATCGAGGCGATGCGCTCGATCGTCTCCGCCATGGCGAGTCCGCCCTCGAGCTTCACGCACTGCGCGCCGCCGTCCTTCACGAGTCGGATGGCGCTCTCGACCGCCCGATCGGGTCCGCCCTGGTAGCTCCCGAACGGCAGATCGCCGACCACGAGCGCGCGCTTCGCGCCGCGCGCGACCATGCGCGTGTGGTAGACCATCTCGTCGAGCGTGACCGGAATGGTCGTCTCGTGGCCCTGCACGACCATGCCGAGGGAGTCGCCCACCAGCAGCATGTCGACGCCGGCCTCGTCGAGGAGCCGGGCGAAGGTCCAGTCGTAGGCGGTCACCATCGTGATCCGCTCTCCCGCCGCCTTCATGCGACCGATGTCCGGAACCGTCACTCGCTTCGAGCTCTCCATAAGAAACGGCCTCCTCGGACCGCAGTCCGGGAGGCCGTAGTACGTGCGTCGCTCGTCGGGAGTGCCCGTCGCCTCGCTCGATCCCCGGCATCGCTGCTCGGGGTCGTGGTCGGCTCGCGGGTGGTGCCGTTCCGTTCGATTGTCGCCGTCGTCTGCCTACCGTCTCGGTCCGTTCCAATCCCCGCCCGTTGTGGGTCGGGGTCAGTTACCGTGATCCAAGCGGAATGTAGTGCTGTACCCCCTGTCGCATGCCCCGGATCTCGTGGATGAGATCGGCCAGGTCACTGCCGTGCTCGACGAAGTCGATGTCCGAGCTGTTCACCACGAGCAGTGGGGCATCCGTATAGTGGTGGAAGAAGTTTCGAAACGCCTCCGTGAGCCGTTCGAGATAGTCCTTGGTGATCGTCCGTTCGTACTCGAGACCACGCTTCTTGATGCGCTTGAGTAATACAGCAGGCCGCGCCTCGAGGTAAATGACCAGGTCCGGCCGGGGAATCTGGCGGTCGAGGAGGTCGAAGACCTGCCGGTAGAGGGCCCCCTCGTCCGCATTGAGGGTGACCCCGGCGAAGATCCCATCCTTGGCGAAGAGGTAGTCCGCCACCAGGCCGGCCGCCGGCAGGCCGCGCTCGTGCACGTCGCGCTGCTGGCGGTAGCGCTCGAGCAGGAAGTGAAGCTGCGCCTGGAAGGCATAGCGGCTCGGGTCCTCGTAGAACTTGCGTAGGAACGGATTGTCCTCGACGTGCTCGAGGATCAGCTGCGAGCCGAAGTCGGCGGCGAGTCGCCGGGCGAGGGCCGTTTTCCCGACTCCGATCGGGCCCTCCACCGCGATGTAACGCGCCGTTCGGTCCGCCGCCATCCCCGCCCTTCGAGTGCGGCGTTACGTAACACCTCCGCCGCATCGTGTCCATAGAACTTCGTGCTATAGGCCCCCGGGTCCATGCCGACGTCCGTGCTACGGCGAACCATCTCCCAGCTCTTCATGGTGGGGATCCCGGGCCCGACGCTCGATGCGGACACCCGGCGCTTCCTCACCGAACGTCCGCCCGGCGGCGTCATCCTCTTCAAGCGCAACGTCCACTCGGCGAGCCAGCTCCGACATCTGATTGCCGACCTCCATGCGCTCGGCCCGGGCGTCTCGCCGCTGGTCGGGATCGATCACGAAGGCGGACGCGTGGACCGGTTCCGGATGCGGCCGTTCACCCCCTTCCCGGCCGCCGCCGTCGTCGCCGCCGCCAAGAGCGTTCGACTCGCCGAGGCCGTCGGCGAAGCGATGGGCCGCGAGCTCGCCGCGATCGGCATCGACATCGACTTCGCGCCGGTGCTCGACGTGTGGGCGAACCCGCGCAACGAGGTCATCGGCGACCGCGCCTACGGCACCACCGCCGCGCAGGTGGCGCGCTTCGGCGTCGCGGTCGCGCGCGGCCTCGAGCGCGGCGGCGTCCTCCCCTGCGGCAAGCACTTCCCCGGACACGGGCGCACGCTCGGCGACTCGCACAAGGTGCTACCGCGCGTCTCGGCGTCGCGGCGGGCGCTCACCACGGTCGAGATCCCGCCCTTCGTGCGTGCGATCCGCGCCGGCATTCCCGCCCTGATGTCGGCGCACGTCGTCTACCCCGCCCTCGACCCGAAACATCCCGCGACGCTCTCGCCGGCGATCGCGACGAGCCTCCTGCGGCGGCGTCTCGGGTTCACGGGCGTGCTCTTCAGCGACGACCTCGAGATGCAGGCGGTCGCCGGACGCGCCGCGCCCGAGCGGCTCGCGCCCGAGGCGCTCGCCGCGGGATGCGACATGCTCCTCGTGTGTCAGTCGCTCGACGTCGCCGAACGCGCGATGACCGGCGTCGAGCAGGCGATCGCGAGTGGCGCGCTCGCACCGCGGCGCGTGACCGAGGCCGTCGGCCGCATTCACGATCTGCGACGTCGCGTCCCCGCGCGACAACCGAGTCCGCGCCTCGGGTGGCCGGCCCACACGCGCCTCGCGCGCCGTCTCCAGCTCTCCGCAGTGCGCTAGCGCCTGCCGACGTAGGTCCTGCAGGGCCTACGTCGCGCGTCGATGTGTCCCGGCGTTCACAGCCACACAGCGTTCGCCCTGCCGAGCGCCTTGCGACGTTCAACCTCGTACACATTTTGGCAGCTCGCTAGGTCGCAAGTCATTGACAGCAAAGCTGCAAGAGGAGTAGCGACGTGCGAGCTTCGCGGCACGCAACGTGTCCGCACAACCGACGGGGGCCTCGCGCATGAGCTGTACGGAAAGAACGCGTCACTCGATTCGAACGACGGTGGCGATGATCGGGACGCTGCTCCTCGCACTGGGAGGCACGGCTCGCGCGCACGTCGATCCGGTCGGATGCACCGGCACCACCGCGTCGATTCAGGTGATGGTGTTCCGCGGCGACGGCACGACCGGCGTCACCGGCGCGCTGTCGCAGTGCGAGAGCATCTTCTACCAGCTCCACCTCCGCAAGGACTCGACCAGCGGCTGCTCGTTCGAAGGCGGCTCGCTCACGCTGACGCTCCCCGACGGCACGCCCGTCGTCGTGACGCCGAGCGCGCCGTGCGTCGGCGGTACCGACGGCTGCAGCATGCAGGACCTGACGAGCGGGCTCATTCCGTACACCGTTCGTACGGAGGACATCGTCGGCGGACAGATCAACGCCACCGCCGTCTACAGCGGCGGCGTCGGCCACGACGGCGAGATCGACACGACCGGCATCTCGGCCACCATGCCGAAGAAGACGCCCGTCATCCTGTGCGGTGACGACGACCTCTGCACGCGCGACGTCTGCGATCCGACGAAAGCGGGCTCGGCGGCGTGCTCGTATCCGGACGTCGTGTGCGACGACGGCGACGCCTGCACGCGCGACTTCTGCAATCCCGACACGGGCCAGTGCACCTCCGTGGCGGCCGTCACCTGCGACGACGGCAGCCTGTGCACCCGCGACGCCTGCGACCCCGCGACCGGCCAGTGCGTCTACACCCAGGCCGTGCACTGCGACGACGAGAACGCCTGCACGACGGACGCCTGCGACCCGGCGACCGGCGAGTGCGTCTACACCGACGTCGTCACGCCCACCTGCGGCGACGACGACCTCTGCACCCGGGACGTCTGCAACCCGCAGACCGGCCAGTGCGAGCACCCGCCGACCGGCATCGTCTGCGACGACCAGGACGCCTGCACGACCGAAGCCTGCAACCCGGCGACCGGCGAGTGCAAGACGACCGACCGCAGGGTTTGCGACGACGGCAACGCCTGCACGACCGACAAGTGCGATCCCGCGAGCGGCGAGTGCGTGTACGAGGACGTCGTGACGCCCACCTGCAACGACGGCGACCTCTGCACGCGGGACGTCTGCAACCCGCAGACGGGCCAGTGCGAGTACCCGTCGACCGGGCTCGTGTGCGACGACGGCGACGCCTGCACGACCGAGCGTTGCGATCCGTCGACCGGCCAGTGTGCGACGACCAGCACCCGGAGCTGCAACGACGAGAACGCGTGCACCCGCGACGCCTGCAACCCGGCGACCGGCGAGTGCGTCTTCACCGACGTCGTGACGCCCGCCTGCAACGACGACGACCTCTGCACCAACGACGTCTGCAACCCGCTGACCGGCCAGTGCGAGCATCCGTCCACCGGCATCGTCTGCGACGACGGCAACGCTTGCACGACCGAAGCCTGCAACCCGGCCACCGGCCAGTGCAAGACGACGAATACGCGCATCTGCGACGACGGCAACGCGTGCACGACCGACAAGTGCGATCGCGCGACCGGCGAGTGCGTCTTCACCGACGTCGTGACGCCGACCTGCGGCGACGGCAACCTCTGTACGCGCGACGTCTGCAACCCGCAGACCGGCCAGTGCGAGTATCCGTCCACCGGCGTCGTCTGCGACGACGGCAACGCGTGCACGACGGAGAGCTGCAACCCGGCCACGGGCCAGTGCTCCACGACCAGCACCAGGAGCTGCGACGACGGCAACGCGTGCACGCGTGACGCCTGCGATCCGGCGACCGGCGAGTGCGTCTACACCGACGTCGTGACGCCCACCTGCAACGACGACAACCTCTGCACGAACGACGTCTGCAACCCCCAGACGGGTCAGTGCGAGCATCCGTCGACCGGCATCGTCTGCGACGACGGCAACGCCTGCACCACCGAGGCCTGCAACCCGGCCACGGGCCAGTGCAAGACGACCAACACGCGCATCTGCGACGACGGCAACGCGTGCACGACCGACAAGTGCGATCGCGCGACCGGCGAGTGTGTCTTCACCGACGTCGTGACGCCGACCTGCGGCGACGGCAACCTCTGCACGCGCGACGTCTGCAACCCGCAGACGGGCCAGTGCGAGTATCCGTCCACGGGGATCGTCTGCAACGACAACAACGCCTGCACGACCGAGAGCTGCAACCCGGCGACCGGCCAGTGCGCGACCACGAGCACGGTGTCCTGCGACGACGGCAACGCGTGCACGCGCGACGCGTGTGACGCCGTCACCGGCCAGTGCAGCCACACCGACGTCGTGACGCCCACCTGCAACGACGACGACCTGTGCACGAACGACGTCTGCAACCCGCAGACGGGTCAGTGCGAGCACCCGTCGACGGGCATCGTCTGCAACGACAACAACCTCTGCACGACCGAGGCCTGCAACCCGGCGACCGGCCAGTGCGCGACCACCAGCACCAAGACCTGCAACGACGACAACAAGTGCACGAACGACGTCTGCAAGCCGACGACCGGCGAGTGCGTCTTCATCGACGTCGTGACGCCCACCTGCGGCGACAACAACCTGTGCACGAGCGACGTCTGCAACCCGGGGACCGGCAAGTGCGAGTACCCGTCGACGGGCATCGTGTGCAACGACAACAACGCCTGCACCACCGAGGCCTGCAACCCCGAAACGGGCCAATGCGCCACCACGAGCACGGTGTCGTGCGACGACGGCAACGCCTGCACGCGTGACGCGTGCGACCCGGGAACGGGCCAGTGCGTCTACACCGACGTCGTGACACCCACATGCAGCGACAACGACCTGTGCACGAAGGACCTCTGCAACCCTCAGACCGGCCAGTGCGAGTACCCGTCCACCGGCGTCGTCTGCGACGACGAGAACGCCTGCACCACCGAGGCGTGCAACCCCGCCACGGGCCAGTGCGCCACGACGGGAACCAAGCGCTGCAACGACGAGAACGCGTGCACGCGCGACGCGTGCGATCCGGCGAGCGGCCAGTGCGTCTTCACCGACGTCGTGACGCCCACCTGCGGCGACGACGACCTGTGCACGAGGGACGTCTGCAACCCGCAGACCGGCCAGTGCGAGTACCCGTCCACCGGCATCGTCTGCGACGACCACAACGCGTGCACGGCCGAGGTCTGCAACCCGCAGACCGGCCAGTGCGCCACGACCAGCACGAAGTCGTGCAACGACGAGAACGCCTGCACCGACGACTCGTGCGATTCGGCGACCGGTGCCTGCATCTTCACCGACGTCGTGACGCCCACCTGCGGCGACAACGACCTCTGCACGCGTGACGTCTGCAACCCGCAGACGGGCAAGTGCGAGTACCCGCCGACCGGGCTCGCGTGCGACGACAACAACGCCTGCACGACCGAGAGCTGCGACCCGACGACCGGCGGGTGCAAGACGACCTCCACCAAGAACTGCGCCGACGACGATCTGTGCACCGAGGACTCCTGCGACGCGCGCACCGGCGAGTGCCGGCACGCCCCGCCGCCCTCGTGCTCGGACGACGACGCCTGTACCAAGGATGCGTGCGATCCGCGCACCGGTCAGTGCACGCACTCCGATCCGCCGTCGTGCGACGACGGCAACGCCTGCACGACCGACTCGTGCGACGCGCGCACCGGCCTCTGCAAGCACTCGCCGCCGCCGCCCTCGCTGTGCGACGACGGCGACCGCTGCACGCAGGACTCCTGCGAGCCGCAGACGGGTCAGTGCAAGCACTCGCCGCCGCCGAGCTGCGACGACGGCAACAAGTGCACGGCCGACCGCTGTGACCCCGTGAGCGGCCAGTGCAAGCACGTCGATACGGTCACGCCGACGTGCAACGACAACAACGCCTGCACCTACGATCAGTGCAACACGGTGACCGGCCAGTGCATGTTCTCGCCGAAGAACATCAACTGCTCGGACAACAACGCCTGCACCGAGGACTTCTGCGAGCCGAAGAGCGGTCAGTGCAAGCACCTGCCGCCGCCCTCCTGCTCGGATGACGACGCCTGCACGGTCGACTACTGCGATCCGCAGAGCGGCGAGTGCAAGCACCTGCCGCCGCCCTCCTGCTCCGACAACGACCACTGCACGGTCGACACCTGCAACCCGCAGACGGGCAAGTGCGAGCACACCGACAAGCTCGACGACCCGTCCTGCCACCCGGTCGTCTGCCGCAAGCCCGACTTCTGGGGCACCTCTGGCGCCATCACCAAGCAGGTCCTCGAGTCGGCCGGAAGCTGCCTCAAGGTGTGCGGCGAGGTCGTCAAGAACATCAACGTGGCGAGCGCCGACTCGGCCCTCGAGGCGATCTGCGTGAGCCCGGGCAACGATCCGAAGCTCCAGCTCGCGCGCCAGCTCACCACCATGGCGCTCAACTGCATCGTCAGCGACCTCGGCATCAGCTGCGGCGGCGACAACTCCGACGCCGGCAGCGTGTTCGCCGACTGCAACAAGGCGTGCCGCGGCGCCCCGAGCACGCTCACGATTGGCGAGTGCATCACCGCCGTCGACTGCTTCAACAGCGGCGGGGTGCTCGACGACCGCGGCATCTGCGGGCGCGATCCCAACGGCAGCTGCAAGGAGCGGCAGCTCCCGGGCTGGATCCGCCCCATTCCGGCCGACACCGCACCCAAGTGCGACGCGGCCCGCAAGAACACCTGCGCCATCATCCCGCCCTACGAGCAGTCCACCGGCGTCACCGGCTGCACCGCCGATGGCGACGAGACGCTGAACGGCGTCGAGGACTGCACGCCTGCCCCGCGCTGACCCTCACCCCACCCCGCTCCGGCGCCTTCGAGGCGTCGGAGCGCGGGGCGGGCAGCGAGGGCTCCGCTCGGTTGGACGCCTTGGCGCGATCGTTGCTCATTGATCTTGGTGCACTTCGAGCTTGTCAGCGCGATCACCGAGGTTGTCACGATCGCCGTGGGGCAGGGCATCCGCGATCTCACCGGTCTGCGTCGGCGATATGGGGCTGCACGCTGGAGGAAGCGCAAGGGCGTCGCTCTGGTTCGACTGAGCAGTGGGCGCGTACGACGTGCTGAGCTACACTGGTATGAGGCTCACGGAATCGGGCGCGTTAACATGAAGGTTAAGCGGTTCGTAGACTGATGGCGACAGCGCGACGAAAGAGGCGGTTCCTATTGTGCGTCCGCAACACCGGATGCGACGACCTGGAACTGCACAAGGTCTACGAGCGCCTGCCCGACAATGTGGCGACCCGAGAGGGATACGTCCGTATCATCGACGAGTCCCACGAGGACTACCTCTACCCGGAGACCTACTTCGTTGCTGTTGAAATCCCCAGGCAAGCCGAGCGAGCGCTGGCCAAGCGAGCTCCTGCGAGGGCGTCTAACCCGCGCTTGCAGCGGACGGCGCTGCCGCGCCGCCGCTGAACCGCCAGGTCGTTCGCCGCGCGGCGATCCTACCCTACCGAGCGCCCCCGCGACGGAACGCCGCGCGGCTCAAGGGCGCTCCGCCCTCGCCGCCCGCCCCGCGCACCGCCGCACGACGACGCGACACGCCAAGCGTCGCGGGTCAGCGCGCGGCGTTTGGCTGAGGGATTCGCGATTGTGTCGCGAGGTTGGGGGCCGGGCGGAGGCGCCTGCGAAGCGGCGCGACGAAATGCAGGTCCGTAACGCCGCGTATGTCTTCTCGCGCGGCGGAGCCGAAGCCGCAGCCCGGCCCCCAGCCTCGCGGCCCCGACGTCGAATCCTTCAGCGCCCCGACGTGGCGCGCAAGTCCTGGCGCACGCACGAGAGCTGCGCCCGGGCGAGCTCTGCACGGCGGAGGAGCGACGACCCACAGCCGGCCGCGCCGCGATGGCGAAGGCGCATCGCGGCGCGCCGGGCGGAGCGCAGGGCGTGCAGCGCACGATCGAACGCCTTGGCGCGCTTCGCTCCCGTGCGGCTCGCGGCGTGCTCGACGGCGTGCGCCGCACGCTCGAAGCGATGGGCCGCCACCTGCTCGAGCCGTGCAAAGGTCGAGCGGCACCCACTCGGGAACGTCTCCCTCAGGCGCGACACCAGGACCGGCGCGTCGACGCGGCGCCCGCCCGTACAGACCGTGTCGTGGCAGGTGTCGTCGACCGAGCACGCATCGCCGTCGTCGCACGAGCCGCTCACCGCCCCATGGCTGCAGGACCCGGTCTCGTCGCACAGATCGATCGTGCACGCGTTGCCGTCGTCGCACATGCTCGTGGGCCCGACGCACACGGCGTCCGTGCAGGTGTCGCCGGTCGTACAGGGATCGCGGTCGTCGCAGGCGCCCGAACCCAGTGGGCAGCCGTAGCGAACCGCCAAGTGCAGCGTCTCGGCGGCGGCCTCGTGGAAGGCCGTCACCTCGAGGCGCAGGGTCGTCCCGGCGACGACGTCGATGTCGAGTCGCGACTGCACGGTCGTGAGGGTGTCGTCGCTGCACGCGATCTCGTCGAGCGCCGCGCACGCGCCCGTGTACGCGCTCACGACGGTGTCGTAGGTGCTCCCCGCGGTCTCGATCACGACGCGCGACGTCTCGGGGACCGTCAGCTGGTACCACACGCTGGCGAGGTTCTGCGCCGGGGCGTCGGTCGTGCACGACTGGAGCGGGTCGCCGAGCGACGTCGTCGCGTCGGTCACGCTGCGCACCTCGGTGAACGGGATGGCGGGGATCACGATCGACGCGTCGCAGCCGTCGTTCGCGACACCCGGCTCGTTGAGACGCACCTCGATCCCGGCGACGGTCTCGCCGGGACCGAGAACGATCGCGGTGGACGCGCTCGGGTCGTCGGGCGGCGACGTCGTCGCCTCGTCGGGGCCGTTCCAGAACTCGGGCGGCGCCGGAAGCACCGCCGGCGGATCGAGCGGCCCGATGCTCGATCCGCCGGTGAAGCGGGAATCGACGGGCTCGATCTCGACCGTGTAGCTTCCGGGCGGAAGCCCCGGGAGCTCGAACGCGCCGCGGAGCGCGTCGGGCGGCGGCCCGCCGGGGTTCGCCGTACCGCCGGCCACGGGCACGAAGCGTGCGCCCGACGTGTAGCCGACGGCCAGGTGACGCGGATCGGCGAGGTTGCGCGCGATGACGTACACGCCCTGGAACGGCGCGCCGCTCGCGCGCAGCACCTGCCCGCGGATGAGACCCGTGGTCTCGGCGAAACCCGGCGCGGGGTACAGCGTCGACACCGACACCATGTCGTCCAGGGCGAGCGTGGCGGCTTCGCGGCCGTTCACCAGGAACGGGAACATGGTCGCGATCGCGCCGTCGTTCGACGAGTCGCCGTCGAACGCCTCGGCTCGCCCGATCTGGGAGTGGTCGAGGTTGAAGAAATGACCGAACTCGTGGATGAACACCGCTCGGAAGTCCTGGAGCGGGATCTCCGGATTGGTGCCGTTCGCCGTCCCGTCGATCCAGCGGCCGTTCAGCACGGCGACGGCTTCCGTGATCGTCCCCGCGGCGACGTCGCCACACTCGGGGCTGGCGAAGCCCAGGACCTCGCTGCTCGCGCCGGCGCCCAGGAGGTCGTCCGTGATGCCGCCGTCGTTGTCGAAGATGATCGGGCTGAGGCCGTCGCAACGGTCGAGGAACTGCTCGTAGTTGCTGGCCTTCACGTTCACCGGTAGTGCGCCGGCGTTGGTGAACGCGATCGACGACGACGTCACCGCCTCCCAGACTGCGAAGTTGCCCGCGACCAGCGCGACCGCCTCGTCGTTCGACAGCGACCCCAGCGGCCCGCGGTCGGGATTGAACGGTATCGGGCGGATCGCCCAGGTGAGCGGGACTCCGGCGCCGTTCACGACCAGCGGGCCGGCCGCCACGGCGCCGCGGGCGCAGGCGAGCGTCAGCAAGAGCGCGACGAGACGGCGCACGATCCTTCCCTAGCGCGCCGCCCGGCTGCGGACGACGGCGAGGAAGGCGGAGAGCGCGAGACGCTCGGTCGTCCTCGAACGTGCGAACGTGCCCTCCCGGCTCCGCTCGACGTCGTACACGCCCTGCTCGAAACCGACCGGGCTCGTGAAGCCGCGGGCGCTCGTGTCGTGGAGGAAGAGGACGTACTCGCTCCCTTCCCGATAGCGGGGCAGACCGGGGATCCGCAGGAGCGTTCCGTCCGCGAGCGGCGTGGCGACGCCGACCTGCTTGAACGTGATCGTCCCCGCCGCCTGCCCCTTCAGGCACTCGCTCACCGCCACCGAGACCCACGTCGCCGGCAGGCCGCTCTCGTCGCGTCCGGAGACGACGCTCGTCACGGTGCCGTGGACGATCTGGCCCGATCGCTCGACGACGCGGTCGAGCGTCATCGGGACGACGTCCATCGCCGCCGCCCTCACGGCCACGAGGAACCCGAGCAGGACGGCGGTCGTTCGACTGCGCGTCGGCGTCACCGGCGTCGGTGCCGGCGCGCGCTCGGGCGTCGCTCGGCGGTCGCGGGCTCGTCGCGTCCGAGGCGTGCCAGGCTCCGGCGGTACGGCGGTCGCGCGACACCGAGCTCGGTGATGATTCCCCCCACCAGGTCGGCGGGCGTCACGTCGAAGGCCGGGTTCGCGACCCGCACGCCGCTCGGAGCGAGCTGGCGGTCGCCCATGTGCGTCACCTCGCGCGGCGACCGCTCCTCGATCGGGATGTGCGCGCCCGCCGGGCAGTGCCAGTCGATGGTCGACGTCGGCGCCGCGACGTAGAACGGGATGCCGTGCCGTGCGGCGACGACGGCATGCGCATACGTCCCGATCTTGTTGGCGACGTCGCCGTTGGCGGCGATCCGATCCGCGCCGACGACCACGCAGTCGACGAGCCCGCGCTGCATCATGTGCGCGGCCATGCCGTCGGTGATGAGCGTCACCGGAATGCGATCGCGGCGCAGCTCCCACGCGGTCAAGCGCGCGCCCTGCAGGAACGGCCGCGTCTCGCACGCGATCACCTGGATCTGCTTGCCCGCCTCCTGCGCGGCGCGGATGACGCCGAGCGCGGTCCCATACCCGGCCGTCGCGAGCGCCCCGGCGTTGCAGTGCGTGAGCACGGTGGCGCGCTCGGGCACCAGGTCGGCGCCGTGCTTGCCCATGCGACGGTTCGCCGCGATGTCCTCGTCGTGGACGGCGATCGCCTCCCGCTCGAGCAGGGATCGCAACGCCTCCAGCGACCGGCCGCGGTTGGCCGCGTAGACGGCGCGCATCCGCTCGATGGCCCAGAACAGGTTCACGGCCGTCGGACGGGTGGCGGCGAACGTCTTGCAGAGGCGCTCGAACGTGGCGTCGAGGTTCCGCCCGCGCGCGCTCCGCGTCCCGAGCGCGAGACCCATGGCCGCCGCGACGCCGATCGCCGGCGCGCCGCGAATCACCATGTCCTTGATCGCCTGCGCGACCTCGCGATAGTCGCGATAGACTCGGTAGACTTCGCGCGTCGGGAGCAGCCGCTGGTCGATCATGACCACCGTCCCGTTGCGCCACTCGATCGTTCGAACGGCCATCGGGCGGAGTGTAGCCGAATCACCCCGCCCGCGACAGGCGGGATTCCCGCGTCCCCGCATGCGCTTGACGGGTCCGCATGGCAGCCGTTATGGGGCACGCGTGACCAGCGAGGTCCGTCAGTCCTATTCGACCAACGTGGCGGGAACCGTCGATGGGTGCTTCGCGGTGCTGAGCGACTTCGACACCTACCCGAAGTGGTCGTCGCCGATCAAAAAGGCCCGCGTGCTCGACCGCTATCCCGACGGCCTCGCGCGCCGCGTCGAGTTCACGCTCGACATGCGGATCAAGACGATCCGCTACGTCCTCGAGTACAGCTACGATCGCCCGCACGGCGCGACCTGGCACCTCGTCGAGGGCGACGTGAAAGACGTCCAGGGCTCCTACCAGTTCGACGAGACGCCGACGGGTGTGAGGGCCACCTGCTCGCAGTTGGTGGATCTCGGGTTCTGGGTTCCCGGCTTCATCCGCAGCCTCGCCGAGGCGAAGGCGCTGCGTGACTCGGTCGAAGAGTTCAAGCGCGCCGTCGAATCGCGCGCGGCCTGACGGCGCGAGCCTCGGCGCACGTGCTCGGCCCGTACCGGGTCCTCGACCTGACCGACCATCGCGGTCTCTTGTGCGGGCAGATGCTCGCCGACCTCGGCGCCGACGTGATCCAGGTGGAGCCGCCGGGGGGGTCGCCGGCCCGCCGCGTCGGCCCGTTCGCCGGCGACGTCCGCGATCCCGAGCGGTCGCTCTTCTGGTGGTCGTACGCGCGCGGCAAGCGCGGCGTCACGCTCGACCTCGCGTCGCCGCGCGGCCGCGACCTCTTCCGGCGGCTCGCGGCCCGCGCCGACTTCGTGATCGAGTCGGGACGTCCGGGCGATCTCGCCAGACTCGGGCTCACGCACCACGCGCTCGCGGCGGCGAACCCGCGCGTCGTGACGGTTTCGATCTCCGCCTTCGGGCAGGATGGCCCCAAAGCGTCGTGGGCCGAGAGCGACATCGTGCTGCTCGCGGCCGGCGGGCCGCTCTTCCTGCAGGGCGACGACGACCGCGCCCCGGTCCGCCTGCCGGTGCCGCAGGCGTACCTCCACGCTTCGGCCGAGGCCGCGGTCGCGGCGCTGGTCGCCCACCACGAGCGGGAGCGCAGCGGCCGCGGGCAGCACGTCGACGTCTCGGCACAGCAGGCGATCGCGCTCGCGACCCAGTCGTACATCCTGTGCGAGGCCGTGGGCGCGCCCCAGGTCCGGCGCAGCGCCGGCGGCCTCAAGCACGGATCGCTGACGCTCCGAATGCTGTTTCCCGCCAAGGACGGATTCGTCGCGGTGACGTTCCTGTTCGGGTCGGCGATCGGCCAGTTCTCGCGCCGCCTCATGCATTGGATCCACGCCGAAGGCGGATGCGACCTCGCGACGCGCGACAAGGACTGGCTCGCGTACACCGAGCTGCTCGTCTCGGGTCGCGAGCCGCTCGCCGAGTTCGAACGCGTGAAGGAGATCATCGCCGAGTTCACGCGCGGACGCACGAAAGCAGAGCTGCTGGCCGCGGCGGTCGAGCGCGACCTGCTGATCGCGCCGGTCGCCACCATCGACGAGCTGGTTGCGAGCGAGCAGCTCCGCGCGCGCAACTACTGGCGGACGATCCCGCATCCCGAGGTCGGCCGCGAGGTCCGCTATCCGGGTCCGTTCGCAAGGTTCGGCCGCACGCCCATCGGCAGCACGCGACGCGCCCCGGCGGTCGGCGAGCACAATCCGGAGGTCTTCCAAGGCGAGCTCGGCCTCGACGAGCGGACCATGGCGCAGCTCGCGCGAGACGGCGTGATCTGATGGCGTCCACCGCCCTCGCCGGCGTGAAGGTGCTCGACTTCATGTGGGTCATGGCGGGACCCGCCGCGACCCGTGTCCTGGCCGACTACGGCGCCACGGTCGTGCGCGTCGAGTCGACGCGCCGGATCGACACCGCACGCACGCTGGCGCCGTATCGTGACGGCGTCCTCGGACCGGAGAACTCGGGCTGCTTCCAGAACCTCAATGCCGGCAAGCGGATGGTCACGCTCGATCCGACCCAGGACGCCGGCCGCGAGGTCGTGCTCGATCTCGTGCGCTGGGCCGACGTCGTCACCGAGTCGTTCGCGCCCGGCACGATGCGCCGCTGGGCCCTCGACTACGAGACGCTGCGCGCCGTGAAGCCCGACATCGTGATGCTCTCGACGTCGCTCATGGGCCAGACCGGGCCGCTCGCGACGTTCGCCGGCTACGGCAATCTCGCCGCCGCCATCTCGGGCTTCTCGAACCTCGGCGGCTGGCCCGATCGGCCGCCCGCCGGTCCGTTCAGCGCCTACACGGACTACGTTTCGCCGCGCTTCATCGCGGCGTCGATCCTGGCGGCGCTCGACCACCGGCGCCGCACCGGCGAAGGTCAGGCGATCGACCTCTCGCAAGCCGAGGCCTCGCTCCACTTCCTGGCGCCCGCGATCCTCGACTACACCGTCAACGGCCGCGTCGCGGGTCGCATCGGCAACCGCGACCCCGACCACGCTCCGCACGGCGTGTATCCGGCCGCCGGCACCGACCGCTGGGTTGCGATCGCGGTCACGACCGACGTCGAGTGGCGCGCGCTCTGCCACACCATGGATCGCGCAGACCTCGCCGCCGACGCCACGCTCGACGGCGCCGCCGGCCGGTGCGCGCAGGCCGATGCTCTCGACGAGGCCGTCGCCGCCTGGACGGCCTCGCGCGACGCACACGACCTGCAGGCGATGCTGCAGGCGCGCGGCGTACCGACC
>Ga0335084_10000968_pt1 | contig 25957 bp, 22 predicted proteins | sample Lox_Sample_44_FD_206721 | JGI IMG/M metagenome (GOLD analysis project Ga0335084, IMG submission 206721) | Soil microbial communities from Loxahatchee National Wildlife Refuge, Florida, United States - Lox_Sample_4.4 | ecosystem: Environmental > Terrestrial > Soil > Wetlands | place: USA... | reverse complement strand
GTCCTCGGGGCTAGTGTGGCAGCAGCCGTTGCGGAAGAAACCGGTCCGGGGGCTCGTCCCGCACTCGGCCAGCGGGCCGCCCAGGACGTTGCGGGCCCCGCGCGGCGAGGAGGAATCGAAGGGCATGGGGCGCGGCTCGGAGGCAGTTGGTGCGTATTCTAGACGCACTGCCTACGAGACGGGTGCAAGCACGCGCGCGTAGATCTCGCGGTCTACGTTGCCACCGCTCAATACGCAGGCCACTTTCCTCCCGCGCAGGCGCTCTCGCTCTTTCGTGATCGCGGCCAGTCCCGCGGCCCCGGCGCCTTCGGCCACGTTGTGCGTGGACGTGAAGATCGATCGCATTGCAGCCGCTACCTCTTCGTCCGAGACGCGGACCACGCGCGCGAGGTGCCGCCAAAGGATCTCGAGCGCCTCCGGCTCCGGGGTGCGGCAGGCCATGCCGTCGGCGAGCACCGTGCTGACGGTGTGCTCGATCGGTCGCCGCTGCTCGAACGAGAGCGCATAGGCCGGCGCGTGCTCGGAGACGACGCCGACGATCTCGAGCGTGAGCCCAAGCGCCTCGCGCGCCGCGATCATGCCACAGACGCCGGAGCCCAGGCCGATCGGCACGTACACGACCTCGAGGCCCGGCACCGCCTGCAGCAGCTCGAGCGAATAGCTCGCCACGCCCTGGAGCAGCAGCGGATGAAACGACGGCACCATGTGCAACCCGCGCTCCGTGGCCAGGCGAGCTGCGTATTCGCGCGCGGACTGAAAGTCGTCGCCGTGCTCGATCAGCTCGGCACCGAGTGCGCGTATCGCCGAGTTCTTCTCGCGGCTGTTCCCGTACGGTACGACGATCGTCGCCGCGAGCCCGTGACGGCCCGCCGCATACGCGACCGATTGACCGTGGTTGCCGCGCGTGGCGCTGATCACTCCCTGCGCTCCGTCGCGGCCGAGCGCATCGAAATACACCAGCCCGCCGCGCACCTTGAACGCGCCAACAGGCGTGTGATTTTCATGCTTGACCCACACCTCCAAGCCCAGGCTCTCCCGCAGCAGCGGCCAGGCGTACTGAGGCGTAGGGTTGAGCACCCGATAGACGGTCGCGGCAGCGCGCTGCAGCGTCTCCAGCGGGGGAAGCAACTCAGCAGCTGGCATGGTTGACCGATCACACCGCGCGTCAAGCCATCAACAGCGCGGACTGCGCCAGTTCGCGGAGATGCTTCTCGAGCGCGTCGGGAGAGACCGAACCGGGCATCGCTGAGGCGACCCCAGGCCGCAGTGCGGCGCGATCCCGCGTGCCGTCGAGGAGCCGCAGCAGCGAGAGCTGCGGCTCGCCGAGGCGGAGCAGCGCATGGCGCAGGTTGGTCACGTCTGGACCCTGCGTGGCCTGGTAGCGTGCGAGCGGGCTGGCGGTCGGCTTCTGGCTGAGCATCGATGTGAACGGCGCGGCTGCCGCGTGCAGCTCGACCGCGTGGATGGTGAAGCCGTTCAGCAGGTCGGTACCGAGCGTCTGCACCGCATCCGGCGCGGGCGCGCCTTGGGAGCGAGCCGCGACGCGCGCTTGCGCTTTCTCCAGCAGATCCGAGAACGGCAGATATTGCGGCCAAGTCCCGCTCAAGATCCAAAACGCAGCCTTGGTTAGCGGCTGACTCGTGGTGAGCGTGCGTCCCGCCGGAGTAACGAAGCCCTCCGGCGCCTCTGGGCCCAGATCGGGTTCGGCGCGTTGCGGTCGAACCGGACTCGCCACCCAGAGCCCATGCAGGCGATCGGGGACGATGGTCCGCTCGACGCTGCACTCGGCACTCACGAGCAGCGTCTGGCGAAACATGCGGTAGCGCAGGAAGTCCATCAGCTGCTCCTGGCGGATCAGATGCGGCGCCACACGGCGCAGCGTCTCGGCGACCTGCGGGGAGAAGCCGGAGGCGAACATGGTAGCGAAGTCCGCTTCGGCGAGATATTGCAGCCCATGCCCAGCCGCCCGCTCCGCGAACTGGTGGAAGTAGAGCGGCTCGTTGGTCTCGGCCAGGTGCTCGTGCAAGATGTAGTAATCGGGCGCCGGGCGCAGCAGCTTCAGCTCGTTCCGCAACAGCGCACCGTAGGGGTTGCCGTGCTCGGGGATGGACTGGGCCAGGAAGTCGAGGATTGCACGCGCTTGCTCCACGCGCTTGGCCGCGGTGTCGAAGCCTGCGGCCTGGAAGCGCATGAGGTCTCGGACCATTCCGCGCATGTGCCACCCAGGCAACGTGTTGTAGCTCACGTAGGCGACGCCGTTAGCGGTCAGATTCCGGCGGCAGATCTCCAGGATGGCATCCTGGACCGCATTCGGGACCCAGGAGTACACGCCGTGGGCAATGATGTAGTCGAAGCGGCCGAAGCCTTTCCCGATCTGACGCAAGTCCGTGGCGAGCAGGCGCACGTTGGCAAGTCCGAGCGCGTCCACCACTTTCTGGCCGTGCGCGATCTGGACGCCGGAGAGGTCGATTCCCACGAACTTCGCTTGCGGCAAGGCGACCGCCATGGGCAAGAGGTTGCCGCCCCCCGCGCACCCGAGCTCCAGCACGGAGCAGCGCTCGACTGCAGGAGGCGACAGCCCGAGCAGGTGCGCAAGAGTAGCCAGGTGGTCCGGATGCGTCTGCGCGAACGGGAAGCTCTCGTAGGGGACCTCGTCGTAACTCGTCGCGGCCTGGCGCGCGGGGGGCGCGGCTGCGCGATCAACCTTCGCCCGTTTTGCTTTTCGCATAGCGAGACTCGGTGTGCTCTGCTCGTGGCCCCATAGGGTACATGCAGCCGGCGCGGCCGGCTACCGCACACGGTCAGGAGACGATCTCGCGTTGGGCCCTAGTCCGGGCTTTGGGCGTGATCGCGGCTGCTGGCCCCTGCCGCGAACGCCAGGATCCGGTAGGGCCTGGCGTTGAACTCGAACTCGCCGATGCCGGTCATGCCCAGACCCTCGACGTGAGCCGCGAGCGAGCGCGCGTTGTCGTTGGAGACGAAGGCGACCCCGGAGTCGTACCGGCCCGCGAGCTCGTGCAGCAGCGCCCGGTACATCCCGCGCAGCACGCCGCGGCCACGTGAGCCTCGATCCACGCAGACCGGCCCGTAGACACATGTGGTTTGTTCGGAGAGTGGACGCCCGGCGAAGCTCAGATCGGGAAAGCGGGCGATCATCGCTGCGAGCAGCGGGAACTGCAGATTGAACTCGACGCTGGATGCGCACAGGTAGCCCGCCACGCGCTCGGCGTCCACCGCGACCAGCACGGCGACGTCGGCATCCATCCGGGTGAACTGCTCGCGCGTGAAGCGCGCGGAGAGAAATCCTCCCTGGCGCGCTTCGAGCGACAGGTTCTCGAGCAGGTTGTCCTCCTGCAGCGCCAGCACGCCTGCCAAGTCGGCGCCACGAACACGGCGGAATTGCATCGACACTCAGCGCGCCAGCACAGCGTCGGAGACGAAGGGATTCGAACGCCTCTCCGCGCCGAAAGTGGACATGGGGCCATGCCCTGGGATGAAGGCAACCTCGTCTCCCAACGGCCACAGCTGCGTAGTGATCGAGCGGATCAGCGTGTCGAAGTCTCCGCGCGGAAAGTCGGTGCGTCCGATCGAGCCTCGGAACAACACATCGCCCACGACGGCGAGCTGGTCGTGCGGACTGAAGAAGACCACATGCCCAGGCGTGTGTCCCGGACAGTGCCGGACCTGCAGCTCGACGGTGCCGAAGTGCACGGTGTCGCCGCCGGCCAGCCAGCGATCCGGCGTGAACGATTCCAGTCGGGGAAAGCCGAACCGCAGGCCCTGCTGGGGAAGCTGATCGATCCAGAACTTGTCGTCTCGGTGTGGGCCCTCGACAGGCAGCTCAAGCCGGCGCGAAAGCTCCAGGGTGCCGCCGCAGTGATCGATGTGGCCATGTGTGAGGAAGATGCGCTCCAATTCGACGCCGAACCTCTCGACGGCGGCAAGGATGCGATCGAGGTCTCCGCCGGGGTCGACGACGGCTGCGCGGTTGGTTTGCTCACACACCAGCAGAGAACAGTTCTGCTGGAATGGCGTCACCGGAATGATCGCGACTTTCAATCGTGACTTCGTGCGACTGCGCACGCACTTGGCGCGGGCTAGATCAGCCCTTTGCTCTTGAGCTCGTCCTTGAGGTAGGCGTAGAAGACAGGCGCAGCGATTACGCCCGGAATGCCGAACGCCGCCTCCATCGCCAGCATCGCGAGCAGCAGCTCCCATGCGCGCGCGTGGATCCGTCCGCCAACGATGCGCGCGTTGACGAAGTACTCGAGCTTGTGAATGAGCACCAGGAACGCGAGCGAGCCCAACGCGACATACAGGCTATGGCTTAGGCTCACGATGACGATCACGGTGTTGGAGATGAGGTTGCCGATCACGGGCAGCAAACCGGCGACGAACGTGATGGCGATCATGGTCTTGGTGAGCGGCAAGTGCACACCGCACAGCGGGAGCACGACGCCGAGATAGATGCCGGTGAGCGTGGTGTTCAACGCGGAGATGCGCACCTGCGCGAACACGACGCGCCGGAATGCGGCGCCTACACGTGCTCCGCGTTCCAGCAGCGCGAGCGCGAGCGGCCCAGCCTCCGAGCTGGGGCGTGCCCCGCGCAGCGAGATCAAGGCACCGATGATCAGGCCGATGAGCACTTGCGCCACGCCGCGCCCCGCCTCGGTGCCCACACCGCGCAGCTCGCGCGCATGCTCGCGAAGCCATTGCACGGCCGCCTGTCGTAGCTCGTCGGCGTTGGCCGGTAGGTTCTCCACCAGCCAGGGAGGCAGCGCCCGCCGCGAGCCTTCGACGATCTGAGCCATCTCGCGAAGCAGGGCGGACACGCTGCCCACATCCGTGCGCAGCAGCGCGATGATGCCGATGACGATGAGCGCGATCAGCAGCAGCACGACGACGGTCAGCACGCTCACCGCCGCAACCTTGCTCCACTCGTGATCCATGCGCCAGATGCGAAGCCGCGGAGCGAGGATATGCACCATCTCGTGGACGAGCAGCCCGGCCAGCAGCGCCGGCAGCAGATGTAGTGCCAGGACCAGGAACAGAGTGACACCGGTGAGGATCCAGGCAGCGATCTCGAAGCCGGTAGCCGTCTCCATGCGCGCACGGTCCATGATCGGGTCCGTCGGTACGCGACCTCAGCGGTGCTGAGCGGGCAGGCCGAGAGCGACGCGGAAGCGCCGTACGCCCTCGGCCAGGCGTTGCTCGGAGGCGGCGAAGCACCAGCGAATGCAGCCCTCGCCCTCCGCTCCAAAGGCGATTCCCGGCGCTAGCCCCAAGCCCACCTCCGACACCAGCCGCTTGCACAGCGCGAGGCTGTCGCTGAGGCCGTCGATGCGGAAGAACGCGTACATGGCCCCGGCGGGCGGCGCGGCTTGAATGCCGGGCATGGCATTGAGTTCGCGCACCAGGTAGTCGCGCGCCTGCCGGAAGCGCGCCACGGTGCGGGCGATGACGGGCTCGCCCTGCCGGATTGCCACCACCCCGGCACGCTGCAAGAAGGGCGGCGCGCAGGAGGTGTTGTACTCGATGAGCTTGGGCAGGTCCGCAGCCAGCGCAGTGGGAGCCAGGATCCATCCCAGCCGGAAGCCGGTCATCAGCCACGACTTGGAGAAGGTGTTCGTGCTGACTACCCGATCGCCGTCGGCCGCCAGATCTAGGAAGGAGGGCGCGACCGCGGTGGATCCTTGCGCGGCGCCGTTGTAGTACAGACGCTCGTAGGCGTCGTCCGCGATGATCCAGATCCCATGGCGCCGGCAGTGCTCGAGGATGGCGCGCTGTGCTTGCGCGTCGATGGTCCAGCCGGTGGGATTGTTCGGTGAGTTGATCACCACCGCTCGCGTGTCGGGAGTGAGCATGCTCAGCAGCCGGTCCAGATCCAGCTTCCAGCCCGCGGGATCGAACTCGAGCGCAACAGTGTCCACCTGGGCCCCGAGGATCTTGGGGATCTCGACCAGATTGGGCCACAACGGGGTGACGGCAACGACCCGGTCGCCCGGACCAACCAGTGCCTGTGCCGCCAGCATGAGCGCCGACATCCCCGAGCTCGTGATCGCGACCTGCTCGACCTGCGTCGGGCGATGCAGCCGGGAGATGTATTCCGCAACCGCGGCGCGCAGCTCAGGGATGCCGAGATTGTGTGCGTAGAAGGTATCGCCAGCGGCGAGCGCATCGATCGCGGCGCGGCGGATGAACTCCGGCGTGACCTCGTCGGGTTCGCCGAACCAGAACGCGCACAGATCCTCGCGGCCCATCCCTGCGTTGGCCACCTCGCGGATCTTGGATGCACGGAGGGCGCGCACACTGGAGCGTGCAATGGCAGGTTGGGGCTGCATGGCTGCGGGGTTGCCAGGAGAGCTTCTTATTCTCTCACGACGCGGGGCGCGCCGAAATCCTGGCGTAAGTTGCCCCGCTCCGGGCCGAGCCGTCGGGCGTGGTATTCTCGTGAGATCGCGCGAGGGGTTGCGCGCTGCGATCCTGTACAAGAACGCTCATGCTCGGCAGGATATCGAACCCCGCTTCGCGGCGGTACTTGCCGCCATTGCTTGTCCCCCGAGCTGGCGCCGCCGCACATGTGCACTGCGCGTGAGCATCTACATCAGGTCGGCTCGCCCAAGGCCGGCTCGATTGTGTACGTGCTAGCAGGAGTGCTCGTCTGCTGCGGCACGCTCTCGGCGGACTCTCGGGCTCAGACAGAAGACGACCTGGCTCGGGCGTGCGTGTCTGAGCTATCGCAAGAGATCAAGCGTGGGTTCACGCCCGCGGATTTTCCCGATGAGTTGCGGCGCGCGGGTGTGGAAGGCATCGTGTCCGTGCGGCTCACGGTGAGCCGCGACGGCGCGTTCGCTGGATCGTCACTCTCCCGCAGCTCCGGCAATGCGACGCTGGACATTGCCGCGCTGCGCTTCATGGGGCGGCTGTTCCAGCCTTCGTCGCAGGCCCCGGCCGAGTGTCGCTTGGGTACGGAGTTCGACCTCACACTCCCACTGCGGTTCTTCCTGCTCGGCTCTGCGCCCGGGCGCTGAGTGACCGGCGCCACCGCGGGCGAGCCGAGGCGCGCCGCCGGTCCGGGCCGCCCCGCGTGGGGGCACCGGCTTCGATGGGCCCGCATGGCGGCAGCCTGCGGGGAGTGCGACAATGTCGGCCTTTCCCGAGCCATCCGACGCGAGGAGACCGAATGACCACGCAGCAGCACTCCAACTTCATCAACGGCCAATGGGTAGCGGGCGCGACCTGGTCGAAGAACAGCAACCCGTCGGACCTCAGCGATTCTGTTGGAGAGTATGCACAGGCCGACGCCGGCCAGGCGGAGCAGGCCATCGCGGCCGCGCGCGCGGCCGCGCCCGGCTGGGGCGCGTTCAACATTCAGGCGCGGGCCGACGCGCTGGAAAAGATCGGCGCCGAAATCCTCTCGCGCAAAGACGAGCTGGGATCGCTGCTGTCACGCGAGGAGGGCAAGACGCTGCCCGAAGGGACAGGGGAGGTGGCGCGTGCCGGCAACATCTTCAAGTTCTTCGCCGGCGAAGTTCTGCGGCGCACCGGCGAGCTCGTGCCCTCCGTCCGTCCCGGGATCGATGTCGAGATCACGCGCGAGCCGGTGGGCGTGGTTGGGCTGATCTCGCCGTGGAACTTCCCCGCAGCCATCCCGGCTTGGAAGATCGCGCCGGCGCTGGCTTACGGCAACTGCGTGGTGTTCAAGCCCGCCGACCTCGTGCCGGGATCCGCCTGGGCCATTGCCGAGATCATCTCCCGCTCGGGTATCCCCGCGGGCGCGTTCAACCTCGTGATGGGCCGCGGCAGCGTGGTGGGGGAGGCCATCGTCAACGACCCACGCGTGGACGCGATCAGCTTCACTGGCTCCGTAGACACAGGGCGCAAGATCGCGCAGAAGGCCGTCGCGCAGATGAAGAAAGTGCAGCTCGAGATGGGCGGCAAGAATCCGCTGGTCGTGCTCGACGACGCCGATCTCAAGACCGCTGTGGAGTCGGCGGTCAACGGCGCGTACTTCTCTACCGGCCAGCGCTGCACGGCTTCCTCGCGCCTGATCGTCACCAAGGGCGTGTACAGCAAGTTTGTCGACGCGATGATCGAGCGGTTGAAGAGCCTGACGGTGGACCACGCGCTGAAGCCCGGCACGCAGATGGGGCCGGTGGTGGACAAGAACCAGCTCAATCAGGATCTGTTCTACATCGAGGAGGGCAAGAAGGAGGGGGCCAGGCTCGCCTACGGCGGCAATCTGCTCAAGCGCGAGAAGGAGGGTTTCTACCTGGAGCCTGCGTTGTTCATCGACACCAACAACGCCATGCGCGTCAATCGCGAGGAGATCTTCGGGCCCGTGGCGAGCGTGATTCCGGCGAAGGATTATGACGAAGCGCTCGCGCTATCCAACGATACCGCCTTTGGGCTGGCCTCGGGGATCATCACCAGCTCGCTCAAGCACGCCGCGCATTTCCGCCGCAACAGCCAGGCCGGCATGGTGATGGTGAACCTGCCCACCGCTGGAGTCGACTACCACGTGCCGTTCGGCGGACGGCGCGGCTCGAGCTACGGCCCCCGCGAGCAAGGCCGCTACGCGGTGGAGTTTTACACCGCGGTCAAGACGGCTTACGTCGCAGCGCTCGTCTAGCCCGCAGCTCGCGCGTGCCAAGAGACGGGGGCGCCGGGAGGCGCCCTGCTCCGGCCGTGCCGACGTGCGCGCAATCACCGGGAGACCTGAACCTCGCCTTCCGTCCAGCCGAGGAATGCGTGTTGCTCGCAGGAATACCAGCTGACCAGGTTGGATTTCGCGTCGGCAAGTGCAAACGCGGCGCCGTTCCGCTCGGCCTTCACCGCCGCGCACAGTGGATCGCCTACCAGGCTCAGCACCATCGGTGCGATCTGCCCGACTTTGGAGCGATCCTCGAAGGTTAGCGTGAGCATGGGTTTACCCGCGCGGTAGCCCACCCAGCAGTGCGCCGGGCTGTTTCCTGCATTCTCCAGCATCAGGCAGGCGAACGTCGCTGCGGTGATGAACTCTCGTTTCGCTCGAGCCGCATCTGCTGCGTCGGCCGATCCACCGCTCAGCGCCAGTGGGATCGCGAGCAATGGGGCGAAATACCGCCTGCGAGTCTTGCGTGTCATGATCGTGTCCTCCCGCCGAGCGGCATCCCCGCTCCGAGCCGGCTGCTCATCTTCCTCTCGGGCGGGGGCCTCGCCGCATGATTCCAGATTGCGCTAGCCCCGATGCGTTGACCATCGGCGGAAAGTCGCACGAGCTCGGCATCGCTGCCGGAGCCGCGCGAATCGATCTTGAGCCGATGCCGCCTGATAGAATCGCGGGCGGCCGCTCTCCGTAGCCGTGACGCGACTCGGAGCTCGATCCCCCACCAACCCGGAACCCGTCGATGCCAAGTGCCTTGTTCACTCCGTTTGAGATGCGTGGGCTGAAGCTTCCCAGCCGCATCGTGGTCTCGCCCATGTGCCAGTACAGCTCCGAGCAGGGCTCGGCCAACGATTGGCATTTGATGCACCTCGGACAGTTCGCGATGGGGGCTGCTGGGCTCGTGTTCACCGAAGCAACGCACGTCTCGGCCGTCGGGCGGATCAGTCACCGCTGCTTGGGGCTGTACAGCGACGACAACGAGGTGAACCTCAAGCGCGTGATCGACTTCTGTCGCCGTTTCGGCGTGGCGAAGCTGGGCATCCAGCTCGCCCACGCGGGTCGCAAGGGGTCGGTCCAGCCACCGGCCCAGGGCGGCAAGCCGCTCGGCGCCGGCGAATCCCCCTGGGAGACCCTGGCGCCGTCGGCGCTGCCGTTCGGTCCCGGCTGGCACACGCCCGCGGCGTTGACGCGCGACGGGCTGGACCAGGTGAAGCGACAGTTCGTCGATGCGACACAGCGGGCGGCGCGCATAGGGTTCGACGTCGTCGAGCTGCACTGCGCGCACGGGTACCTGCTCCATGAGTTTCTGTCCCCGATCTCCAATCAGCGCGTCGACGAGTACGGAGGCAGTCTCGGGAATCGCATCAAGTTCCCGCTCGAGGTGTTCGAGGCGGTGCGCGCGGTGTGGCCGGCCGAGCGGCCACTCGGCGTACGAGTTTCGGCCACCGACTGGGTCGAAGGCGGATGGACGCCGCAGGAGACCGTCCTGCTGGCGCGAGAGCTCAAGGCCCTGGGATGCGACTTCGTCGACGCTTCCTCGGGCCAGCTCGATCCCCGGCAGCAGATCCCCTTCGGGCCGGGTTACAACGTGCCGTTCGCCGAGCAGATCAAGAAAGAGGTCGACATCCCCACCATGTCCGTCGGCATGATCACCCGGCCGCGCCAGGCGGAGGAGATCGTCGCGGCCGGGCGCGCCGATCTGGTGGCGCTGGCGCGCGCGATGATGGACGACCCGCGGTGGGCGTGGCACGCGGCGCGCGAGCTGGGAGCGGAGGCGCCGTACGCCCCCAACTACGCGCGCTGCAGCCCAGCGCAGTGGAAGCCTTGACGCCGGATCGGAAGCCGCACCCGGTAGTGAACACGCCGAGCCTGACGCTCGCCCGATGCAAGGCGACGAGCGGCGATCAGTGCTAGCCTTGCGCGATCGCAACCGATCCATGGTGCCTCCATGCCGCGCACCGCTGTGAACGCGCAAGCTCTCGGGCAGTTCGTATCGGAAAAATGGGACGAGGAGATCGTCCCGCGACTGACCGAGTACATCCGCATTCCATGCAAGTCACCCCACTTCGATTCTCAATGGCAGGGGAACGGCCACCTGGAAGCGGCCGTGGCGCTCGCCGAGTCGTGGTGCCAGCGCCAACACCTTCCCGGGCTCACCCTGGAGGTCATGCGGTTGCCCAACCGCACGCCGCTGCTGTTCTTCGATCTCGCGGGCGAATCGCCGGGCACGGTGCTGTTGTACGGGCATCTCGACAAGCAGCCGGAGATGATCGGATGGCGCGAGGGCTTCGGCCCGTGGGAGCCCGTCCTCGAAGGCGGGAAGCTGTATGGCCGGGGAGGAGCGGACGACGGCTACGCGGTGTTCGCGTCGCTCACCGCCCTCCTGGCGCTGCGCGAGCAGCATGTGCCGCACGCGCGCTGCGTGGGGTTGATCGAATGCTGCGAGGAGAGCGGCAGCTACGATCTGCCCGCATATCTGGAGCTGCTCGCTGCGCGCGTGGGCATGGTGGATCTGGTCATCGGCCTCGACTCGGGCTGTGGCAATTACGACCAGCTGTGGGTCACCACATCGCTGCGCGGCATCGCCGCCGGCACGCTCACGGTGGAAGTGCTCACCGAGGGCGTGCACTCGGGCGACGCGAGCGGCGTGGTGCCCTCGTCGTTCCGCATCGCGCGGCGGCTGCTCGACCGGCTGGAGGATTCCGCCAGCGGCCAAATCCTGCCCACACAGTTCCACTGCGAGATCCCGCCCGAGCGCATCGAGCAGGCCCGGCAAGCCGGCGCCATCCTGGGTGCGACCGCGCTGACTCGGTTCCCATTCGCCGGCCGCACTCAGTCGATGGTGGCCAGTCCCGATGAGGCCGTCCTCAACCGCACCTGGCGCCCGTTCTTGTCGGTCGTTGGTGCGGACGGCCTGCCCGCGATCCAGGATGCAGGCAACGTGTTGCGCCCGCGTACAGCGTTGAAGCTGTCGCTGCGCATCCCGCCCCTGGTGGACGGGCGCCAAGCCACGGCGGAACTCGAACGCATCCTGGAAGCGGATCCGCCGCAGGGCGCGAACGTGCGCTTCGAGCCGGACCAGGGCGCCACGGGGTGGAGCGCTCCACCCACCGCGCCGTGGCTCGCGCGCGCCGTCAACGAAGCCTCGCAGGCGTTCTACGGCCGACCGGCGGTCATGATGGGTGAAGGCGGGACGATCCCGTTCATGGCCATGCTCGGCAAGCAGTTCCCGCAGGCGCAGTTCCTCATCACCGGCGTGCTCGGGCCGAGGTCCAACGCCCACGGGCCCAACGAGTTCCTGCACATCGACTATGCCAAGAAGCTCACCTGCTGTGTGGCGGAGGTAGTCGCCGCGCACGGCTCGGTGGCATGAACCGGCGCGTCAGGCCCGCGTTGCCGTCAACGCGATCGAATCGATGGTCCAGGTGGGCCGCAGCGCAACGGGAATCGCGCCGAGATCACCGGTGCTGACACCGGTCGTCACGAGCACCGAATCGATGCCGCAGGCGTTGGCCCCGGCGATGTCGGTCTCGAGCTGGTCTCCCAGCATCACCACGTTGCGCGTGCCGCAACGGCGCATCGATTCCTCGTACAGGTACGGCAGCGGCTTGCCCAGCGGCACGAACTGCGGCAGCTCGGCTTCCCGGTAGCGCCGCCGCAGCGCCGTCTCGACGAGCAGCGCCGCGCTCCCCGCCGCGATGCCGAAGCTGCGTACCCCACGCGAGTAGATCAGATCCGGATTGGGCAGCAGGAGATGCACCGTGCGCTCCGCGTCCAGCAGCCGGAACAGCGTCGTGATCGCTGCATCCACGGTGTCGAGAAACGGGAACCCGGTCTGGTCTACCACCGCGAGCACGTCGAAGTCGGAATCGGCCGGCACGACCTCCCCGCCCGCGCGGACGACGTACTGTTGGCTGTCGTGCGTGCCCAGTACGGCGCAGCGCGCACCCTGTAACCGATGCGCCGCGAAATAGCTCTCCAGCAACAGGCCGGAGCTCACGATGCGATCGGCGCCGATCTCGAGCCCAAAGCCGCGGTAGCGCACCGCGGCGGTTTCCGGCAGCTTGGAGGCGTCGTTGGTGAGGACGTGATAGGGCTTCCCGATCCGATTCAGGCGCCGAAGCAAGTCGGCCGCGCCGGGCATGGCACCCTCGGCATGCACCAGAACTCCATAGGCGTCGAACAGCAGCGCGTCGTAACGCTCGATGAGCGTCTCGACCCTGGTGACCGGCACCGAAGCGCTAATCGATCTCGACGCCACCGCGGGTGTGGGCGACTCGTCCATCTCCCTGCTGCTGCCTGGCTGCGGGAGCGTGCGGGCGTCAGGCGTCCGGCGGGGCGATGACCACCTCCTCATAGGGGTGGCGCCGCGTGATCAACTTGGAGTGGGCGAACACGTCGAGGGCTCGCTCGTACGGTTCGCGTTCGATCGCGACATCCCCGCTCCAAGTGCCAAGATTCTGGTACGCCTCGATCGCACGCGTGAGCGCTCCCGGCGTGATCCCGGGGAAGTAAGCCGCTTCGCGCGCTGCGACCTCGGCCGGCGGCGCGCTGTTCACCCACGCACGCGCCTTGCGATACGCGCGCATGAAGCGTGGCGCTGCTGGACCTCGCGCCCAGTCGCGCGTCGCAGCCACGCTGCTGAATGCAACCGGACCGATGACTTCGCCGACCGCCGCGACCACGCGCGCCACGCCTTCCGTCTCGAGCTGCTGTGGATACGGCCCCTGTTCATGGAACCAGGCGCCTTCGCCGGCGCGAAAAGCCTGCAACATCTCTTGCGTCGATCCGCGGTTGATGCCCTGCAGCTCACTGAGCTCGATGCCTTTGCGGTGAAGCGCATAGGCCAGCATGGCCTGCGGTTGGCCGCCGTGAACGTACAGAAGCCCCCCGGCGCACAATTGCTCCCAACGGAAGGTGCCCGCGCCGTCGCGCGCGGCGAGAAAGAAACCGTCGCGCTGGTTTACCTGGGCGAAATGGGAGAGCGGCGAGGGTTGGCCCCGTTCCAGCGCCAACCAGCTCGCCGAGACCGCGGACTGCGCCACGTCGACATCGCCGGCGGCGATGTGCTGCGCCACCGTGGTTCCGGCCGGCACCACGGCGTACGTCGGCGCGAAACCCTCTTCAGCGAAGAAGCCCGCTGCCACGCCCGCGATGAGCGGGCTGTAGAAGGCGGCGTGGCGCGAGACCATGATCCGAAGCGGGAGCGGTTGCCCGGCCATCTGTCACTCCTGTCCAGTTCTGGCAGTCCAGCAACCGGCATCGGCTGCGTCCGCCACTTGCGCCGGCGCCGACCGACCGATCGACGAGCGCAGTGCCGGCATGTGCGCTGGCGGCAGCGTGTACGAGGCGGACGGATCCGTCAAGCATCCCGTGCCGGCATCATCGCGTGCGCTCGAGGCGTCAAGACGCGGGACGTCCGCGGCAGCTCGCCTTTGCTCGCGAGCGGGCAGGGTATCGTCGTCATTGCTCTGGAACCGCCGCGGAGCACTGAATCGCCCAGTGCTGCATCCGTGGCTCATGGTCGTCCCCGCTGGCGCGCTGCCTCGCACCGTCCGCCTGATCTGCGTAGACTATCTCGCATCGGAGCGGAGTCAACCGAGGAGGCCAGAATGGAACCGAAGAAGCTTGACGCGAACCGCCGCCGGTTTGTCAGTCGCCTGGGCGGCGTGTCCGCAGGCTTCGCGCTTTCGCACTGGCTGCCTGCACAGGCTGACGAGTTGCGTGCGACACGGCCCTGCTCGGAGGGCGACGATCTCACGCCGAGACAGATGGAGGGGCCATACTTCAGGCCGCGCTCACCACAACGCAGCTCGCTGCTCGATCCCGGAGCGACTGGGAGCAAGATCCTCGTTGCGGGCCTGGTATTGTCGACGCGTTGCGAACCGTTGGCCGGCGTGCTGCTGGACTTCTGGCAATGCGACGACAGCGGCAACTACGACAACTCGGGATTCCGGTTGCGCGGCCATCAGTTCACCGACGCCGCGGGACGGTATCGACTCGAGACGATCGTGCCCGGGCTGTACCCCGGGCGCACCCGCCATATCCATGTCAAGGTACAGCCGCCGCACCGCCCGGCGTTGACCACTCAACTCTATTTTCCCGGGGAGCCGCGCAACCGAGACGACTTCCTGTTCCGCGACGACCTGCTGATCACGTTGCAGGACGTCGGACAGGGCAAAGTCGGCAGATTCGATTTCGTGGTCCTGTCGAGTTAGCCGCCTGCGCCCGTTGGCAGGCAATCCTCCGCGCGGACGCGCAAGACCGTGGAGCGACGGGGCATTCGCTCTGCCCCGGCGGCGCTGCGCTCAGCGCCCCGTCCGGTTCACGAGATAGATCCCCGCGCCCACGAGCAGTACGGCGGCGGCGAACGCGGGCCGCAGCGGCTCATGCAGGACCGTGACCCCTGCGATCACGCCGAACAGCGGGGTGAGGAACGTGAACACCGACAAGCGCGCAGCCAGATACCGGGTCAGCAGCCAGAACCAGGCGAGGTAGCTGGCGAAGGTGATGATCACTCCCTGATACAAGAGGCTGGCGGCGACGAGCGGCGTCAAGGCGATCAATCCCGGCTCGCCCATCGCGACCGAAGTGGCAGGAAGCACGATCGCAGAGACGCCGACCTGATAGAACAGGGTCTTGCTGGCGCTGACGGCGGAGAGGCGGGTCGTGCGGATCACCACGGTGGTCGCCGCCCACAACAGCGCCGCGATGACCCCGAGCGCATCGCCCGTCAGCGACGCGCGGCCCGACAAGAAGCCGTCCCAAAATGCGATCGCGATCCCAGCGGAGGCGAGCAGCACTCCCGCCCACTGCCGGAAGTGCAGCCGCTCGCTAGGCACCAACCGGTGCAGCCCGAGCGCGGTCAGGCACGGACTGAGATAGACGAATACGACCATGCGCGACGCCCCGGTGAAGTTGAGACCGGCGAAGATGCAGACAAACTCGCCCGCGAACAAAGCGCCGGCGAGCAAGCCGGGCCCAAGCGAACCGTCGCGCTCGAACAGAGGCACGGCACGCAGCCTGGCCCAGCCGAGGACCAGCCCCAACGCGATCACGCAGCGCACTCCGCCCTGCATCACGAGCGACATTCCGGGAGCAGCCAGCTTCGCGACCACATGGCCACAGCCCCAGAGGAGGCAGAGCAACACCATCGTCAACAACGCGGCGGTGTCGACCGGTTTTCGGATCGCGGCAGCGTGGGACAACGAGGCCTCGTGTGCAAGTCCGACCAGGGCGCGACTATACCGGCGTTCAACGCGGTTGCACGCATGGCGATGATCGCGTCGCGCGCGAGCTGCTTGGGACTGGCGAAACTTAAGAAACGCACCACAGGTGATCAAAGGGGACGGCGTGAGCATCGTCACAGTGCGTGCGGCGAGTTACCGACGTAACGCTGCATCCCCATCGCCCCTTTCATAACACCGCAATTGAGTGCTATGCTTTGTGGCGTGAGCGATGTGTCGTGTGATCCGAGTCGCTTGAAGCGCTCGTCCTCACCGCGGGCCACGTGTACAACACTTCGGTGTATGGGGTGAAGGGCGAGCTGCTCACGCGAACCCGGGCGCTATTTCAGCTGGCGGCAACCTGCCGCGAGTGCTGGCATTCTTTCCCTCTGCTGCTGCATCACGCCACGAGCCGTTGCCTGTGGGTTAGTTCGGGTCTCCCGCAAATCTGCGTTTGGCCATTCAACCGCATTGTCCGATTCGTACACCGCGGCGGCGTGCATGTTCGCTCGCCCGCGCGGTCCGCGCCGGCGACCGCATCCGCCGTGACGCGATTTCTTCCGATAGATTCGCTGTTTAGGGGCGCTGGCAAGGAAGCTGCTTACCATCGAGTTGCGGCGGCGACGGCGGCTGATCTTGCCGGCCGCGGCGGCAGGAACTGGAACATCGCGCACGGCAGGATGCGGAGCATCAAAATCCGGCGCGGGTGTACCGCCGAATGAACGTTCGTGCACTAGACCTTTCGTGCACTAGGCAGAGGGCAGCGCGTTTAGTAGTTTGGCCTTGCATGTCGACGCAGGTGCGCGCCATCGCGAACATCGTGGGAGCCGGCCTTGGATCGGCTCAAGAAATCGTTGCCACAACCGTAGAATGAATCCCGTCGTAGCAAACGGTGGGTCGAAGACGAAGAACAGGCAGGGAGGGCGGCGGCATGCATTGACGACTTTAGGAGAGAGGTGCCATGACGACCTTGTTTGAAGGATACAAAGCCAGGTATTCCTCCGGTCAGGAAGATGAGATGTCCCTGCAGGAGTACTTGGAGCTGTGCCGGAAGGATCAGCGGGCCTACGCCACAGCGCCAGAACGCATGCTCGCCGCGATCGGCGATCCCGAGCTCGTCGACACCCGCCTCGATCAGAGGCTGTCGCGCATCTTCTCCAACCGCGTAATCAAGCGCTACCCCGCCTTCGCCGAGTTCTACGGCATGGAAGACGCGATCGCTCAGATCGTCGCCTTCTTCAAACACGCTGCACAAGGTCTCGAGGAAAAGAAGCAGATCCTCTATCTGCTGGGGCCGGTGGGCGGTGGCAAGTCCTCCATCGCGGAGCGCCTCAAGCACCTGATGGAGAGAGGGCCGGTCTATGCGCTGCAAGGCTCCCCGGTCAACGAATCCCCGCTCGGCCTGTTCCCGCCCGGCGAGTACGGCGCTGTGCTGGAGAGCGATTATGGCATCCCGCGCCGCTACCTCACCGGAATCATCTCGCCCTGGGCCATCAAGCGCCTCAAGGAATTCGACGGAGACATCTCGAAGTTCCGCGTAGTGCGCATTCAACCCTCGGTGCTGCGCCAGGTCGCCATCGCGAAGACCGAGCCGGGCGATGAGAACAACCAGGATATCTCCTCGCTCGTGGGCAAGGTCGATATCCGCAAGCTCGACAAGTTCGCGCAGGACGACCCTGACGCCTACAGCTATTCCGGCGGGTTGTGCTTGGCGAACCAGGGGATGTTGGAGTTCGTCGAGATGTTCAAAGCGCCGATCAAGATGCTGCATCCGCTCTTGACGGCGACGCAGGAAGGCAACTTCAAAGGAACTGAAGGATTTTCCGCCATCCCCTTCAACGGGATCATCCTCGCGCATAGCAACGAGTCGGAGTGGCAGTCGTTCCGCAACAACCGGACCAACGAAGCCTTCCTCGACCGGATCTACATCGTCAAGGTCCCGTACTGCCTGCAGGTCTCCGAGGAATTGCGCATCTACGAGAAGCTGCTGCGCAACAGCGCGCTTTCGAAGGCACCCTGCGCGCCCGGTACCCTGGAGATGATGGCCCAGTTCTCGGTGCTGTCGCGCCTGAAGGAGCCGGAGAACTCCAGCATCTACTCCAAGATGCGCGTCTACGACGGCGAGAGCCTCAAGGACACCGACCCGAAGGCGAAGTCCTACCAGGAATATCGGGATTATGCCGGCCCGGACGAGGGCATGAACGGCATCTCCACGCGCTTCTCGTACAAGATCCTCTCCACGGTCTTCAATTACGACCAAACCGAAGTCGCGGCGAACCCCGTGCACTTGATGTATGTGCTCGAGCAGCGCATCGCCCGGGAAGACTTCCCCGACGAGACCAAGCGCAAGTACCTCGAGTTCATCAAGGGCTATCTGGCGCCGCGTTACGCCGAGTTCATCGGCAAGGAGATCCAGACCGCCTACCTGGAGTCCTACTCCGAGTACGGCCAGAACATCTTCGACCGGTATGTGACCTACGCCGACTGCTGGATCCAGGACGAAGACTTCCGCGACCCGGACACCGGCGAGATCTTCGATCGCGCAGCGCTCAACACCGAGCTCGAGAAGATCGAAAAGCCGGCGGGCATCGCCAATCCAAAGGACTTCCGCAACGAGATCGTGAACTTCGTGCTGCGCGCGCGGGCCAACAACAGCGGCAAGAACCCGACCTGGAGCAGCTACGAAAAGCTGCGCGAGGTGATCGAGAAGAAGATGTTCTCCAGCACCGAGGACCTGCTTCCGGTCATCTCGTTCAACGCCAAGGCTTCCGCCGACGACCAGAAGAAGCATCAGAACTTCGTGGAGCGGATGGTCGCCAAGGGCTATACGGAAAAACAGGTGCGCCTGCTCTCCGAGTGGTACCTGCGGGTGCAGAAGTCGTCTTGACGACTCGAAGGTCAATGAAGTGAATGAGGCGAACGGGGTGAAGGAGGTGAAACGGGCGGGCTGGCTGCTGCCACCGCTGCCTGGCCCTTCGCCTCGCGCACCTCACCCCTCCCGCCGCTCCCCCCGCATATGAACTACCTCATCGATCGTCGCCTGAACGGCCGCAACCGCAGCGCGGTAAATCGCGAGCGCTTCATCCGCCGCTACAAGGACCATATCCGCCGGGCGGTCAAGGATATGGTCGCGGAGCGCTCGATCAAAGAGATGGTGCAGGGCGGAGAGGTCAAAGTGCCCGCCAGAGATATCTCCGAGCCGGGCTTTCGGTACGGCGCGGGGGGCGATTGGGAGATCGTCTCCCCGGGCAACAAGCAGTTCGTACGCGGGGACAAGATTCCGCGGCCCGATGGCGGAGCCTCCGGCAGCGGCGGGCGCGAGGCCGGTTCGGGGCAGAGCATGGACGACTTCGTGTTCTCGCTCTCGCGCGACGAGTTCCTCAACATCTTCTTCGAGGACCTCGAACTGCCCAACCTCATGCGCACCGCCATTGCCGAGGCGGAGGACAAGAAGTTGGTGCGCGCCGGCTACGTCAAGGAGGGCACGCCCTGCAACCTCAGCGTGCCCAAGACCATGAAGACCGCGTTGGCGCGTCGCGTAGCGCTCGGCGGACCGCTGCGCGAAGAACTGGAAGAGGCGTGCGCCGAGCTCGACGAGGCCACCCGCGCGGGGCATTCTCGGGCGCACTTGGCGCTGCTCGAGGAGCGTGTCGAGGATCTCAAGGCGCGGCTCACGCGCCTGCCGTTCTTGGACGACGTGGATCTGCGTTACCGCTACCGCGTTGCCGTACCGGCGCCGGTGGCGCGCGCCGTCATGTTCTGCCTGATGGACGTCTCGGCCTCGATGGACGAGCGCAAGAAGGACCTGGCCAAGCGCTTCTTCACCCTGCTCTACCTGTTCCTCACGCGCAAGTACGAACGCGTGGAGCTGGTGTTCATCCGCCATACCGATGAGGCACAGGAGGTGGACGAGAACACCTTCTTCTACGACACGCAGAGCGGCGGGACCGTGGTGTACTCCGCCCTCGAGTTGATGCACCAGATCTGTGTTGCGCGTTACAGCTCGTCGGACTGGAACATCTACGCGGCCCAGGCCTCGGACGGCGATGCCTTCGGTGCCGATCCAGCCAAGAGCTCGCGCTTCCTGCGCGAGCAGCTGCTGCCTCTGGCGCGCTATTTCGCCTATATCGAGGTGCCCGACGAGAACCAGACGGGCGCGAGCAGCCTGTGGGCTGAATACGGCGAGATCCAGGGTCCCTCGCGCAATTTCGCCATGACGCGCGTGTCACGGCCCCAGGACATCTATCCGGTGTTCTGCGACCTGTTCCGCAAGGAGAAAGTAGCGTGAGTCCGCTGTCACACGGGCCAGAGTGGGACTTCGAGCTGCTGGACCACTACGACCAAGTGATCGCCGAAACGGCCGCCGAGTTCGCGCTCGACACCTACCGCAACCAGATCGAGATCATCAGCTCGGAGCAGATGCTGGATGCCTATGCCTCCAGTGGGCTCCCGCTCGGCTATCCCCACTGGTCCTATGGCAAGGCCTTCATCCGCCACGAGCAGGCGTATCGCCGCGGCTACCAGGGTCTCGCCTACGAGATCGTCATCAACTCCGATCCCTGCATCGCCTATCTGATGGAGGAGAACTCCCTGATGATGCAGGCGCTGGTCATCGCGCATGCGAGCTACGGCCACAACTCCTTCTTCAAGGGCAACTACCTGTTCCGGCAGTTCACGCAGGCCGATGCCATCCTCGACTATCTCGTGTTCGCACGCCGCTACGTGACCGAATGCGAGGAGCGTCACGGTCTGCCGGAGGTCGAAGAGGTTCTCGATTCCTGCCACGCGCTGATGGAGTACGGCGTCGACCGCTACCGGCGCCCGCAGCCGCCGTCGGCGCGCCAAAGGGAAGCGCGCCGCACCGAGCTGGCAGAGCATCGGCGGCTCCAGTTCAACGACCTGTGGCGCACCGTGCCGCCGCCGCCGGCCGCCGACAAGACAGTCGCCGCCACCGTCTTCCCGGGGGAGCCGGAAGAGAACATCCTCTACTTCATCGAGAAGCATTCGCCGCGGCTTGCGCCTTGGCAACGGGAGCTGGTGCGCATCGTGCGCAAGCTAGCGCAGTACTTCTATCCGCAAACCCAGACCAAGGTGATGAACGAGGGCTGGGCCACGTTCTGGCATTACACGCTGATTAACCGGCTGTACGACAAACGCCTGGTCGACGACGCCTTCATGATCGAGTTCCTGCACAGCCACACCAACGTGGTCACGCAGCGGGGCTTCGACCAGGAGGGCTACCACGGGATCAACCCGTACGCTATGGGATTTGCCATGATGCAGGACATCCGCCGCATCTGCGAACAGCCCACGGAAGAGGATCGCGAGTGGTTTCCCGAGCTGGCCGGCAGTGACTGGCAGAAGTCACTGGACTTTGCCATGCGCAATTTCAAGGACGAGTCGTTCATCGCGCAGTATCTGTCCCCGAAGCTGATCCGCGACTTCCGCCTGTTCGTCGTTGCCGACCATGCGGGCAAAACGGAGCTGGAAGTCGACAGCATCCACGACGACCAAGGTTACCGGCGCGTACGGCGCATGCTGGCCGACCACTACAAGCGCGAGAACCTGCTGCCCGACATCCAGGTCACGCGCTACGAGCGCGACGGCGACCGCTCGCTATTGCTGCGCAACCAGATCTACCGCGGCCGTCCGCTGGCCGACGAGGAAGCCAACGAGGTCCTGCGGCATCTCGGCCGCTTGTGGGGCTTCCCGGTGCGGCTGGAAGCCGTGGACGCCGAGGGCCGCGTCGACGGCTACCGCGAGTGGCGCCCGTGAGAGTGGGCGGGGCAATCGCTAGCGTGTCGTTCCGCACCCGCACCCCCCGGTAAGGGTCGCCGGCTAAGCACAACGGCAGCCCGGCGGGCAGCCGGGCCGGCCAGAACGGCAGTGCTGACTGCCGCCCCGGTCAGCGTCACCACTTCCTCCGAAGACCGCTCCTCCGACGGCCGGCTCAAGCGGGCTGTCATCGACCGCAGAGCAAGAGCGCGAGCGAAAACCGGCGCGATGTCAAGCCGTGTTCTACGTGCAGCGCGGGATCCACCGGTCTCACGGCGCAACCGCCAGCTATAATCGACGCCGCTCGAGACAAGGAGGCGGCGGTGAATACCGGCGTGGAATGCGTTGTGAAAGGCGACGAGCAGCTGGGCGAATGCACGGTCTGGTGCGAGCGCGAGCAGGTGCTGTGGTGGGTGGATATCCGTGCGCCGGCGCTCAAGCGCTACGATCCCGCTCGCGCAGAGGTGCAGGTGCGGGCGCTGCCGGAAGCGATCGGCAGCTTCGGCCTGCGACGCAGCCAGGGCATGGTCGCTGCGCTCAAATCCGGACTGTATCTGCTTGACCCGCGATCCGGTGCGCTTCAGTTGCTCGCGGCGCCGGAAAAGCAACTTCCCGACAACCGCTTCAATGACGGTCGCTGCGATCGCGCCGGGCGCTTCTGGGCCGGCACGATGCGCGACGGCCCGCGTTTGCCCACGGGATCGTTATACCGTCTCGACGCCGACGCGCGCTGTACGAAGCACAGGAGCGACATCGTGATCCCCAACAGCATCGCGTGGAGCCCGGACGACCGGGTGATGTACTTCGCCGACACGCATCGCAATCTGATCTGGGCTTACGATTTCGACCTGGCGGCAGGTGAGATGCGCAACGAGCGCGTGTTCGTCGACTGCAGCAGCCATCCAGGCCGGCCCGACGGCTCTTGCGTGGATGCCGAGGGGTGCCTGTGGAATGCCGAGTACGGCGGCTGGCGCGTCGTGAGGTACACGGCGGATGGTCGCGTCGATCGCGCCATCGAGCTGCCTGTATCCAACCCCACCTGCTGCTGCTTCGGCGGCAAGGAGCTGGACACACTCTACGTCTCGACCGCGCGCCAACGCCTCGCGCCCGACGAGATCCTGAAGCAGCCTCTCGCCGGCAGCGTGTTCGCCATTCGCCCCGGGGTACGCGGGTTGCCGGAGGCGCGCTTTGCCGGATGAAATCCGAGCTCAGCGGCTGGAATGCAACAGTGGCTTGACGCTCCTCGCAGAGCGCCGCGACACCCGGTTGCCACTCGCAAGCGGTATCGCGTGGCAGCCCTGGTCTCGGCACACGCGCGCTAGGCGGTGAATGCGCCGCGAGACGGCTAAAGCGCAGCCGGCCGCACGACTACTGGATTGCGCCCAGCGTGGCAGGGCTCGCGACGAGCAGGTTCGCATTGCCGCTGCCGGAGGACTGCGCATATCCGCCGTACTGACGGCCTTGCAGCGGACCGATGTCCTCCTGCATCGCGTGCAGCGCACCGAGCAGCGTGGCGAGCGCCCGTCCACCCATCTCCGCTACGGTGAGGCGGCTGTATTCGCCGAACCAGCGGATCGCATCGTCGACCTCCCCGCGTTGGAGCTGGCCGATCAGGCGCTCATCTGCCGCCATGCGCTCGGGCGTAGGCATCAGATGCCGGCCACGCACCAGAGCATGCGTGAGCGCGGAACTGGCGACGAACACCGCACGTCGTCCCAGTCGCTTGGCGATAGCATGGATCGCGGCGCCGGCACGCAGGCACTCGGCGTGATCCGATAGCAGCACCACCGGGACGCCGACCACGGCCACCTCGGCAGCGGGGTCCAGGTGCGACAGCGGAACGAAGGTCCCGTAATCCCACTGATAATGCGGAGAGTCGTTGCGCCCCGCCGGAACCCCCGCGCGATTCCACTCGTCCACCAGTGCGGCGCCGAACTCAGGGTCACCGCGATAGCGGTACGGCAGCCCAGGGATCAGATCGGGCGCTTCCTCGGCGACGCAGATGCCGGCGTGCTCGGCCTGGCAGGTGGCGAACCAATGGAAGGTCGACACCCAGTGCGTTGAGGCGATGACCCAAAGATCGGGCCGAAGCGCGCGCACGTCGTGTCCAAGCCGGCGTTCTCCGTCCACCAGGGTGTGTTGAAACTCGGGCGTGATCTCCGCGCGGCCGAGCGTAGGCACGTGCGCGACCAGCGCTCCAGCGACGACTCCGCTCATCTCACGCACCTCTCGATCATTTGGCTGGCACCCGCCCGCTAGACGAAACGCATCGTCACGCTGCCCAGCTCCTGAACGCGCACGTGGATCGCGTCGCCCTTGGCGACGGAGATGGCTTCGGTCACGCCGCCTGTCATGATGAAAGTTCCAGCGGGAATATGCTCGCCGCGCTGGGCCAGCATATTGGCCAGCATCGCCACGCTGTTGGCCGGGTGCCCCAGCACGGCGGCGCTGGCCGCGGTGGCGACCACCTCGCCGTTCTTGTCCACCACTACACCCAGCGTGGCGAGGTCGAGCTCGGCCGGGTCGCGCGCCCGACCGCCCGGGACGAACCGGGACGCGGAGGTGTTGTCGGCTACCACGGACTTGAGGTCGAACTTGAAGTCGCGATAGCGGGAATCGATCACCTCGACCGCCGGCAGCACGAACTGTGTGGCCGCGAGCACCTCCCCGATATGACATCCGGGTCCCCGCAGCGCCGCCTTGGTCACGAAAGCGACCTCCGCCTCGATCTTGGGGTGGATGAGGCGGCCGATGTCGATCTCACCGCCGTCGGGGCAGCCCATGTAGTCCATCAGGAAGCCGTAGATCGGGACCTCCACGCCCATCTGCTTCATCTTCGCAGGCGAGGTGAGGCCCATCTTCAGTCCGGCCAGCCGGTGACCGCGCGCGAGCTTGCGGGCACGGATGGCATACTGGATGGCGTAGGCGTCCTCGAAGTCCATCTCCGGATGCTGGTCGGTGATCTTGACGACGTCGCGTCCGGCGAGCTCCGCGCTTTCCAGGTGCTCCGCCAGGCCGGCGATGGTGGCTTCGGACAGGTGCATTTACCTAGACGAACCTGCAGTTCACCGAACCCACGCCACCCAACCGCATGCGCAAGTTGTCGCCGGCGCCGATCGGGAACATGATCGACAGGGACCCGGACAGGATCACCTCGCCGCTTCTCAGCGGCAACCCGAGGCTACCGAGCTTGTTGGCGAGCCAGACAACGGCGCTCACCGGGTTGCCGAGCGAGGCCGCGCCCGCGCCGGTGCCGATGATCTCGCCGTTCTTCTCCAGGACCATGCCGCAGGTCGCGAGATCCACTCGCCGCGGATCCACGGCGCGGTCGCCGAGCACGAACGCGGCGGCCGAGGCGTTATCCGCCACGGTGTCCTGGATCTTGATCTTCCAGTCGGTGATGCGCGAATCGACGATCTCGAAGGCGGGCATCACGCAGTCGGTCGCAGCCAGCACGTCGGCGCCCGTGAGCCCGGGGCCGATCAGGTCTCGTCCGAGCACGAACGCGATCTCGCCTTCGCCGCGTGGCTGGCAGAAGCGCTTCGCCTCGAGCGTCTCGCCATCGCCGCAGGCCATGGCCGACAGCAGGTGTCCGAAGTCGGGCTGATCTACCTTGAGCAGCTGCATCACTGCTCTCGCCGTGATGCCGATCTTCTTTCCCACCACGCGCTCTCCCGTGTCCCGACGGCGGCCTACCGTGTGCAGCTGGACCTGGTACGCATCGTCGACGCTGATCGATGGCTCGCGCTCGGTGAGCGGGGCGATCTGCCGGGCGCTCCGCCAGGCCTCGAACAGCTCATCGCCAAGCGCGACGATGCGATCCTTGGATACGGACACGGGTAGGCTCAGGGCTTCACACTGGTGGCGCGCAGCAGAGCGTACACGGCGAGCCTGTGCGGACCGCCCTCACGATTACCCCCGGCGGGCTCACTTCTTCCCCCCCGCGGCCTCCTCTTCGCGCTGGGCGATGTTGGCCAGAATTTCCGCGCCTCGATTGGCGGCCGAGAGGCCGCGGAATAGGAAGCACAGGTTGATCACCGCCTGCATCTCCTCCCAGCTTGCTCCCGCACGACGCGCGGCGATGCCGTGCAGCGTCGCGGCGTCGTTCAAGTCCATGAGCAGCATCCCGAACAGCATGAGCTGCGCCGTCTTCACGTCGAAGCACTTGGGGTACATGCCATGCTCGCGCACGCGCTCCTGCAGAGCGAGCATGGTCGGGTCCAGCGCGCCGGTGACGTTGAGCCGTGCCTCGATGCGCGGGGGAACGAATCCGAGCAGATCCTGGTACACCTCTCCGCGCTGCTGCAGG
>Ga0335084_10000967_pt1 | contig 25969 bp, 27 predicted proteins | sample Lox_Sample_44_FD_206721 | JGI IMG/M metagenome (GOLD analysis project Ga0335084, IMG submission 206721) | Soil microbial communities from Loxahatchee National Wildlife Refuge, Florida, United States - Lox_Sample_4.4 | ecosystem: Environmental > Terrestrial > Soil > Wetlands | place: USA... | reverse complement strand
GCCACCGATTGGAGCCTCGAAATGCCGGTTCGCGGGCGTCGACTAAACTGCGGGCGCTTTTTTTCCGCGCGAGGGAGAAGCCCGTTTGTTCGCGATCGTACAAAGCCTCGGCTGGCCGATCTGGCCGCTGATCATCGCATCGATCGTTGCTCTGGCACTGATCATCGAGCGCTCGACGGTGCTGCGTCGCGTGCGCATCGCTCCGGCTACGCTCTTGCAGGATGTTCTTGCGCTGCACGCCAAACGTCAGGTCACGCCTGAGGTCGTCGGTCGCCTCGAGCAGAGTTCGCCGCTCGGGCGCATTCTTGCTGCAGGCTTGCGCAACGAGCGGGCGCCACGCGACATCGCGATTCACGCTGTCGAAAGCGCGGGCGCACACGCCGCGCACGAGTTGTCGCGCTACCTGACGCTGCTCGGTTCGATCGGCTCGATCGCCCCGCTGCTCGGCCTGTTCGGCACGGTCGTCGGCATGATCGAGATCTTTGCGTCCCAACAGGCTGGCTCGAATCCGCAGCAGCTTGCGCAAGGCATCTCGCTCGCTCTGTACTGCACCGCGTTCGGCATCATCGTCGCCGTGCCCGCGGTGCTGTTCTACCGTCACTTCCGCACCCGCGTCGAATCGTTCCTCGTCGATATGGAGCAGCAGGGGCAGCGCCTGCTCGACGCGCTGTACGCCGATCGCATGGCGCCGCGGAGACCCTGATGCGCTTTCACCGGCCGCGCGAAGAGGACCCGGAGGTCAACCTCATCCCGCTGATCGACGTGCTGTTGATCGTTCTGATCTTCCTTGCGGTCACCACCACCTACTCGCGTTTTTCCGAACTGCAGATCGAACTGCCGACGGCGGATGCGACGAAGACACAGAATCGGCCGCAGGAAATCCAGGTCGGCGTCACCGCCGACGGGCGCATCGCGATCGAACGCGTCCTGGTCGGAGTCACCGATCCTGCCGCCATCGCGGAGCAGTTGCAGCGCGTCGCGCGCGGACGCGACAAACCGCTGCTCGTCATCAACGCCGACGCGCAGGCGCCGCACCAGGCCGTGATCAACGTGATGGAAGCGGCACGCCTGGCAAATCTCCCTCGCATCAGTTTCGCGACCCAGCGGCAGACCGCGGGCAGCCGGCGCTGAGGCGTGCGGCGATGGCGCTCCGCGCGCGCCTGCAATCGGGGTTCGTCAAGGTCTGGCAGCGTCGCGGCTTGGTGGCGCGCTTGTTGTATCCGCTCGCGGTGCTGCATGGCCTCTGGCGGCGCTTCGACGTGTGGCGCTACCGCGTCGGCCTCGCGCGTTCGCAGCGAATGCCTGTTCCGGTGATCGTGATCGGCAATCTCTACGTGGGCGGCACCGGCAAGACTCCGCTCACCATCGAGATCTGCCGTGCGTTGCGTGCGCGCGGGTGGTCACCGGGTGTGATCTCGCGCGGATATGGCGCCGATCGCGCGCCGCCGCGGCTTGTGCTGCCGAACGGCAGCGCGTCCGACTACGGCGACGAACCGCTGCTTATCGCGCGCGCCGGCCACGCGCCGGTCGCAGTGGGCAAGGATCGCGCGGCGACTGCGCGCCTCCTCCTGAACTTGCATCCGCACGTCGATGTGATCATCGCCGATGACGGCTTGCAGCACCGGCGGCTCGCGCGCAACGTCGAGATCGCAATCGTGCACGGACCCGGTTTCGGCAACGGGTGGCTGCTGCCGGCTGGACCGTTGCGCGATCCACCCATGCGCCTGGACGGCGTCGACGCCGTGGTGCTGCACGGACTCACTCCGCCGGTTCGCATCTATTCGCCGTTTTTTCGCATGACCTCCTCGATCTCGAACGCGTACTCGATGAAGGACCCGACGCGGCGCTTCGGACTGGCGGAGCTCGCGGCCGAACAGCGCGCAGGCAGCCAGAAGTACGTCGCGGCGGCGGGAATCGGTCAACCCGAGCGCTTCTTTGCGATGTTGCGCGAGTTCGGCCTGGACTTCACGGCCCTTGCGCTCCACGATCACTACGATTTCGCACACAACCCGTTCCTCGACGTCCGCTTCGACCGGGCGCTGATCACGGAGAAGGACGCCGTAAAATGTGCGGTGAATCCGCTGCTCGCCAATGACGCGCGGCTGTTCGTAGTGCCGCTCGAGGCACAACTCGACGCGGCGCTGATCGATCTGATCGAAGCACGCATCAAACCCGCTCAAGTGCAGTGACCCTGCGACCATGGACCATCGCCTGCTCGAGATCCTCGTCTGCCCGATCACCAAGGGGCCACTCGTCTACGACCGGGCCAACCAGGAGTTGATCTCGCGCGCGGCCGGCCTTGCCTATCCAATCCGCGACGGCATCCCCGTGATGCTCGAGAGCGAAGGCCGCCGCATCGACGAGCCGCCGGCGACGGACGCCGGCTGAGCGGGCACGCGGTGACCACCGATTTCGTCGCGCTGATCCCGGCGCGGCTTGCTTCGACCCGGCTGCCACGCAAGCCGCTCGCCGACATCGGCGGCATCCCGATGGTCGTGCGCGTGGCACAGCGCGCTGCGCAAAGCGGTGCCGCGCGCGTCGTGGTGGCAGCGGACGACGCGGCGATCGCGGATGCATGTCGCGCACACGGCGTGCAGGCAGTGCTCACCGCGACGAGTCACGCGACCGGCACTGACCGCCTCGCGGAAGCATGTCGCGTGCTGGGCCTGCGCCCGGACGAACTGGTCGTCAACGTGCAGGGCGACGAGCCACTGATTCCGCCGGATCTCATCGCGAAGGTCGCACACCTGCTGGCCTCGAACGCCGACTGCGCGATCGCGACGGCCGCGCATGCGATACACGATGCGAACGAGTTCTTCAGCCCGCACGTGGTCAAGGTCGTCACCGACCGGCACGGCCACGCGCTGTACTTCTCCCGCGCGCCGATCCCGTGGGCGCGTGACGCTTTCGCGCGCGACCGCACTGCGCTGCCCGCCGACCTTACCGTCCTGCGCCACGTGGGCCTGTACGCGTATCGCGTGGCGTTTCTCGAGCGCTTCCCGAGTCTCGAACGCGCGCCCATCGAGACGTTCGAAAGCCTCGAGCAACTGCGCGCGCTGTGGCACGGCGAACGGATCGTCGTGCTGCCCTTGGCGCAAGCGTTGCCCGCCGGCGTCGACACGCCGGCGGATCTCGAGCTTGTGCGCCGCGCGTACACCACCCCCGGCTGACACGCGCGTGTTGCGCGGGCCACTGCCGAGCGTTGGAGCGCTTTGCCTCTCTTGCGAGGCAGCGAGGGCTTGCGGTTAGAATGCGCCGCTTTGGCCGGGACGCTGGTTCCAAAAGTAGCGCCGACGGACAATGCAGCAACATCAGACTAGGGAATGGGGATGCGTCTGATACTTCTTGGGCCGCCGGGTGCCGGCAAGGGCACACAGGCGACGTTCATCAAGGAGCGCTTCGGCATTCCACAGATTTCCACAGGCGACATGCTGCGCGCTGCGGTAAAGGCAGGCACGCCGCTCGGCCTCGCAGCGAAGAAGGTGATGGAAGCGGGTCACCTGGTATCGGACGACATCATCATCGGTCTGGTCAAGGAGCGCCTGCAGGCGCCGGACTGCAGCAACGGCTATCTGTTCGACGGATTCCCGCGCACCATTCCACAGGCGGACAGCCTCAAGGATGCGCAGGTCAAGGTCGACTACGTCCTGGAGATCGCGGTCCCCGACGCCGACATCATCGAGCGCATGGATGGGCGCCGCGTGCATATCGCGAGCGGACGCACCTACCACGTGAAGTTCAATCCGCCGCGTCAGGAAGGCCGCGACGATGCGACCGGCGAGCCGCTGATCCAGCGCGAGGACGACAAGTCGGACGTGGTCCGCAAACGCCTCGAGGTCTATCACGCGCAAACGAGCGCGCTGCTCGGCTATTACGCACAGTGGGCCGCGACGAACGACCCCGCAGCGCCGAAGTACCGCAAGGTGGACGGCCGCGGCAAGGTCGAAGAAATCAAACAACGGGTGTTCGACGCTCTGAGCTAGCGTCGCGCGCGCCGCCAGTTACTCAGCCATTCGCATAAGGAGAAATCGATGAATTCCGGCTTGATGCTTGCGCTCGTCTGCGGCCTCGCGGCCGTGGTGTTCGGCGCATGGTCCGTGTCGTGGATCCTCAAGCAGCCCGCGGGCAACGCACGCATGCAGGAAATCGCCGCCGCGGTGCAGACCGGCGCGCGTGCCTATCTCAACCGCCAGTACCGGACGATCGCGATCGTCGGCGTCGTGCTCGCGATCGTGATCGGCATCGTGCCGCAGCTCGGTCCTTGGACCGCAATCGGCTTCGTACTCGGCGCCGTGCTGTCGGGCGCCGCGGGATACGCCGGCATGAACGTGTCTGTGCGCGCCAACGTGCGCACCGCGCAGGCTGCGACGCAAGGGCTGAACGCCGCGCTGAACATCGCGTTTCGCGGGGGTGCGATCACCGGTCTCCTGGTGGTCGGGTTCGGCCTGCTCGGCGTCGCCGGCTTCTACTGGTTGATCAGCGCCACGCATCCCGGCGCCGAAACGCGCGAGCTGTTGCACCCGATGATCGGCTTTGCGTTCGGCGCATCGCTGATCTCGATATTCGCGCGTCTTGGCGGCGGCATCTTCACCAAGGGCGCCGACGTCGGTGCGGACCTGGTCGGCAAGGTCGAGGCCGGCATTCCCGAGGACGACCCGCGCAATCCTGCCGTGATCGCCGACAACGTCGGCGACAACGTCGGCGACTGCGCCGGCATGGCCGCCGATCTCTTCGAGACGTTCGCCGTGACCGTCGTCGCCACGATGCTCGTGGGCGGCTTCTTCTTCAAGGGCGCCGGCGCCGACGGCGTGACGGCCGCCATCCTGTATCCCCTCGTGATCTCCGGCGTTTCGATCCTGGCATCGATCGTCGGCTGCCTCTTCGTCAAGGCACGCGACGGCGGCAAGATCATGAACGCCCTGTATCGCGGACTGATCGTCGCCGGCGTCATCGCGCTGGTGCTGTTCTACCCCGTGACGAACTGGATTCTCGGTCCTTTCGCGGTGCAGGCCGGCACGAGCGTGATGAACCTCTATCTCGCCGCGGTCGTCGGGTTGGTACTGACCGGCGCACTGGTCTACATCACCGAGTACTACACCGGTACGCAGTTCGCTCCGGTGAAGTACGTTGCCAAGGCCTCCACGACCGGGCACGCGACGAACATCATCGCCGGCATCGCAGTCTCGATGAAAGCGTGTGCGTGGCCGCTGCTGGCCATCTGTGCGGCGATCCTCGCTTCGTACTCGCTCTCAGGGCTGTACGGAATCGCGGTCGCCGCGACGGCGATGCTTTCGATGACCGGCATCATCGTCGCGCTCGACGCCTACGGACCGATCACCGACAACGCGGGCGGCATTGCGGAGATGGCTGAACTGCCGAAAGAGGTGCGCAACATCACCGATCCGCTCGACGCGGTCGGCAACACGACCAAGGCCGTGACCAAGGGTTATGCGATCGGATCGGCGGGTCTTGCAGCGCTGGTCCTGTTTGCCGACTACACGAGCGGGCTCGAGCAGGCTGGCATCAAGGCGGCGTTCGATCTTTCGAACCACAAGGTGATCATCGGCCTCTTCATTGGCGGCCTCATTCCCTACCTCTTCGGCGCAATGGCGATGGAGGCGGTCGGACGCGCGGCGGGCTCGGTGGTCGAAGAGGTGCGGCGCCAGTTCCGCGAGATCAAGGGCATCATGGAACACAAGGCCAAGCCGGACTACTCGCGCGCCGTCGACATGCTGACCAGCGCCGCGATCAAGGAAATGATGCTGCCCTCGCTCCTTCCGGTGCTCGTGCCGATCGTGGTCGGCATCGCTCTCGGGCCCGAGGCGCTCGGCGGCGTGCTGATGGGAACCATCGTCACGGGACTGTTCGTCGCGATTTCCATGACCACCGGCGGCGGCGCCTGGGACAACGCGAAGAAGTACATCGAAGAAGGCAACTACGGGGGCAAGGGGTCGGATGCGCACAAGGCCGCGGTGACGGGCGATACGGTCGGAGATCCCTACAAGGACACGGCCGGACCGGCTGTCAATCCGCTGATCAAGATCATCAACATCGTGGCGTTGCTGATCGTGCCGATCATCGCGACGATGTACGCTGACAAGCCTGCCAAGTCGTCGCTCGACGTTCCAACCGTCGCGACCGCGGCAGGCGGCAGTGCCGCAGCAACGCTTGCCGCCCCACAGAAATAGGACAAGCATGACTCGCAGTGTGGTCGACAGCAGCGAAACCGAGGGCGATTTCGCCCTCGGCATGGGCATCGCAATCGGAATGTTCATCGCGCTGTTCGCGGTGGGCATCGCGTTATTCGTGATCCAGCAAAGCACTGCCCACTCGGCGGCGCCGCAGGTGAAAGAACCACGCAGGGCAACGGCGACCGCCGTGCTGCGCGATGCACCGCCTGTCGCAACGCCCACAAGCGCACCCCAGTAGTTCACGTTCGCGGCGCATGACTGCGCTCCTACGCGCCGCAAATCGCGCCGACGTCCCCGCGATCGCGGGCATCTACGGCCACCACGTCCTGCACGGACTCGCGAGCTTCGAGCTCGAAGCGCCATCTCCCGAAGAGATGCTCCGCCGGTTCGAAGCGATAACCGCCGCCGGTTATCCGTATCTCGTGGCGACCAAGGGCGACCAGGTGCTCGGCTACGCGTACGCCAGCGCTTTTCGCGCGCGGCCGGCCTACCGGTATACGGTCGAAGATTCGGTGTATATCGATCCGGTCGCCACCGGCCGCGGCATCGGCCGGCAACTCCTGCTTGCGCTCATCGAGGCATGTGCGCAAGCGCAGTTTCGCCAGATGATCGCGGTGATCGGAGACTCAGCCAACCACGCCTCGATCGGGTTGCACCGCGCGTGCGGCTTCGATCGCATGAGCGTCTTCGTCGCCACCGGCTTCAAGCACGGCCGATGGGTCGATACGGTTTTCATGCAGCGCGCGCTCGGCGATGGCGACCGCTCGCTACCGCGAACCTGACGCAGGCGCAGCGTCGCGAAACTCGATGTGCCGAAACCGATGTGCCTGGTACGTACAGCCGGCCGCATCGCGCATTCCGCTCTAAGTCGGACTCGATGCGAACGTGGCTGAATGGATGCGGCATCGATGCCATTGCCTGCCTTGTTCCGCGCGATCGAAGTCGTCCAGCAGCGGCCAGCTTGGCGGCACGCTCTGGCTCTCCGCGCGTTGCAAGCTGCGCCGATCGCGCGCATCACCCGCCCGGACGATGTGAAGAGTCACCACGCTGACGCGAGGTTCATCCCGCATTCAGCAGCGCCGCGCACGATGGGTGCATGTCTTCCGGCTTGCTGCACACGATCCGCCCTGCAAGTCGCAGCGCCTCGATTGCCATGTGTGCGCTGATCGGGTGGACCGTTGTGCCGGTGCAATCCGCTGCGTATGAGTCCGACATCCCGCTGCCGCTTTACGGCGTGTCGCCTGCACCCCACGGTGCGCTGGCGCCGCAGCTTGGAATGACGATAAGCAGCCCGCTGGACCGGCGCGTCTACGCACCGACTTCGGATCTAGCAGTATCGTCGTCCGGTTCGTCCTTTGCGATGGTCGAGCTCCCCGCCGATGCGCCTATGGGCAACGGCTCGTACCGGCGACCTCATCACGCATTCGGTTACCGGTGGCCGAGCGCGGAGTCGTGGCTCCGCGACCAGGGAATCGACGCCCAGAACTGCTATCTGCCGATGATGCGACTCAACACCAAGCTCAGTGCAAGCGGCGCATCCGGCACCGTGTGGGTGTACGGCCGCTGCTCCTTCAAGTAATCCGCTCCTGCGCGAGTGAACCGTACAATCGTTGTCTTTTGTGCGGGGGCAATCATGCAGATACGCGGCAACGTGTTCGTCGTGACGGGCGGTGCATCGGGTCTCGGCGGCGCCACGTCACGACTGCTGGCGCGCGAAGGCGGCTACGTCGTCATCGCAGATCTCCAGACGGACAAGGGCGAGGCGCTGGCGCGCGAACTCGGACCCAACACGCGCTTTGTCCGTTGCGATGTGTCGAGCGAGGCGGACGGCAAGGCAACGGTCGCTGCGGCGCTTGCACTGGGCACCCTGCGCGGATTGATCAACTGCGCGGGTATCGCCGCAGGTGAAAAGACCGTCGGAAAGGACGGCCCGCACAAACTGGAATCGTTCGCACGCGTGATCGGCATCAACCTGATCGGAACATTCAACATGATCCGGCTCGCGGCCGACGCGATGTCCAAGCAGCCCGCGACGGCCGAAGGTGAACGCGGCGTCATCGTCAACACCGCGTCGGTGGCCGCGTTCGACGGCCAAATCGGGCAAGCCGCCTATTCGGCCTCGAAAGCCGGTGTCGCCGGCATGACGTTGCCGATCGCCCGCGATCTCGCTCGCAGCGGAATCCGCGTGCTCACCATCGCACCCGGTATCTTCGAGACTCCCATGCTGCTTGGAATGGCGCCTGAACTGCAGCAGTCGCTCGCTGCGCAGGTGCCGTTCCCATCGCGCTTCGGCCGCCCCGACGAGTACGCGCATCTCGTCAGGTCGATACTCGAAAACGGCATGCTCAACGGCGAAACGATCCGTCTCGACGGCGCGATCCGCATGCAGCCCAAATAGCAGCGACGTTAGACTGCGTTTTTTCCGCCAGCCTGGAGGAACAACCCATGCCCATCAAAGTCGGAGACAAGCTGCCTGAAGGCCAGTTGCAGGAATTCATCGAGGTCGAGACGGCAGGTTGCTCGCTCGGCCCGAACACGTTCAAGGTGCCTGAGATCGCGCTGGGCAAGAAGATCGTGATCTTCGGACTTCCCGGCGCCTACACACCCACCTGCTCCGCCAAGCACGTGCCGGGTTATGTGCAGCACTACGACGAACTCAAGCGCAAGGGCGTGGACGAGATCTGGTGCCTTTCGGTAAACGATGCTTTCGTCATGGGCGCGTGGGGCCGCGACCAGCATTCGACCGGCAAGGTTCGCATGATGGCTGATGGCTCCGCCGACTACACGAAGAAGCTCGGCCTGGACCTGGATCTCACGGCGCGCGGAATGGGTGTTCGATCCCAGCGGTTCTCGATGCTGGTCGACAACGGCGTCGTCAAGACGCTCGACGTCGAGGCACCGGGGAAGTTCGAGGTCAGCAGCGCCGAGGCGATGCTCTCCAAGCTTTGATTCGCCGTTACGCCGGGTTCAGCCGCGCAGCACGAAGTCGCGCGGCCTGAATCCGAGCAGCCACAACGCAGCGAAGTAGATTGCACCGGCGGCAGCGATCACCGCTGCCAGCAGCAACGCGCGCATCGCCCACGAATCCTGGCCCGCCTGCCAGTCGATCGCGACGCGCATCCATGCGAGCCACGCGACCATCGCAGCGAGCGCAACCACCATCCTAAGCGTGAACCTCGCCCAACCGGGTTGCGGCCGGAAGATGTCGCGCCGCCAAAGACCGCTGAACAACATCGCAGCGTTGGCGCAAGCGCCAACGCTGACGGAGAGCGCCAGGCCTGCATGGCCCAGCAATGGAACGAGCGCGAGATTGGCGAGTTGTGTCACGACGAGCGCACCGATCGCGATCTTCACCGGCGTTTTGATATCGCGCTGCGCATAGAAGCCGGGGGCGAGGATCTTCACCGCGATCAGGCCGATCAGCCCGCTCGCGTATCCGATCAGCGCGAGCGCGGTTTGTTGCACGTCGTGCCACGAGAACTTGCCACCCTGGAACAGGACCGCCACGAGTCCTTCCGCCAGCAGGCCGAGACCCGCGGCCGCCGGCAGCGCGAGCAACAGGGTCAGTCGAAGCCCCCAGTCGAGCAACCTGCTGTAGTCGGCACTGCGCTGCTCCGCGAACGCCGCTGAAAGACTCGGCAGAAGGACCGTGCCCAGTGCGACGCCGAGCAACGCGGTCGGAAACTCCATCAATCGATCCGCGAATGCGAGCCAGGTCACGCTGCCCGTTGCCAGATGCGATGCGATGTTGGTGTTGATGATGATCGAAAGCTGCGCCACCGACACTGCGAAGACCGCGGGCAACATCAGGTGCAGGATGCGGCGCACGCTCGGGTCGCGGAAGCCAATCAGCGGATTGCCGAAGCGCGGCAGCATCCCGATGCGCCGGAGCGCCGGCACCTGGAACGCCAGTTGCAACAAGCCGCCGATGAGCACGGCGAGCGCGAGCGAAAGGATCGGCGTGCGCATGCGCGGCGCAAGCCAGAGCGCGCACCCGATGAACGCAACGTTCAGAAGAACCGGCGTCACCGCGGGGACCGCAAAGCGCTTGAACGTGTTCAGAACACCCGCGGCGAAGGCGACCAGCGACATGCACAGGATGTAGGGGAACATCCAGCGTGTCATCGTCGTTGCAAGGTCGAACGTCTGCGTCTCGCGCGCCAGTCCGGTCGCGATCGCCCAGACCAGCGCGGGCGCCGCCACGATGCCGGCAAGCGTGACGAAGAACAGCGTCCAGAACAGCGCCGACGCGACGTGATCGACGAGATGGCGCATCCCGTCCGCCCCCTGCTGAGCCTTTGTGTCGGCGAGTACCGGAACGAACGCCTGCTGGAATGCACCTTCGGCGAAGAGACGCCGCAACAGATTCGGGATCCGAAACGCGACGTTGAATGCGTCGGTAGCGCCGCTGACCCCGAAGATCCGGGAGATCAGAAGATCGCGAACCAGGCCGGTCACCCGCGAAAGCAGCGTGAGGCTGGAGACAGTCGCGGCAGCGCGTAGAAGATTCACTAGGTCAGGCGAGCGCAGCGAGTTGATCGCCGAGTTGTCCGGATAAGTCGCCCCAGCAGCGCGACCATCGCGTGGTTTGTTCGTGCTCGAGTGCGCTGGTATAGTTTAGGGCTTTTCCAGCAGTGGACCCGGCTTCGCCAACAGGCGTACCGCGAGTCGAGTCAGATCCCAGGAGTTCCAGGAGTCTCATGGCCAACACCAAACAAGCGCGCAAGCGCGGCCGCCAGGCGATAGTTCGCAAAGCGCACAACGCGTCGTTGCGCTCGCGGCTTCGTACAGCGGTGAAGTCGGTTCGCAAGGCGATCGCCGCAGGTGACAGGAAAGCCGCGGCGGAGGTGCTGCGCAGCGCCACCCGCATCATCGATTCGATCGCCGACAAGAAGATCACGCACAAGAACACGGCTGCTCGCAACAAGAGCCGGCTGGCAGCCGCCATCAAAGCGATGGGTTGAAGAGCTGAGTGCAGCGGCGGGCCGCCGCCGCAGACTCACAGGGCGCGGAGCCGCTTGGTTGCCAGCGCCCTTTTTCTTTTGCGCGGCAGGTCGCACTCACCCCTGGGAAAGGAAGGCCCTAGCGGCCGTCACTCTCAGGGCGTTGTCCCGGGCAAAGTTCATGACGAAGTCGAGCGCCATCACCTCGATCTCTCGCAGCGCCGGATCCACCAGGACGCACTTCAAGCCCTCAACGCTCACCGGCTGGACGAACGGCGAATAGCCGATCAGGTCATCCCTGCTCGGCGCCACGCCACCGGGGCGGAAGCAGGCCATGACGCCGCAAAGGCGTTCGGACCAGTCGCTCGGACGAAATGGTTTGCCCTGAATCGTGACGCCGTGAATCAGGAACTCGAGGTGGTCGGGCAGAGTCCACACTTTCGGCGCGCGGGCGATGATGGGCGCGGGCAGGTCAGACAGGTTCGACATTCTTCGCTCACACGTGATCTGTACCGCCCGTTACGCGAATGGCATGAGCGGATCGCTCGCCGGGGCGACCACGAAGCATCCGTTCTTGGTGGGCCGCGCGTCAGCAACAGGCAAGGTAACGTCCCGCACCGGCGGAGGCCGGCACCGGACGCGTCGAGCGCAGATTAGCCGGTAAAGCCTGCGGTCAACGGTCTCTTTAGCCTTGCGTTAACGGTCCTTTTCGCGCATAAACCGCGCTTGTTCAGTTCGCCGCCTCACGCATGGCCAGACCGACGTCCAAGGTACTCGTCATCAACGACGAGCCGCTGATCCTCAAGGAGTTCCTCAAGGGACTGAACGCGGCGGCGCGCTCACTCGAGAATCCATTCGGCATCACCTTCATCGGAGCCTTGACGGCCAAGGAGGGCCTGCAGTTGATCGAGCGCGACGGCGACGTGCAGATCGTCATCGTCGACGACAAGCTGTACGCAGTGGTCGAGGGCGGCCGCCGGCATTCGCGCAACGGCAACGGCAAGGAGGCGCCGCGCAGCCTGCAGATGAGCGCGCTCAAGCTTGTGCAGAAGATCACGGCGCTGCGCCCCGAACTCGATCTCTACATCCTGATCGAGAAGGAAAAGGAGGACCAGGTGGTCGACGCGCTTTTTGCGGAAGCGGTCGACGGATACTTTTACCGCGAGGAGCGCGACTTCCGCGGCATGTACCGCATCCTCAACGCGCAGATCGCCGAACGCGCCCGCACGCCGTTCTATGATGCCTTGCGCGCCTACGTGCTCGCGGCCAAGGACGCCTGGCACACCCCCGGGCACTCGAGCGGTGATTCGATGCGCGGCAGCCCGTGGGTCAACGAGTTCTACGAATTCATGGGCGAGCACGTCTTCGATGCCGATCTCTCGGTCTCGGTCAAGGCGCTCGACTCGCTGATGGAGCCCACCGGCGTGATCGCCGAGGCGCAGCAGATGGCGGCCAAGGCGTTCGGCGCGCGCAAGACGTTCTTCGCCACCAACGGCACGTCGACCGCGAACAAGGTCATCCTGCAGACGTTGATCGCGCCGGGCGAAAAGCTCCTGCTCGATAGAAACTGCCACAAGTCGGTCCACCACGGCGTCGTGTTATCCGGCGCGCGTCCGATCTATCTCGACTCGAGCGTCAATCGCAAGTACGGCGTGTTCGGTCCGGTGCCGAAGGCGACCATCCTGCGCGCCATCGAGGACCATCCCGACGCGCAGTTGCTGGTTCTCACGTCGTGCACATACGACGGCCTGCGTTACGACCTCAAGCCCATCGTCGAAGCGGCCCATGCGCACAACATCAAGGTCCTGATCGACGAAGCCTGGTTCAGCCATGCACGCTTTCATCCGGACCTGCGGCCCACGGCGCTCGAGGCGGGCGCCGACTACGTGACCCAGTCGGCGCACAAGACGCTGTCGGCCTTTTCGCAGGCGGCCTTCATCCATGTCAACGACCCCGGCTTCAAGGAGCACCTGTTCCGCGAGAACTTCAACATGCATACGTCGACCAGCCCGATGTACAGCATGATTGCGAGCCTCGACGTGAGCCGTAAGCAGGCGGTCCTCGAAGGCTACAAGCTGCTCGAGCGCACCCTGATGCTCGCCGACGAATTGCGCGAGCAGATCAACTCGACCGGTGCCTTCCGGGTGCTCGATTTGCACGACCTGCTGCCGGACGATGTCAAGGACGATCACATCCTGCTCGACCCGACCAAGATCACGGTCGATATCTCATCGTGCGGCCTGACGGTCGACGAGCTGCAGCAGGAGCTGTTCACCCGCTTCAACATCACCGTCGAGAAATCCACGTTCAACACCATCACGCTGCTTCTCACCATCGGCACCACGCGCTCGAAGTGCTCGCGCCTGTACGACGCGATGATGCGCATCGCCCGCGAGAAGCGCGCGCCGCGGCGGCTGTACCGCACGCCGGACATCCCCGGATTCACCGAACTGCTCTACCTGCCGCGCGATGCCTACTACTGCGGCGGCGAGCTGATTCCGCTGCTCGATGACAACGACCAGCCAAACGCCAACCTGGTCGGCCGCACCTGTGCCGACCAGATCGTCCCGTATCCGCCGGGCATCCCGGTGCTCGTTCCAGGGCAGCTCATCACCGAGAGCATCGTCGAGTACCTGATCCGCTATCTGCGCGTGCAAAACAAGGTCGAATTGCACGGCGTCGTCTACCAGGGCTATTTCCCGAGCATTCGCGTGCTCATGGCGGGCGAGGAACGGCGCATCGCCGCCCTGCGCGAGCCGGCGGTCGCGCGCAAGGCAGCCTGACGCGGCTCAGGAGGCGCGCAGGGCGGCTGCGACCATCGCCGCGCCCTTCTCCGCGATCATCAACGTAGGCGAATTGGTGTTGCCCGAGGTGATCGTCGGCATCACCGATGCGTCGATCACGCGCAGGCCGGCGACCCCGTGTACGCGCAGATCCGCGGCGACGACCGCCGCAGGATCGCCCGCCGGTCCCATCTTTGCCGTCCCGACCGGATGGAAGATCGTGGTCCCGATATCGCCCGCGGCGCGCGCGAGCTCGGTGTCGGTTTGCAGTTCGGGCCCCGGTCTGAACTCGCGCGGCGAATAGGGCGCGAGCGGATCTGCGGCAACGATGCGCCGGGTCAGGCGCAATGCAGCGGCGGCAATCGTGCGATCCCTGGGCGTCGCCAGGTAATTCGGCGCGATGAGGGGCGCATCGAGTGGGTTCGCAGAGCGGATCGAAATCGTCCCGCGCGACTGGGGACGAAGATGGCAAACCGACGCGGTGAAGGCATCGAACGCGTGCAGCGGCTCGCCGAACCGGTCGAGCGACAGCGGTTGCACGTGGTACTCGAGGTCGGGGCGCTTCACGTCCGGGCCCGAGTGCGCGAATGCGCCGAGCTGGCTCGGACTCATCGTCAGCGGACCCCGGCGCAACAACGCGTACTGGGCCGCCATGCCCGCCTTCCACAGCGTGCTCGCCGCGAGCGTGTTCAACGTGCGGACGCCCACGAGCTTGAAAGCCATGCGCAGTTGTAAGTGATCCTGCAGATTCGAGCCAACGCCCGGCACTGCCCGCTGCACCTTTATCCCGTACCGCTGCAGCAACTCGCCCGGGCCGATCCCGGAGAGCTGCATCAACTGTGGCGACGCGACAGCACCGCACGCGAGCAGTACTTCGCTGCGCGCGGCGATGCGGCCCTGCTCGCCCGAGCGCATGACTTCGACGCCGACGCATCGATTGCCATCGAAGACAAGGCGTGTCGCGCAGGTGTGCTTGAAAACGGCCAGGTTGGAACGGCCTCGCACCGGGCGCAGGAAGCCGTCGGCCGAATTCCACCGCACGCCGCGTTTCTGGTTGACCTCGAAATATCCGCAACCGAAGTTGTTGCCGCGGTTGAAGTCCTCGATCGGAGGAATGCCGACCGAGGCAGCGGCGGCCCGGAACGCATCGAGGATCTTCCACGAGAGGCGCTGTTTCTCGACGCGCCATTCGTTGCCGGCCCCGTGCAGCGCATCTGCGCCGCCACAGTAGTCCTCGTGCCGCATGAAAAACGGAAGCACGTCGTTCCACGACCAACCCGGGTTTGCACCGTGTCCGTCGCCGGCGCACCATCCGTCGTAGTCCTCTTTCTGGCCGCGCATGTAGATCATTCCATTGATCGACGAACAACCGCCGATCACCTTGCCGCGCGGATATCCGATCGCACGTCCGTTCAGTCCTTCGACCGGTTCCGTCTTGAAGCACCAATCGGTGCGCGGGTTGCCGATGCAATAGAGGTAACCGACCGGAACACGGATCCAGAGGTAGTTGTCATCGCCGCCGGCTTCGAGCAGCGCAATGCGCACCTTGGGGTCCGCCGACAGGCGATTCGCCAGCAGGCAGCCGGCGGTGCCGGCGCCGACAATCACGACATCGAAGGTGCCGAAGTCGCCGCTCAACGCGCTTCTCCCATCGTCTTTCCTATAATCGGCGCAACGCGGCGGCGGCGTGCGCCGCGTTTTTCTTTTCCCGCAGCCGGAGTGTCCGATGTCGCACCTGATGAATACCTACAACCGCCTGCCGGTGGCATTCACCCACGGCAAGGGCGCATGGCTGTATGGCGACGATGGGAAAGAATACTTGGATGCACTGGCCGGCATTGCGGTAAATGGCCTCGGCCACGGACATCCGAAGCTGGTCAAGGCGCTTGCGGACCAGGCCGGCAAGCTCATCCATACGTCGAACATCTACCGCGTGCGCGAGCAGGAGCAGCTGGCCGATCGCCTGTGCGCGATCTCCGGGATGCAGGAGGTCTTCTTCGGCAACTCCGGCTCCGAAGCGAACGAGGCAGCGCTCAAGCTGGTCCGCTTCTATGGCCACAAGCACGACAATCCGCAGGCGCAGACGATCGTCATGCAGAACGCGTGGCACGGCCGAACGCTCGCTACCCTGGCAGCGACGGGAAGCGAGAAGGCGCGCAAGGGCTTCGATCCGCTGCCCAGCGGCTTCATCCAGGTGCCCTACAACGATCTCGCCGCGGTCGAGCGCGCGGCAGCCGCGGACCCGCGCGTGCAAGCGGTCTGGCTCGAAGTCCTGCAAGGCGAAGGCGGAATCAACGTCGCCGATCGGACCTACGTGCGCGCGTTGCGCGAACTGTGCGACCGCCGCGGCTGGCTGCTGATGATCGACGAAGTGCAGTCGGGCACCGGACGCACGGGCAAGTGGTTCGCATTCCAGTGGTCCGACGTCGAGCCCGACGTGCTGACGGTTGCGAAGGGCATCGGCTCGGGAGTGCCGATCGGCGCGATCGCCACGACCCGGCGCGGCGCGCGCGTGTTCGGCCCGGGCAATCACGGCACGACGTTCGGGGGTGGACCGTTCGCGTGCCGCGCGGGCCTGGAAACTCTGCGCATCATCGAAGAAGAGAACCTGCTCGCCAACGCTGCTGCGCAGGGCGAACGCCTGCGCACTGGACTCGAGCGCGAGCTGGCCGGCGTGCCCGGCGTCGTGGCAATCCGCGGCAAGGGGCTGATGCTCGGCATCGCACTGGATCGTCCGTGCAGTGAACTCGTGACGATGGCGCTCGAAGCCGGCTTGTTGATCAACGTCACGCAGGACTCGGTGATACGACTCCTGCCACCGCTCATCATCCAGGCGCACGAGGCCGATGAGATCGTCGCGCGCCTCGCGCCCTGCGTACGGCGCTTCGCGGCGGCGGCGCGGCAGGCAGCGTAGGCACCGATCATGGCGACCGCGATTCGGCATTTCCTGCGCTGCGATGCCTTCACGCGCGAGGACTTCGAGCACGTGTTCGCGCGCACGCGCGTCATCAAGGACCGCTTCAAGCGCTACGAGTTCTACCAGCCGCTGCGCGACCGGACGCTGGCGATGGTCTTCGAGAAGGCCTCCACGCGCACTCGTGTGAGCTTCGAGGCCGGCATGTACCAGCTCGGGGGCTCGGTGATCCATCTCACGACCGGCGATTCGCAGCTGGGTCGCGCCGAACCGATCGAGGACACCGCGCGCGTGATCTCGCGCATGGTCGACATCGTGATGATCCGCACGTTCGAGCAGACGAAGATCGAACGGTTCGCAGCGCACTCGCGCGTCCCGGTGATCAACGGCCTGACCAACGAGTTCCATCCGTGCCAGATCCTGGCCGACATCTACACCTACATCGAGCATCGCGGCGCGATCGGTGGACGCACCGTTGCGTGGATCGGCGACGCCAACAACATGGCCTATACCTGGTTGCAAGCGGCCGCCCTGCTCGGCTTCAAAGTCCATGTGTCGACGCCGCCAGCGTACGGACTCGATGCGGCACAAGCTCCGGCCGGCCCGCACTTCGAGGTCTTCGCCAATCCGATCGACGCGGCACGGGGCGCCGATCTCGTGACCACCGACGTTTGGACGAGCATGGGATTCGAGGCGGAGAACGAGGCGCGGCGGCGCGCGTTCGCCGCCTGGCGCGTCGATGAGACGGTAATGCGTGTCGCGAAGTCCGACGCGTTGTTCATGCATTGCCTGCCTGCGCACCGCGGCGAGGAGGTCACGGCCGAGGTGCTCGAGGGCAGCCAGTCGGTGGTGTGGGACGAAGCGGAGAACCGCCTGCATGCGCAGAAGGCGCTGATGGAGTATCTGCTGCTCGGTCGCGATGTCCGCTGAGACGGCGTGCCAAGACGGGGGGATGGAGTCGTCGCAATGAGGAGACGCGAACTGCTCACGCTTGCCGGAGCGACCGCGACGTTGAGCGCGCTGCCAGCCGCCTCGGCGCAGGCGTGGCCCAGTCACCCGTTGCGGATGATCCTCACGGCACCGCCAGGATCTTCCATCGACGTGCTCGGGCGCATCGTGAGCGAGAACCTGCGCGACCGCCTTGGCCAGCCGGTCGTGCCGGAAAACCGCGCGCAGGCCGGCGGCACTCTCGGCACCGAAACGATTGCGCGCGCAGAGAAGGATGGATACACGTTCGGTCTTTCGTTCACGGGCCCGCTCGCGACGGCGCCCTACCTGTATTCGAAGCTGCCTTACGACCCGGCGCGCGACCTTGCACCCATCGTGCTGGTCGGCACGGCACCGAACATCCTCGCGGTGCCGAGCTCGCTGCCCGTGAATTCGTTCAAGGAGTTCATCGATTACATCCGTGCGCATCCGGGGCAACTGAATTACGCCTCGGTCGGCAACGGCAGCGCGTCGCATCTTGCGATGGAGCTTCTGAAGGCACAGGGCAAACTGTTCATCGTCCACATTCCGTACAACGGCGCGCCGCCGGCAGTCCAGGCCACCGCGGCGGGTGAAGTGCAGGCGATCATGTCGAATCCCACCTCGCTGTTGCCGCTCATCACCGGCAAGCGCCTGCGGCCGCTGGCGGTCACGAGCCGCACTCGCTGGAGTCCGATGAAGGAACTTCCGACGATCGCCGAGAGCGGCTTCGCGAATTTCGAAGCGGTGGCATGGAACGGCTTCGTCGCCCCGGCGGGAACATCGAAAGACACGATCGAGCGTCTCAATCGCGAGATCAACGCGATCCTCGTCGACAATGCAATCAGGCCACGCATCGAAAGCGCGGGCTGGGACGTTGCCGGCGGCACGCCGCAACAGTTCGGCGATTTCATGGCGGCCGAGCGGGCACGCTGGCAACCTGTGATCAAAGCAAGCGGAGCGCGGCTCGACTGAGGCCGACGGACCATGGCAACCATCCTCCAGCACCTTCCCGTCCGGCAGCGCGTCGGCATCGCATTCTCCGGTGGCCTCGACACCAGTGCCGCCCTTCTGTGGATGCGCAAGAAAGGCGCAATCCCCTTTGCGTACACGGCAAACCTCGGCCAGCCCGATGAACCGGACTACGACGAGATCCCGCGCAAGGCGCTGCAGTACGGTGCCGAAAAGGCACGCCTGATCGACTGCCGCGCACAGCTCGTCGCAGAAGGGATCGCAGCGTTGCAGTGTGGCGCGTTCCACGTCTCGACCGCGGGGCTCACGTACTTCAACACGACCCCGATCGGGCGTGCGGTCACCGGCACGATGCTCGTCGCGGCGATGAAGGAGGACGATGTCCACATCTGGGGCGACGGCAGCACGTTCAAGGGCAACGATATCGAGCGCTTCTATCGCTATGGGCTGCTCGCCAATCCGTCGTTGAAGATCTACAAGCCATGGCTCGACCAGGCGTTCATCGATGAATTCGGCGGACGCGCGGAGATGTCGGAGTTCATGCGCAAGGAAGGGTTCGCGTACCGGATGTCCGCCGAAAAGGCGTATTCGACCGACTCCAACATGCTCGGCGCGACGCACGAGGCGAAGGATCTCGAGCACCTCGAACGCGGCATCACGATCGTGCAGCCGATCATGGGAACGGCGTTCTGGCGCGACGACGTGCAGATCAAGCGCGAGGAAGTCGTGGTCCGCTTCGAGGAAGGCCAGCCGGTGGCGCTCAACGGAATGCGATTCGACAGCGCCATCGAATTGCTGCTCGAAGCCAATCGCATCGGCGGGCGCCATGGTCTCGGCATGTCCGACCAGATCGAGAATCGCATCATCGAAGCGAAGAGCCGCGGCATCTACGAGGCGCCCGGACTTGCGCTGCTGTTCATCGCCTATGAACGCCTGCTCACGGGCATCCACAACGAAGATACGATCGAGCAGTATCGCGACAATGGCCGCCGCCTCGGACGGCTGCTCTACCAGGGGCGCTGGTTCGACCCGCAGGCCATCATGCTGCGCGAGACCGCGCAACGCTGGGTCGCGCGTGCGATCACGGGCGAGGTCGCCGTCGAGCTACGCCGTGGGAACGACTACTCGATCCTCAATACGACGTCGCCCAATCTCACTTACAAGCCCGAACGCCTGACGATGGAAAAAGGCGACTCGGGTTTTTCGCCGCAGGACCGGATCGGCCAGCTGACGATGCGCAATCTCGACATCGCCGACACGCGCGAGAAGCTGATCACCTACTCGAAGATCGGCCTGTTGTCGCAGGGCGCCGATTCACCGCTGCCGCTGATCCAGCTCGACAAGAAAACCGACTGACGTTCAGACGATGAGTGGCTCCGGCTCGAGCACGACGCCGAAGCGCTCGGCGACCTTGTCCTGCACTTCGCGCGCGAGCGCGAGGATTTCGGCCCCGGTGGCGCCGCCGCGGTTGACGAGCACCAGCGCCTGCCTCTCGTAGATGCCAGCCCGTCCGCGCGTTGCGCCCTTCAGCCCCGCGGCGTCGATCAGCCATCCGGCCGCGAGCTTGAAGCGCCCGCCGGGCAACGCATAACCGACGATCGAGGGAAAGCGCGCGATCAGCTCGCCGTGTTTCTCGCGCGAGACGACCGGGTTCTTGAAGAAGCTTCCGGCATTGCCGAGCGCCAGCGGATCGGGAAGCTTGCGCCGGCGGATCGCCACGACGCAGTCGAAGATATCGCGCGCGGTCGGATGCGCGACGCCACGGTGCTTCAGCTCGTTCGCCACATCGGCATATCCCGCAATCGGTTGCCATCGCTTCGGCAGGCTGAATGAAACGGCGGTGATGAGGTGCCGGTTCGCGAGATCCTTCTTGAAAATACTGTCGCGATAGCCGAAGTTGCATTCGTCGAGGCCAAGCGTCGCGAAGGTGGCCGAGTCGAAGTCCCACGCGCGCAGGCTGTGAAAACGCTCCGCCAGTTCGAGCCCGTAGGCGCCGATGTTCTGGATCGGCGCAGCGCCGACCTGGCCCGGAATCAATGCCAGGTTCTCGAGACCGGGACGTCCATCGGCTAGCAGCGTCTCGACGGTGCGGTGCCAGTTCTCCCCGGCAGCGGCCTCGATCAGCCAGGTATCTGCGGTTTCGCCGACCTCCCGCAGTCCGTGCAGGTCGACCTTCACCACCACGCCATCGAAGTCGCTGACGAAGAGAAGGTTGCTCCCGCCGCCGACGATCAGGCGCTTCAGGCCGCTCAGCAGAGGGTGCGTCGCCAGTTCAGCCAGATCGTCCGTTGAACCAACGCGCGCGAGAAAACGCGCCTTGGCATCCACCCCGAACGTATTGAACGGCCGAAGTGCAGCATTTTCGAAGATTTCCAGAGGCATAGGGCCAGTATAAGAACGCCACCGGCGCCCCTCGTGTGCTTCGCGCCCGGATGCATGACCGCTTCGGCACGCCGATGCGATTGCGGCAGTGCGCCAAACGTGTGCCACACGACTCGCGGCCGATCTCGTCCCACCGCCGGTGCATCGCATTTATTGGTTTTTTTGCACCGTACCCTTAACATGGTACGGTAGGCTAAACAGATGAAGCCGGCTCTGCGCTCATACGACCCGTTCGCGAATCTGCACTCGCGGGCGGTCTTACCCGCTGCCAACGACGCAGTGACACGACCCGTGCCGGTAGCAACAGCGGCGGAAAGCGGTCGCTCGGTCCTCGAGTCGCGTTACCCTGGCATGCTCCAAGCAATTTCGCTGATGTGGGGGTATCCAGAGCTAAACGCCTACTTCGACCGGCTTTGGCTTGCAGGCGGATCGCAGGCGCCCATAGACCCCGAGGCGATGTCCGAACTCATGGTGCTGGCTCAGCTCCATCAAGTAATCGTTCCGCAGCGCCCAGGGCGCACGCTCGCAACGATCTACGGAACCGACTACGCGCGCGGTGCACGCCGCGACGTGTGGGAAGACACCCCGCGCCGCCGCTAGCGCCTTACAGCGTCTAACCCACCAGGCCGTCGCTCCAGCGCGAATAAAGCCGCGCAGCGAGCCGATTCATCGCCGCACAACGCTGATCGACGCGGTCGAGCATTTGCTCCGCGTTCTGCACGCCAGGCCCGCCGTTGACACGGCGCTCGATCGCCACTTCCTCCAGCCACGTCGGATCGTCGGTCCAGGCGCGAATCAAACGCGGCGTCATCTCGCAATGAAACTGCATGCCGAGATGCGCGTAACCGTCGCGCTCGATGACGTAAGCCTGGCGCGCACACAACGGGCTCGCGAGGAAATTCTTCGCCTGCGGCGGCAGCGCGAACGTATCGCCGTGCCATTGGAACATCTCGACCGATTGCAGCGCCGGATCATCGAGCCAACGCGCCGCGAGCGCAGGGTCGGTGACCTGCACCTCGCCCCAGCCGATCTCCTTGACAGCATGGCGCGTCACCGGCGCGCCGAATGCCTTCGCCAGAAGCTGGCCGCCCAGGCAATGCCCGATGACGGGCACACGCGCGTCATCGGCCGCGCGTACCAGCCGCAACTCGTCGTCGATCCAGGGCAATGGATCGTTCACGCTCATGGGACCGCCCATCAGGCAGATTCCGGAGAACGCGCGTGGATCCTCGGGAACGCGTTGTCCGCGATAGGGCTCGAACTTCTCCCACGCGATCGCGCGATTGTCGAGCCAGTCCTGGAAGTATCCCGCTTCGACGTCGACCGCGTGCTGGAAGATGGCGACCGGACGCATCGCCTGCGACCCGCTTCTTTCAGGCGACGGAGCGGGCGCGCCGCGGCGCTTGCAGCAATCCGCCGAAGCGCGCGCGAATCGACTCTTCGATTCCGGCAGCGTCGAGCCCCACGCTCGCGAGCAGGAGCGCGGGATCGCCGTGATCGATGAACTCGTCGGGCAGCCCAAGGCGCAACAGCGGCAGCTCGATCCGCAATTCGCCGAGCGCCTCGGCGCATGCCGAGCCGGCACCACCCATGACGACGTTTTCTTCGACGCTCACGAGAGCATCGTGCGACTCGGCCAGCCGCCGCAGCAGGTCGCGATCGAGCGGCTTGACGAAGCGCATGTTCGCGACCGTCGCATCGATGGCGGCGGCCGCCGCGAGCGCCGGATGGAGCATCGTTCCGAATGCCAGGATCGCGATGCGCCGCCCTTCCGGAGCGGTCGATTCGCGCCGCACTTCACCGCGACCGATCGGCAGGACCTTGAGCTCCTGATCGATCGCCGCGCCCGTCCCCGTCCCGCGGGGGTATCGCACGGCCGCGGGTGCGTTCGAACGAAACGCGGTGGTCAGCATCTGCCGGCACTCGTTCTCGTCTGCCGGCGCCATCACGATCATGTTCGGAATGCATCGCAGGTACGAAAGGTCGAACGCGCCGTGATGGGTCGCGCCGTCGGCGCCGACGAGTCCACCGCGGTCGAGCGCAAAGGTCACCGGCAGGTTCTGCAACGCCACGTCGTGAATGAGCTGGTCGTAGCCACGCTGCAGGAACGTCGAATAGATCGCGAGCACAGGACGCATGCCGTCGCACGCGAGGCCCGCCGCGAACGTCACCGAATGCTGCTCGGCGATGCCGACGTCGAAATAGCGGTGCGGAAATTCGCGTTCGAAGCGCACCAGTCCGGAACCCTCGCGCATCGCGGGCGTGATGCCGACGAGGCGCGCGTCTTCGCGCGCCATGTCGCACAGCCAGTCGCCGAACACTTGCGTGTACGTGGGCTTGCCCGCAGCCGGCTTCTTGATCCCTTCCTTCGGATCGAACTTGCCCGGGCCGTGATACAGGACCGGATCGGCTTCTGCGAGCTTGTAGCCCTGGCCCTTCTTCGTCACCACGTGGAGGAACTGCGGTCCGCCGAGCTCGCGCAGGTTTTGCAGCGTGGGGATCAGCGAATCCAGATCGTGGCCGTCGATGGGTCCGATATAGTTGAAACCGAACTCTTCGAACAACGTCCCGGGCACGACCATGCCCTTGGCGTGCTCCTCGAACTTGCGCGCCAGTTCGAACAGCGGTGGCACCGGTCGCAGCATCTGCTTGCCGACACTCTTGGCGGCCGCATAGAACTTGCCGCTCATCAGCCGAGCCAGGTATCGGTTCAGCCCACCGACCGGCGGCGAGATCGACATGTCGTTGTCGTTCAGGATCACGAGCAAGCGGATGTTCTCGATCACGCCTGCGTTGTTGAGCGCTTCGAAGGCCTGCCCCGCGCTCATCGCGCCATCGCCGATCACCGCGACTACGTGGCGCGGCTCACCGAGGTTGCGCGCCGCGACCGCCATGCCGAGTGCCGCGGAGATCGAGGTCGAAGAGTGCGCTGTTCCGAACGTGTCGTACTCGGATTCGGAGCGGCGCGGAAAGCCGGAGATGCCGCCGAACTGGCGCAGCGTCGACATCGCGTCGCGCCGCCCGGTGAGGATCTTGTGCGGATAGGTCTGGTGCCCGACGTCCCAGATCACGCGATCGAACGGCGTGTTGTAGACGTAGTGCAAGGCGATCGTCAGTTCGACCGTACCGAGATTCGATGAGAGATGGCCGCCGGTCTTCGAGACCGATTCGAGCACGAAGCCACGCAGTTCCTCCGCGAGCGGCTGCAGTTGCGTGCGGTCGAGCTTGCGCAGATCGGCAGGCGAATTGATGGACGTGAGGAGTTCGGACATTGATGGACAGGTCTTGATCTCGCCGGCGCTCAGTGCGAGCGCAGGACGATGAAGTCGGCCAATTGTCGCAGACGCAAGGTCCGCACGGGGCTGGCCGCCACTTCGATCTCATCGAGCGCGCCGATCGCGTCGCGTCGCAGTCGCTCGGCACGCTCACGCGCTGGGGTCAACCCCAAAACCGACACGTACGTCGGCTTGTTCTTCTGCGCATCCTTGCCGGCGGTCTTGCCGAGCACCTCGGACGTCCCTTCGACATCGAGCACATCATCGACGATCTGGAACGCGAGCCCGATCGCGCGCCCATAGCGATCGAGCGCCGCCATGGTTGCCGCATCGACGCCGGCAACGAGCGCGCCCATTCGCACCGATGCCAGCAGGAGCGCCCCGGTCTTCCTGCGATGCATGGTCTCGAGTTCGGCAAGGCTGAGCGACCTGCCGATCGAATCGAGATCGATCGCCTGTCCGCCGCACATGCCATCGGTGCCGATGGCGTGCGCGAGTTCACGCATGAGAGCAGCACGCACGTCGCTCGGGGCCGGCGCGTCGGCAAGCACACGAAACGCTTCCGCCTGCAACGCGTCGCCCGCGAGCATCGCGGTCGCCTCGTCGAACGCGACATGCACGGTCGGGCGCCCGCGCCGCAGGACGTCGTCATCCATACACGGCAGGTCATCGTGAATCAGCGAGTACACATGCACGAACTCCACCGCGAGCGCCGCGCTGTCGAGCGGCGGGCTCCCGGGCGCCGCGCACCCGCACTCACCTGCGCCGTACACGAGCAGCGGACGCACGCGCTTGCCTCCTCCGAGCGCTGCATACCGGATCGCCTGATGCAGGCGCTGCGGAATTCGCTCGGGTGAGGGAAGTTCGGCGGCGGCGCAGGCTTCGAAGCGTTGAAGTTCGCGCGCCAGCCATTGCGCAAACGGTTGCGCGAGTTCGGCGGCGCGCGCGGCCGGTCCGTTCACTCGCTCCCCTGCGATCCGCGCATCTGGCCGGGATCGAGCGGCTTGAGCAGGTCGCCATCGAGCACCTTGATCTGCTCTTCGGCCGCGGCAAGACGCCCCTGACAGTACTTCGCGAGTTCCGCACCACGCTGGTAGGCGGCGATCGATTCGTCCAGGCCAAGTTGCCCCGATTCCATGCGCCGTACGAGCGCATCGAGTTCTTCGAGCGCCTGCTCGAAGGTCAATTCGTTCACGGGCGGCTGTGTTGCAGGGCTCTTCGCCACGCGCATGGCTCCATAGTGCAGCGGCGATTCTAGAGCCCTTGTCTTCGAGCGCGCGCTCTACTGGCGCGCGCGCGGCGCGCAGGACGCAGGGTGCGCACGGCTACACTGCATTGCCATGCAATCGCTCTGGATGCTGGTTTCAGCACTCCTGTTCGCGCTGATGGCGGCGTGCGTCAAGCTTGCCTCGGCGCACTACGGCACGGCGGAAATCGTACTTTTCCGCTCATTGATCGGAGTGGTGGGACTCTACGCCTACGCGCGCATCGCCGGGCAGCCCCTCGCGACGGACGTTGCAGGCATGCACCTGCGGCGCAGTGC
>Ga0335084_10000965_pt1 | contig 25991 bp, 23 predicted proteins | sample Lox_Sample_44_FD_206721 | JGI IMG/M metagenome (GOLD analysis project Ga0335084, IMG submission 206721) | Soil microbial communities from Loxahatchee National Wildlife Refuge, Florida, United States - Lox_Sample_4.4 | ecosystem: Environmental > Terrestrial > Soil > Wetlands | place: USA... | reverse complement strand
CACCAGGAGATGGCGCTCGCGAAGGCCCACGATCCGTCCGCGTACGCGGCGATCGACTGGCGCGGCGTTCCCGGACTCCACCTCGGCGCCTCCGGCTTCGTGGGCCGCGCCAGCCAGGGCCAGCCGGGCCTGCCCCTCTGCGCAGTGACCCTCTGGGACCTCCGCGCCCGCTGGAACCCGGGCCGGCTCGAGGTCTCCGCCCTCTACGCCCGCGGCGCGTTCACGAACAGCGCCGCGTTCAACGCGCCGCTCGTCGGGAGCCCCACCCTGCTCCCGGCCTCGTTCGACGGCTGGTACCTCGAGGCCGCCTACCGGCTCTGGTCGGGGGAGCGCGACGCCTTCGTGCCCTTCGCCCGGATCGAGCAGGTGAACACAGGCCGCAGCTACGCCGACCTCGGGCCGGGGCTCACGCCGGCCGCGCGCCCCACCGAGACCGCCGTCACCGCCGGCGCCAGCTATCACCTCGGCCCCGAGGTGGTCGTGAAGGCCGACTGGCAGCGCTTCGACGCCGGCGACGAGTCCCGGGTCAACCTGGGCCTCGGCTGGTCGTTCTGAATCTGGCCTACGGCGCCAGCAGCACGTCGGCCACGACCGTACCGCCCGCCACCACCGTGACCGCCACGCTGGCCGCGGCGAATCCGGGCGCCTCGACCCTGAGCTCGAACACGCCCGGGGGAAGCGGCCCGAGGAGGGCGTCCCCGGCCGCGGACGGGGCCACGCCGGCGACGTCGGTCCCGCTCACCGTGAAGCGCGCGTCCGTGGAGACCGGTCCGGTCGTCGGCCCGGCCCGCGCCTGGATGAAGCCCGCGAGCGGAAGCGGCGGGCCCGGGCTCCCGGGGAACGAGCTGTCGCCTCCGCCCGCCGCGGCGGGCGCCGGGCCGACCCAGACGGCGTCCGCCCCGGGCACGTCGGCCGCGAGGAGCCCCGCCCGATCCTTCCCGTCGAGGGCGACGATCGTCACCCGGCCGGACGGCACCTCCAGGTGGAACGATCCGTCTCCGGCAAGCGGCTGCCCGACCTCCGGCTGGCCGAAGAGGTACACGCGCCCTCCGGCGTAGGCGGGATCGATGCGGCCCGCCACGACGCCCGTCGAGAGGTCCGGGCTGTCGAGGCTCCCGCACGAGGCCAGGAGCCCGGCCAGCGCGGCGGTCGCGACCCACTCCACCCTCCGCGTACGCATCAGAGCCTCCACCCGGCGCCGAGGAGCAGCGCCCCGAAGCCGGTCGAGCGATCCTGGCCGTCGACCCGCACCACCGCCCAGTCCGCCTGGAGCTCCGCGCCCAGCGTCAGGCGCCGGCCGAGCGGCACCGTCACGCCGGCGAGGAGCCCGGGCGCGAACGTGAGGTAGGTCTGGGAGGGCGGCGCGAGCGCGAGGTCGAAGCGCCGCTCCAGCCACACCGCCGAGAGGCGGGGGCCGACGAGGAACGCCGTGCCGCCCAGTGCGGCCGGCGCCCACCGCCACGCCACGGCCGCGCCGCCGGTGAGCACCGAGTAGTCGAACGGCGCCTCCTGCTCGCCCTGGTGGAGCGTGGCCCGCCCGGCGGCGGCCGCCACGTCCACGCGGAGCACCAGCCCGGGCGCCGGCCACTCGCGCAGCACGACCGCCAGCGCCGGGCCGATGGCCGGGCCACCCGCCACGTCCAGCCGGCTCTTCGCGTCGAGGAAGCCCAGCGCCGCCAGGCGCGGCGCGATCTCCCACCGGTCGGAGCGATCCATGAGGTGTGCGAGGTCCACCCGCTCGCCGGGGCCGAGCGTCACCCGGGCATCGAGGATCTCCGGCCCGCCGCCCTTCGTCAGCTGGACGCGGTGCGGCCCGGACGCGAGCGCCACGCCGCCCGGGAGATCCCCGACGTCCGTCCCGTCGACGCGCACGGTGAACCCGTCCAGGCGCTGGGCGTAGCTGTACAGCTCGGGCCGCCCGGTCCGCTCGATCCGTCCCGCGAGGACCACCGCGTCGGCGCCGACCTCCGAGGACTCCGCGCTCGGCCTCTGCCGCCCGCCGGTGAACGCGTAGGTGGCGCGACGCGCATGGTCGTGCGCCTCCGCAGCGGTGACCGCGCCGTCGCCGTTCCGGTCGAGGCCCATCCGCAGAGCCTCGAGGAGGAAGTGCGTGTACACGTCGTGGCCGAGCTTCTCGTCCTCGCGGGCGGTCTCGCCGAAGTCGCTCGCGGCGAGCACGACGCGGGCGCGGGAGACCTCGTCGATGGGCGGCGGGAAGAACCCGGCCTTGAGGCTCGACAGCTCCGCGGCGACGTCCTCGGGGAGGAGCGACTTCCCGTCGCCGGAGTGGCAGGCGGCCAGCACGAGGACCTTCCGCCGCGAGCGCAGCGCATCGAAGGCCGACTCGAGGTCCCCGAGCGACAGGCCCGTCCTGGGAACGTCGTCGAGGCGGGTATCGCGCATCACGAGGTACCGGCCCAGGCGCCCGGTCCCGTCGCGCGCGAGGGTCCCGTGCGAGGAGACGTACACGACCACCGTGTCGCGCGAGTCCCGGCTCAGGGCGCCCAGGTCCCGCATCGCGGCGAGGACCTCCAGGCGCGTGGGCCCGCCCGTGAGGACGCGCACCTCGTCGAACGCCCCGTGCGCCGGGTCGCGCAGCACCTCGGCCATGTCCCGCGCGTCGGCCTCGGCGAAGCGCAGCGGGCGCCATCGCGCGTCGTCGAAGCGCTGTACCCCGACGACGAGCGCCACGCGCCGGGGAGCGGGCGACCCCGCGCTCGGGGCGGGAAGATCGATCGGGACGAGCTGGCCCTTCTCGCCGGCGCCGGGGGTGGCGCAGGCCGACGTGAGCGCCGCGAGGGCGCAGGCGAGGGTCGCACGCACCTTCACTCCACGCGCACCTCCACGGCCGAGGTCCCCGGCCCACCCGCGACCGCCGCCCGGGCCACCGCCTCGCCGCCGAGGGGTGCGTCGCTCGCGACGGCCACGAACCGCTGCACGCCCGCGAGCCCGTCCAGCCGGTAGACGGCCGGCCTGTCACTCACCGTGATGGCCGTCCGGCCCGGCCCCGCCTGGCCCGCCCAGAGCGGCTCGGGCGCGAGGCCCGGCGCGACGTGCACGAGCGTGACGTGGGCCGCGCGGACGAGATCGACCTCGAAGCGGAGCGACGCCGCCGCGGGGATGGCCTCGCCGGTCGTCCCGGGCCGGAGCGACCCCGAGGCACCCTCCCCCGCGACGACCTCGAACCGGAGCCTCACGGGCGCCGGCCCCGCCTCGCCCTTCAGCCCGTCCCAGGCCGGCGCAGGCCCGGCCCCGGGCGCGCGGACCACGAGCGCGGCCACCCCGGCCACGAGGAGGAGCGCCGCCGCGGCCAGGAGAGGGCGCCAGGACCGAGCCCTGGCGGCGGCCACCGGCCTGGCCCCGCTCTCGCTCGCGGGCGCGCCCGAGGCGAGCGCGGCCTCGATGCGGCGGAACTCGGCCTCGGTGCCCGCCCGGCCGCCGGCCGCGAGCGAGGCGAGCGCGCCGTCCACCCACCCGTCCGCGCCATCGGCGCGGCCATGCCGGGCGAGGAACGCCTCGCACAGGTCGCAGCCGGCGCGCAGGTGGGAGGCGAGCGCGACGGCGTCGGCCGGGGAGAGGGTCCCGCCCAGGAGCTCCGCGTGGCGTCGTTCGTCGAGGTGCATGTCCCTTCCGCTAGGACCCGCCGCCCCGCAGCCTGGCCACCTCGGCCAGCACCCGGGCCTTCACCTTCGCGCGAAACCGTTCCAGCCGCATGGTGATGGCGCTCTTGCCCACCCCCAGCCGGTCCGCGATCTGGCGCGCGGACAGCTCCCCCTCCACGTAGAAGAGGCGGACCGTCTCCTTCTCGGGGCCCTCCGGCAGCTCCTCGACGAGCCGCCGCACGAGCGCCAACTCCGCGCCGGCGTCGGGGTCGGGGAGCGCCGCCACCTCCCCGGCCAGCGCATCCGCCTCCCGGGCCAGCTGCTCGGCGAGCACCTGCCCCGCGCGGCGGCGCTCCAGGCGCGTGAGCGCGCGGTTCCGGGCGATGGCGAGCAGCCACACGGCGAATCGTCGGGGGTCCGCGAGCCCGGCCAGGCCCCCGAACGCGCGCACGAAGCTCTCCTGCACGACGTCGTCCACCTCCCCGTCGTCGAGCGCGGCGAATCCGCGCGCCGCGCGGAACACCGCCGGCCTGTGGCGGTCGTAGAGGGCGCGCAGCGCGGCGCGATCGCCGCCGCGGGCGCGCACGACGAGCGAGGCGTCGTCCGGCTCGCGGGCGTCACCGCGTCCGCCCGGGCCGGGCGGGACGGACGGCATGGCCTGGGCGGGAGTCCTCACCTCCTTCGAGTGTACGACGCGGCAGGGTCCACACGGACGAGACCCCGCGAACGGGCGAGCGGCCACGGGGGATCACTCCGGGTAGCCGTACCCGCCCGTCTCGACCTTCACCACCCGGCCGTCCTCGAACCTCACCATGCGGATGAACTGGTTCGGGCCGAGGTTGTAGACCCACAGCTCCACGCGGACCACGGCTCGGGCGTAAGGGACCTGCCCGCTCTCCACCGCCACGGCCGTGGTCCGCGGCTCCTCCCAGGTGGACGACGCCGCGGGCGCCCCGCAGCGGGCGATGGCGTCCGCCTTGGTGTCGCCCGCGTGCAGCAGCGACGGGTCGCAGGCCGAGACCGGCGGCCGCCCCAGGTACGAGGCGGGCGGCAGGCCGTGGCCGTATCCCCCGCGCTCGATGCGAACGATCCGGCCGTTCTGCAGTGTGACCACCTGGAGGAAGTGGTTGGTCCCGAAGTCGTAGGTCCACTGCTCGAACTCGGTGCTGATCCGCTCCGAGGACGACAGCCTCCGGGCGAAGTCCACCGCCACCGCGTCGCGCGTGTCGGTCCAGCGATCGCGCAGGGCCGGCGGCCCGCACTTGCCGAGGAGGTCCACGGTGAGGTCCCCGAGCCCGACGATCCCGCGCTCGCAGCGCATGGAGTCGTCGGCGCGGGCGCCCGCGGCGGCGAGTGCTACGGCGAGCAGTGCGGCGAGGCGCATGGGGCGAATCCCCGACTTTCAGGGCGCGGAAGCGCGCGTCTGGCTGGCGGAGCCCCCGCCGAGACGCCGGTGGAGCGCGGAGGCCTCCACCGCGAGAGGCAGGTCGGCGTCGGCGCGGCTCCAGAGCGCGAGCAGCTCGTCGAGCGTCTTTCGGGCGTCGGCGCTGCGCCCCTGCGCGTCGTAGTCGATGGCGAGGTTCAGGAGCACGCGCGGGTGAAGCCACATGAAGGAGCCGTCGTCGGGGTTGAGCGGGAAGCCCTCCGCCCTCTGCAGCACCGGGACCGCGTCCTCGGACCTTCCCTGCCGGGTGAGCATCTCCCCCAGCACCGCCGTGGACTGGTAGGCGAGCCCGGGCCTGGGATCCGAGGTGCAGGCCGCCACGCCCTGCCGTCCCTCGTCCTCCCGCCCGGTCGCCCAGGCGAGCGCTCCCTCGAGGAAGGTCCTCACGCTCGCGGGGAGCTTCGACCAGTCGCGGGCCGCCCTGGCGCGCGCCTCCCACGGCTTCGCGGCCTCGTGATCACCCGACATGCCGATCACGAGCGCGGTCTGCGCGTAGAGCGTCCCCTCCTCCGGCGCCCCGGAGCGCTCCATCGCCTTGACCGCTGCGCGGGCCCGGGCCGGGTCGCGTGCGGCGAGGGCGAACGAGAGCTGGCGCCCGACCTGCTCCCGCAGCGGGCGTTTCGCGATGCGCGGAGCGGAGAGCCTCTCCGCCTCGCGGATCCGTCCCTGGTAGACGAGCAGGCCCTCGAGGGTGTCGCCCACGCCGCGCTGCGGCCCGCCGTCGTTGACCGGCTGCTCCTTCGCGGCCTCGGCGAGCGGCCCCGGGAGCGGCATGGCCAGCGTGGCGCGCGCGCGCGCCTCGGCCTCCTTCACGCGGCCGTGGCGCGCCAGCCACATGAGGAGCTGGGGGGGATCCCAGTTGCCGCCGGCGGCCTCGTGCATGACCCGCTCGGCCTCCTCGAACTGGTCGTGGGCGAGCAGCGCGCGGCCGAGGGCGAGGCGGCTCTCCACCGTTCGCGCCGAATCGGCCCAGCGACGCGCCCAGGTCAGCTCCTCGTCGCGGCGGCCCAGCTGGCCCAGCGCGCGCACGATGTGCTCGAGCGCGATCCGGTACTCGGGGTCGAGCGCGAGCGCCTTCTCGAAGTAGGGGATCGCCTCGGCGGTGTCGCCCACGTGGTAGCGCTGGTCGCCGGCCCAGAACACGGCGTCCTTGTCCTGCGGGTAGGCCCGGGCGGCCTCGTCGCGAAGCCGGCGCGCCTCGTCGTTCTGCGCCTCGGCGGTCGCCTTCCAGGCGAGCAGGGCCAGCCGCTCCCGCTCCGGCAGGCGGTTCACGAGGCGCACCGCGGACTCGAGGTGCTCGCGGTCCTGCTTCGCGTCCGGCCCCTCGAGGCCGGTCAGGCCGAGCGGGTGCGTCCAGGAGTCCAGCACCGTCCGGGCGTAGTGGGCGAGCGCGAAGTCCGGATCCTGGGCGAGCGCCCCCTCGAGCTCCTTACGCGCCACGTCGAACTGGCGCATGTCGATGGCCCGGCGCGCGGCGAAGTACCGCTCGTAGGCTGCGAGGTTGGGGGTCGTCAGCTCGGCCACCGCCCGCCGCGAGCCCTCCACGTCGGCGCTGCCGGTGCGCAGCCTCTCGCGGGTGGACTGGGCCAGCTTGTCGATGAGCTCGGGCACGCTCGCCTTGCCGCGGCCCTGCTCCTTCACGGTGAAGAGGTACTCGTTCGTGGCGGGGTCGAGGGCGCGCAGCTCGATGGCGTACACGTCGTCGAACCGGTGCACCGTGGCGAGGAGGAGCGCCTTCACCCCCAGGTTCCGCCCGATCTCCCGGGCCAGCGGCTCGTCGACCACCTCGGGCGGCTCCTTCCCGAGCTGCCGGATGGCGTCCACCATGCGCGAGCGCGTGAGGACGAGCAGCCGCCGGGACTGCTCGAGCGACGTGACGAGCATGCCCGAGAGCCCGTCCAGCTCCGGGTCGGAGGTGCCGTTCCTGACGTCGGCCACCGCCACGGGGATGCGGGCGCCGAAGTCGTCGGGCTCCCCCGTCCGGGCCCCGCGCCAGACGACGAGCGCGACGGCGAGGGCCGCGAGCGCGCTGCCGACGACGCCCACCGTGAGCGACCGCCTCGCTCGCACGCGCGCGCCCGCCATCTCCACGTGGAGCAGCCCGTCCAGCCAGGCCGCGCCGTCGCGGGGGCGCCGCGCCGGGTCCGGCGAGAGGGCCGAGTCGAGCAGGCGTCGCAGGCCGGCGGGTGCCTTCACGGTGAGCGAAGGCGGCCTCGTCGCGTCGAGCGCCGCGCTCCGGCCGTCCACCACCCCGTAGGGCTTCTGGCCGGAGAGCATCTCGTAGAGCATCACCGCCGCGGCGAACACGTCGGTGCGGGAGTCCTGGGCCTCGCCCCGGACCTGCTCGGGCGCCATGTAGCCGGGCGTCCCTCCCTCGGCGCCTCCAGAGCCGAACACGCGCGAGAGGCCGAAGTCGAGGATCTTGGCGGTGCCGTCCTCGCACAGGAACACGTTGCCGGGCTTGAGGTCGCGGTGGACGATGCCCGCCCGGTGGGCATGCGCCAGCCCGCGGGCGACGCCCACCGCCACCCGGAACGCCTCGAGGGGCGGCAACGGCCCTCGCCTCAGGCGGGCGTCGAGGTTCTCGCCGCGCAGGAGCTCGAGCACGATCCAGCCGCGGCCGCCCTCGGCGCCGACGTCGTGGACCGTGACGATGTTGGGATGCTGGAGCTGCGCCGCCGCCTCGGCCTCGGCCCGGAGCATCTCGGGGTCCACCCCGCGACGCGGCTGGACCGTCTTCAGCGCCACGAGCCGGCCCAGGCCTCCGTCGCGGGCCTCGTACACGACGCCGAAGCCGCCCCGCCCGATCTCGCGCAGGATCTCGAAGCGGCCCACGCTGTCGCCCGGCCCGAGCGGCCGGAGCTCGCGCGGTGCCACGCTGGGCGCCCGGGCCAGCTCCTCGAGCAGCGCGCTCATGGCGCCGGCCTGCACGGCCGGGACGGGCGAGTGCGGCGTGGCGGCGCGCGGAGGCGGGACGTCGGGCGTCCGCTCGATGCCGCGGGTGGTGAGGTCGAACGTCCAGGCGAGCAGGAACGCGAGGGGGAAGCCGGCGGCCGAGGCGACGACCGCCGCCGTCACGGTCCAGTCGGGGAGGTGGAGGCCGTGGGCGACGGGCTCCGCCACCTGCAGGAGCGCGAAGGCCGCGACGGCGTAGGCGCCGAGGGCGCGGAACATGCGCCGGCGCCGCATCTCGTCGTAGAACCGCCGCAACCGCTCCAAGGCACCCCCGGAATCCCGTATGGTACCGCCCGCCCGGGCGGTCGAACAGCGCCGCCGCCACCTCGACGTCCCGGGATCCCTCCGGCCCGGAGCTCGCGCTGCCTCATACGTGCGGGGGGTGACCCGAATTTCGCCCCGGGTGGGCTCCCGGAAATGAACCCGTGGTCCCTGCTTCTGTTCCCGGACCGGCCGTCAGTCGAGGGAGATGGCGTTCCGCGCGCACCAGCCGTGGAAGGCCGCGTCGGCGCCCTCGATGTGCTCGGCGATCCACGCACGGAGGCGTGCGACCGTCTCGCGCGCCTGGGGCAGGTCGCCGGCCCCGTGGGCCTGGGAGACGGCGAGCGCCTCGCCCATGAGGTGCACGTGCTCGGCGGCGTGGGCCTCCAGGCCCGGGTAGCGGTGGTGGAGCATGAGCAGCTCCTCCGCCCGGAAGTGCACCTGGGTGAACTCGAGCAGGCGGGCCACCGACTCGGCGGCCTCGGTCGGGTCGACGTCGCAGACGAGCTGGTGCTCCACCGCGCGCAGGAGGCCGAGCTGCACGCGGTGATGCAGGTCGAGGGTTCCGCCCTCGGGCGGCCCGGTGCTCCTCACGGCGACCTCCAGGGCGCTCCCGCCCGGAGCGCGGCCAGGATGGCCCGCGTCGAGGTGGAGCGGTTCAGGGTGTAGAAGTGCACGCCCGGCGCCCCTCGCCGGAGGAGGTCGGCGCACTGGAGCGTGGCGTAGGCCACGCCCAGCTCGCGGGCGGCGTCGGGGTCCGACCTCCGCACCTCCATGCCCGCGTGCAGCGCGTTCGGGATGGTGGCCCCGCACAGGGCGGTGAAGCGCTCGACCTGATCGACGCTCGTGAACGGCATGATGCCGGGAAGGACGGGCAACGCGATGCCGGCGGCACGGGCGCGCTCCACGAAGCGCTCGTAGCGCGCGTTGTCGAAGAACAGCTGGGTGACGAGGAAGTCCACCCCGGCGGCCACCTTGGTCTTCAGGTGGTCGAGGTCCCTCGCCAGGTCGCGCGTCTCCACGTGGCCTTCCGGGTAGCAGGCCGCGCCGATGCAGAAGCGCCAGCGATCGGGGCGCGAGCGCACGAAGGCGACGAGCTCGCTCGCGTAGCGGAAGCCCTCGGGGTGGGGCACGAACTCGGCGGTGCCGCGGGGCGGGTCCCCGCGCAGCGCCAGCACGTTGTGGATGCCCGCGTCGGCGAGCTCGTCGAGCACGGCGGCGAGGTCGGAGCGGGAGGCGCCCACGCAGGTCAGGTGGGCCATCGCCTCGACCTCGCTCTCGCGCCGGAGGCGCTTCACGATCTCGAGGGTGCGCTGCCGGGTCGAGCCGCCCGCGCCGTAGGTCACCGACACGAAGGCCGGGCCCAGCGGCCGCAGCGCCTCCACCGTGTCGAACAGCTGGCGCGTGCCCTCGTCGGTCTTCGGCGGGAAGAACTCGAAGGAGAAGACCGGCTCCCCCCGCTCCCGCGCGAAGCGCAGGATGTCGCTGATGCGCACGGTGGTCGAGACTACACTCCGCCGTGGGATCTTCCAATGTCGCGACCGCGCTACATCACGCCGGAGGGCTTCCAGCGCATCGCGCGCGAGCACGAGCGGATCTGGACGGTCGACCGGCCGCGGATCGTGGCCGAGGTCGAGGCGGCGGCCGCGCTCGGCGACCGCAGCGAGAACGCCGAGTACATCTACGGGAAGCGGAAGCTGCGCGAGCTCGACCGGCGCCTGCGGGAGCTCTCGGTGCGGATGGATGCGCTCATCGTGGTGGACCCCCGCCCCCACCCGAGCGGGAAGGCCTTCTTCGGCGCCTGGGTCACCGTGGAGGACGAGGACGGGGAGGAGCGCACCTACCGGCTGGTGGGGCCCGATGAGCTCGACGTCGCCGGTGGGCTCATCAGCGTGGACGCCCCGCTGGGCCGGGGTCTCATCGGCCGCGCGGTGGGCGAGACCGTGCGCATCGAACGGCCGGCGGGCGTCGTCGAGCTCACCGTGATCGAGATCGCCTGGGACGACCCCCGGCGATGACCTAACCCGCGCCGCCGGCGATGACGGCGAGCCGGCTCCAGAGCGCGTCGGCGCCGGTGCCCTCCACCGCCGAGAAGGGGACGGCCTCGCCCCGGCCCAGGCCGAGGCCGCGCTCCACGGTGGCCAGCGCGGCCGCCCGGCGGGCGCGGGCGAGCTTGTCGATCTTGGTGGCGGCCACCACCACCTCCCGGCCCGCCGCGCGAAGGAAGGCGAGCGCGTCGGCGTCGCTCTCCGCCGGCGGGTGCCGCGCGTCGACGATGAGCACCACGGCGCGAAGGTCGTCCCGCCCGCGCAGGTAGTCCTCGATCATGGCCGCCCAGCGGTCGCGCTCGGCCCGCGACACCTCCGCATGCCCGTATCCGGGCAAGTCGCAGAAGCGCAGGCGCCGCGGCCGCGCGGCCGGCGTGGGCCGGTAGGCGAGCGCGAAGAACTGCAGCGCGCGAGTCCGGCCGGGCGTGGAGGAGACGCGGGCGAGCCCCTTCCGGCGGGCGAGGGCGTTCAGCAGGGACGACTTGCCCACGTTGGACCGGCCGACGAAGGCGACCTCGGGCTCGGGGCCGCGCGGCCACTCCTCCGGCCGGGTGGCCGTGGTGAGGAACTCGGCCGAGACGAGCTGGACCGTCACGCGCTCACCGGTTCCCCGGCAGCGCGGCCGGAGGCGGGGGCGGCGGCGGCACCCCCTCGCCCCAGTGCTGGATGAGCGCCACCTTCCGCGCGTACTCGAAGCGGACCAGGCTCGGGGTGGAGTCGGTGTGGCAGGCGAGGCAGGCCTTCTCGCCGGGGTCGACGAGCCCGAGCGCGCGGGCCAGCTCGGCGTCCCTCATCACGTAACGAGCGGTGTACAGGCGACCGGGACCGTGGCAGGCCTCGCAGCCCACGCCCGAGAAGCCGTCGTCGGCCTGAGGAGCATGGCAGGCGAGGCAGTGTGCGTCGTTGCGGTGGCGCTCCGGCAGGATGTCGCGGGCCCGGGCGTGCGGGCTCACCTTCCAGATCTCGTAAGCCGCCGGGTGGCAGGCCTTGCAGGTCTCGGAGCCGACCGCGTCGCCCGCCGCGACGGCGGCGGGCACGGCGGCGACCACGACGGCGAGGAGGGCTCTCACGGGGCCCGGAGTATACTCTCGCCATGCGCGCTTTCTCGATCGCCCTCGCGACCTGCTTGCTCGCGGCGCTGCCGGCCGCGGCCGCCGCGCGGCCCTGGCAGGGCATCACGCCCGGTGTGACCACCGCACAGGAGGTCCAGCAGAAGTTCGGCGAGCCCACCAACCGCACCAAGCGCACCAACAAGACGGTCCTCGCCTACTTCGGCGAGCAGGCGTTGCCGGGCACGCGCCAGGCCCAGTTCCACGTGGACCCGAGCGGCGTGGTGATGGAGATCACCATCTTCCTCACCGCCGAGCTCGACGCGGCGTCGGTGGAGGGCACGTACGGCAAGCCCCCGCAGAAGACCTTCGTCGAGGACACCTTCCAGAAGGTGTGGCTCTACCCGCAGTCGGGCGTGACGGTGTACTTCAACAAGGAGGGGAACGTGGAGGCGCTCACGTTCTCCCCCGGGAAGCCCAGGGGCGCCGCGGGCGCCGAGCCGGCGAGGCCGGCCGCCCAGCCCGCCGCCGGCGAGGGCGCGGGCAAGTAGGGGCCTTGCGCGTCGTCGGCCTCACCGGCGGCATCGCCACGGGCAAGAGCACCTTCTCGGCGGCGCTCCGCGCCCGCGGCGTGCCGGTCATCGACGCCGACGAGCTCGCCCGCCGGGTGGTCGCCCCCGGCGCCCCGGCGCTCGCCGAGATCGCGAGGGCGTTCGGGCCGGGCGTGATCGGCGCGGACGGCGGCCTCGACCGGAAGAAGCTGGGCGCGCTCGTCTTCGCCGACGCGGCGGCGCGGAAGCGCCTGGAGGCCATCACCCACCCGGTCATCCGGAGCGCCATGGTGGAGGAGGCGGCGCGCCTCGCGGCCCAGGGCCATCCCCTCGTCTTCTACGACGCCGCGCTCCTCTACGAGGTCGGCGTGGACGAGGTCGTCGACGCGGTGGTGGTCGTCTACGCGCCCGTCGAGGCCCAGCGCGCCCGGCTCGCCGCGCGCGACGGCCTCCGCGGGGCGGAGGCGGAGGCGCGCCTCGCCGCGCAGTGGCCCATCGACGAGAAGGCCGCCCGCGCCGACTTCGTGGTGGACAACGCCGGGGGAACCGCCGATCTGGGGGAGAAGGCGGACCGTCTGCTCGCCGACCTGCGGCGGGGTGCCGGCCGCAGGCTTCCCAACGCCGCGCCCCTGCGCTATTGACGGGCGGTGCCAGCCCGCATCCAGTTCGTCACCGGCTACCCCGGGTTCATCGGGAAGCGGCTGGTGCGCCGCCTGGCCGAGAACGGGCCGGCCGGCGAACGGATCTTCGTGCTGGTCCAGCCGAAGCACGCCGCGGCCGCGCACGAGGACCTCGCCTCGCTCGGCGCGAGCGCCGAGGTGATCGAGGGCGACGTCGAGCAGATGCACCTCGGCCTGTCCGGGACCGAGTTCAAGGCGCTCGCCGCCGACGTCACCGACGTGTGGCACCTCGCCGCGATCTCCTGGCTGGGCGCCGACCCGCGCGAGATCCGCCGCGTCAACGTGGAGGGCACCCGCAACGTCATCGAGCTGGCCCAGCAGGCGCGCCGGCTGGCGCGGCTCAACCACTTCTCGTCCGCCTACGTCTCGGGGGATCGCGTCGGGGTCATCCTGGAGGACGAGCTGTCGATGGGACAGCGCTTCCACAACGCCTACGAGGAGTCGAAGTTCCAGGCGGAGATCCTGGTGCGGCGCGCCCAGGTGGACCTGCCCGCCACCATCTACCGGCCGAGCATCGTGGTGGGCGACTCGCGGACCGGGGAGATCGACCGGTTCGAGGGTCCGTACGCGATGGCCATCCTGCTCGTGGCCTCTCCCGTGAGCGTCCCCCTGCCCCTCCCCGGCGATGCGGTGGCGCCGCTCAACGTCGTGCCGGTCGACTTCGTGGTCGATGCGGCCACCGCGATCGCCCGGAACCCGGACGGCGCCGGTCGCACCGTTCACGTGGTGGATCCCTCGCCGCTCTCGGCGAGGCGCGTCTACGAGATGATCGCGGCGCGCACGGGCCGGAAGATCCCGCCCGTCTCCATGCCGGCCCGCGCGTTCCAGGCGCTCCTCCAGCTGCCCGGCCTGGAGCGCATCTCGCGCGTGCACCGCCTCGCCATCGAGTACGTGAACCACCTCGCCATCTACAACTGCCGCAACCTGCTCGAGCTGCTCCAGGGCACCGGCGTGCAGTGCCCGCCGATCACGAACTACCTCGACCGCCTCATCGAGTTCGTGCAGGGCACCTTCGCCCGCCGCCGCGAGGCCGAGGCCGCAGCAGAGGACGACGACCCTCTCGACCCGCCCGCGGCGGACGGAGGCGGGTGAAGCGCGCGATCACCCGCCGGGCGAGACCCCGCGCTCCCCGTCGAGCGCGGCGCGCACCCGCTGCAGGAGCTCCGCGGGCTCGAACGGCTTCGCGAGCAGCGGGAACCGCGGGCCGGCGGGCTGCTCCCCCTCCTCCACCTCGTGGTAGCCGCTCATGAGCAGCACCCGCAGCCCGGGGTTGTAGGCGCGGAGCCGGCGCGCCAGCTCGATGCCCCCGGTACCGGGCATCATCACGTCGCTGAGAAGGAGGTCGAACCTCCCCGCCCGGCCGGCCGCCTCGGCCGCCTCGCCACCGGTCGCCGCGGTCACCCGGTAGCCCGCCCGCTCCAGCGTCCGGCGCGCCAGCGCCAGCACCGCGGCGTCGTCCTCGACGAGCAGGACCCGCTCCGTCCCGCGAGTCGGCGCGGGCCGCTCGGCCCCCACCTGCCCCGCGGCCGCGGCCTGGGCCATCTCCGGCAGGAAGACGCGAAAGCGCGTCCCTCGCGCCGGCGCGCTGTCGACCGCGGTGCACCCACCGCTCTGGATCACGATCCCGTGCACCGTGGCGAGGCCCAGGCCCGTGCCCTTGCCCCGCGGCTTGGTGGTGAAGAACGGCTGGAAGATCTGGCGGAGCGTCTCACCCGACATGCCCACGCCCACGTCGGTGACCTGGAGCAGCACCTGGCTGCCGGCGTCGAGCGCGGACCCGAGCCGCCTCGCCTCCTCGAGCGGCAGGCGGCGCACGGCCACCTCGACCTCGCCACCGCCCGGCATGGCGTCGCGGGCATTGGTGACGAGGTTGATCGTGACCTGCTCGATCTGGCCCCGGTCGGCGAACACCGGGGCCGGGCCCTCCAGGACGAGGCGCAGCCGGTGCTGCTCGCCCAGCAACCGCCCGAGGAGCCGGGAGATCCCGGACACCACCGAGGCGAGGTCCTGGCGCAGCGGCTGGCGCACCTCCCGCCGGCCGAAGGCGAGCAGCTGGCGCGTGAGCGCCGCCCCGCGCTCCTGCGCGTCCAGGATCTCGCGCGAGAGCTGGCGCACCTCCGGATCGCCGTGCTCGGAGAGCTGGGCCGCGTTGCCGCCCACCACGGTCAGCAGGTTGTTGAAGTCGTGGGCCACGCCCCCGGCGAGCTGGCCGACGGTCTCGAGCCGCTGGGCGTGGCCGAGGCGCTCCTCGAGGAACCGGCGCTCGGTGACGTCGGAGAGGACGAGCCGGTGGCGTGCGGGCCCCGCCTCGACCCCCACGCCGATCTCGACGTGGCGCGCGGCGCGGCCGAAGGTGGCCGGCACCTCCACCGAGACTGGAAGGCCCGGCCTGGCCATCGAGAGGTCCGGGGGCTCCGCCACCCCGATCGCGCGCAGCGCGGCCGGGAACCCCGTGCCGACCACCTCGCCGCCCGCGCCGAGGATCCGCCGCGCCTCGGCGTTGGCCTCGACGATGCGGCCCACCTCGTCGAGCTCGACGAGGCCGTCGGGCGCGTCCTGGAACAGCTGGCGGTACCGCAGCCGGGCCGTCTCGGAGGCCTCCAGGAGCCGGCGGTAGGACGCGAGGGCCGTGCGGGTCATGAGGGCGACGCCCAGCGTGCAGACGTCGGCGATGGCCAGCCAGTTGATGTCGATCGGCTGGATGTCGCCCGAGGCGGAGACCGCCCTTCCCGCGACGTACGCGATCGGGATCACCACGGCGCTCGCGACCCCGACGAGCAGCGCCGCGCGGCCGCCGGCGAGCAGGCCGGCCCCGGCCGCGAGCACCGGGAAGGCGAGCAGCGCGGGCACCGGGACGCCGTTCGCGACGAGGGTCCAGACGAGCTGGAGCCAGATGGCGGAGATCACCACCAGCGCCGACGGATGCGGCCAGCGCCGGGAGAGCGGGATCGCGGCGATGCAGACGATCGCGACGGCCGCCTGGGTGATGCGGTTGCCCAGGCTGGTCGTGGCGACCACGATGTCCCACGTGCCGAGCAGGGTGTACGCGAAGGCGCCCACGCCGACCGCCACGCGGGCCCACTCGACCGGACGCCCGGCCGGCGACCCCGCCCCGTCGCCGGGCGTCCCGAACGCCGGCTCCCCCGCTCGGCCGTCGCTCACGACCGGATGACGCCGTCCGCGATCAGGTTGGCGAGGATGCGGGCCGTGTCGAGGCGCGGCAGCCCGGACACGGCGAAGAGGCCCTCGTAGTCCACCGAGCCGTCGATCTGGGCGAGCAGGAACCCGGCGCGATGGTCGAGGTTCAGCCACATCACCTCCTCCGGCTTGATGGCGAGCCGGGGGACGGCGTGCAGGGGGCCGAGCTTGGACTCGTACATCGAGACGAGCGTGGCCTCGTTCTGGCGAAGGTAGTCGCGGGCCTCGCCGTGGTCGGGATCGACGATGAGGATCTTCTCGATGAGCTCGAGCGAGCCGGTGAAGTCGCCGAGGGCGAACAGCTCCTTCGCCGCCTTGAGCCAGAGGTCCACGTCGGTGGGGGGTCCGCGCAGGACGGGAGCCTGGCCCTCCGGGACGAGCGGGCGCAGGTCGGACTTCTCCGAGACGGCCGAGAGATCGATCCCGGCGCCGGCGCCCTCGTCGGAGAGCACGATCGTCGCGCCGGCGGCCGGCCCCTCGTCCCACGGCGAGGGCGCGAAGTCCTCCTCGTGGTGGTGGGCGTGGCCGTCACCGGCCGCGGCGTGGGCGTGGGCCAGCTCCTCGACCGGGGTGCTCACGTCGAAAGGCTTCAGGGTCGGGGCGGGCGGCTCGGGGTGCGCGACGTCGGGCAGCGGCACCCTGCCGTGGAACGAGGTCGGGGCCGTCGCCGCGCCGGGGTGGGTGGACTGGATGCGCACGAGGTAGCCGCGCGCCTTCGCGTTCTGGGGGTCGAGCGCGAGCGCCTGCTGGAATGCGGCCAGCGCCTCCGGGATGCGCCCGGTGACGTAGGCCCGCACGCCGCGGTCGATGATCTCGGCCAGATCCGACACCTAGCCTCCCGCCGGCATGGGGCCGCCCGCGGCGAGCGCCCGGAACAGCTGGAGCGTGCGGTCGAGCTGCTCCTCCTCGACCTCGATGGCGCCCGCGTCGCGGGCCGCGATGGCCTGCCGGACGCGGGCGATGACCGTCTCCGCCTTCTGGATCGCGTCCTTGCCGAACCGCGACTTCTCGAGCGCCGACTCCACCGCCGGGCGCAGGCCGTCGATCTCCCGCACGAGCGCCATGGCCCGGTCCCGCCGCAGCTCGAACTCGCGGGTGGTCTGCTTCCGCTCCAGGAGCTCGTCGCGCTGCTCGTCGAGGATGCGCTTCAGCTCGTCCTCGGTGAGGCCCGAGGTGGCGGTCACGGTGATCGACTGCTCCGCCCCGGTGGCCACGTCGCGAGCGGAGACGCCGACGATGCCGTCGGCGCTGATCGCGAAGGTCACCTCGATGGAGACGTCGCCGCGGCGACCGGGGCGGATGCCGTCGAGGATGAACTCGCCGAGGAGCTCGTTCTCGATCGCCTTCTCGCTCTCGCCCTGCAGGACCGCGATGCGCACCGAGGTCTGGTTGTCCTGCACGGTGGTGAAGAGGTGCGTCTGGCTGGTGGGCACCGTGGTGTTGCGGGGGATGACGGTGTTGAAGTAGCCGCCCACGACCATGAGGCCGAGGTTCTGCGGCGTGACGTCGAGGAGCAGCACCTCCTCGCCCTTGGGCTGGGGCGCCACGAGGGCGTGGGCCTGGATGGCCGCGCCGAGGGCCACGACCTCGTCCGGGTGCACGCCGCGCGAGGGCTCGCGGCCGAAGTAGTCGCGCACGGCCCTCGCCACGCGGGGCATGCGCGTCATGCCGCCGACCAGGATGACCTCGCCGACCTGCGCGGCCCGCAGCCCGGCGTCGCGGAGGGTCTTGTCGGTCACCGCGATGCAGCGCTCGACGAGGTCCTTCGTGAGCTCCTCGAGCTTCTCGCGGGTGAGCTGCTTGTCGAGGTGGAGCGCGCCCTTGCCCTCGCCGCCCGAGACCAGGAACGGGAGGTGGATGGCGGTGGAGGGCGCGGTGGAGAGGTCGCACTTCGACTTCTCGGAGGCGTCCTTCAGCCGCTGGAGCGCCATCTTGTCCTGGCGCAGGTCCACGCCACCGTTCTCCTTGGCGAACGCGAACGTGAGCCAGTCCATGATGCGGCGGTCGAAATCCTCGCCGCCGAGGTACGTGTCGCCGCCGACGCCGACGACGTCGTAGACCGACTTGCCGATGTCGAGGATGGAGACGTCGAAGGTGCCGCCGCCGAGGTCGAAGACGACGACCTTCTTCTCCATCTGCTTGCCGAAGCCGTAGGCGAGCGCGGCGCTGGTGGGCTCGTTGATGATGCGGAGCACCTCCAGCCCGGCGATGCGGCCGGCGTCCTTGGTGGACTGGCGCTGGCCGTCGTTGAAGTAGGCGGGCACGGTCACGACCGCCTTGCGCACCGGGCGCCCGAACCACGCCTCGGCGTCGGCCTTCAGCTCGGCCAGGACCACCGCCGAGATCTCCGGGATGGAGACGGTGCGCCCGCCCAGCTGCACGCGGACGTCGTTCCCTTCCGGGCCGGCCACGAGCTGGTACGGGAGGAACTGGCGGGCGTCCTCGACCTCCTTCGAGCCCCAGCGCCGGCCGATGAGGCGCTTCGCGGCGAAGACCGTGTTCTCGGCGTTGGTGATGGCCTGGCGCTTGGCGAGCGCGCCCACCAGGCGCTTGCCGTTCTTGGCCACCGCCACGATCGAGGGCGTGAGCAGCAGCCCGCCGCGGTTGGGGATCACGCGCGGTACGCCATCGCGCACGGTGGCGACCACCGAGTTGGTGGTGCCGAGGTCGATGCCGATGACCGGCTCCAGCTCGCTCATCCGAGGAAGCTCCAGCGCAGCTTCTTCAGCCGCTCCTTCGCGCTCTCCAGCCTGGGGTCGAGCTCGATCGCCTTCTCCAGGGCCTCTCGCGCCTCGCGCTTCGAGCCCGACGCCTCGAGCACGAGGCCCATCGACTCGTGGGCGAGGGCCACCCTGGGCCCGGCCTTCACGGCCTGCTCGGCGAAGCTGCGGGCCTCGGCGACCTCGCCGAGCTCGAGCGCGGCCCGGGCGGCGTAGGCCGCCGCGCGGACGTGGGTCGAGTCGGAGGAGAGCGCCTCGCGGAACGCGGAGAGCGCCTCTCCCATGCGCCCGATGACGTAGAACTGCTGCCCCTTGTCGAACCAGTCGTTGGCCTTCAGGGCCGCGGCCTTCCGCTTCGCCTCCGCCACGAGGGTCGCGGCCTCGATGTTGCCCGGATCCATCGTCAGCGCCAGCTGCAGGTCGTTCGCGGCCTGGAGGAACTTGCCCTCCTCGAACGCGTGCTTGCCGCGCGCCACGAGCTCCTTCACCCGGCCCACGCGCTGGAGGAGCGGGTTCTGGCGGCCGAGGCGGGCCCGGCGCTCCTCGGAGCGCCGCTCGTCCTCGAGCTTCCTCGCCTCCATGGCGGCGGCCTGCTCCGGCGGAGCCGTCTGGCGCACGTACGGCACGCGACGCCCCTCGTCCGAGAGAACGTCCCGCGCCTCGGTGATGCGCCGGAACACCCGCTCCAGGCGGGCCCTGTAGGAGCCGAGGCGCTTCGCCGGGTAGCGGTCCGGGTGGAACACCTTCACCTTCTCGATGTAGGCGGCCTTCGCCGCCTCGACGGGCGCGTTCCATGGGATGCCCAGGAGCTCCCAGAGCGTCCACTTCTGCAGCTGCGCCTCGGCGAAGAGGATCTCCCTGCGTCGATCGACGTCGATGTCGACGTCCTCGCGCAGGGCCGCCTCGTCGAAGGTGAACCCACGGTAACGGTCCGTCATCACGAAGAGATCCGGTCGGCGCAGGGGTCGCCGGCCCGAGATTACGGTCCGGAGTGCCGCCGGTCAAATGGCCTCACCCTCGGTCTACCACGAGGGGCCCACGGGCAGGACAGTCGCATCACCGCGGGGCGAGGAGCAGCTCCAGGAGCGCCTTCTGCGCGTGCAGCCGGTTCTCGGCCTCGTCGAAGACTGCCGACCGGGGCCCCTCCAACACGCCCTCCGTGATCTCCTCCCCCCGATGCGCGGGCAGGCAGTGGAGGACCATGGCCTCCGGACGGGCCCGGGCCATGAGCGCCTCGTCCACGATGTACCCGGCGAAGGCCCGCTGCCTCACGTCGGCCTCCCCCTCCTGGCCCATCGAGGCCCAGACGTCGGTGTTGACCACGTGGGCACCCTCGGCGGCGGCCCGTGGGTCGCGCACCACGATGGCCTTGCCGTGCGTCCGGGCCACGAGGGCGGGGTCCGGGTCGTAGCCCTCCGGGCAGGCGAGGCGCAGCTCGAAGCCCAGGAGCGCGCAGGCCTCCAGCCAGCTCGCGGCCATGTTGTTGCCGTCCCCGACCCAGGCCACGTGCAGCGGCCCGCGGGAGAGGGCGTCGGCGCCGAAGCGCTCGGCCACGGTCAACAGGTCCGCGAGGACCTGGCAGGGGTGCGTGGCGTCGGTGAGGGCGTTCACCACGGGGACGGAGGCCCACCGCGCCATCTCCTCGATCTTCTCGTGGCCGAAGGTGCGAACCACCAGGCAGTCGAGGTAGCGGGAGAGCACGCGGGCGGTGTCGCGGATGGGCTCGCCCCGCCCGAGCTGCGTGTCGCGCGGCGACAGCATCATGGCGTTGCCGCCCAGCTGGTATGCGGCCACCTCGAAGGAGACGCGGGTCCGGGTCGAGGCCTTCTCGAAGACGAGGCCGATGGTGCGGTGGGCGAGCGGCCTCGGGCCCCCGCGCCCGAGCAGCTTCCACTCCGCGGCGCGCTCGACGAGCTCGAGCAGCTCGCCCCGGTCGAGGTCGGTGAGGCGGAGGAAATCGCGCTTGGCCACGGATGCCTCCGGTCAGGCCGCCTTCGCGGGCGCGGCCGCCAGGGCCGCGGCCAGCCGCTCCGCGCACAGGTCGGCCTCGGCCAGCGTCAGCGTGAGGGGCGGCGCGACCCGCACCACGCCGCTGCCGATGGCGTTCACGAGCAGGCCGCGCTCGCGGGCGGCCTTCACCACGTCCGCCGCGTCCACGCCGGCCACCACCGCACCGAGGAGGAATCCCCGGCCGCGTACCTCGGTCACCCTCCCGCTGGCGAGCTCCCGGATGCGCGCGCGCAGCCGGGCCGAGACCTTCTCCACCTCGGGCAGGATGCGCTGGATCTCGCGCAGCGCCGCGAGCGCCACCGCCGCGCCGAGGGCGTTGCCGCCGAAGGTGCTGGCGTGGCTGCCGGGCGTGAGGTGGCTGCCCACCTCCTCGCTCGCGAGGAGGGCGCCCATGGGGTAGCCGTTGGCGAGCGCCTTCGCGCTCGACATGAGGTCGGGGGCCACGCCCTCGCCCTCGTGCGCCCACATGCGGCCGGTGCGGCCCATCCCGGTCTGCACCTCGTCGAGGCAGAGCAGCGCCCCGGCCTTGCGGGTCAGCTCCCGCGCGCCAGCGAGGTAGCCGGCCGGCGGAGGCATCACCCCGGCCTCGCCCTGGATCGGCTCGACGATGAAGGCGGCGGTCGCCGGCCCGAGCGCCCTCTCCAGCGCCGGGAGGTCGCCGAACGGGATGTGCCTCACGCCGGGCACGAGCGGCTCGAAGCCGCGGTGGTACTTCGGCTGGCCGGTGGCGGCGAGCGCGAACATCGTCCGCCCGTGGAACGAGTTCGTGCAGGCCACGATCTCGTGGCGCTCGGGGTGCCCCGCGTCGGAGTGGAACTTCCGGGCCAGCTTCAGCATGGCCTCGTTGGCCTCCGCCCCGCTGTTGCAGAGGAAAACCCGGCTGGCGAACCGGGCGGTGGCCACGAGCGCCTCGGCGAGCTCGATGGCCCGCGGGTTGTAGAAGAGGTTCGAGACGTGCCAGAGCTGGTGCGCCTGCTCCTCGAGCGCCCTCACGACCACGGGGTGGCAGTGGCCCAGCGAGACCGTGGCGATCCCGGCGATGCAGTCGAGGTACTCGCGCCCCTCGGCGTCCCAGACGCGGCAGCCCTCGCCGCGCACCAGCACGACCGGCGCCTGCCGGTAGTTGGGCGTGAGCACCTTCTGGGCGCGCTGGACGAGGGTTTCGGTCGCGGACATGGTGCGCTTATAGCAGCGGCGCCGGGCCGGGTTCCAGAAGGTGGTCGGGGATCTAGAGGATGTAGCGCGACAGATCCTCGTCGCGGGCGATCCCGTCCAGCCGCTCGCGCACCGTGGCCGCGTCGATGACGATGCGCTGCCCGCGCAGCTCCGGGCCCTCGAAGGAGACGCCGTCGAGGAGCCGCTCCATCACCGTGTGCAGGCGCCGGGCTCCGATGTTCTCCATGCGCTCGTTCACCTCCGCGGCGATCCGGGCGATCTCCTCGACCGCGTCGTCCCGGATCTGCACGTCCACGCCCTCGGTGGCGAGGAGCGCGGTCACCTGCTTGACGAGCGAGTTCCTGGGCTCCCGGAGGATCCGCACCAGGTCCTCCCGGCTGAGCGGCTCCAGCTCCACCCGGATCGGGAAGCGGCCCTGCAGCTCGGGGATGAGGTCGGAGACCTTGGCCACGTGGAAGGCGCCGGCCGCGATGAAGAGCACGTGGTCGGTGCGGACCATCCCGTACTTGGTGTTGACGTTCGATCCCTCGACGATGGGCAGGAGATCGCGCTGGACCCCTCCGCGCGAGACGTCCGGGCCCTGGGAGCCGTCGCGGCCGGCGATCTTGTCGATCTCGTCGATGAAGAGGATGCCCTGGTTCTGCGCGCGGTCGAGGGCCTCGCGCACCACCCGGTCCATGTCCACCATCCGGGACGCCTCCTCGTCGGTGAGGAGCTCCAGGGCCTCCTTCACCGGCAGCCGGCGCTTGCGCTTCTTCGCGCCGCCGCCGAGCGCCGACAGGATGGGGTTGTTGCCGAGGTTGTTCATCATGTCCTGGATGCCCTGGGCCATGTCCTCCATGCCCGGCGCGAGGAACGGGACCGACACGCCCGCCCTCTCCGACACCTCGACCTCGACGGACTCCTCGTCGAGCGTGCCGGCGCGCAGCTGGGAGCGCGCCCGGTCGCGACCTCCGGCCACCGGCGGCTCCGGCTGCTCCTCGCCGCGCACGCGCGAGACCGCGCTCCGGAAGCCGAGGCCGAAGCCCGAGCCGTAGCCGAGCGCGTCGAGCACCCGCTCCTCGGCGGCCTCGCGTGCGCGCTCGCGGAGCTTGTCGGTCTCCTCCTCCTTCACGAGCTTCACCGCCGCCTCGACGAGGTCGCGCACCATGGAGTCGACGTCGCGGCCGACGTAGCCCACCTCCGTGAACTTGGAGGCCTCCACCTTCACGAAGGGCGCGCCGGCCAGCCGCGCCAGGCGCCGGGCGATCTCGGTCTTCCCCACGCCGGTGGGACCGATCATGATGATGTTCTTCGGCATGATCTCGTCGCGGAGCTCGGGCGAGACCTTCTGGCGGCGCCAGCGGTTGCGGAGCGCGATGGCGACGGCGCGCTTGGCGGCGGCCTGACCGACCACGTAGCGGTCGAGCTCCTCGACGATCTGGCGCGGCGTGAGGTCCCGGGGGTTCACGGCTGGAGCTCCTCCACCACCAGGTTCGCGTTCGTGTAGATGCAGATCTCGGCGGCGAGCTTCATCGACTCCTCGGCGACCGCACGCGCCGGGAGCGGCGAGTGGGCCAGGAGCGCCCGGGCGGCGGAGAGCGCGTAGGGCCCGCCCGAGCCGATGGCCGCCGCGGCGGCGCCTCCCGGCGAGCCGTCGGGCTCGATGACGTCGCCCGACCCGGAGAGCACGAGCACGTTCTCGCGGTCCGCCACGAGGAGGAGCGCCTCCAGCCGCCGCAGCATCCGGTCGGTGCGCCACTGCTTCGCGAGCTCGACCGCCGCGCGGGGCAGCGAGCGGGCGTGCTCCTTGAGCTTCTTCTCGAAGAGCTCGAAGAGCTGGAAGGCGTCGGCGGTGGCGCCCGCGAACCCGGCGAGGACCTGCCCCTCGGCGAGGCGCCGCACCTTCCGGGCGGTCGCCTTCATGACGGTCTTGTCGAGGGTCACCTGTCCGTCGCCGGCCATGACCACGTGGCCGTCCTTCCGGACGCAGAGCACGGTCGTGCCGTGGAGCGCGCGCATCGGCTTCACCTAGCGCCTGGCGGGCGCGGGGGCAACGGCCCGGGAGGCTGCGCCCGGGAGCGCACCCGTGGTCGGGCGCTAACCCTTGCGCCCGGCCCTCGCCCTCGGGTGGGCACGGTCGTACACCTCGGCGAGGCGCTTCCAGTCGAGGTGCGCGTAACGCTGCGTGGTCGAGAGCGAGGCGTGGCCCAGCAGCTCCTGGATGCCGCGCAGGTCGGCGCCGTTGCCGAGGAGGTGCGTCGCGAAGCAGTGCCGGAGCACGTGCGGATGGACGTGCCGCGGCAGGCCCGCCGCGAGTGCCCAGCGGTCGAGACGGCGCGCCGTCGAGCGCGCCGAGAGCCGGCCGCCGTCGCGGTTGAGGAAGAGCGCGAGGCCCTTCGCGAGCGCGTCCGATCGGCGCGCGCCGGTGGCGCCGGCGAGGACCGCCGGACGGCCGCGCTCGATCCATTCCGAGAGCGCCGTGGCGGCGGGAGCGCCGAACGGGACGATGCGCTCCTTCCTGCCCTTGCCGAGCACGCGGACGAGCCGCGCCCCGAGGTCGACGTCACCGAGGTCGAGGCCGACGAGCTCCGCCACGCGCAGGCCGCTCGCGTAGAGGAGCTCGAGCATGGCGCGGTCGCGGAGCGCGAGCGGATCGGGCGCTCCGCGCCGGGCGGACGTGGGCGCCTCCACCAGGGCCGCCACCTCGGCCTCGGGCAGCACCTCGGGCAGGAGCTTCGGCCGCCGCGGGGCCTTCACCGGGCGCGCCGGGTTCGACTCCGCGAGGCCCTCGCGCACGAGGAAGCGGTGGAAGGTCCTGAGCGCCGAGAGCTTCCGCCCCAGGGTGACCGCGCCGGCCTCGCCGGCTGCGCGGGCGAGGAAGGCGCGCACGAGCGCCGGAGAGGAGGGCACGATGGACTCGCCGCGCCCGGCGAGGAACGCTGCGTACTGGGAGAGGTCGGTGCGGTAGGCCTTCCGCGTGTGCGGCGAGGCGCGCCGCTCGTTCGCGAGGAACGCGTCGAATCGGGCGAGCTCGGGAGGCAGTGGGGATTCCGGCGCCGAGGGCACGGGAAGAGGGTATCAAGGCGGCGGCAGCTCGGCCACGTACACGCCGGCCCGCTTCGGATCGACGACGACGTAAGCCACCCGCCGGCCGTCCGGGCCGAGGAGCCGCGCGGAGCCCGGCTGGATCACCGTGTCCACACGGGTGAGCCGGCCCTTCTCCCAGACGCCGACGTCGAGCGCGGCGCGGTCCATGCGCTGCCATCCGACGAGCAGGCGGCCGGGCTCCTTCGGGTCGAACTCGAAGCTCTTCACGCCCTGCGCGATCGGCTCCGGGGCGAGCGGCGCGTCCGCCGGCGCGCCAGCGGGCACCCGCTCGAGGTCGCACGCCTCGGCGTTCCGGGTGCAGCGCGTGCGGTAGTAGAGCCAGCGCGAGTCGGGCGAGAAGGCGAAGCCGAACACGCCCTCGGCCACGGGGCGGGGCGCGACGTCGCCCTCGACGGGCACGGCGAGGAGGTCCACCGAATAGCCCCCGCGCGTCGAGTGCTGGAGGAACGCCATCTCGCGGCCGTCCGGCGCGATGGCCACGTCGGTCACGTGGCGGCCGAACACCCTCGGCCGGAGCCCGGGGCCGCCCGCGCCGGCCGCGCCCGACCGGACGCGCGGGTCGTAGGCCTCGATCCAGGCGAGGCGCGGAGGCCTCGCGGCGGAGGCCCAGGCCATCTCCCCCACCTCCGTCCCGAGCCTCGCCGGCGAGGAGGAGGCGGCCACGGGGGCGACGACGAGGTCGCCCTGACGGCCCGGCACGGCCTCCACGATCGCCGCGAGCGTGCCGCCGTCGGGAGAGAACGAGAACGTCCGCGCCGCCCGCCCCACCGGCCGCGGCGCCCCGGCCCCCACCGCGAGCCGCAGGTCGTAGCCCTGCGCGCCCGGGACCGTGAAGGCCCAGGCCGCCCCGCCCGGCGCGAAGGCGTAGTCGCCCACCGAGGGCACCACCTCGCGCACCTTGCCGTCGTGGCCCTGTGCGAGGAGGGCCGCGCCTCCCGGCCGCGCCGACGGGCGGCGGAGGAGCGAGGCCACGGCGCCCGGCGGGAGCGACCTCCACGCCGGGTTGATCTCGAACGAGGTGAGCCCGCCCTCCCCGGGCATCCATTCGGGGGTCGCGCCGGGCAGGAACGACACGAGCTTTCCGCCGGAGAGCGCCGCCACACGGAGGTCGTCGGGCACGAAGCCGTGGAAGGTGACGCCCTCGGCGACCTTCGCGACGCCCGAGCGGCTCCAGACGACGAGCGTTCCGGTCCCGGCGAGGTAGTCG
>Ga0335084_10000959_pt1 | contig 26029 bp, 27 predicted proteins | sample Lox_Sample_44_FD_206721 | JGI IMG/M metagenome (GOLD analysis project Ga0335084, IMG submission 206721) | Soil microbial communities from Loxahatchee National Wildlife Refuge, Florida, United States - Lox_Sample_4.4 | ecosystem: Environmental > Terrestrial > Soil > Wetlands | place: USA... | reverse complement strand
GGCGTGCTGGTGCTCGGCGCCACCAACCGCCTGGACCTGCTCGAGCCGGCGCTGCTCCGGCCCGGCCGCTTCGACACGGTGGTGGAGCTCCCGCTGCCGGACGCGACCGCGCGGCGCGAGATCCTCTCCCTCCACACCGAGGGGCTCCCGCTCGACGACGGCGTGGACCTCGACGACGTCGCCGCGCGGACGGAGGGGTGCACCGGCGCCGATCTGGAGCTGGTGTGCAAGAGGGCGGCGATGCTGGCGCTCGAGGCGAGCGCCGGGGAGCGATCGGCGTTCCGCGTCACCGGGGCCCAGGTGCGGGAGGCGCTGGCGCAGGGACGGCGCCCCGTCGCGTCCATCGCCGGGCGCCGGTCCGGGGCGGCGGGGCGGAGATCGGTGGTGTAGCGAAGCCAGGCGTTGCAACGGCTCGAAAGGAGAAGAGCGTGGCCTACGTACACGAGATCACGGTCTGGACCCGCGGGGTGGTGAAGGACAAGGAGGGGCGCGACGTCGCCAACGGGATCGCGGCGGCGGCCGACAAGGAGGGCAAGTTCACGCAGGCGTTCGACAACTACGTGGACCTGCCGGACCGGGTCAACGTCCCGCTCCGCAAGTACGCGCGCATCAGCGACGGCGAGATCGAGATGCGCTACGACTACGAGAACGAGAAGCCCGAGGTGGTGGTGGTGGTGGACGCCACCCTGGTGAAGGGCATCAACGTCCTCCGCGGGCTGCAGAAGGACGGCATCCTCGTCGTCAACACCAACCGGTCACCCGACGAGATCCTGAAGTTCATCCCGGACCAGCGCGGGCTCAAGGCCATCGCCTGCGTGGACGCGAACGGGATCTGCGGGACGTCCACGGTGGACTTCTCCGGCAGCGAGGGCGGCGTCGACGCCGTCGGGCTGGGGGCGGGCCTGGCCGCGCCGATCCTGGGGGCGTTCGCGAAGGCCACCCGGCTGGTGAAGCTCGAGAGCCTGGCGGCGGTGGTCAAGAACAAGGAGGCCCTGAGCAAGGGCCACCAGGCCGCGGTCGTCAAGGCCCTGGGCTAGCTTCATTCACCCTTCGTACAGGAGGTCGCTCCCATGTTCGAGATCCCGAAGGACCGTGCGGTGCCGTTCGGCTGCGTGACCGCCGCCCCGGTGGGCGAGCAACCGATGATGATCACGGGCAACTGGCGCGAGTACCGGCCGGTGCTCGACCAGGAGAAGTGCAACCTCTGCATGAACTGCGTCGCCTTCTGCCCCGACGCCTGCTGGCAGCTCGACGGCGCGGAGGAGGAGGTCGTCTGGAACGCGAAGTACTGCAAGGGCTGCCTGATCTGCGTGAACGAGTGCTCCACCGACGCCCTGTCCAAGGCGTACGAGCTCGACTTCCCCGACGGCGTGGTCCGCCTCGAGAAGCCTTTCTAGGAGGGACGACACATGGCCAAGGAATTGCTGCTGAGCGGCTGCGCCGCGGCGGCCCAGGCGGTCAAGATGGCGCGGGTGGACGTGATCTGCTCGTACCCCATCCGTCCCTACACCGCCGCGATGATGGAGCTCGCCAAGATGGTGAACAACGGCGAGCTCGACGCCGAGTTCGTCCACGGCGAGGGCGAGCACGCCCAGCTCGCGGTGGTGTACGGCGCGTCGGCGGCCGGGGCGCGCGTGTTCACCGGCAGCTCGGGCGTGGGGGTGACCTACGCCTTCGAGAACTACTCGCCCATCTCGGGCGGGCGCCTCCCCGTCCAGATGATGATCGCCGACCGCGCCCTCGACCCGCCCGGCGACTTCGGCTCGGAGCACACCGACGCCATGTCGGCGCGGGACCAGGGCTGGATCATGGGCTGGGCCGAGACGCCGCAGGAGGCGTTCGACAACCACCTCATCAACTACCGCATCGGCGAGGACAGGCGGGTGATGCTCCCGCAGTTCGTCTGCCAGGACGGCTACTTCGTCTCGCACATCCCGGGCAAGGTGAAGATCCCGGACCAGGCGCAGGTGGACGAGTTCCTGCCGCCCTACGCCCCGGGGACCCACGTCCTCGACCCGCAGCAGCCCTGCTCCCACGGCCCGCAGATCCGCCCCGACCAGGGGGCGATCATGGACCTGCAGCGCGGCGAGGCGTTCCTGAACCTGCCGCCGGTCATCGAGGAGGTCATCGACGGCTACAACCGCATCATGGGCCGCAGCTACTCGCCCTGGGTCGAGGAGTTCATGACCGGCGACGCGGAGATCGCCTTCTTCCTCCAGGGCGCGCACGCGGCGACGGCCCGCCACGCCATCCGGCACCTGCGCGACCAGGGGGTGAAGGCCGGCCTGGTGAAGCTGCGGTTCGTGCGCCCCTGGCCCGCCCGGCAGGTGGCCGAGTCGCTCTCGAAGTTCAAGGCGGTGGGGGTCATCGAGACCAGCACCTCGTACGGTGGGTCGATGCGGGGCGGCAACCTGCTCGCGGAGGTGCGCGCCTCCCTCTACGACCTGCCCGAGCGGCCGCTCACCACCTCGTTCATGGCCGGCCTGGGCGGCGACGTGATCCCGCTGCAGGAGTTCTACTGGATGGCCCAGAAGCTCGCGGACGCCGCGAAGGCGGGCCGGGTCGAGAAGACCGTGTACTGGGCGGGGCTCGAGCACTGACGGGCCCCTCGCCATCGTCGTCCCCTTTGACGGACAGGAAAAAGGAGCCATCCATGTCGGTTCCCGTGAAGACCCAGAATCTCCCGCCCATCAAGAAGCTGCGGAACATCCCCAAGGAGGAGCAGTACGTCCCCGGCCACCGGACCTGCGCCGGGTGCGGTCCCGCGCTCCAGTACCGGCTCGTGGCGAAGGCGGCCGGACCGAACACCATCTTCCTCGGCCCCACCGGCTGCATGTACGTCGCGAACGCGAGCTACCTCTGCACCCCGTACCAGGTCCCCTGGATCCACACCCAGATCACCAACGGCGGCGCGGTGGCCGCCGGCGTGGAGGCGGCCTACCAGGTCCGGATCCGCAAGGGCACCTGGAAGGGCGAGCTGCCCAACGTCATCGTGATGGCGGGCGACGGCGGCTCGTCGGACATCGGGCTCCAGGCGATGTCGGCGCTGATGTACCGCGGCCACGACGTGCTGTTCGTCTGCTACGACAACGAGTCCTACGCCAACACGGGCATCCAGACCTCGCCCACCACGCCGTACGGCAGCAACACCACCTTCACGCCGCCCGGCAAGGCGGTCCCCGAGGGCAAGAAGCTCTTCCCCAAGGACGTCCCCCAGCTCGTCATCGGCGCGCACCCGGCGGTGAAGTACGTGGCCACCGCCTCGGTGGCCTACCCGCTCGACCTCATGAACAAGGTGCGCAAGGCGCTCAACCACAAGGGGCCGACCTTCCTGCACATCCACGCGCCCTGCCCCAAGGGCTGGAAGTTCGACGAGTCGAAGACGGTCGAGATCGCCCGCCTCGCCATCGAGACCGGGATGTGGTCGGTCTACGAGTGGGAGGACGGCGAGTACCGCTACCAGTACAAGCCGAAGCAGTACAAGCCCGTCCGCGAGTACCTCCGGACCCAGAAGCGGTTCGCGCACCTGCAGGAGGAGCACATCGCCAAGATGCAGGCCTTCGTGGACGCGAGGGTCAAGTCACCGGGGGTGCCGGTGAACGTCCCGCTCCCGGGCCCCCGCGAGCAGCCGTAGGCCATGGGGAGCCGGGGGCGGAGCGCACCAGGGAGACGTCGCGGAGGATCCAGGTGAGGAACATGCCGGGAGGGTAACCATGAGTGACGTCAAGATGCCGAGACGGTCGTGGCAGCTGGTTGGCTGCATCCTGATGATGATGGCGATCGCCAACCTCCAGTACGCGTGGACCCTGTTCACGGTCCCCCTCAGCGAGACACTGGGCGTGAAGCTGTCGGACGTCCAGATCGCGTTCACGCTGTTCATCCTGTTCGAGACCTGGCTGGTGCCCTTCGAGGGCTACCTCATCGACCGGTTCGGGGTCCGGGGGGTGGTCTCGGTCGGCGCGCTCATGGTCGGCGCCGCCTGGATCGGCGCCGGCATGGCCACCACGGTGGGCGGCCTCTACCTCTGGTACTCCGTCGGCGGCGTGGGGGCCGGGGCGGTCTACGGGGCGTGCATGGGGCTCGCGCTGAAGTGGTTCCCCGATCACCGCGGCCTGGCGGCGGGGCTCACCGCCGGCGCCTACGGCTTCGGGACGGCGCTCACGGTGCTGCCCATCCAGAAGATGATCGCCTCCAGCGGCTACCACTCGGCGTTCATCGTCTTCGGCATCATCCAGGGGCTCCTGGTGCTCGCCATCGTCCAGTTCGCCCGCTCCCCCGAGCCGGGCTGGAAGCCCGCCGGCTGGTCGCCGTCGCTCAAGGTCTCCGCCAGCCAGTCCCAGGTGAGCTACACGCCGCTGCAGATGGTCAAGTCGCCGGTCTTCTACCTCATGTACTTCATGATGGGGATGGTGGCCTTCGGCGGCCTGATCGTCACCGCGCAGCTCAAGCCCATCGCCAGGGCCTTCCACCTCGACACCGGCGTGTTCCTGTGGGGCATGAGCGCCCTGTCGCTGGCGCTCATCCTCGACCGGATCCTGAACGGCCTCACCCGGCCGTTCTGGGGCTGGGTCTCCGACCACATCGGCCGCTACAACGCGATGGCGATCGCCTTCGCGGTCCAGGGCGGCGGCATCATCGCCCTCACCTACTTCATCGACCGGCCGGTCTGGTTCGTGGTGCTCACCGGGTTCACCTTCTTCTCCTGGGGTGAGATCTTCTCGCTCTTCCCGGCGGCCATCGCCGACGTGTTCGGCCCCAAGTACGCGACCACCAACTACGGCATCCAGTACACGTCCAAGGGGCTCGCCTCCATCTTCGCGGGCTGGGGCGCGGCCTTCTTCATGCAGATGTACGGCTCGTGGACGCCGGTGTTCTGGGCCGCGGTGGTCTGCGACCTGCTCGCCGCGGCCCTGGCCTTCTTCGCCATGAAGCCGATCGTGGCGGCGCGGCTGGCGAGGGCGAGGGAGGCGGCGCCCGCCCAGGCGGAGCTGGCGGGGGTGCACGCCCGCCCGTGAGGCGCCGGGAGGTGCAGTGCGGATCCTGGTGACGGGCGGCAACGGGAGCGTCGGCCGTGAGCTGGTGCCGGCGCTCCTGGCGGACGGCCACGAGGTCGCGGTGCTCGACCGCGACCTCGCGGCGCTGGAGCCGGCCTCCTCGCCCGGGCTGACCCTGGTCCGGGGCGGCGTCGAGGAGCCCGCCGCCGTGGGCGCGGCCATGCGCGGCGCCGCGGCGGTGGTCCACCTGGCGTGGTCCTTCTCGGACGATCCGGCGGTCCTCCTGGAGCGGGATCTCCGCGGGCACCAGCTCCTGCTCGAGGCGGCGCGGGCCAGCGGCGTGCGGCGCTTCGTGTACGCGAGCTCGGCCATCGTGTACGGGAAGCCCGTCCGCCAGCCCATCGGAGAGGACCACCCGCTGCGGGTCCTCGAGGCGCGCAAGCCTGCCTACGCCATCGCCAAGGAGACCGCCGAGAAGCTCACGCTCCTGGCCGCCCGGACCGGGGGCCCGGCCGCCACGGTCGTCCGGTTCTGGTGGGCGTTCGGCCGCGAGATCGCCGGGCGTCACCTGCGCGACCTGCTCACCGCCGCGGCGGCCGGGGCGCGGCTCCAGGTCCCGGCGGAGTGCGGCGGGAGCTTCCTCGCGCTCGAGGACCTCGCCGACGCGATCCGGACCGTCCTCCGCGAGCCCGCGGGCTCGGGGGAGGTCTTCAACCTGGCGAGCGACTACGTCACCTGGGAGGAGATGGCGCGCATGGCGCTCGAGGTGACGGGCTCGACCGCCGGCGTCGAGGTGCTGCCCCCGGAGGCGTTCCGGGGAGCGGCGTTCCTGACCGACGCCTGGCGCCTCGACGACCGGCGCTTCCGCTCCGCGCTCCGGTGGGCGCCGCGCCACGGGCCCGCGGAGGTCCGCGCGCTCCTCGCGCGCGCCATGGGCCGGACCTGGGACCGCCTCGCGCCGGCGCGGAGCGCCGCTCCACCGGCGCGCTGAACCGGACGGAGCCCGCTCCGGGCGCGGCCAGGATCAGGCGGGCGCGGCGCTCCCCACCCTCCCGAGCAGGAGCCCCTCGATCTCGTCGAGGTGCCGGCGCATGGCGTTCTCGGCGGCCCGGGGGGAGCGGCGCTGGATCGCCCTCAGGATCCGGGCGTGGCCCTCCAGCGAGCGCTCCAGGCGTCCGTCCACCTGGAGGGAGCGGGCCCGGCTCTCGCGCATCAGGTCCATGAGGACGTCCACCACCCTGTTCACCACGCTGTTCCGCGAGGCCATGGCGACGAGGTAGTGGAACTCGGAGTCCTCCGCGATGGTGCTCTCCCGGCGGCGGGTCTTCTCCCGCTGGCGCCGGAGGACGTCCTGCAGGCGCGCGATCTCCTCGGCCGTCGCGTGCGCGGCGGCCCGGGCGGCGAAGGCGGGCTCGACGATGTGGCGGATCTCGAGGAGCTCCGCGAGCAGCTCCCGCTTGGGAACCAGGGCGGCCGACAGCGGCGTGATCAGCGACTCGGCCGAGAGGTCCTGCACCATGGTGCCCTCGCCCTGCCTGGAGCGGACCAGCCCCATGAGCTCGAGCGTGTGGATCGCGTCGCGCACCGAGCCCCGGCTCACCTGGAACCGGCGCATGAGCACGCGCTCCGGCGGCAGGCGGTCCCCCGGCTTGAGCCGGCTGCCGATCATCCCCTGGAGCTGCTTCGCGATCTCCTCGCACAGCCGCGGCCGGCGGATGGGGTCGATCCCGCAGAGCTGCGGGTCGGTCTCGGGGGCGGCGTCGGGCGTCGTCACGCGTCGAGGGGTCATGTGGACCTCTTCGCCTTCATCCCCGGCCGTCGCAGGATGATGGCTTCGACCGAGCGGATGTGCCTTCGCATCGCGGCTTCCGCGGCGGAGGGCCGGCGCCGGCGGATGGCGCGCAGCACCAGCCGGTGTCCGTCCAGGGAGGCCTGGGCGCGCTCCCCGCCCTGGAGCAGCCGTCCCCGCGTCTCGGCGAGGAGGTTCACCAGCGTGTCCACCACCGCCAGCATCACCGGATTGCCGGCGGCGCGCGCGATGGCCGAGTGGAACTCGGTGTCCTCCTCGATCGCCCTCTCGCCCCGGCTCACCTTGCGGTGCTGCCGCCGCAGGATGTCCTCCAGGTGCTCGATCTGCTCGGGGGTGGCGTGCGCGGCGGCCCGGCCGGCGACCGGCGGCTCGATCATGCAGCGCACGTCCATGAGCTCGTGCACCAGCGCGCGCTTGCGGACGAGCGCGCCGGCGAGCTCGGCCACCAGGGTGTCCGACGAGAAGGCCTGGACCACCGTGCCTCCGCCCTGGCGCGGCTTGACGATCCCCCTGGCCTGCAGGATGCGGATCGCGTCCCGCACCGAGCTGCGGCCCACCTCGAAGTGCTCGGCGAGCTTCCGCTCCGAGGGGAGCTTCTCGCCGGGCCGCAGGACTCCGTCCTCGATCTGCTGGTGGAGGTGGGACAGGACGTTCTCGTAGACGCGCAGGGAGCCGGGGGCGTCCGGCGGCCCCTCGGCCTCGGAGAGGCGCTCCCCGTCCCTGCCGCCGATGTCTCGCGCCCGCTGGGTCAAGTGGTCACCTCCGGCCCCCTGGAGCTGCCTCGGCCGGCATCGGGTTGCTTCGGTCGCCGCATCGCGTCCGTGGCGCTCATGGATTCTCCGTCGCTCAGCCGAGTGGAAGCCTGGAGGGCGAGGGCGGGTAGAGGGTCTGGAGGACGGCGAGCACGACCACCGCCTCCTGTCCGGCGCAGCAGCAGGCGAGGGTGCGGAGGCCCGGTGGCGGGAGGGAGGTGAGGGCGAACAGGCCCACCCCGAGCGCGAGGACGGCCGTGCACGTCGTCGCGAGGGCGAGCAGCTCCGGGCCGCGGCGGAGCAACGGCGACTTCACGGCGTTCCCCGCGATCCAGGCGCGGGTCGCCTCGGTGCCGACGCCGGCGAGCCAGTACCAGGTGGCCCGCGCCTCGGCGCTGCGCGCGCCGGTCGCTGCGATCGCGCTCACCAGCACCAGCGCTGCGCCGGCGGGGCGGACGATCGCGCGCTTCCTCCCCTCCCCGAACCACGCGCCGAACGGCATGCAGACCAGCTCCCCGAAGAGGAAGGCGGCGAAGGCGTTTCCGGTCGCCGCGAGCCCGTCCTCCGCGGTCCCGTGGGGCGAGACCCCGAGCAGGGGCCCTGCGCAGAACGCCACCCCGACCACCATGGTCGCGACGGCGGAGAGCTCCAGCCGCGTCCACAGAGCCAGGACCTCGTGATGGCCGCTCCCGTGGACGATCGATGCGCCCATCGCTCGTTCCCCCGCGCCATGGCCGAAGCCAGGTGCCGGGCCGCCCCGCGGCCCCGGAGGGAGCGGCCGCTGCGCCTGCCCGGCGACCTGCAGCCTACGCGGTCCACCCGTCGCTCACCTTGACGCCGGTCATCTGGTGCGACGACTTGTCCACCCCGGCCGGTGCGCCCCGCGCCCGACCGGCCGGCCCCGGAGACGCGCCGCCCGAAGGCCATCCCCTCGAAGGCGCGCGCCCCGGGGGGCGCCACGCCTGACCTGTCCGGGGGTGCGCGCGTTTGACTTGAATTCAGTTCAAGTCTGATTACCTTCTTGTCCGTGAAGACGACGAGGAAGACGGTGGCGGCGCTCGAGAACGAGGCGCTCGCCCCATATCTGACGGCGATCCGCGCGGGCGAGCCGCTCGGGCGTGAGGAGGAGCGCGACCTGGCCCGCCGCGCCCGGCGAGGCGACGCGAGGGCGCGCGACGAGCTGGTGAAGCGCCACCTCGGGCTGGTGGTGATGGTCGCCCGCAAGGTGAAGCGCGGGTCGCTCCGGCTGGAGGAGCTGGTGCAGGAGGGAAACCTCGGGCTGCTCCGCGCCGTGGAGAAGTACGATCCCGAGTCCGGAAACCGGTTCTCCACCTACGCGGTCTGGTGGGTCCGGGCCTACGTCTGGAAGTACCTCAAGGAAGCCCGCTCGGCGGTCCGCCCCAAGAGCGGGAACACCGCGCTGGCGGACGTGTCGCTCGACGCGGCCGTCCACGAGGACGAGGGCGACGTCTCCTTCCTCGACCGCATCGAGGACGGGGGGCCGGGCCCCGACGAGCAGTACGCCGCGAACGAGGGCGACCGGCGGGTCCGCGCGTCGCTCCAGCAGGTCCGCAGGCGCGTCGGCGAGATGGGCTGGGACATCATCCACTCCCGGCTGCAGCGGGACCCGCCCGACACGCTCGAGCAGATCGGCCGGCGCTGGAACGTCTCGCGCGAGCGCGTCCGGCAGGTCGAGATGCAGACCAAGCGCTTCCTGGCCCGCTGGCTCGACCCGTCGCGTCCGGACGGCGAGCGCAAGGCCGCCTAGCGGCCGCTTCCCGGCGGAGGAAACGCACATGGGGCGAGGGCGGCGCTGCGCCTGCGGCGGTGAGCTCCGGGGCTCGACCGAGCGGCTCTCGATCGAGCTGGTCCGGTCGCGCGTCAGCGCCTCGGTCACCGCACCGGCGTGGCGCTGCGAGGGGTGCGGGGGCGTCCACGTGGAGGCGCCGGTGCTGCGGCGCTGCCACCTGGTGGTGGGCTGCCGCTTCGCCGACGCGGGCGTGGGCACGGGTGAGGCCGTGCGCCACATGCGCAAGGCCCTGGGGCTGCGTGCCACGGACCTGGCCCGCCTCCTCGACGTCACCCCCGAGACCGTCTCCCACTGGGAGACCGGCAAGTGCGCTCCCAACCGGTCGGCGTTCGTGGCGCTCGCAGGCATGGTCCAGGACGCGCTGGACGATCGCACGGTCACGCGCGATCGCCTCGACAACCTGGCCCGGGGCGCCTACCCGCGGACGCTCGTGGTGAGGCTTCGCTAGCGCCGGCTCCTAGGCCGACGCCGCGACGGCGGGCCGCAGCGAGGCCAGCGCGGCGCCCTGGGCGACGGCCGCGGCGCCGATGAGGACGGCGAGCCCCCCGCGGAGCAGCAGGGCGCCGGCGAGGCCGCCCGCGAGCATGACCGCGACCGCGCCCAGGCGTCGGCCCACCCGCGGGTTGCCGCCGCCGGCGAGCGACGAGTCCGCCGCGAGGCCGGTGAGCGTCAGCGTCAGCACGATCGTCGTCACGTCGGGCACCGCGAGGCGCCGGACCACGGCGCTCTGGATCCCCATCGCCGCCGCGAGCAGGAGCAGGAGCGCGGCGCGAGGCGCCATCGCGTGGCCGCCCGCGATCGCGGCGACGCCCGCCGCCGTGGCGAGGAATGCCAGCTCGAGCGCGAACGGGACGGTGAGGTCGCGGCCCGCTGCGGACGGAGCGAGGCGCCCGCCGCAGAGGGCGCCGGCCAGGAACCCCGCCAGCGCCACCAGGCTCGCGGTGATCGACACGTCGGTCGCGCCGCCGAGCGCGAACCCGAGGTAGAGGACGTTGCCGGTCATGTTCGCCGTGAAGACGCGCCCGAGCCCGAGCACGCTGGCCGCGTCCACCAGCCCGGCCACGAACGTGAGCAGCATGAAGGCAGGCATGAGTCGGCGTTCGCCGGCGGTCGCGATCATCGCCCAGCACTAACCAGGCCCTCCGCGGCCCGCTGCCGACCCTCCCGGAGCCCTCCGCGCCTCGCCGGCGTGCCGCAGCGGCGGCGCCCGGTTAGATGGAGCCGCTCGGGGCGCGCGAATGATCCGAGGCACCGGCGTATCTCCAGGAGTCGCCCGCGGCACCGCGTTCGTGATCGCCTGCGGGTATCGCTTCGCCGCGCCGCAGCGGCCGATCCGGGCGGAGGACGTGGCGGGCGAGCGCGTCCGCCTCGAGGCGGCGCTGGCGCGGGCCGGCGCGGAGCTGGCCGCCCTGCAGGCGGAGGTGAGCGGGCGGCTGGGGCCGGGCCAGGCGGACATCTTCGGCGCCCAGGCGCTGGTCCTGCAGGATCCCGGGTTGCGCGAGCGGGTGCTCCGCATCGTCCGGGAGCGGCTCGTCAACGTCGAGGCCGCGGTCTCGGAGGTGATCGAGCAGACCACCCGGACCCTCGACGGCGTCCCCGACGCCTACCTGCGCGAGCGCGCCGCCGACGTCCGGGACGTGGGCCGCCGCGTGCTGTCGGCCCTCGTCGACCGGCCGGGGCACCAGACGCTCGAGGTCCCCCCCGGCGCCATCGTGGTGGCGGAGGAGCTGCTGCCGTCGGTGACGGCCCGCCTCCAGCTCGACCGGGTGCGCGCCTTCGTGACCGAGCGCGGCCACCGGTTCTCGCACAGCTCCATCCTGGCGCGCGCGCAGGGAACGCCTGCCGTGGCGGGCATCCAGGCGGCCCGCTCGAGGATCCGCACCGGCGACCGGCTGGTGGTGGACGGCGTGGCCGGCGTGGTGTTCGTGAACCCGGAGCCGTCCGTCGAGCGCGAGTACGAGCGGCTGGAGGTCGCGGTCCGCGCCGGCCACGAGGCGCTGCGCCACCTCGCCGGAGAGCCGTCGGTGACCCTCGACGGAACCCGCGTCCCCCTGCTCGCGAACGTGAGCAAGCTCGCCGACACGGAGGCCGCGCTCCGCCAGGGCGCCGAGGGGATCGGCCTCTACCGCACCGAGTTCGCCTTCTCGATCCGCCCGGGCTTCCCCACCGAGGAGGAGCAGCACGAGTTCCTGGCGCGCACCGCGGAGCGGTTCCACCCGCGGCGGGTGGTCTTCCGCGTCCTCGACGTCGGCGGCGACAAGGTCCTCCCCTACTTCCCCATGCCGTTCTCGCGGAACCCGTCGCTGGCGCAGCGGGGGATCCGGCTCCTGCTCGGCCACCCCGAGGTGCTCAAGCCCCAGCTCCGGGCCTTCCTGCGGGTGAGCGCCGACCACCCCGTCTCCATCCTGCTCCCGGGCGTGGGAGGGCTCGAGGAGGTTCGCCGCGCGCGAGAGGTCGTCCGCCAGGTGCAGGCCGAGCTGGCCGCGGACGGGCGCGCCTTCGACGCCGCCACCCCGCTCGGCGCGATGATCGAGATCCCCTCCGCCGCGCTGATGGCACGGACGCTGGCGGCGGAGGTGGACTTCCTCAGCCTGGGGACGAACGACCTCGTCCAGTACGCCCTCGCCGCCGACCGCGAGGACGAGAGCATCGTCCGCTGGTACCAGCCGCTCCACCCGGGCGTGCTGCGCCTCATCCGGGCGGCGGTGGAGGGGGCGGAGGCGGCCGGGCGGGAGCTGACCATCTGCGGGGAGATGGCGGGCGACCCGCACCACGCGGCCCTGCTGCTCGGCCTCGGGCTGCGGGCGTTCAGCGTGGCGCCCGGCGAGATGCTGGAGGTGAAGGACGCGATCCGCAGGACCGCGCTCGCCGGGGCCCGCGACCTCGCGCGCCGCGCGCTGGAGCTCGGGTCCGCCGACGAGGTCGAGGCGCTGCTCCGCGGGCAGCCCGAGGCGGCGGTGGACGAGGCGCGCCCGGCTACCGCCTGACGAACGTCCCCTCGCGAAGCTCCTGGAGCGCCTGCGCGATCTCCTCGCGCGTGTTCATCACGAAGGGGCCGTAGCGGGCGTAGGGCTCGTCGAGCGGCTGCGCGGAGAGGAGCAGGAACCGGGCCGGCGCGGCGCCGGCGCGGACGCGGACGACGTCCCCGTCCCCGAGGACGACCAGGCGGGTGGCCGCGATCGGCGCGCTCGCCTTCGCGGCGACGCCCACCGTGACCTCGCCCTGGAAGACGTAGAGGAGCGCGGTGTGGCCCCGCGGCACAGGCTGCTCGAAGGCGCCGCCCGCCGGCAGCGCGATGTCGAGGTAGGTCGGGCCGGCGAAGATCTCCCGCACCGCGCCGGCCACGCCGTCCACCTCGCCCGCGACGACGCGGATCCGCGCGCCGTCGGGCCGCGCCACCTCGGGGATGCGGCTGGCCGGCACGTCCTGGTAGCGCGGCCGCGTCATCTTGAGCTTGGCAGGGAGGTTGACCCAGATCTGGAACCCGTCGAGCCGGCGCGGGCCGACCCGGGGCATCTCCTCGTGCAGGATCCCGCTCCCCGCGGTCATCCACTGCACGTCGCCGGCCCCGATGACGCCCGAGTTCCCGAGGCTGTCCCGGTGCGCGACGCTGCCGTCGAGCATGTACGTCACCGTCTCGATGCCGCGGTGGGGGTGCATCGGGAAGCCCGCGACGTAGTCGTCGGGGTTCTCCGACCCGAAGTGGTCGAACAGGAAGAAGGGATCGAGGTGGTCGAGCCGCTCCGTCGCGATGCTGCGCCGCAGCCGCACCCCGGCCCCGTCGCTGGCCGCGACGGGGGTCACCACGTCCTTCACGCCCCGGTCCGTCATCGTCCTCTCCTGTCAGCCAATGACATAAGGCGCGGCGCGCGTTGCACAACCGGAGCGGCCGGCGGTGGTGTTGGCGACGAGCGATTGACCGGTGCGCGTCGGAGTCCGAGGGTTCCGTCGGCAGAGAAGGATGGCGACCACGCCCCGCGTGCGTGCGACCGGACGGTGCACCCGTACTCGCGCGGACGAGCGTTGCCGGTTCGTCTCCGTTCCGAGCGGCTGGAGAGAAGGGGCGGCCGGCGCAGCGTCGCCTCGCGCGAGCAGCGTCCTCCCGTGATCGGCTCCCCGGATCGTCCCGTCACCCGGCGCGCGCAGTCGCGCGACTGGAGGGCGCTCGGTCGCTGCCTGCGCCTGGAGGATCGAAGCGTATCACGGATAGTGAGTACCACTTGGAGTGCGCGTTAGAAAGTGTTTGACCGGATCTCGGCGCGAATGCGCTCGCGACCGCAGGTCGGTCCAGGAACGCGTCTCTCGCTGCGCAGGATGGCGCTGGAGCGCGCCGCGCGGCTGCGTGGCTGGAACCGGCGGGTACGCGGTTCGAGCGTCTGATCGGGGCAGCCAGGGCCCTTCCCGGAGCGTCGAAAAGCGCGTGCTAAGAGAGCCGTGCACCGGAGGTGTACACCATGCACCGTCTCGCTCCTTGTTCTCTCGACTCCGCTTCCCTCGCCCGCCGGCTCCGCGACCTCGCCGGCGAGGAGCGAGCGGTCCAGGTCGAGTTCCTTCTCCACCTCGACGAGTTCGATCGCCGCCAGGAGTACCTGCCGCTCGGGTTCGGCTCGCTCTGGGACTTCTGCCTGCGCGAGCTGCACCTGCGCGAAGGCGCCGCCGGCCGGCGGATCGCCGCGATGCGCGCCCTGAGGCGCTTCCCCAGGCTGGAGAGCCCGCTCCGGGACGGCAGGCTATGCCTCTCGACTGCACCACTCCTGGCCCAGGTTCTCACGGAGGAGAACCTGGACGAACTCGTCGCCCAGGCGGCGTTCCGCACAAAGGCCGAGGTGGAGCACCTCGTCGCAACCATCCAGCCTCGGACGGCGCCCCGGGACGGCCTGCGGAGGCTGGCAGAGGCGAATGCGCTGAGCCTCGCTCGGCCGCCGGCCAGCACCGACGCGGTGACCTCGCTCCTGGCGCTCGGGACCGATGAGCCCCGGCCCCCCGATGGTGCGCCTGCTACCGCCGCGCTCACCGTTCCGAGCGCCGCAGCCCACACCCCCGCGGCTCCGGCACGTGCGTTCGCCCCCGCCGCCGAGCTGCACGCCGTCTCCGGCGACGAGTGGTCGCTCCGGGTGACCATCGACGGCGCCCTCAAGGCAGACCTGGACTCTTTCGCGTCGCTCCTCTCCCACAAGGTGCGGCGAAACGACTACACCGCCCTGCTGCGCGAGGCAGTCCGCTGCGGGATCGAGAAGCACGGCAAGCGGCGCGGCACCGTCCCGCCGTCGCGGAAGCGGAAGAAGCCAGCGGCACCCTCCGAGGCGAAGGTCTCGGACCCGTCGCGGCGCATCCCGGCCGACGTGAAGCGCGCCGTCCACGAGCGCGACGGCGGGTGCTGCGCGTGGGTGAGCAAGGACGGCCGTCGCTGTGGGAGCCGGTGGCAGCTCGAGTATGACCACATCGTACCCGTGTCGCGCGGCGGGAAGTCCACGGTCGAGAACGTTCGAGTCGCATGCCGTGCCCACAACTTCTTCCACGCGGAGGAGACCTACGGGCGGGAGCACATGGCGAAGTTCCGCCGGCGGGGTCCCGACAGAACCCAAACGGGTGGATTTGCTATCGCCAGAGGAAGTAACTCAAAGTGTAATTCGCCCACAGCCCCCGACGGCGGGGGTGCTCACACGAGCCGGCGCCGCGCGCCCGCGCCCCCTCGCGCCGAGCCGAGGCTCCCGTTCTCGGACGGATGAACGTTCACACGCCAGGGGTTGGGCGGCGCGCGGCCGGATCCGGGATCGAGACCCGGACGAAGACGTCCGCCTTCACCTTGATCGCGCCGAACATGGCCGAGTAGGGCGCGATCCCGAAGTCGGGCTGGTGGAGGCGCACCTCGCCCACCAGCCGATCGCCCTTGCGGTGCACCTCCGCGGTCACGGGGCGCGTCCGCCCGGCCAGCGACAGGTCGCCGGTGACGTCGTACCCGCCGTCGGCGCGCGCCGAGACGGCGGTGGACCGGAAGCGGATCTGGGGATGGCGTCCGGCCTGGAGCACCGTCTCGGCCGCGGTCCGCTCGATCTCCTGCCGCTCGGAGGCGCCTGGCCCGGCCACGCGGTGTCCGTCGCGCAGCGACGCCACCAGGCGGAGCGAGGCCGCCCCGAACCGGGCGCGGACTGCGGGCTCCGCGGGATCGACGTCGATCTCGAAGTCGGTGACGCGCAGCACCAGGTCGTGCGCCGCCGCCGCCAGCACCCCGTCGCGGAAGGTGAGGATCACGCACAGCGCGTCGTCGGGTCCGTGGACCGGCACGGGCGGAACCTACTTCGCGCCGGCCGGTCGCGCCAGCGGCCGCGCCGGCACCCGGCGGCCCGCCCCCGGCGCGTGCGACGAATGGCCTCCCCGCCCGCGTTTCGCGGCGCCCGGGGCTGCGTTACCATCCCCCCGATGATCCAGCCGCTCGGCCCCTCGGAACGGGAGCGGGCCCGCGCCCTCGTCCAGGCCGAGGGCCTCGCCTTCGACCTCGACCTCGACGATCTGGTCGGCGCCTACCAGGGCGGCGAGCTCGTCGCCGTCGGCGCGCGGCGGGCCGGCGTGCTGAAGATGCTCGCCGTCGCCCCGGCCCACCAGGGCGGCTCGCTCCTTGGCGAGATCGTGACCGAGCTGGTCCGGCTCGGCTCGGCGGCGGGCCACGACGCGTTCTTCGTCTTCACCCGGCCCGCGCACGCGCCCAGCTTCGAGGCGCTCGGCTTCACCCTGCTCGCCACCCAGGGACGCGCCGCGCTCTTGGAGTGGGGCGACGGCCTGGGCCGCTGGCTCGCCGCGAGCCGCCCGCTGGTCCGCGACGGGGCGAACGGCGCGGTGGTGGTGAACTGCAACCCGTTCACGCTGGGTCACCGGCACCTCGTCGAGGAGGCGGCGCGGCGCGCCGACACCCTCTACGTGTTCGTGGTGCGGGAGGACCGGTCCGCCTTCCCCTTCGACGTCCGCCTGCGCCTGGTCCGGGAGGGCACGTCCGACCTCGCCAACGTGCGGGTCCTCGACACCTCCCGCTACGCGGTGAGCGCCCTCACCTTCCCCGCCTACTTCCTGAGGCAGGCCGACGACGTGGCCGCCATCCAGATGGAGCTGGACCTACGGCTCTTCGCGCGGCGCATCGCGCCGTTCTTCCAGGTGCGCCGGCGCTTCTTCGGGACCGAGCCCTTCTGCGCCACGACCCGCGCCTACAACGCGGCCATGCTCCGCCTCCTGCCGGCGCTGGGCGTGGAGCCGGTGCAGCTCGAGCGCCTCCGCGGGAGCGGCGAGGCCATCAGCGCCTCCCGGGTGCGGGCCGCGCTCCGGAAGGGCGAGCTGGAGGGGCTGGAGGCGCTGGTGCCGCCCGCGACGCTGCGCTTCCTCCGCTCGCCCGAGGCCGGCGCCATCCGGGCGCGGCTCGCCGCGGGAGAGGAGAGGCACGCATGACCATCGGCAAGAAGGCGCAGGCGGGGACGCTCCAGTCCAGCGACCTCATGGTCTTCGTCGAGCCGGCCGCGGAGCTGACCGTCGAGATCGAGTCCACCGTGAAGCAGCAGTTCGAGCACCTCATCCGCGAGAAGATCCTGGAGGTGCTCCGCGCCCACGGCGTCGCGGCCGGACGGGTGCGGGTGACGGATCGCGGCGCCCTCGACTACGCCATCCAGGCGCGGGTCGAGACGGCGCTCCGGCGCGGCGCGGAGGAGTGATGGAAGGCCTCTGGTTCAAGGAAGTGGAGCAGGGCCGCCGCTTCGTCATCAAGATCGCGCCCGGCGAGCGGCTGCAGGAGCACCTGGTGGCGTTCGCCCGGGGCGCCGGCGTGAGCCACGCGGTCGTCGTCTCGGCCATCGGCTCGGTCCAGGAGGTCAAGTTCCGCGGCATCAAGACCGGCGCGCGGCTCCCCCTCACCGAGCCGCGCATCCACGTCCACGAGGTGCAGGGCCCGCTCGAGCTGCTGGGCCTCACCGGCAACATCTTCCCCGACGACCGGGGCGGCCTCGACTGCCACCTCCACGTCATCGTGGGCCGGTCGTCGGGCGAGGTCCTGGGAGGCCACCTCTACGACGCGCGCGTCTTCGCCACCTGCGAGATCGTGCTGAGCGAGATCCACGCCGACGGCCTGGAGCGGCACCTCTCCGCCACCGGCGGCATCCGCACCGTCTTCATCGACGCGAAGTGAGACCGGACATGGCCGACACCCGCCTGCGCCGCTCGCTCCTCTACGTCCCCGGGAACATGCCCTCCATGCTCCAGAACATCCCGGTGTTCGGCAGCGACGCCGTGATCATCGACCTGGAGGACGCCGTCCCCCACACCGAGAAGGACGCGGCCCGCCGGCTGGTGCGGCGCTTCCTGGAGGGCTACCGCGACCGCAACAAGGAGATCCTGGTCCGCATCAACGCGCTCGACACGCCCTGGTTCCAGGACGACCTGCGGGAGATCCTCCCGGCGCTGCCGGACGGGGTGCGCCTCCCCAAGGCCGACACCGCGGAGGTGGTGGAGCGGCTCGACACCGCCCTCACCGAGTGGGAGGAGGAGCTGGGGGTCGAGATCGGCCGCTTCCGGATCCTGCCCTCCATCGAGAGCGCGCTGGGCGTCATCCACTGCATCGAGATCGCCGAGGCGTCCACGCGCCTGCTGGGCCTCGCCTTCGGCGCCGAGGACTACACCGCCAGCATGGAGATCGAGCGCAGCAAGGGCGGCGAGGAGCTGATGAACGCGCGGGCGCGGGTGGTGTGGGCGGCCAAGGCGGCCGGCGTCCAGGCCATCGACTCGATCTTCGCCGACGTGACCGACATGGACGGGCTGCGGCGGGAGACCGAGCTGGTGAAGGCGCTGGGCTACACCGGCAAGTCGCTGGTCAACCCGCGCCAGATCGAGGTGGTGCACGAGGTGTTCGCCCCGAAGCCGGACGAGATCGCCTGGGCGCTCCAGGTGATCGAGGCCATCCAGCGGGCCCGGGAGATGGGCACCGGCGTCATCTCGCTGAAGGGGAAGATGGTGGACGCGCCGGTGGTGAAGCGGGCCTTCCGGACGCTGCGGACCGCGCACGCGCAGGGGCTGGTGGACGCGCTCCCGGACGAGGGGATCCTGCGTGGCTAGGAACGCGGTGGGCAGGGAGATCCCGGAGCGCTGGCACGGGAAGCGGCTGGTGCCCTACGCCGACCCTTACCGGCTCCGGCCCGACGCGGAGCGCGCCACGCGGCGCCTCACCCGCGTCAACCCCGGCGAGCGAAAGGTCCTCCCCACGCTCCAGGAGGCGATCGAGCGCGCCGGGCTCCGCGACGGCATGACCATCGCCACCCACCACCACCTGCGCAACGGGGACGACGTGCTCAACCACCTGGTGCGGGTGGTGGAGAACCTCGGGCTCCGCGACGTGACCATCGCCTCCAGCTCGATCCACCCGGTGCACGCCGAGATGGTCGGGGCGATCCGGGACGGCGTGGTGACGCGCATCGAGTGCGGCGTGAACGGCGTCATCGGCGAGCTGGCCAGCAGGGGCGAGCTGCGCTGCCCCATCACGGTCCGCTCCCACGGCGGGCGGGCGCGCTCCATCATCACCGGCGAGGTGCCCGTCGACCTCGCGGTGATCGCCGCCCCCTGCTGCGACGAGTACGGCAACCTGAACGGCCTGGAGGGGCCCTCCGCCTTCGGCAGCATGGGGTACGCCTTCACCGACGCGCTCCACGCCCGGACCGTCGTCGCCGTCACCGACAACCTGGTGCCCTACCCGGTCGTGCCGGTGAGCATCCCCCAGAGCCTGGTGGACTGGGTGGTGCCGGTGCAGCGGCTCGGGGACCCGTCGAAGATCGTCTCCACCACCACCCGGGTGACCACCGATCCGGTGGGGCTCCAGATCGCCCGCTACGCCGCGCAGGTGATCGAGGCGTCGGGACGCCTGCGCGACGGCTTCTCCATGCAGACCGGGAGCGGCGGCATCTCCCTCGCCGTCGCCGAGAACGTCCGGAACCTGATGCGGCGGCAGAAGATCAAGGGGAGCTTCGGCTGCGGCGGCATCACCGGCTACTTCGTGGACATGCTGGAGGAGGGGCTCTTCCAGGCGCTCCTCGACGTGCAGTGCTTCGACCTGCGGGCGGTGGAGTCGATCCGCAAGAACCGGAACCACGTCGAGATCGGCGCGGACACCTACGCCAACCCGTTCAACGCCGGCGCGGTGGTGAACCGGCTCGACTGCGTCATCCTGGGGGCGACCGAGGTGGACGTGGACTTCAACGTCAACGTGAACACCGAGTCGAACGGCCTGCTGCTGCACAACACCGGCGGGCACAGCGACACCGCCGCCGGCGCCGAGCTGGCCATCATCGTGGCGCCCTCGATCCGCGGCCGGCTCCCCATCGTGCGCGACGCGGTCACCACCGTCACCACGCCCGGCGAGACCGTGGACGTGGTCGTCACCGAGCGCGGGATCGCGGTGAACGACCGCAACCCCGACCTCCGGGCGGAGCTGCTCCGGCGCAAGGCGCCGGTGAAGGACATCCGCGAGCTGCAGCGGGAGATCACCAGCGTCACCGGCGTCCCCCGGCCGCTCCAGTTCGAGGACGAGGTCATCGCGCTCATCGAGTACCGCGACGGGTCGATCATTGACACGGTTCGACGCGTCAAGGCGTAGCGTCCTTTCGGCGCGCGACGCGCGCCAGGCGGACATCGACGCGCGCCTCGGCGCGGGGTGGCCGGCGCTGGTCGCGGCCTCGCTGGGCCTGCCCGGGGAGCGGAAGGCGCCGCCCGGCAGCGGCGCGCTCTTCGCCTGGGCGGTGGGCCGGCTCGCCCGCGCCTTCCCGGAGGCACGCCGCCTCCACGCCGCCCGCGACGCGCTGGGCCCCTTCGCGATCTGGGGCGTCCCGGCCCATCCCCGCGCGGTGAAGGAGCGTTGCGTCGCCATCGAGGGGTGGCGCGAGGCGGCCCGGCTCGTCGACCTCGACGTGTACGCGGGCGACGGCGCGCCGGTCGATCGCGCCGCCCTCCGGCTGCCGCCGCGGCCCTGCCTCTGCTGCGGGGAGCCCGCCCGCGAGTGCATCCGCGCCTCACGCCACGCCCCCGGCGACCTCGCCTCGCGCGCGGCCGCGCTCCTCGCCCGCGCGCCGCTGGAGCGGCTCTCGGCCGCGCTGGCGGACGGGCTGCTCCGCGAGCTGTGGCTCACGCCCAAGCCCGGCCTGGTGGATCGCGAGGACTGCGGGTCCCACCCGGATCTCACGCTGCCGATCATGGAGCGCTCCGTGGCGCGGGTGGGCGCAGCCCTCGACGCGCTGGCGGAGTCGGCGGCGTCGGGCGAGCCCCTGGAGCGCCAGATCGCCATCGGCCGCGACGCCGAGCGGCGCATGCTGGCGGAGGCGGGGACCAACACGCACCGGGGCGCCGTCTACCTCGCCGGGCTCCTGCTCCTGGCGCGCCACCGCGCCGGCGGCGACGGGGAGCGGCCGCTCCGCGAGGCCCTCTCGGCGGTCGCGGGCGAGGTCGCGGCCTCGTCGCGCCCCCGCGCGACGCACGGCGAGGCGGTGCGCGAGCGGTTCGCGGTGGGAGGGGTCCTGGCGGAGGCGGCCGCCGGCCTCCCCTCGGTGTTCCGGGTCGCCCTCCCCGTCCTCCGGGCGCGGCTGCGCCGCGGCGACGGCGTGGAGCGCGCCTCGTTCGCCGCGCTCGCCCGCCTGATGCAGACCGTCGAGGACACCACGGCGCTCCACCGCTGCGGGGCCGCCGGCCTGGCGCGGCTCCGGCGCGACGGCGCGCGCCTGGAGCGGCTCGCCGACGCCGGGGAGCACCTCCCCTTCCTCCGGGAGCGGAACGCGCTCTACCGGAGGATGAACCTCACCATGGGCGGCGTCGCCGATCTCCTGGGGATCGCGCTCGGGTGGCTCGCCTACCGCGGGGAGCTCGAGGATCTTACCGGGGGCTGAGCGCGCGTCAGCGGCGTGAGGTATCAGATGGCAGCCCACACCGGGGAGGAGGCGACCGTGCCGACCGAGGACGAGATGAAGGCCGAGCTGGAGCGGCTCAAGGCCGAGAACGCGGCGCTCAAGGCGCGCAGCGGACGCAGCGTCTCCATGAAGGTGAGCGAGAAGGGCGGCCTGTCCGTGTACGGGCTCGGCCGGTTTCCGGTGACGCTCTACCAGGAGCAGTGGCTGAAGCTGCTCGCGCTCGCCGACGACATCCGCGCCTTCATCAAGGAGCACGAGGGGGAGCTGAAGAAGAAGGAGTGAGCTCCGCCTTCTCGCGCAAACGTCACCCCGCCGTGACCGGCGCGACACCGGGAGCCGCTCTGATGGCGGCGCGTGATCCGGTCGCTCGCGCACGTCTCGGACCTCCACATGGGCCGCGACCGCCGCACCTCCGCGGCGGTCCACCGGCTGTGCGCGGCGCTCGTCGCCGCCGAGGTCCAGGCGGTGGCCGTCACGGGCGATCTCACCCACCGCGGCCGCGCCGACGAGCTGCGGGCGTTCGAGGACGCCTTCGCCCCGCTCCTCGAGGCGGGCCGCGTGGTGGTCGTCCCCGGCAACCACGACCGCGCCGGGGACGACGTCGGGGCGGGCCTCATGGTCGGCGCGCGCGTCGGCGTCGCGGACCTCCCGGGCGTCCACCTCGTCCGGCTCGACTCGACCGCGCCGCACAACCGCTCGCTGGTGGCAGCGCACGGAGCCCTCTCCCTGCGGGACCTCCGCGATCTCGACGCGGCGCTCGACGACGCGCCCCCCGGGTCGCTCTCGGTCGTCATGCTCCACCACCACGTCCTGCCGCTCCCCCCCGAGGATCTGGCCGAGACGCTGTCCGGCTGGCTCGGCTGGCCCAACGCGGCGGAGCTGACCGCCGGCGCGGATCTGCTCGCGCACGCGCGAGGCCGCTGCGATCTCGTGCTGCACGGCCACCGCCACGTCCCGGCCCTCGCCGTCCCCTTCGCCGGCGATGCCCGTCCGCTCGCGGTCGTGAACGCGGGCTGCTCTCCGGACCTCGGCCGGGCGCGGCTGTTCCTGCACGAGGGCGGACGCCTGGTGCGAACGGCCTGGATCGACGCGGAAGAGCCGGCCCGCGCGGGGGGCATCGACCGGTCCGCCCACGCGGCGTGACCGGAAGCCGGCCTCGGGCGCAGCCTCGGGACGAGCGGGCTGGACGAGGGCGCGATCCGGGAGCGCGAAGCGCGGACGAACTTCAGGACAGCGCCGCTGCCCCGCCGTGCTCGTCGCCGGGAAGCTCGTACCCGGCCCGAGGCGCCTCGATCCGTGTCCCGGCCGTCACGACCAGCCGCGTCCCGCGCCACTCCACGTCGCGGCGGAGGAGCCCGTAGATCCACGCCCACCCGAACACGAGGTCCTTGAGCGGCACCATCGCGAGCTGCGCGACCCGGAACCCGCCGGGGCGCAGCGCGCGCGCCGCCGCGCCGTCGAGGGCGGCCTTGGCCACGCAGACCGCGGCGAGCGCGGCGAGCGCCTCCGCCGTGCGGGCCACCGCCGCGGCGAGGACGGCGAGGAGGACCGGGTTGAGGAGGAGCAGCGACGCGTACGCCGTGCGCCCCACGGCCTGGCGCTGGAGGACGGCCCAGCGGCGGTGGCGCGCCGCGAACTCGGAGAGCGACCGTCCGGCGCTGACGTTCAGGACCGGCCGGTGCGCCACCGCCACCCGCTTCCCCAGGACGTCGCCGATCATCCGCCCGAGCACGTAGTCCTCGGCGAGCACGTCCTTCACCGCCTCGAAGCCGCCCAGGGCCTCCAGGTCGGCGCGCCGCAGCGCCATCGACTTCCCGACCACGATGTCGCGACCGGCCAGCCGCTTGGCCCCGACCACGCCCGGCGCGACGGAGCCGGCGAGGTGCAGGTGGTCCAGGAGCGAGCCGAGCCGCGCCTCGCCCACCCCGGCGATGGGATGCGTCACCAGGCCGACGGCGCCGTCCTCGAGCAGCGCGGCGATCTCCGCCAGGTAGCCCCGCCCCACCCGGACGTTCGAGTCCGAGACGACGAGGACGTCGTGGCGTGCGGCGCGCGCCAGCGTGACGAGCTGGTTCACCTTGGGGTTCAGCCCGGGCTCGCCGCGCTGGAGGACGGGGCGGAAGCGCCCCGGCCAGCGCCGCGCCGCCTCGCGCGCCACCTCCCAGGCCGGGTCGCGCCGGCTCCGGACGCCCAGGAGCACCTCGTAGGCGGGGTAGTCGAGCTCGGCGAACGAGGCCAGGTTCGCCTCGAGCTCGTCGTCCACGCCGCAGAGCGGCTTCAGGACGGAGATGGCCGGGGTCCGCCGCGGCGCGAGCGGGGCCTGGCGCAGGTGGGCCCAGAGCGCGAGGTGCTGCGCCGCGATGGTGACCAGGCCGCCGGCGGCGGCGACGAGGAGCACCAGGAGCGCGGCCGAGGCCATGGGGTCACCTCCGCGGTCCACCCGGACCACGGGGAGATGGTGCGCGGCGGCGGTGGCGGGCCCGCGACGGGCAGGTGACGAATCGACCGCGCCGGCGTATGACCCGGACTCCAGGCGGCGTTTCCGGCGCCCGCGGAGGCGAGAGATGAAGACGCTCCAGGGGTGTTTCGACGCGAACCGCGCCTGGGCCGCCCGCATGCGCGAGCGGGACCCGGCGTTCTTCGAGCGCCTGGTCCGCGCCCAGGCGCCCGAGCTGCTGTGGATCGGGTGCTCCGACAGCCGCCTCCCCCCGGACCAGGTGGTGGGCCGCCTCCCCGGCGAGATCTTCGTGCACCGCAACGTCGGCAACGTGGTGGTGCACACCGACCTGAACTGCCTGTCCGTCCTCCAGTACGGCGTCGAGGTGCTGCGGGTGCGGCACGTCATCGTCTGCGGGCACTACGGGTGCGGCGGCGTCCGCGCCGCCATGACCCCCGAGCCGCTCGGCCTCATCGACAACTGGCTCCGCCACATCCGCGACGTGTTCACGGCGAACCGGGACGCGCTGGAGGCCATCGCCGATCCGGCGGCGCGTCAGGACCGCCTCTGCGAGCTGAACGTGGCGGCCCAGGTGGCCAACGTCTGCCACACGACCATCGTCCAGGACGCCTGGCGGCGGAGGCAGCCGCTCGCCGTCCACGGCTGGATCTACTCGCTCGCGGACGGCCTGCTCCGCGATCTCGGCCTGGTGGTGGAGTCCACGGAGCAGATCCCGGAGGCGTACCGGATGCGGTGACCGGGGCGCCCGTCACCCGTCCCGCAGCGCCTCGCACGGCTCGATCCGCGCGGCCTGCCGCGCCGGCCACCAGGAGAAGGCCAGGCCGAGCGAGAGCGCCGCGGCGAGCGGGATGGTGGCGCTCGCCCAGCCGAGCCCGAGCGGCACGGGCAGCAGGCCCCTCCCCATCGCCAGGGCGAGGTGCGTCCCGGCCGAGCCGGTCACCGCCGCGGCGGCCGAGACCGTGAACCCCTCGACGACGAACATCGCGACGACGTCCGCCGGCGACGCGCCCAGCGCGCTGCGGAGCCCGATCTCCGCGACGCGCTCCCGGACGCTCGCGATCATGAGGCTCATGAGCGTGGTCCCGCCCAGGACCAGACAGAAGGCGGCGATGGCGCCGACCGTGAGCTGGAGCGTCCTCCGCAGCCGCTCGATCCCTCGCACCAGCGTCTCCGGCGTCACCCAGGAGAGCCCGTCCACCCGGACCTCCGGCGGATCGAGCAGGGCCAGGCCGCGCGCCACCGTCCCGGCCGCGCCGGCCGACGGGGGCGCGCGCAGGAAGACGGCGTCCACGCCGGTGCCGGGCGCGACGTCCCCCGCCGACCAGGTCGGCGTCACCGTCCTCGGGACGAACACCACCCGATCGCCCAGCGCCACGCCCGCCGCCGCCTCGGGATCGACTGCGCCGCCCGCGTCCACGATCCCGACCACGCGGAAGGGAACGTCCCGGAGCCGGACCACCCCACCCACGCGCACGCCCGCGAGGCCGCTCGCGGCGAGGCTCACCACCGCGTGCCGCTCGCGCCGCTCCAGGTCGCCCTCGTCGAGGAAGCGGCCGTCGAGGAGGCGCCATCCGCGCACCCGCAGGAGGGTCGGGTCGGTGGCGACGACGGTGAGGGTTCGCCCCGCGCCGTGCACCGGCACCTCCCAGCGGCGGACGGTCGAGACGAGGTGGTCGGGCAGGTTCCGGGCGAGGAGCGCCGCGTGCCGCTCCTCCAGCCGCCGGCCCGGGCGGCGCCCCGGCTCGGCAGGCGCGAGGACGGCCACCACGTCGGCGCCCAGCTCGCTCGACATCCGCCGCGCCTGGTCGCCGAGCCCCTCCAGCACCGCGGTGACGCCGACGAGCGCCGAGACGCCGGCGGCGATGGCGCCGAACGCCAGCAGGATCCGGCCCGGCCGGGCGCGCATGCCGTCCAGCACGTCTCGCGCCAGCCACGACGTCCGCAGTCCCACGGCGCTCACCCCTCCAGGCAGCCGTCGCGGCAGACCACCGTCCGGTGGCCGCCCCCGAGGATCGACGGGTCGTGGGTGACCATCAGGACGGCGATCCCCGTGCGGTGGAGCTCCTCGAGGCACGCCATCACCCGGCTACCCGCGGCGGCGTCCAGGTTCCCGGTCGGCTCGTCCGCGACCAGCAGGCGCGGCCGGAACGCGATGGCCCGCGCCACGGCCACCCGCTGCAGCTCGCCGCCCGAGAGGAGCCGCGCCGGGCGCTCCCCCATCCCCCCCAGCCCGACCGTCACGAGGGCCTCCCCGGGGAGCCGCCGCGCCTCGGCGCGGGCGTGGTCC
>Ga0335084_10000958_pt1 | contig 26036 bp, 22 predicted proteins | sample Lox_Sample_44_FD_206721 | JGI IMG/M metagenome (GOLD analysis project Ga0335084, IMG submission 206721) | Soil microbial communities from Loxahatchee National Wildlife Refuge, Florida, United States - Lox_Sample_4.4 | ecosystem: Environmental > Terrestrial > Soil > Wetlands | place: USA... | reverse complement strand
GGAATTTCACGCTCCGAGCCTTGTCGCAAGGATGCGCGGACGCGGGCGTGTGCTACACGCCGCTCAGACAGAGCGCGCAGCTTTCGCTGGCCGCGACCGAGGATGTGCCCGGTGCCTCGACGGTCGGTACTGGCGGGGTCATAGCGAAGCTACGGACGCTGGCCAATGCCGGTGGCGAGGAACCGTTCCTGCCCGTGGAGCAGGCGTTCACTGTCAGCATGCGGCCGCGGGATTCCCGCACGTTGCTTGCGGAGTTCGCGCCGGCCCAGAGTTACTACCTCTACCGCGACAAGATCACGTTCTCCGTGCCCGAGGATTCCGGCGTCAGGATCGCCGGTGTGACGTTGCCGGCGGGGGACAAGAAGTCGGATCCCAACCTCGGAGACACCGAGGTGTTCCATCGGCCATTCCAAGCGGTGGTCCACCTCGACCGGGGACGCGTGCGGGGCCAGAGCCTGCTATCGATCGAGGCCGGATACCAGGGCTGCAGCGAGAAGGGGTTGTGCTACCCCCCGGCGAAGAAGACCTTCGAGCTCACGTTGGCGGCGCTGTCCGCGCCGGTGCGCACTGGGCCGGCGCAGGCAGCGGCCCCTCCCGACTTGCCGGTCGCGCCCGCCTCCCCGTCGACGCGACCAGGGACGATTGCAGGGGACTCGGATGCCCGTGCGGCTCCTGTTCCCGCGTCGCCGCAGACCGAGAGCTCGAGGGTCGCTGCGATCTTCAAGACCGGGAACTTCGCGCTGATCGTTGCCAGTTTCTTCGGGTTCGGCGTGCTGCTGTCCTTCACCCCTTGCGTGCTGCCGATGGTCCCGATCCTATCGGGGATCATCGTGGGGCAGGGTCACAAGGTGACGCGCGCGCACGCCTTCTCGCTGTCCCTGTCCTATGTGTTCGGGATGGCCATTACTTACGCTCTCGCGGGCGTGGCCGCGGGCCTGTCCGGAACGCTCCTCTCCAACGCACTCCAGAACGCCTGGGTCCTGGGAGCCTTCGCCGTCGTGTTCGTGGCCCTGGCATTGTCCATGTTCGGGTTCTACGAACTGCAACTGCCGTCGTCGGTGCAGACCAAACTGTCGGAGACGAGCAACAGGATCAAGGGCGGCAGGTCCTGGGGAGTGTTCGTCATGGGAGTGCTGTCCGCGCTGATCGTGGGGCCGTGCGTCGCAGCTCCGTTGGCCGGTGCGCTGTTATATATCGGTAAGTCCCACAACGTGACTCTGGGCGGCTCGGCGCTGTTCGCGATGGCATTGGGAATGGGGGTGCCGCTGTTGGCCGTCGGGCTGTCGGCCGGCGCCCTGCTTCCACGAGCCGGGGCGTGGATGCAGACGGTCAAGAATTTGTTCGGCGTCGTGTTGCTGGGGTCGGCCATCTGGATCGTGTCGCCGGTCCTGCCAGCTGTCGCTCAGATGCTGCTCTGGGCAGGGCTTCTGATCATCTCCGCCATCTACCTGCACGCCATCGACCCGCTGCCGCACAACGCGTCGGGCTTTCGCAAGCTATGGAAGGGCGTGGGGGTGATTGCGCTGCTCGTGGGCGTGGCGTTGCTCGTGGGTGCTCTGTCGGGAGGGCGGGATCTGCTCCAACCTTTGGCCCGCTTCCGAGTCAGCGCTACCGAGATGGACTCGGGCGGGGGCATCCAGTTTGAGCGCGTTCGTTCGTTGACGGAACTGAACCAGCGAATTGCCCTGGCGGCCGGTCGCCCGGTGATGCTGGACTTCTATGCCGACTGGTGCGTGTCGTGCAAGGAGATGGAGCGCTTCACTTTCAGCGATCCTCAGGTCCGCCGGCGATTGGGTCGGATGGTGCTCCTCCAGGCGGACGTTACGGCAAGCTCGCCCGACGACGAGCGGCTTCTGAAGCGTTTCGGCCTGTTCGGTCCCCCCGGGATCCTGTTCTTCGGGTCTCATGGCCAGGAACTGGAGGGGCTGAGGGTCGTCGGCTTCCAGCCGGCAGAGAGCTTCGGAGCCGCGCTAGATGCCGCGCTGAGCGCGTCGTGACAAGGGTCCAGAAGGTTTCAGCGTACATCGTCGTCGCTGCGTTTGCGCTCGCCGCTGGTGTGATCTTTCAACTCGGGACCCGGCACCAGGCAGCCGACGAGTCCGCTCCCGCGATCTCCTCGGCGCAGCTGTCCTCCGTGAAGTTGCCCGATCTTGCGGGACGTGTACAGGCGCTCGATCAATGGCGCGGCCGGGTGCTGGTGGTCAATTTCTGGGCGACTTGGTGCGCTCCCTGCCGCAAGGAAGTCCCCGAGCTGATTCAAGCGCAGTCCGAGTGGGGACAGCGAGGGCTGCAGATCGTGGGAATTGCCATCGACGAGGTGGAGAGCGTCAAGCCCTACGCGGCTGACATGGGAATCAACTATCCGGTGCTGATCGGCGGCCTGGACGGACTGGAGCTGGCCCGTGGCGCCGGCGATAGTCTAGGAGTGTTGCCCTTTACCGTCGTCGTCGACCGCAGCGGCAAGTCCATCAGCACTCACGTAGGTGGAGTCGATCGCAGGAAGCTCGCTGTGCTGATCGAGCCTCTGCTCTGAGGAGGCTCTGCGACCCCAGTCGCGTCGCCGCTCAGTGCGCTTTCATGCAAATCCCACGACGACCTTGGCTGTCTTCGCGTCTCGGCTGGTGTAGCATCCGGCGTCACTGAACCCCGGGCTATGGCGGCTGGGATCAGCCAGATGCGACACAGGCGGAGCGAATTTCCGCAATTTCCCGGTAAACTGGACAATCTGCCGCCAGCTGCGGCAAACTTGCGGCCATGACAGCTCAGCCGGGGCGACGACGGGGAGGCACGGGTCCGGTTCTGATGCGAGACGACCGTAACACTTCCGCTTCGTCGCCAGCACTGATCCGCGACGTTCCACCTTGCCGCAGATGCATCTCCGCGACCCGGCTCCTGGCGGAGCCAATGGCTGCGCGACTTGATCAGCCCCGGGGTCGCCGCTAGGAGCCGCTGCTCGAGCAAACGATGATGCGGCCGGTCTCACTCGTAGCAATGGCCTCCAAGCGCCGCACCGCGCCGCCTTCGGGCACGGACTCGCCAGCGGGCTACCAGCGGGTGCGGCACGATGGTTCGTGTTGGGGAGCGACCGGCGTCACCGGGCACTTCGCGGCCGCGAGCGTTGCTGCGTTGCACATGTCACAAATCGCTTCGTCCAATCCGTGCTGAACGCCAGTCCGAGACCTCGTTCATGGATCTCCGGAAACTCAAGAAGCTCATCGATCTGGTACAGGAATCTGGAATCGCTGAGCTCGAGATTACCGAGGGCGAAGAAAAGGTCCGCATCAGCCGCGTAGCGCAAGGGGCTCCTGCGGTGGCGAGTACGCCGGTTGCGCCTGTCGCGGCGATCCCAGTTGCAGCGGGCGCTGCGGCGACTACGGTCGCGCCTGAGGCTCCGGCCCCCCAGGAAGGCCATATCGTGAAGTCGCCCATGGTCGGAACTTTCTATCGGGCATCCCCCGGTGCCAAGCCATTCGTGGAGACCGGCGACCACGTCAATGCCGGCGACACCCTCTGCATCATAGAGGCCATGAAACTGCTCAACGAGATCGAAGCGGACCAGGGTGGAGCCATCAAGGAGATCTACGTCGAGAATGGGCAGCCGGTCGAGTACGGGGAACCGCTTTTCCTCATCGCTTAGCGACCACGGCCGATTCGAACCCGATGCGGGCTGAATCACGGCCGACGCTAGGGTCCCTGGCCGATGACCGCAGGGCAGCCCCCGAGGGGGCGGTCGGTCCGTGGCGGGCTGGCCGGCGGTTTCAGTCCGCAAGCACGCAGGCTGCAAAGCGAGCGTGGCCCCGATCCGGCAGTGTCGAGACGATGGCTGATGGGGCGCGCGTGAGCACGCGCTGTAGGTTTTCAACTGCCGGTTAGGATTTTCGCGTGTTCGAGAAAATCCTCATTGCGAATCGCGGTGAGATTGCCCTGCGCATCCAGCGTGCCTGCCGTGAGCTCGGCGTCAAGACGGTCGCCGTTCACTCCGAAGCGGATGCCGATGCGAAATACGTGCGCTTGGCCGACGAGTCGGTGTGCATCGGCCCGCCGCCCTCGTCCCAGAGCTATCTGAACATCCCGGCCATTATCAGCGCGGCGGAGGTGACGGACGCGGAGGCGATCCATCCGGGCTACGGATTTCTATCGGAGAACGCCGACTTTGCCGAGCGCGTCGAGAAGAGCGGGTTCGTATTCGTCGGGCCGCGGCCGGAGACCGTGAAACTGATGGGGGACAAAGTCAGCGCCAAGCGTGCGATGGTCAAGGCCGGAGTGCCCGTGGTCCCCGGATCGGACGGCGCATTGCCGGAAGCCGCCGATGCAATCGTCAAGGTCGCCCGTGAAGTCGGCTATCCGGTGATCATCAAAGCCTCCGGGGGCGGCGGAGGACGGGGAATGCGCGTGGTGCACACCGAAGCCGCTCTTCTTAATGCGGTGAGCATGACGCGGTCCGAGGCGCAGAGCGCTTTCGGGAACCCCACAGTGTATCTGGAGAAGTTCCTGGAGCATCCGCGCCACATCGAGATCCAGGTGTTGGCGGACGAGCACAAGAATGCCGTCTACCTCGGGGATCGTGATTGTTCGATGCAGCGGCGTCACCAGAAGATCATCGAGGAGGCTCCCGCCCCGCTCATCAATCCGAGGCTCAAGGCACGCATCGGGGAGCGCTGCGCGGAGGCCTGCCGAAAGATCGGCTATCGCGGGGCCGGTACCTTCGAGTTTCTGTTCGAGAAGGACGAGTTCTACTTCATCGAGATGAATACTCGCGTGCAGGTGGAGCATCCGGTGACCGAGATGATCACCGGCATCGACATCGTGCAGGCCCAGATCCGCATCGCGGCCGGACAGAAGCTACCGTTCAAGCAACGCGATATCCAGTTCCGGGGGCACGCGATCGAGTGTCGCATCAACGCGGAGCACCCGTACAAGTTCACGCCTTCGCCCGGGCGCATCACGCAATTCCACGTGCCGGGAGGCCCTGGCATCCGCGTCGACTCCCACGTCTACTCCAACTACTTCGTCCCGCCGCATTATGATTCGCTCCTCGGCAAGGTCATCACGTCCGCCGACACGCGCGAGCAGGCGATCGCCAAGATGCGCATCGCCCTGTCGGAGATGATCGTGGAGGGGATCGAGACGAACCTGCCCCTGCACCAGGAGCTGATGCTCGATTCGGCTTTTCTCCGCGGCGGCACCAGCATCCACTACCTGGAAGAGAAGCTGTCGAAGCAAAGCCGTCCCGATTGATCTCGCATGAGCTGGGTGAGCGTCGCGGTCGAGCTGGCCCCGGCCCAGGCGGAGGCCCTAGCGGACGCTTTGGTCGACCTTGGCGCGGTGTCGGTCGACATCGCAGATGCCGATGCCGGGACGGGCCAGGAGATGCCGGTCTTCGATGAGCCGGGAGCGGCGAACGCTCTCGGGTGGGAGCGCTGCTGCGTGAACGTCCTATTCGAGCAGCAGGCAGACCATCGCCGCATGCTCCGCGCGGCATGCGACCGCGTCGGGATAGCTGTCCCGGTGAATGTGCAGACCCGCGTGGTCCCCGATCAGGACTGGGTCAGTGCCACCCGACGCCAGTTTGTCCCGATGCAGGTGTCGAAACGTCTCTGGGTCGTTCCCTCTTGGGCTGAGTCCCCGGACCCGGCAGCGATCAACCTCCGACTCGATCCAGGGCTCGCCTTCGGTACCGGCAGCCATGCGACGACGCGGCAATGCCTGCTCTGGCTGGACGATCACATGCGTCCGGACTGGTCGGTGCTCGATTATGGATGCGGGAGTGGGATCCTGGCGATCGCCGCCAAGAAGCTGGGCGCGGGGCGTGTGGTGGGCGTGGACATCGATCCCAACGCGATCAATGCGAGCGTGGGCAACGCGACCCGCAACGGCGTTGAGGTCGAGTTCGCGCTGCCCGATGGCGTGGGTGAGAGTGCCTTCGATGTAGTCGTGGCAAACCTACTGGCGAGGCCGCTGCGTGTGCTTGCCCCTCTGCTGACGGCACGCACGCGCGTTGGAGGATCGATCGTACTCGCCGGTATTCTCGCGGGGCAGGTTGCCGCCGTTCGCGACGCCTACGCCGACTCGGCGGAGCTTGCGGTTGTCTACCCAAGCGAGGGCTGGGTCTGTCTATCCGGCGCGCGAAAGCGGTAGGATTGCGACCTCCCTTGCCGCAACGGTCATAAGCATGTACACCCGCTGCCCGCACTGCGACACGTATTTCCGCGTCACCCGCGAGCAGCTCCAGATCTCAAGTGGCCAGGTCCGTTGCGGGCGGTGCGAGCGGGTGTTCGACGCTTTCGCGACGCTCAGCGCGCAGCTCCCAGCCCCTCCGCCTTCGTTGGAGGGTGTGGTTTCAGGCGATGCTCCCGGATCCGAATCCGCTCGCGCCAGCGAGGCCGGGCGCAGGACCGAACCACCTGACCTGGATGTGCACGGCGCGACGTTGGGACAGGGAGATCGTCCGGCGCCTAGCGCCTCCGACGCTCCAGGCGCAACTGAGCCGCAGGTCTTGACATTGCCGGATAACCTGTTCGGTCCCGCGGCTCAGCGCGCAAGCGCTGGTCGCCGCTGGCCCTGGGCCGTCGCTAGTATCGTCTTGGTGATGGGCCTGTTCGGCCAGGCGCTGTTCTTCCTTGGAACCGACCTCGCCGTATGGGTCCCGGAGCTGCGCCCGACGCTGATCGAAGCGTGCAGCTGGCTGGGCTGCGCTGTAGCGCTGCCACGGTTGCCGGATCAGCTGTACATCGAGGCCTCCGACCTTCAGGTGCTGAATGCGACGCGGCCCAACGAAGTACTGCTCACTGCGACGATCCGCAATCGCGCCGCGGTCGCGCAGGAGGTGCCGCTGATAGAGCTGACGCTGACTGACAAGCTCAATCAAGCAGCCGCTCGGAAGGTGTTCTATCCTTCCGAATATCTGGACAAGTCCCAGGATCCGGAGCAGGGCGTCGGGCCGAGCCAGGAGATCGCGGTCAAGTTGTACCTGGACACCGGCGACATCCGGCCTGCCGGCTATCGTTTGTATCTGTTCTTTGCCTGATGGCCATAGAGCTCAAGCGCACGCCGCTCAACACAGAACACCGACGGCTGGGCGCACGGCTGGTCGATTTCGGCGGCTGGGAGATGCCGCTGCACTATGGCTCGCAGATCGAGGAGCATCACCGCGTCCGCCGGGACGCGGGCATGTTCGACGTGTCCCACATGCTTGTCCTCGACGTCGTCGGCGGGGCGGCATTCGATCTCCTGCGCCATCTGCTCGCGAACGACGTGGCACGCCTCAAGCACCCGGGCAAAGCGTTGTACTCTTGTCTGCTCAACGACGATGCTGGCGTGCTGGACGATCTGGTCGTCTACTACCTCGGGCCGGAGCGTTACCGGCTCGTGGTGAACGCCGCTACCGCGGACAAGGACTTGAGCTGGATCCAGGCACAGCGTGACTGCTATGCACCGAGCGTCGGCGTGCAACCCCGCCGCGACCTCGCGATGATCGCCGTGCAGGGCCCGCGTGCGCGGACGCGGTTCTGGACCGCGCAGCCGGCCAGTAAGCAGGCGACGGAAGGTCTGGTTGCGTTCGAGGGTGCGGAGTTGCCCGCAGACGTGTTCGTGGCGCGTACCGGCTATACGGGCGAAGACGGGTTAGAGGTGATGCTGCCCGAGAATCGCGCGGTCGCCACGTGGCAAGCCCTGCTTGAGGCCAGTGTGGCGCCATGTGGTCTCGGCGCTCGCGACACACTTCGCCTGGAGGCGGGAATGAACCTCTATGGCAACGACATGGACGAGTCCGTCACGCCCATGGAGGCGGGGCTCGCGTGGACAGTAGACTTGAGCACCGAGCGCGACTTTGTCGGGCGCCGCGCACTCCTCACCCGCCAGCCGCGCGCCCGGCTCGTCGGGCTGGTGCTGAGCGAGAAAGGGGTGTTACGCAGTCATCTGCCGGTGCGCACCGCAGAAGGAGACGGTGAGACGACAAGCGGCAGCTTCGCGCCCACCCTGGGCTGTTCCATCGCCTTGGCGCGCGTTCCCCTTGGCGTATCGCCCTCGGACCCCGTAGAGGTCCGCATCCGCGACAAGTGGTTGCCGGCGCGGGTAGTAAAATATCCTTTTGTCCGCTGCGGCAAGAGCCTGCTGCAGCCGGTTGCTTCCTGAGCGGGGGATGCGAATGCACGTGCCGTCGGATTTGCGCTACACCGATACTCACGAATGGGTGCGCCTGGACAGCGACGGTACGGCCACGGTGGGAATCACTTGGCATGCGCAAGACCGCCTGGGTGACCTCGTCTACGTGGAGAACCCCAAGATCGGAGGCTCGTTCCAGAAGGGGCAAGAGTGCGGGGTGGTCGAGTCGGTGAAGGCAGCCTCCGACATCTTCGCTCCGCTCTCGGGCGAGGTCGTGGCGGTGAACGAGCAATTGTCGAAAAACCCGGAGATGATCAACCAGGACGCCTACGGCGCATGGATGTTCAAGCTCAAGGCCAAGGATCCCGCCGAGTGGCAAGCGCTCCTCGATTCAGCCGCGTACGAACGGCTGATCGCGGCGGAGGAACACTGACCGCACCAAGCGACAGAGCCGTCACCGGGGAGCGCGTGTGCCGCTGAGCGCAGCGCCTGGACGGGAACGCATCCGAATGCCGAACCCCATCTTCTGTTCGAGCTCTGGCCGCGAGGTGTCTCTGGGGAGAACGCCGCCCGTTTCCGCTCGTCCTGCGCCCCCCTGAGATGCCGTTCATCCCACATACCGAGGCCGAAGTCCAGGTCATGCTGGCCGCGATCGGCGCCTCGTCGATCGACGATCTGTTCGACGAAATCCCTCCGCAGCTCCGCGCGGCCCGCCTCGACGGCGTACCGCAAGGGGTCTCGGAAATGGAGATCATGCGGCTGATGCAGGAGCGGGCGGATGCCGATGGCCGCTATCTCAACTTCATCGGCGCGGGCGCCTACGAGCACCATATTCCCGCCGCCGTGTGGCAGCTCGCTACCCGCGGAGAGTTCTACTCCGCGTACACACCCTATCAGGCCGAAGCCAGTCAGGGCACGCTGCAGGTGCTGTACGAGTATCAAACCATGATGGCGTCGCTTACAGGGCTCGATGTCACCAATGGGAGTTTGTACGACGGCGCTTCGGCGCTGGCAGAAGCGGTCCTCATGGCCGTGCGCCTGCATCGGTCGTCGCGCCGCGTTCTGGTGCCCGCCACGCTTCACCCGTTTTATCGCGCAGTGGTGCGCACGATCGTATCGGAGCAACAAGTCGAGGTGCTGGAGCTGCCGTATTGCGCTGACCTGGGCCGTATCCTTCCGGAGTCCTTGCAGCGCTACGCTGGACAAGATCTTGCCGCGCTGGTGGTCCCGCAGCCAAACGTCTTCGGCGTGCTCGAGCATGTGCATCCACTCACCGACTGGGCCCACGCGCAGGGCGCACTGGTCATCGGTGTGGTGAATCCAATCGCACTCGCCTTGCTCGTTGCGCCTGGCAGCTGGGGCGCGACGGGAGCGGACATCGCCGTTGGAGAAGGGCAGCCGTTGGGGGTGCCATTGTCGGCCGGCGGCCCATACTTCGGATTCATGGCCTGCAAGCAACCCTATGTGCGCCAGATGCCCGGGCGCATCGTGGGCCGCACCGTGGACGTCGAAGGGAAGCCAGGGTTCACCCTGACGCTCCAGGCGCGCGAGCAGCACATTCGCCGTTCCAAGGCAACCTCGAACATCTGCACCAATCAAGGTCTGGCCGTGACGGCGGCGACGATCCACATGGCGATACTTGGCCCGGAGGGGCTTAGGAGAACGGCAGCGGCTTGTCACGCCAGTCTGGTCGCTCTGCTGGACAAGCTTGCCCGCGTCCCGGGCGTATCGCGCCGGTTCCGCTCTCCTGTATTCCATGAAGTCGTGCTTCACTTGCCGGCCGCGCCGGAAGTGGTCTTGCGCCAGCTGCGCGGCGAGGGGGTACTGGGCGGGCTCGATTTGGCGGGGTGGTATCCCGAGCTAGACAATGCGATCCTGGTCTGTGCAACCGAGACCAAGACCGAAGCGGACTTGGAACGCTACGCCACCAGCCTGGACTCGGCGCTGCGCGGCTCCACTGCTGTCGCGGAATGAATCCATCGGTTCCGATCACACTCGAAGCAAAGGAGAATCCCATGGCCACCGTCACGCTCAAAGGCAACCCAGTCACCGTCGGCGGAACGCTGCCGGGCCGCGGTCAGATCGCGCCCGACTTCGTGTTGACCAACAAGGATCTTAAGGACCTGACCCTTGCGGAGTTCGCCGGGAAGCGCAAGGTGCTGAATATCGTCCCCAGCTTGGATACTCCGACCTGCCAGAAATCCACGCGGGCGTTCAACGAAAAAGCGAGCGGCATGAACAACGCGGTGGTGCTGGTGATCTCGGCCGATCTGCCGTTCGCCATGTCGCGCTTTTGTGGGTCCGAGGGGTTGGATAACGTGACCACTCTGTCGACTTTCCGCAACCATGCGTTTCACGGCAGGTATGGAGTGGATATCGCCGACGGGCCGCTCATGGGATTGACGGCACGCGCAGTCGTAGTTCTCGACGAGAACAACCGGGTGTTGCACTCGGAGCTGGTTCCGGAGATCGCCAACGAGCCCAACTACGATGCCGCGCTCAGCGCGCTGAAGTAGGCGCGTATCGTAGATGCCGGTGAACCCTAGACGCCAGGCTCGCGCGCAGTTTCCGCATCGTCGGTTGGCTCGCATTGGCGCCGGCTGCGCAGATTCGCACCGGCGTCTTCCACCAACCTCGCGGGCTAGACTGGGCTGATTCGATGCTGATCTTCGAGCTGTCTGAGGCCGGTCGCGGCAACCGCGCACAGGCGCCCGTGCTTTCCGGAGCGGGGGATGAGATCCCGGAGGAATTGCGCCGACGCGACGTACCGATGTTGCCGGAGGTATCGGAGCTGGATGCAGTGCGTCATTACACCCGGCTGTCGCAGTTGAATTTCTCGATCGACACCCAGTTTTACCCGCTCGGCTCGTGCACCATGAAGTACAACCCCCGCGCGTGCAACGCGGCCGCTCTGCTATCGCAGTTTCTGGCCCGGCATCCACAGGCGCCCTCGGACACTGGGCAGGGTTATCTGTCGTGCCTGTTCGAGTTGCAGGAGATGCTCAAGGACCTGACCGGCATGCAAGCCGTCAGCCTTACGCCCATGGCAGGGGCCCAGGGTGAGTTTGCCGGCGTGGCGATGATTCGCGCGTACCATCGGTCCGTCGGTGATGTCGCCCGCAAAGAGATCATCGTTCCGGATGCGGCGCATGGAACTAACCCCGCCACCGCGACCATGTGCGGTTTTGTCGTTCGCGAGATCGCCACCGGGCCGGACGGCAACGTTGACCTGGAAGCGCTGCGAGCGGCCGTCGGCCCGGAAACGGCCGGCCTCATGCTTACGAACCCATCTACGCTCGGCGTCTTCGAGGAAAAGATCCTCGAGATCCGCGACGTGGTCCACGCCGCCGGAGGCCTCCTCTACTACGACGGGGCGAATCTCAACGCGATCCTGGGCAAGGTCAAGCCGGGCGCGATGGGGTTTGACGTGGTCCATTTGAACCTGCACAAGACATTTTCGACCCCGCATGGGGGCGGCGGCCCAGGTTCCGGCCCAGTGGGTGTCGCGCCGCGCCTCGAGCCTTTCCTGCCCGTTCCGATGGTCGCCTTCGAGCAGGGGCGCTACCGCTGGCTCACCGAGCAGGACCGCCCCTCAACCATTGGGCGGCTGTCGGCGCACATGGGGAATGCAGGCGTGCTGCTGCGGGCCTTCGTCTACGCCCGCCTGCTCGGTCGAGAAGGCATGCGACGGGTGGCCGAGTTTTCCACGTTGAACGCCAACTATCTCATGGCACAGCTGCGGCGCGCGGGCTTCGAGGCCGCCTTCCCTCGGCGCCGCGCGAGCCACGAGTTCATCATCACACTGAAGGCGCTGAAAGAAAAAACCGGGGTCACCGCGATGGATGTGGCCAAGCGGTTGCTAGATAAGGGCTTTCACGCTCCGACGACCTACTTTCCGCTCCTCGTTCCCGAATGCCTCCTCATCGAGCCGACGGAAACCGAGTCGAAGCAGACGCTGGATGCGTTTGTCGTCGCCATGAGCGAAATCATGAAAGAGGCACACAGCGACCCGGCGCTCGTCAAACGCGCGCCCCACACAACGCCGGTGCACAGGCTCGACGACGTGAAAGCCGCTCGCGAGCTCGATTTGACATGGAAAAAGTGAGCGATAACCCGCACGAGCGCCCCGACAAAGGCAAAACAGGTCTGCGGCGGATCTGGAACGCGCTGCTCTACTCACTCGACGGCTTTCGGGCTGCTTACCGGCACGAAGACGCCTTCCGGCAAGAATGCCTACTGGCGGCCGTGCTGGTCCCGGTCGCGCTGCTCCTGCCGGTCAGCGGGACAGACAAGGCGTTGATGGTGGCTTCGGTCCTGTTGGTTCTCATCGTGGAGTTGCTCAACTCTGCAGTGGAGGCCACCGTGGACCGTATCTCGCTCGAGAATCATCAGCTCGCCAAGCGCGCGAAGGACATCGGTAGCGCGGCCGTATTCATGAGCTTGACGAACGTCGTGCTGGTCTGGGGGCTAGTCTTGATCGGCTGACCGGGCCATGGCGAAGAGCGGACTTCTGTGTCCCCGGAGTGCTGATGCGCCTGCGCTACTCCGCCAAGCATGCCGGGCGCCTCACGCCCCAGGGCGAAAATGGCCAAATGATCGGCTCTGTAATCCGCCGCAACCACCGAGGAGAATCCAGCATGCCGGCGTATCTAATCTCCACGATCGAGGTCACTGACCCGGTAGCCTACGAGGAGTACAAGAAGCGGGTGACCGCGCCGCTTGCCGCGCACGGCGGAAAGTTCATCGTGCGCGGCGGGGCCATCGAGCACAAGGAAGGCGATTGGCGGCCCAAGCGGGTTGTCGTGGTCGAATTCGAAAGCATGGCCAAGGCGCAGGCCTTCTATGAGTCCGCCGACTACGCGCCGGCCAGGGACATCCGCCAGCGCAGTTCCGTGAGCAGCGTTTTGCTGGTCGAAGGAGTGTGATGATCACCGGTTGGGCCGACGATAAGTTCTTGGCATAGGGTTTGCATCGGGCCTGGACCGCTGAAGGCCCGAGCGCCTGTAGACGTGGATACGTGAGCGAGGCCAGGTGTCATCAGGGAGGATCGGCGTCTACCGCAGCCCAACCGCATCCCGAGCTGCCGAACGACATTCCTCCGCCGGCTGAGGAGCTCGGCGGCAGCCCTTGCTCAGCTCTTACCATACGTCATCTGGCCAGGCCGTTGCGGCGTCCAGGCTGCCCACCGGCCCGCCTCCGGTTTCGGCGTTTTGGCAAGCAAATCATGGCTCTCAGAAGTGAATGTGATAGAGATCGCGACCGATGTCGAGTAACCCACTGCGAACCAACAGGATCCATCGTTGTGCGCCGCCAGCTAAAATGCCTTGGGTGCCGACGGCGCCGCCGCAAAAGTCCCGGATCATGGCCTTTTTCGTGCCCGACCGAGTTCGCCATCAGGGACTCGCGCTCGGTCGGATCCCGACCGTAGCCCGGGACGCGGTGCACAGCGGCAAGCCGAGGCGACATGTTCTGGGCGGGCCGGTATTGCACTGCACAATCCCGAGGCGCCTCGGGGTCCCTGTTGACGGGAGCGGGATCGATGACGCCGCGCACCCAGCTGTAGGGCGCCAGGACCGGAGCCTCGTGACCGGATGGGCGATGGCGAACCGGCCCAGGGCGGGATTTCGGAGGTTGAAGGGCCTCGTTGATACCGGTACAGATCCCGTCCAACGGATTGAAACCTCTAAGTGCCTCAACCATCCCCGGATCGTGACGATCTTGAATCCCGTGAAGAAGGTGAGCTCGCCTGCATCCCCATGGAACTCCTGAAAGGAAGGGTTCCGACGGCGACGATCAAACCTGGTAAGCGGGTGGTGCCGCCAGGGCTTGGACGCGCGGAACAGCTTACTGCCGCCCTCGACAATGGCGCCAGACTCCTCGAACCCCGGGCCGCGTGGGTGAGCGCGTTGGGCAAGACCGATGCGGGAGTTCTGGAACCTGACTGGGGGGCACCTGCAGGACGATCCGACAAAGCTGCGTGGAAGCCCATCGCGAATCCGGTGAGCGAATGTACCGCTACAGCCCGACGTTCGAGTGCCCACAGCGCCAACGCCCTACCCGAGTGCAGCGCGGCCGAAGGCTGTTTTGGTGGCGGGACCGGGCAGACAGTTTGCGAGGGCACCACCTCGACGAGTGGCAGGGACATCAACGCCTAGCCGGGCGAACCGGGATGGACCTGTCCAAGTACATCGAAATGGCCTCCGCAACGCATACCGGAATGGTTCGCGCGCACAACGAGGACAGCATCGGCACGGATCCCACAATCGGATTGGCTGTTTTAGCCGATGGCATGGGGGGCTACAACGCGGGCGAGGTCGCAAGCGGAATCGCGGTCGCACTGATCACTAAGGAAACCCGCGATGCGGTCTTGCGCTTCTCCCCTTCCGAGTCGGACCCCGAGTCGGGTGAGCGGATGGCCGAGAAGCTGTTGCGCACGGTGACCGCCGACGCCAACACATCGATCTATCAGGCGGCGAATAGCCAGCCCCAGTACGCGGGAATGGGCACGACCCTGGTCGTTGCCCTGCTGTGCGACAACCAGGTGACCGTGGCGCATATCGGTGATTCGCGGATGTACCGCCTGCGAGACGGCGCGCTCGAGCAGCTCACACGCGATCACTCGCTGCTTCAGGAGCAGATCGACAGCGGGATGATTTCCAAGGAGATGGCGCGACGGTCTCAGAACAAGAACCTGGTCACGCGCGCGGTCGGCATCGAGCCCGACGTGGAGGCCGACATCAACACATTCGAGGTCAACGAAGGCGACCTGTTCTTGCTGTGCTCCGACGGATTGAATGACATGGTCGATGACGACGAGATCCACCAGACGCTCTCATCGCTCTCGGCCAACCTTTCGTTCGCCGCGAGCCAACTGGTACAGATGGCGAACGACAACGGCGGCCGCGACAACATATCGGTGATTCTCATCCGTGTGCGGAAGTTGTTCCCGGCCGAGCGCGGCTGGCTGGGGCGGGTGAAGGCGTGGTTTAGATGAGAAACGGGGATTGATTTTATGGCGAAGCTGATCCTGAGCCTAGACGGCATGGTGATCCGGGAGTACCCGCTCACCAAGGAACGCACCACCATCGGCCGCAAGCCGCACAACGACATCGTCATCGACAACCTCGCCATCAGCGGGGAGCATGCGACGATCATGACGATCTTGAATGACTCGTTCCTGGAGGATCTGGGCAGCACCAACGGCACGCTCGTCAACGGCCAGCCGATCAAGAAGCATTTTCTCCAGAACAACGACGTCGTCGAGCTCGGGAAGTACAAGCTCAAGTACATGACCGAAGCCACCGCGGCGCAGGCTGATCCGGGCGACTTCGAGAAGACGATGGTGCTGCGTGCGCCGACCGCGGGCGGAAAAGCGGAGGGTGGACCCGGCGCACGTAGCTTCGGCGATACCGTAGTGAACCCGGAGATGATGCAGACGCAAGGGCCGGGCTTGCGTGAGGCTGCGCGCCAGGCCGCAGCCGCAGGCTCGCCCGCGGTGGCGACTGCAACGGCGCCAGGAATCGCCCCCGCCGCCGCGGCGCCCGCTGCGGCTGAAGCTCCAGCAGCTCCAAAGCCAGTGGTGGCGGATGTCGCGGCGACAATCCCGCCGTCCGGGACTCAGCCCGCCGCGGCCGCCCGAACCGCAGGGGGTGCTGCCGTGGCTGCACCTAGCGCCACGGGGCCGCAGGCTCAGGGCACGATTCAGATCCTCTCCGGACCCAGCGCCGGGAAAGAGCTGCCGCTGTCTAAGCCACTGACAACGCTCGGGAAACCTGGGGTACAGGTCGCCGTGATCGCTAAACGCCCACAGGGATATTTCATCACCCATGTGGAGGGGACGACATTCCCGGTGGTCAACGGCAAGCAGCTGGACGCTCAAGCTCACGCCCTCAACGACCACGATGTCATCGAGTTGGCGGGCGTCAAAATGGAGTTCTACCTCAAGCCGCTGTCGTAGGCGTTGCGACGCTGTGTGGGCTAGGCCGCCGCTGAGAAGCTAACGCCCCCGGATTCGAGACCGGCGCCGCTCGCGGCGCTGCGCAGGTTGTTGACGCTGTGGCGCGCCGCCCGCCCTCGACAACCTGCCCCATAAGGCTGCACGACCTCGATCACGCTGGGGCCGAGACGCATCACCAGGCTCCACGCTGCTACCGCTCCGAAATGCGCTATCACCGCCGGAAGCTTGATCGCGAATTCCTTCGGCCCAACTAGCCAACTCTCCATACTCCAATCCTTCGCCAGTTGTCATCTGTAAAATCTGTGGCGCCGGCGCAACATCAATCGTTCGATCTATAGCCCTCGAAGGTCACAGCTGTCCTAATCCGACAGAATATTAACTAGTCCGATAGGTTCACTTGGCGCTCCTTCGTGTCCGCGCCAACGACATCGTCCGGAGCATACGCAGCCCCAGAATGCGAGCAGTGCCAACACCGACATCGCGGCGGGGCTGGTGTGGACGCCGCGGCACGGTTGCTGCTGGTCAAACCCGCGTCCGCGGGTGCGAAGTGTGACGAGAGCACCATTCCGGCTCGGAGCGGGTCGAATAAAGTGTCCACGCCAGCCACGTCTCAGGACAACCCGGCTGATCCGCGTTTCGCACAGTCGAGGCACCACGCGCTTTCACTTGACTCTCGGTCAACCAGGTTCTGCAGGACTACTCGAACCCGAGGATCCTCGCCGCGCCTATGCGGTGCGCGGCGCCGTTCGCCACTCCCAAACCCCAACGGATGCGTTACGCGCCCGATCGTTTGCTGCACCCGGAACTCGAGAAAGGCGCTGCGTGTTTGTTTTCCGCAGCTACGGTGGCCGGGACGAGGCTTTCCCCGGCGTTCCAGGCCCGACACGGGACCACTGCTGAACCTCCACCCGCCCGTGGCCCTGGTCCTGCGCTTGCTTAAACCCTACGGGCTCGCGTGTTGACCCAACTGGCCGTGGTTACTATTTTTGCAATTACGGGTTGGTAGGGACTGATGCTAGCCCGGCGTTGCAGGTGCGTTTTGGGGGCTCTGGCGATCTCTGACCGCCGCCCCGGAGATGCCGTATGGATTCCGCATCAACTGTTTCGAGCTCACCTGGCCATCGGGCCGACACCCGGTGCCGAGGGGGTGTGGCACGACCTTGAACCCCGGACGAGTCCGCGGTCGAAGTCGCGATCCACGCCTCGTCCCCTTTGTCCATGAGCATGTGAGCGCTATCCATGATCGGCAAACGGTTGCACTCGCGCGGAAGCCTATGGGGCGACGACCTAGGCGTTCACCCGAGGCACACGCCCGCGGCACATTTGTGTCCGCTGAACCACCGGGCAGCAATGAAGATATGATGCTCTTCTGGCTGCCTCGGGCGACCGACGCTGGGCACGCCGGCGACATCGTGCTGGCTCGCCGGCAGATTCCCCGACTCATCGCTCCACCGCCGGCATACCACCGGACTCGCCGCTCGCCGGAGATTCGCACGGGCGCCGGCCTAGACGGCCGCCGGATCAGCGTCGGAAACATGAGTTCCGCCAAGAGAGGCTGTCCGCGCATCCTTCCGTGGGCGAAATCGCTCGAGGGAGTGGTTCGCCTTGGCAAGCAGCTGCCACGTTCCGCCCTGGGCGGAAGCTGGCCCTCCGGGACCCGGTAGAGATGCGGCTCAAAGTACTCGGTTGCAGCGGCGGGATCGGCGGGAGTCTGCGCACCACCTCGATGCTGCTCGATGATGATGTCCTGATCGACGCCGGCACGGGCGTGGGAGATCTCGCCCTGTCCGAGCTCAAACAGATCGACCATATCTTCGTTACGCATTCTCACCTGGACCATATCGCTTGCATCCCTTTCCTGGTGGATACGGTCGGGGGAATGCGGCGCTCCCCGATCACGATCCATGCCACGCCGGAAACGGCAGCAAGTCTACGGGCGCATATCTTCAACTGGAAGATCTGGCCGGACTTCGCGCAGATTCCCAGCCGGGAGGCGCCGTATCTGCGCTACCAAGAGATCCAGATCGGGGAGCCGGTGAGCCTGTCGGGTCGGCGGATCACTGCGCTCCCGGCCAATCACGTCGTTCCGGCGGTCGGCTTTCATCTGGATAGCGGCGAGCGGAGTCTAGTGTTCACCGGCGATACCACCACGAACGACGCGCTGTGGGATGTGGTGAACCGGATAGACAACCTCCAGTACATCATCATCGAGACGGCGTTCTCCAATGCGGAACGTCAGCTCGCGCTCGATTCGAAGCATCTATGCCCCGGCTTGCTCGCGGTGGAGCTGGCAAAGCTGAAACGCCCAGCGCGCATCTTCATCACCCATCTCAAGCCCGGAGAGGGCGCGCTGACGATGGAGGAAATCGAGCAGGTGGCGGGGACTTACAGCCCTCGCATGCTGTACAACGGGCAGGTGTTCGAGCTCTAGGCGTGGGCAGCCGGCTGCGACAAGCAGCGGCATCTGGCACGGCCGGCGCAAACGCCGGCCGCCGACCGACATCACAATCCGAACCATGGTTGAGGCCGCACACGCGGCCGGCTTGAAGAGGATAGCTCCTATGAGCACGGTGTTTGAGGCGAGATCACAACAGAACCTTGCGGACATCAGCAGCAAGCTGGAGTTTCAAAAACAGCTGCAGGCGGTGACCAACCGCATTCACGCGACCAGCAACGCCGACGAGATCATGCTGGAGCTGGGCCAGGACATCTGCAGCTTGCTCGGCGCCGACCGCCTGACCGTGTATGCCGTATCCGACGATCGGGCCTCCATCGTATCCAAAGTCAAGACCGGATTGACCTCGTTCAAAGACCTGAAGCTGCCGATCAACGATCAAAGCGTTGCCGGGTTCGCTGCGCAGAACCGCATGCTGATCAACATCCGCGATGTGTACGATGAGAACGAGCTGCGCAAGCTCAGCCCGCATCTGCGTTTCCTCAAGGAAGTGGACAAACGAACGGGGTACCGCACCAAACAGATGTTGGTTGCCCCCATCGTCGACGCCACCACCAACGAGTTGGTCGGGGTTGTGCAGGCGATCAACACCAAGAGCGGGCAACCCTTCTCTCCCCTTGCCGAGGAGGGCGTGACCAACGTCTGCGAGACGCTGGCCATTGCCCTGAAGCAGCGCCAGAAGTCGCAAACATTGGTGCGCGGCAAGTATGACGCACTAGTGGCCAACGCCGTGCTGTCGGCGGAGGAAATGGAACTAGCGCTGCGTTCGGCTAGGCGCAAGGGAATGGATCTCGAGGCCGTGCTGCTGGACGAGTTTCAGGTGAAGCCTGAGGCCATCGGCCAGGCCCTGTCGGCCTTTTTCGGTGTGCCGTACGAGCCGTTCAAGGGGGACCGGATCAAACCCATGGACTTGCTCAAGAACCTGAAGCGCGACTTCCTGGAGAGCGGCTCGTGGGCGCCGGTGGAGGATTCCCGCGAGGGCCTAATCGTGGTCACCACCGACCCGGAGCGCGTGCGTGCTTCCAAGATCGTGACCAACATCTTTCCCAAGTCTCGCGTCGTGTTCCGCGTCACGACGCAGCGAGAGCTCGCCGCTACGTTGGACCAGTTCTTCGGCGGGGATCTCGGAGACTCAGGCTCCATCGGCGATCTGCTCTCGGACATGACCGAGGAGAGTGACGAAGACGGCGGTGGCGCCGATGATGTCTCACTCGCCGCGGACAACGAGTTGGTCAAGCTGGTCAACAAGATCATCATCGACGCCTACAACCAGGGCGCGTCCGACATTCACATCGAGCCCTATCCGGGCAAAGGAAAGACCGAGGTCCGCTTCCGCAAGGATGGCAGCCTGGTGCCGTATATCTCGGTCCCGGCGAGCTATCGCAACGCCATCGCGGCCCGGCTCAAGATCATGTGTGATCTGGATATCTCCGAGAAGCGCAAGCCACAAGACGGCAAGATCAAGTTCAGGAAGTTCGGCCCGCTGGACATCGAGCTGCGTGTGGCCACGGTCCCCTCACAGGGGGGCGTTGAAGACATTGTGATGCGTATCCTGGCCGCCGGGGAGCCGCTTCCGCTCGACAAGCTGAACTTATCGGCGCGCAACCAGAAGAACCTGAAGGATACCGTGAGCAAGCCGTATGGGCTGTTCTTCGTGTGTGGGCCGACGGGCTCTGGTAAGACGACCACTTTGCATTCCGTGCTCGGCTATCTGAATACGCCCGACACCAAGATCTGGACAGCCGAGGACCCGGTCGAGATCACGCAAAAGGGTCTGCGGCAGGTGCAGATGAACCCCAAGGCGGGGCTCACTTTTGCCACCGCGATGAAAGCTTTTCTGCGCGCCGACCCCGACATCATCATGGTGGGTGAGATGCGGGACAAGGAGACCACCGCGATCGGCATCGAGGCTTCTCTGACGGGTCACTTGGTGTTCGCCACGCTGCATACCAATAGCGCTCCCGAGTCGATCGTGCGCCTGCTTGACATGGGGATGGATCCGTTCAACTTCGCCGATGCCCTTCTGGGGGTGCTGGCCCAGCGCCTGGCGAAGCGCCTCTGCGCCAAGTGCAAGCAGCCGCATCCAGCATCCCAGGAAGAAATCAAGCTGCTGCTGGAGGAGTACTGCCAGGAACTCAAGAACACCGAGAGCTGGAAGCGCGACCCCAAAACCGCGTATGAAGGCGTCTATCGCGAGTGGGCGAAGACCTTCGCCGACGACAAAGGGCAGTTTACGCTGTACACGCCTGTGGGCTGCGACGCTTGCAGTGGAACGGGCTACAAAGGGCGTGTAGGCTTGCACGAGCTGCTGCTCGGCAGCGACGCGATCAAGAAGCAAATCCAGGAGCATGCGCGCGTGGCGGACGTGCTGGCCACCGCGCTCAATGAGGGGATGCGCACGCTGAAGCAGGACGGCTTAGAGAAAGTACTGCAGGGCATCACAGACGTGCATCAAGTCCGCGCCGTCTGCATCAAGTAAACGGGCGAAGGGGCGCTCGGCCGCAGTCATGGACACGATCGCACAGGCGGAATCGGCCGATCTACTTCGGCGTCTCACGCAGCTCAACCAGATTGGCATCGCGCTGTCCCGGGAGAAGGACATCACCCGGCTGCTCGAAGCGATACTGGTGGCGGCCAAGAAGATCACCGACGCGGACGGCGGCACGCTTTATCGAGTGCACAACGGCCGGGAGCTGCGCTTCGAGATCATGCTGACCGACTCCCTCGGGATCGCGATGGGCGGCACCACAGGGAAGCCGATCCCGTTTCACCCCGTCAAGCTTTACGAGGAAGACGGCACGCCGAACAACTCCATGGTGGTCGCCTACGCCGTGTTGCACGATCAGACGATCAACATCGCGGACGCCTACACCGAGCAGGGCTTCGATTTTTCCGGCACCAAGAGCTTCGACGGCAAGACCGGTTACCGCTCCAAGTCCTTTCTCACTGTCCCGATGAAGAATCACGAGGACGAGATCATCGGGGTGCTGCAGCTGATCAATAGCAAGGACCGACAGACCGGCAAGATCGGTCCCTTTTCACAGGCCGATCAGCATCTGGTGGAGTCTCTCGCCTCGCAGGCTGCGGTCGCGCTCACCAACCGCCTGCTGATCAACCAGCTGGAGGAGCTGTTCGAGTCGTTCATCAGCCTCATCAACGCCGCGATCGACGACAAGTCGCCGTACACAGGCGGGCACTGCCAGCGGGTGCCGACGCTGACGATGATGCTGGCCGAGGCGGTGAACAGCACCCGCGTGGGGCCGCTCGCCGGCTTCACGATGAGCGACAAGGACCGCTACGAGCTGAAGATTGCAGGCATGCTGCACGATTGCGGCAAGGTGACTACGCCCGTGCACGTCGTGGACAAGGCGACCAAGCTCCAGACGATCTTCGATCGCGTCGGATTGATCGACACGCGCTTCGAGGTCCTGAAGCGGGACGCCGAGCTGCGCGCGTTGCGGGCGAAGCTGGAGTCTCTGGAGCGCGGTGACCGCTCGACCTGGCTCGAGATCGAGGCACGCCTGTCGGCGGAGATCAAGCAGATCGACGCGGATCGAGAATTCCTGCGCTTCTGCAACATCGGAGTCGAGCGGATGGCGCCCGAGGATCAGCAGCGGGTGGCGGCGATCGGCTGGGGCTACAAGTGGCGTGATGTCGACGGCGTCGCGGACGCGCCGTTCCTGACCGACGACGAGATCAAGAACCTGACGATCCGCTCCGGCACATTGACCGAGGAAGAGCGCAAGATCATCAATCATCACATCGAGGTCACCATCATGATGCTCGAGTCGCTCCCGTGGCCCAGGCATCTGAAGAACGTGCCCGAGTACGCTGGCGGTCATCACGAACGCATGGACGGCAGGGGCTATCCGCGCGGGCTCACCCGCGATCAGATGTCGATCCAGGCGCGAGTGATGGGGATCGCCGATATCTTCGAGGCGTTGACGGCGAAGGATCGCCCCTATAAGAAGGGAAAAACGCTGACCGAGGCATTGACCATCCTCGGCAAGTTCAAGCTCAACGGCCACATCGATCCCGACCTCTTCGACGTTTTCCTCCGCGAGAAGGTTTACCTCAAGTACGCCACACAGTTCCTCGATCCGGAGCAGATCGATGAGGTCGATCTGGCCATGATCCCTGGTGTTCCCGAGGATTTGATCGCTTGAGAAGTGACGTTATGCGTCACCGCTCACGGTCACATGCCGGATGGTTTTCGGTGCCCTTTGTCAAACCGCGCGGGTGACGTGTTACAAAGTGCACGGCAGTTTTCAATTCGTCTCTTCCCTGCGTCAACCTTCTCTTCGATAGTCGTACTAACCCGTTGATTTCCGGTGTCGCGCTGGAGTGGGCATAGCCGTTGCCTACTCAGAGGGGGAACACGGAAGCGCGTGTTTACATTGCTTATGTCTTTCCAGAGGAGTCTCGCATGAAGGCAATTCAAAGGGGGTTCACCCTGATCGAACTGATGATCGTGGTGGCGATCATCGGTATTCTGGCGGCCATCGCGCTGCCGGCGTACCAGGACTACACCATCCGCGCGCAGGTCTCTGAAGGCCCGACGCTGGCAGAAGGCCTGAAGACCGCGATGGCGGAATATTACGCGTCCAATGGCGCCTGGCCGTCGACCCAGACCACTGTAGGCTTCGCTACTGCGCCTTCAGGAAGCTATGTCAGCGCAATCACGTCGGCCACTAACACGATCACCATCACCTACAACACGAACAAGACCAATACCAATCTCAAGACGGGCACGCTGCTGATCGCCGGCACGGTGGATGGCAACGGCGATATCGCTTGGGTGTGCGGTAACTCCGCGACCCCGACCGGGTTCGGCGCCGTGACCGCGGGTTACGGTGGCGCCATGCAGCTCAAGTGGCTGCCGGCGAGCTGCAAGTAACAAACGAGGCTAGGCGGGGAACCATCCCCGTCGGGCACACCAAGAAGGGGCCGTTCGCGGCCCCTTTTCTTTTTCTGCACTGTGACTGCATTGTCGTTCCCATTGGGTCCGAATTCGGCGAGTACCGGCGAGCGCAGCGTCGAGTCCGCTTCGTCGATGCCAACGCCGGCCATCGCCGTGGTGGCCCGACATGCGTTCCGGGTCTGCGGCGGGTACAGCGTAGGCGACCTTGACGGCCGAGAAGCCCTCGCCTGCGCTCGGACCCTGGGCAAAGGACAGGGCTTGCGACCGATCGCATTGGCTAGGTTGCACGAGCTCGTCTACTGCACGCACGAAATAGCTTGAGTCGTCCCGGCTCCCCACGATGCGGGTCTATCGACACCCGTTACATCTCATCACACTAGTCCATTGATTTTGCAGTTTGAGACATCTGGCACGGCGGTTGCGCCACGTGAGGTCTGACACGGTAATGCGTGTTTACCCTAGTCACAGCGACCCCGAGGAGTTGTTCCATGAAAGCGATTCAAAAGGGCTTTACCTTGATCGAACTGATGATCGTGGTGGCGATCATCGGTATCCTGGCGGCCATCGCGCTGCCGGCGTACCAGGACTACACCATCCGCGCGCAAGTGTCGGAAGGCCCGACGCTGGCGGAAGGCCTGAAGACCGCGCTCGCGGAATACTACGCGTCCAACGGCGCGTGGCCATCGACTCACACCACGGTGGGCTTTGCTACTGCGCCTTCAGGAAGCTATGTCAGCGCGATTACGTCGGCCAGCAACGTGATCACCATCACCTATGCGACCAACAAGACCAACACGAATCTTTCCAGCGGGACCTTGTTGATCGCCGGCACCGTGGATGGTAACGGCGACATCGCGTGGGTGTGCGGCAACTCGGCGACCCCCACCGGTTTTGGCGCGGTGACCGCGGGTTACGGCGGCGCCATGCAACTCAAGTGGCTGCCGGCAAGCTGCAAGTAATCGCGGCCCAGTCTTAGGCCCGATCCACCGGGAAGCCGGGGGGCGATATCGCCCCCCGGTTGCTTTGTGTGATCGCGCCGGCAGCGCTGGTTGCGGTCCCTCGACCATTGTCACACTGTCTTTTGTACACCCGAATCGGCGACAACGGGAAAGTCTTGATGTTCGGGTCCACCACGACGCTTTGGCGCAGCCGAAGCGGGAATCCTGGTTCCCCGACTGAACGGCTCTCATGATGAGCGCCCTGGGGCATCGCCTGATGCGGTGCGCCTACCTGCTGGCGTGGGCCGCCTCAGGGCATGTACGCCGGATAGGGCGCTGGAGCACGCTCGGCTCAGCGCGCAGTCAAAGCGACCCCGTGGCCGGGATATTGGCGTTTGCGCTGTACAGCTTGCTCGTGCTCAGCCCGGAGTTCGTCACGCCATTCGCTCTCGGCCACGACGCAGCGGGTGACATCGGCAATACGCACCCGCTCCAGATACTGGGCTATTCGCTCGCCCTTTGGCTGATCTGGGTGAGCTTGTGGAGACGTGCATTCTGGCCGTGTCTGCTGGCGGCGCCGTTCCTGCTCGCCGCGCCGGTGGAGATCTACCTCCTCACCCAGTACCACACCCTGCTGCTTCCTCATGTATTCGGCATTATCCGGGATACCAACTTGGCCGAGGCCAGGGAATTTCTCCGCGGCCTTTGGGTACTCGGCACCGTAGCGTATCTAGGCATCCTGGCCGGGGCAGCTGTTTGCCTGCGAGTGCTCTGGGCTTCCCAGTACGGGTTCGCGACGCGATTCCGGATTGGAGTGATCCTAATCTTCGCCTCGGTCATCGGCGGGCTGCAGCTGCTCTACTCCCGACAAGAGGCTTGGGCCAACGATTTCCACGCGGCGCCCAATGAGCTTCGCGTGGAGGGCCTACCGCTGGTTGTAACAGCTTTGCGGGACACCTTTCCTTTCGGACTCGTGCTTCGCTACGCGTACTATCGAGAGGCGGCGGATAAGCTCGCGCGGGCCCGCGAAAAGGCAGCTGCCTTTCGTTTCGGAGCCGGCCAGATTCTTGGGTCAGATGTGCGGCAGGCTTTCGTGTTGGTGATCGGGGAAAGCGCTCGCTTCGACCGGTGGTCCTTGAACGGTTACGCAAGACAGACCAATCCCCGGCTTGCCACGGAGACCAATCTGGTGAGCTTTTCCGATGTCGTCTCGGTTGCCACCGCCACCCGTTTCTCCGTCCCCATCCTGCTAAGCCGGAAACCGGCGGCGCTGGTCGCCCAGTTCACTTTCCCGGAGCGATCGGTGCTGTCCGCTTTCCGCGAAGCGGGCTTCGAAACGTTCTGGCTGTCGAACCAGGTGTCCGTGAGCAACGTGGACTCGCCGATCGCCGTGCTGGCCCAGGAAGCGGACCACCGCCGCTACTTCAACCCAGGGGACTTTTCGCACGCGACACCGTATGACGACGTGATGCTTCCCGTGCTGGCTGAGATCCTCGCACAGGACCAGCGCAGCGAGTTCATCGTGTTGCATATGCTCGGTAGCCATTTCGACTACCGCCAACGCTACCCGGATGCGTTCGATGTGTTCCGCCCTTCACCGAGCCGCGAAGCTCAAGTTGCCTACACGGACGCCGATCATAAGGAGGAGCTCAATAACGCCTA
>Ga0335084_10000956_pt1 | contig 26044 bp, 22 predicted proteins | sample Lox_Sample_44_FD_206721 | JGI IMG/M metagenome (GOLD analysis project Ga0335084, IMG submission 206721) | Soil microbial communities from Loxahatchee National Wildlife Refuge, Florida, United States - Lox_Sample_4.4 | ecosystem: Environmental > Terrestrial > Soil > Wetlands | place: USA... | reverse complement strand
CTTTCATGGAACCTGACACCTACCAACCGGCCAATTCGCGTATCCACATTCTTTCCTCGTTTGACACTTCAAAAAACCTAAGAATAGCGGGACTTCCTGATGAGTCTGCTGATCGGGAATGACCCGGGAAGCGGTGGAAAATAATGCGATTGCTTTCCGTCTCCTCCGGCGACAACTAAGAGAAGTTGTTCTGGCCTGCGGGTAATGGGAACAAGGCTATCATCGGTAAGGGGCCCGAGCATTTCAGTCAGCCTCTCCCGACCGCATGCAGATGGCCACACCGATAACGGGATACGGGTCTGCTCCCAAAAGGCCTTCCGAAAATCATCTTTGCTCCACTTCGTTGAAGCAATTAAATGGGCATGCTCCGGCCCTAAAGCAATGAGAGGATTTTGCTCCATGACCTGAGGGACGGAAGGTCCTCCCATATTCTGTAGTGGGTTGACGATGCGCCCCCACCACCGCATGTGTTCTTCCGCAGAACCACTCCAGTGATCCATATTCTCCGCCGGCGGATAGCCTGCCATGACTGTAACCACACTGTCAGAATCCTTGAAGCCTCTCTCCACATGCAAGGAGCACCAGTCCATCGGCAGGGCACGCTCATTCTCTCCGAAGACCCAACAAACATAGTCGGATGGAGAGGCCAGTGTCGATCTGTCAAACATAGGCGGTCTGGAACCGCCGACCGCATAGGCAATCAGGTTGATCGCATAGCCGATCGACCCATTGGCATGATATCCTTTGCCCGCTGCCCCCTGTTCGCAGCCCATGCCGATCTCCTTGACGACAGGACCGTTCACAATGACAATCAACTGTGACGTTCCCGTGCCGGAGAGAGCCAATCGCCAGTTTGCCTCCGGGGTTAAGAATCCCTCCAGAGCAGCGATCAGAACCGACATATATTCCGGACGGCAACCCGCCATGGCTGCATACACCGCGACCAGTTCAACCGTGAGTGTACCCATGCGGGGTGGAACTTGCCCCAAGACTTCCTCGGACTTTCGAACTGTTCCTTCTAACATCTCATGGATACGGTCGGGGGTCGGTGGAAGAATAGGCAGGCCAAGGGACCATTTCTTCTCCATGAAATGACGGTTGATATCTTCAACCGTCCCGGAGAACTTAAAGATATCCGCAGGAAAGAATACCCCCTTGGCCGCCGCGCCGGTTGAGGGTTGCCAATCCGTTGCAGCACTTAGAATCTCATCAAAAGCATTCTTAGCTTTCTCTCTAATTTGGGATGATGTCAGCATTCCCACCGGAGGAGGTACCTGCACAAAACAGGCCTCGCGGAAACCCTCGCCCAACGGGATCGTATTCGCAAGTTCCATGAAGGGGGACGTAACCACAGTCACCGTAGGAATACCCAACCTTTCAAGATTAAGCTGGTCCACGACCAGCCACGTCGTACACCCTCCTCAGTCGCCCGGCGCTCCGATAATGAGATCAGGATTTAAGCCAGCGAGCTCCTCAGCGGTTACCCTGCTCGCCTCGGCTGTCGGATCCGTCCGCCTTGACGCCGGGCGAACTTCCCACGCTTTAATAACCCTTACATTTTCAACTCTCTCAATCAGGAGTTCGGCAATACGATTCAGGAATAGATCTCCGTTTGGTTTTCCATTCCAATAGAGCACAACCGTCTTTCCAGAAAGATCTCTGGGGTGTGGATTTACGGGAGCGGCTTCTATTTGAACCAATGCTTCCGGACTGACCAGCTTCCATTTGGTCTGTTTTTCGCTCTTTGTCATCCTTCTGCTTTCAACCTAGAATAAACCTGAAGCTTCCCTCACAAAGGGCGGGGCTTCCCGCAAAAGCGAGGTAGACGGCCAGGTAATGAAGCTTTGGAGCGGAAACCTTTTAACGCTCAGCTACCGGGCCGCAAGCCCTGAAAGAGATTGCATTTGGAACAAGCTCGATTTCCATACCTCTAAAAGATCGCATTCTAAAGCTGAGGAACCTGGTTCTCTACCCCGCCCAAATCCTCCCTTCTCCACCGTCACACACAGTCTCTCGGGTGAGCGGAAGTGGGTCCTGTTTCCCTACCGCGTTAGCACCTGCACGCTGCAGACCAGTCCCGTTAGATTGTGCGTGAGTCCCACTTTGGCGTCAGGAACCTGCCGCTTCCCCGCCTCGCCCCTCAGCTGCCACACGATTTCTACGACTTGCCCTACTCCGGTCGCCCCAGTCGGGTCTCCCCTGGACAACAGCCCTCCACTCGTGTTGACGGGTATACGCCCACCAATTTCGGTTGCTCTTTCGTCAATCAACCGCCCGCCTTCCCCTTTCGGGCACAAACCCAGATTTTCATAATGGCATATCTCCGCAATGCTGAAACAATCATGGAGTTCAATCACATCCAGATCTTCCGGCCCGCAACCCGCCATCTCATAGGCTTCATGGCTCGCTTTGATTGTGAAGGCATGAATACTCGTGGGGTCATCGGGGACATAGACCTGACTGCACAAAGCCGCTCCAGCCATCTTCACCTTCGGCTTACTTGAGTATTTATCTGCTATATCTTCAGCGCAAAGGACCAGGGCTGCCACCCCGTCGCCGGTGGGGGCACACTGGTAGAGCGTCAGAGGGTCGGAAATCATGCGAGAGCCGAGCACCTCTTCCAGTGTCAATTCCTGCTGATGCTGAGAGTAAGGGTTGAGCGCTCCATGCTTATGGTTCTTAACAGAGACTTGAGCCAATTGCTCCGCCGTGGTTCCATACTCTTCCATATGCCGGCGGGCAATCATGGCATACTTCGAGGGTAACGATAACAAACCCATACTTCGTTGTATTTTGTCGGTCTCCGGCAGATCCAAAATCTCCGGTCCCAATACCCCCTTCCCCATCTTCTGAATGCCGACGATCAATACGATATCATAGATGCCTGAGCTGATCGCTTGCCGGGCTAAGATCATAGCCGTCGTGCCCCCGGCACAACCGTTATCGACATTGAAGATCGGTATCCCTGTGGGTCCCAGCGGCATCAGAATAAACTCTCCTACGGTCACGCCCATCAGCACGTGGCTGCAATAGGCAGCATGGATGTCTTTCCATTGGACCCCGGCATCCTTCAGGGCATTGAGGCCACATTCCGCACCTAAATCAATAATACTCTCCTGGTATCTGCCGAACCGTTTCATGGCAGCGCCCAGTATGACGACATTTCTCATCGTTCGAATCCTCGAAGTGTCTCCGGCTCAAACTAGGCCGGTACAAATGCGTAACCGATCATCTCTGTACCGGATTGATCACAATAAATGGGCTCGACCACAAGCTTCATACCCGTGTTTATTTTTAGATCTTCTTTCTTAGCTTTGAGTTGGGTCAGGACAAACACACCCTCAGGCAACAAGACGCGCCCGATGAAATAAGGAATTGGACCCCCATAGTCCGGAGGCTTCTGATAAACTTCTGTATAGGTATATAATTTGCCTTTTCGAGAAAGCGGAGTTTCCTCGATTCGCTTTCCGGTGCATCGGGGGCAGATCGATTGTTTCGGAAAGAACAGGGCCTGGCAAGAAGTGCATTTGCCCCCGATCAGGTAAGGTCCCTTCTCATCGCGTCGCACTAAGAGAGAAAGTCCGTTCACTTCTTCTGTTGCGCTCATGAATGATTATTTCCTCCTCGGTGGCTGGCCCTTAGCTCTCGCTAGATCTTTTACGCATCTCACGACCTGAGCCGTCGTGGTTCCAGGGCCGAACACTTCCTTTATCCCCATCTTCTTCAGTCCGGGGACATCGCCATCCGGTATGATCCCCCCTACGATGATAGGTATATCTTTCATCCCTTTTTGCCTAAACAATGAAATGATACGAGAGCATAACTCTCTGTGAGCTCCGGACAGGATACTCAGCCCAACGATATCGACATCCTCTTGTAACGCAGCATTGACGATCATCTGCGGTGTTTGCCGGGTTCCTGTGTAGACCACTTCCATGCCGGCGTCCGCCAAAGAGCGGGCAATGACCTTCGCTCCAGATTCATGGCCGTCTAAACCGGGTTTGGCAATCAGCACCCTGATCGGCTTACGATTCACCATGCACTCCTGCTCAGTTCCTTCGTCACCTACCCCTAATGTCTTAAGAAGCAGCGAGCCTGGACCAGGATAAGCCGGTCAGGAAGGCTTCGAGGCGCACCTTTTAACAAATAAGCACATTAGGTTCGCCCTGCTCTAACACTTACCGATACATAAACCCCTTGGTTCTTCATACCCATAAAAGAACGCCATTCGAAGCCTGGAAGAGCGGCTTGTCTTGGTCCAGTTCTGCAACGGGCGGGTTAAAAGACAGCCGGCGGTCTATAATCACCGTATACCTTCCGCAACGCGGCGAATATTTCGCCTTCTGTGGCATCGGCCCTGACCGCTTCCAGCATCGCTGGAACGATATTAATGTCTTCCCCCCTCGCCTTTTTCTCGGCTATTTTGCTCAATTCATCCAGGCTTTTTGTTGCCTTCGCTTTGTCTCTTTTCTGCCTGATCTTATTCAACCGTCCGATTTGTTTTGCCTCCCCTTTGGGATCGCCCTTGAAAATGGGAATCGGAGCCTTTTTATCCAGGACAAATGTATTAACTCCGATAACCTTCCTCTCGCCGCTTTCTATCTCTTTCTGGTTTTGGTATTGACCTTTTGCCATTTCCCTTAAATAAAACCCGTTGTCGATGGCTGCCTTCGCCCCTCCCATATCCTCTACCTGTTCATACCAATGGCGAGCCTTCTCTTCTACCTGAGTAGTTAATGATTCCAGGTAATAGGAACCCGCCAAAGGGTCGACGGTATGACCAATACGGTTTTCATGGTTCAAAATGTGCTTCGTCAAACTCGCAAGGCGAGCAGATTCAAACGTAGGCAGGGCTAATGCCTCATCGTAGGCCGCTGCAGTAACGTGGTCAATCCCAGCCAGCATCGATGCCAGAACATGGATGGTGCTGCGAATAATATTATTCAGAGGTTCCTGGGCCGTAAGTCTGTTGGCAGCCGTGTAGGTGCTGATGCGAAGCGACAGAATTCGTGGATCGCGCGTTTTGAATTTTTTCTCGGCAGTCCTGGCCCAGAGGCGGCGTCCCGCCCTGAATTTGGCGACCTCTTCGAAAAGGTCATTGTCCGAGCTCATGTGAAGGTCTACTCGAGGAATGTAATCTTCAAGTCTCACCCCTTTCGCCTGAGCTGCTTCGGCGTAAGAGATGAGGTTAGCGATACCGAAGCCGACTTCCTGGGAAGCCGTGCATCCACCCCACCTCAGGGTCGTGGTACAAGACCATTGCGGCTCCCAGGACGGAACGTGCTTGTACATATGCGCCACCACATCCGAAGCAAAATCAACCGCAATTGTTGGATTGAAAATGAATGTCCCCCTGCCAGTATATTCTTTAAACGGATCATTCTGGAGGCGAATTCCCATTTGGGAAGGCTGCGACTGAGCACGCTCACACAAGAGGAGAAATAGGGCGAGTGCCCATGGACCAATACAGTTGCCTACCGTACCTGTTTTTAAGCCGGAGAGAGGAATCCCTTTCAAGGCTCGTTCCAGGTCAGCCACCGTATCGATGGCCAGACCCACCTTCCCAACCTCCCCTTCTGCCAATGGATCATCAGAATCCATACCGAGCTGCGTGGGTAAATCAAGGGCCAGTCCAATATCTCTTGAGCCCGCTGCGTAAAGCTGACGAAAACGCTTGTTCGCGCTCTCCCCGGAACCGAACCCGGCATAGAAACCCAGTGGGGAACGAAAGGCCCGATAGCCTACCGGATCAATGCCGCGCGTGAATGGATATTGACCCGGAAAACCAATGTCTTCGCTGTAGTTTGTCTCAATCGTATGAAGTGGCGTGTAGACTCGTTCCGTGACAAATTCACCGCTGCCGGACGAAAATTCGGTCATATTTTCTTGAATCTTAGCCAGCCTTTCCTTCAACGTGGTCTTTTCCCAGTCAGCAAGCTTAGCACGCAATTCTTCTAAAAATCCGGACTCGTACATTCTGATCCTCGCGCTTTAAACTCTCGGCATTAGCCGCCAATCGTCCTCGTATATTGTTTCCAATACGGAGCTCTTAATTCACGCCGGAGGATTTTTCCTTGCGCATTCCTCGGCAAGGTATCCATGAAGTCCACGGACTGGGGTTTCTTATAACTGGCCAGACGTTCCTTGCAGAATCCAATGATTTCATCTTCGGTAGCCGTCATGTCCGGCTTGAGGACCACGGCTACCTTAACCGCTTCCTGCCACTTCTCATCCGGTACGCCGAAGACGCATGCCTCCAGAACAGCAGGATGCGCATTGACTACCTGCTCGACTTCATTTGGATAGACATTGAGCCCACCGCTAATAATCATTTCCCCCTTGCGGTCCATCAGAAAGACATAACCCTTCTCGATCTTCCCGATGTCCCCTGTATGAATCCAGCCATCGATTAATTTTGCGCGGGTCTCTTCCGGACGGTTCAAATAACCCATCATCGCATGGTCGCTCTGGATGATGATTTCCCCCAGAACGCCGGGCGCAACTTCCTTTCCGCCCTCGTCTACTATTTTCAGCTTGACCATCGTATACGGCCTGCCTACGGAAGCCAGCAGCGCTACTTCTTCGGGCCTTCCCTCAACCACATGCTCTTCCTTGCGTAAGCAGCATAGAGTCAGCGGCGCTTCGCTCTGTCCATAGTTTTGAACAAAGACCTGACCGAAAATATGGATGGCCTGCTTGAGCTTATCCGTCGCGATGGGAGAAGCCCCATAGATGATCGAGCGCACTTTATCGAAACGGTGCTTTCCGACATCGGGATGAGCGATGTAGCGGTTGATCAAGGTAGGTATCGTTTTGATAATGGTCACGTTTTCCTTTTCGATCAGCGGGAAAATGGCCTCGGCATCAAACGTGGGTGCAATGACCTGGGCAACGCCCCTTATCCAACAAGGTAAGACAAAAGACGAGACCGCGTGGTAAATCGGCTGTAAGCCCAGGAAAATGTCATTTTTGTTCAGATCGGGCAATAAATCCAGTAAAATATTCCGGGCAACCAAGAAATACGAATCTCGCCGCCACATAATGCCTTTAGGCTTTCCGGTCGTACCTGAGGTATAAACGATGTGCCCTAATTCCTCATTGTCACCCTCCCCTTCCGGCTCCACAGCGCTCGCCCCGGCCAGAATTTTCTCATAGTCCAGCCACCCGTTTGGAGCTTCGAAAACAGCGATAAAGTTCTTCACTCCCGGTATCTTGGATTTTTCCGGAAGCTGCGAGATATATTCATTGCCCACAATCAGGGTATGGATTTCCGCATCGTTGATCTGGTATTCCAGGTCAGCCGTGCTGATCCTAGGAGAAAGAATGACATCGACCGCGTTGATTTTATGCTTGGCGAACATCGCCTCGATATACTGCGGGCAATTGCCTAAAACGGTTCCAATCCTATCATTCCTCTTAACACCAAGCTCACGAAGCCCATTGGCTAACCGGACGCTTCGTTCGTTCACCTGCTTGAAAGTAAACGTATCGTCACCATACACAACGGCTGTTTTATCGGCGTGATACTCCGCAAAACGGCGAATAATCGTTTTTACGTCCATGGATCGCTCCAGACCGAAAACCTATTTTCTACCCGGTTATGTCTAATCGTTTCTATGAAGCACGGCTGCTCCCTCCAAGCTGATACGCCTTGACCGCCGTATCGTGAAACAGCGCAGATCGCTCCTTCGGGGCGAAACTTTCGCAGATGTGCTTAAACGCATTCCACAAAATCGTGTACGAATAAGAAACTTTGTCGACCGGGAAGTTGCTCTCAAACATGCAGCGCTCGGGTCCGAAAACCTCGATACAAAAACGATAGTAGGGAGCCATGGCTGCAGCCAGTTCAGTGGAACTCGGTGGCTTAACTTGCTCATGCCAGCCAAAACCGCAGCGTGGCATCCCAAGCCCACCCAGCTTCATCATCACATTGGAACAGGATGCAAGCTCCGTGACACCGCGTTTCCACTCCTGGAATGATTCGTCGCGCTTTCCTGTATAAGGCCCGATACCGAGGATGCCACCGGTGTGATTCACAATGATGGGCGTATCAGGGAACGCTCTCGCCAGATCTGCCAATTCCATCAGTTGCGTAAAATACTGCCAGGCATCAAAACTGAGTCCATACTGCCGAAGACAGGCAAACCCTTTCCGGAACTTAGTATCCAGCATCATTCCTTTGATCTTACCCATCGTCAGGATGGCACGATCACTATCCCATGTGCATGACTGCCGGATACCCCGAAAACGGTTCTTGCCCGCCGCCAGATGCGCTTCGATGACTGATGTAACACCCGCTCCGAGAGTGAGGTCCGCAAACCCAATGATCCCCGCAGCCACAGCGGTAGTGCCATATTGCCCGCTGGGAGTTTGCACACCCATGGCCTCGGCAAACTCGGTTTCACCGACAGGCCGCATCTCTTGAGGGCCATCTTTTCTGTACATGGCACCGCATTCTACAAACACGGTCTTCACAACCTTGTGTCCACCCCCGGCATCCTCCAGATATTCATCGAGCAGGTACCGGCCTCGTTCACCGGGACCGTCCCACAAGTGATGATGCGGGTCACAAATGGGGAGGCCCGGCTCAATCGGTTCCTCAATCATCATCCTCACCATGCCCCCGCCTCTCGCATCATGCTTCTCTTCACCAGAGTCGATAATGGGTCACTAGTTATCGGCTACGGTTCACTGATTACTGACCACGGATAACTGGTTTCCACCCACTCCTACTCCTTCTGTCTACTTACCTGATCGCTGGCGACTCATCACTGGTCACAGTCCTTTGGCAGCCTCAGTCAGGTCTAACTTCTTCAGCGTTTCTAGGGTTGGTTTCCCAGTTTCTCTTTCCCAGCCCATGCACTCATAGAATTCCTTGATCAGCTCTCTCAAATGCGGCGCGATCGTCTTTCCCTTCGCCGGCCCTTCCATTGGGGCGTCGAGAAGGCGCTGTCCAACATCCAGGTCGCTCTCGATGGTCAGCCCATGTTTCATATTGAAGATTCGCTCCAAGGTGATCACTCGATGGCCGATGGTCAGGGCCTCCTCGCGGCTGAAACCCTTCCAGCCCGTGATGGCGGCAATCGCTTTAGGAATCAAGAATGCTGCCTTCGAATCCGATTCATCCATACCCCCCAGAAAACACTGGCCGAAACAGTCATCCCATACTCTTTTCAGCTGTGCCTTTGCCGTCATCTCGGCCAGTCCTTCTGTCGTAAAGCGGGGAGAGCGCTCACGATATCCCATGTCGAACTGAGGAAAGACATCGTTGGCAAAGCCACCCTGCCAGCATGCCCCGGCTCCGGAAGTGACTTGCCCTAGCATCACGCCCCAGGCGGTCCGCCAATCGTGCATATTATATCCTGCACCCTTCACGTGAATGGCGTACTTAGATGCGTCTCCACCCAAAATCTCGGCAGCCTTCTTAACACCCTCAGCGAATATCTTACCGAAACCTTCGCGCTTTGTGATCTTCATGAGGAGCGCTTCAGCGGCCTCGGCATTCCCCCAGTTTAATTCAAGGCCGTCCGTCTGTTCTTTAGTGAGCAGCCCCCTTTCATACATCTCGAAGGCCAGACCCAAACAAACCCCCGGCTCCGCAGAATCAAAGCCGAGACGATCGTTAAGATCCAGTAAATAGAAGACCGTGCCGGGTTCGGTCACCCCAACAATGCCCGCGGCACCTTCCCTCCCCTCAGCGCCTCCTCCAGGGGTCAACACATATCCCTTGTGCGGACCACTCGTGATCTCGGCTCGATAGCAGCACGCAACAGGACAGGACCAGCAGGCCACATGTCTGGTATTAAAACTTCCATGGATGGAGCCATACATCCCTCCCGCCCACGGCATCCCGTCCACAGGGTTAAGCATGTTCTTGTAAGTCGTCCATTGTGCAAATAATCCAAAGACCTCTTCACCGCCCCCCTTGCTAACGCCTTGCAATTTGTGACAATTGTAGTACGTCAGCGGTGCCATGCCGACTTGGAAGGCGATACGATACCATTCCCTCACGAGATCGATAAGCTTTTTGGGCTCAGCGATTGGGATGGTCCCGCTGCCCTTGACTGCGATCGCTTTCAGCTTTTTCGAACCCAGGACCAGCCCATTCCCTCCTTTGCAAAACATATGATACTTGTCATTCCCGATGCCTGCGCCATGAATGAGGTTCTCTCCAGAAGGACCAATCGCTGCGACGCAGACATCGTGAACACCGACTTTGGCTTTAATGAAATCCTCGGTATCATGGGTATCTTTACCCCAGAACTCCTTGGCATCCTTGATCTCTACCTGGTCGTCACAGATCCAAAGATAGACAGGTTTCTTGGACGCCCCTTGAACGATAATTCCATCATAGCCAGCAAACTTAAGATACGTTCCTAAGAAACCGTGGGTGTGAGAATCACCGACCGTATACCCGGTATTGGCGTTCAGGGTCACAGCAGCCATATCCGATGCGCACGGATAGAAGGTGCCCGTCATGGGAGCAGTCATAAAAATGACCCTGTTCTCCGGGTCCAAAGGTTTGACCTTGGCGGGTAACTCATCATGCAACATTTTCACCGCCAGTCCGGTAGCGCCGACATATTGTCTCAGTATTTTTTCTTTCGGTAACCCCTCTGTCGTAATTTGCCCTTTCGTCAAATCCACCCGCAGAATTTTTCCAACGTATCCCCCGAGTGGTGTCCTTTTATTTTTGGCTGACTTAGCTGGCTTTTTGCTCTGCTTAACCATGATGATTCTCCTTCCCCTCTTCCGTTCCTTTCGCAAATCAAATCATCTCCGATTTATAAACCACCAATCAGATCTCAATTATTCTCTCTGAAAGGATAATTTATCCATGTGAATCTCCAATAACTTGTCACTGAACGAGATTCTTTTTGCATCGCTGATATCGTTAGGATCACCAAAGGTCAATGCCTTGGCCTGGCAGAACTCCACACAGGAAGGTCGCCCTCCGCAGTGATCACACTTGATGGCCACGCCCTCCACAAACCCCATCGCTCCAAAAGGACAGGCTGTCAGACACATTTTGCAGCCCGTGCACTTCTTCTTCAAAACCTTGACCACGCCTGTCTCCGGGTTTTTTGATATCGCTTTGCTCGGACAAACGGAGGCACAGTTGGGAACCTCGCATTGCATACAGACGACCGGATTAAAGAAAGCGGCGTTATCATATCGCAGCACTTTTAATCGTGCATGCGAGATACCTACGGCTCCATAGTGTACTAGTGAGCAAACCGCTTCACACATCCGGCAGCCGATGCATAAATCTGCGTTAACAATCAGCATCCTTTTCATTAAGATTTAGCCTCCTTGTGTTTGCGTGCAACCTGTTTTCCAATCAACCCTTGAGAATACCCCTGAAAAAGACCTCCTCATACGTATCAGCCAACTCGTTGGCCGACTCCATTCGCCCGGTATCGAACCAGTAGAAAGTCCAGCGGCACATGCCGATCAACGCAAAGGCAGCAAAGGTTTTGTTAATTTTCTTGCTCTTCCCCGAAGCCTCTATTTCAGAGAGGCTGTTGCGGAAGAGATCAAAGAACCTTCTCCAGCTTTGATTGATGATCTTCCGGTGTTCTGGTTTCAGCTTTCCCACTTCATGGATGAGCACCCGTTCCGAGGCGTCTCTTGTCATGCTTGCCCTCGTATACTCTTTGATCAGGTAGGAGATGCGCTCTTCAGGGTTCTTGATTCTCTCTGCAGATTCCATGATCGGGATTAAATCCCTTTTCAGATTGCGCTCATGGATGAAAAAAAGGAGGTCCTCCTTGCTGTTGAAATAATGATAGAGACCGGCCTTGGCAAGACCGAGCGCCTTGGCAATCTTCGACAAGGGAGTTCGGTCATAACCTTCCGCGATGAATAACTCCATTGCCTTTTCGTAGATTTCTTCTCGTCTATCCAACGCTGTTGACCTCCTGACTTATAGAGACCTTAACGCATACTAATGGTCCCCCGAAATTTTACCTACCAGCCGACCGGTCAGTATTTTTACAGTCTTTTTCTCGTTTGTCAAGAAAAAACTACACTTCGCCTTCGTCTCTCGACTTTCAAAGATCCCAACTGCCAATAAAAAGGACCTGAAACCCTATAGTTTCCATAAAAAAAGGGGTTAGGAGCATTCTTAATATCTCTCCTAACCCCTCGCAATGATAATGTAATGGAGGGTTGCTTACCAATCGTAGCCCTCCTAGGTTATTTCACCATCCCTTGCTCCTTAAAGAAAGCTTGAGCATTCGTCTTGTAATTGGCAAGATATTTCTCAAAAGCAGCAGGCCCGTCGAAGTCGACAGGCATATCCATCGCCTTGTTTTTCTCTTGAAACTCTTTGTCCTCAAGGACCTTACGAATGGTATCGTCCAGTTTCTTCACGACTTCATCCGGTGTTTTCTTGGGAGCGAATAATCCGAGGAAAGACACAAAGGGTAGCTTGTAGCCAAGCTCGGCAATGGTAGGGATGTCTGGGGCGGAGGGAGCCCTTTTCTGAAGAGCTACGGCAAGGACCTTAAGTCTCTTGGCCTCCATCAACGCTTTAATCACATAGAGAACTGGGGTTGCTACAGGAATATGTCCGCCGAGGAGGGCAGGAACCATTGTCCCGTCCCCGTCATAAGGAACATCGACCATCTGCAGATTCGCTGCTTTGATAATGGTCGACATAATCACATACTGTGTCGTGCTCTTTCCGATATGCCCGAATTTCATCCCTGGGTTGTTACGAGCATAGTCGACCAGGTCTTTCAGACTGTTCCATGGCGCGTCTTCCTTCACTGCGATAGCGATCACGGGAGCATGGATCCGGGCAATGGGTCTGAGGTCGTTACTTGTGTAAGGTGCTGAATAAAAATACGTGTAAACTTCGGGAACAGCGCCCGAGCCCGGAAAATAACCCAGCGTGTAGCCATCTGGTTTGGCAGAGACGACAGCGTAGCCGCCAATGGTTGCAGCACCTCCGGGTTTGTTCACGACCACCACGGGTTGTTTCAACTCCTTCTCCATAAACTGAGCAAGAAGTCGCGCGCCCATATCCGTTGACCCCCCAGGCGGGACACCCAAGATGATGGAGATGCTCCGGTTCGGGTAATCCGCGCCCGCTGCATCCTCCGTAGCAGCGAACCCCAAAGCCATCGAGCAAGCACACAGAAAAAGGCTAATTCCAACCCATTGCATCTTTCTCTTTACTACCATCTTGGCCTCCGTTTCTTCATTAGGCCAGTCTTCTCCATCACTGGCCGCCCCTCGCGATTCTCGGTTCCTGTCTTCAGCTCCGACGTCTTTTGGGGAGCCGATCCCGCCTTACCTGGCTTTCTTTCTTGGTCACCTCCACGGTACCCCTCCGGGCGTCCACCTTAACCCAGTCTCCCGTCTCAATCACTTCACAGGGATTCTTGTTCAATCGATCAACGAGAGGGATATTGATCACGATCGCCATGGCCACCCAAACCGGGTGGGCCATGACATTGACGATTGCCTTTGGTAGTGAGCCAACTGTTGCGGCATCCATCATGATATTCGTGCTGAATATCCCTCCCTTCCCCGTAGGAAAAACCAGCACCTTGCCGGCAAAGCTCTGCCCGTATACCGAGGGCGTTCCAACCTTGTTTGTGAACGTAACGTCTCCGACATCTTTCCAGACATTCCCTGTGTCCGCCATGAGGTTGATAGGCTCCTGGCAGACCAGCGCCTCGCCTTCTGCGACTCCACCGATCCCTTTATGCCCTTTAAGAATAATCTTTGTCATGGATCACCCCTCCATCTTTCCGGTCAGGGCAATTCTAACGCATTCGTCGACACGCTTCAAAACGGGCTCGATTTCCTGCTGACCGATGTAGTGACATGATTTTGCATCCGCAAAAACCAGCGTATTCCATCCCATCCGCTTCGCGCCTACAACCGGATTGTTCTCAAACTGCACCCCGCTTATGCCTTTTTCCCTCAAGACTTCGTCCATACCCAGTTTGACACCCGCGGATCTGAGAATGTCTGAGATGCCAACCTTGTCGCATACAGTCCGGACGACTCCGTCTACTAGCACGACCGTGGGAAATTCCGCGGAAACCTTCTTTCCCTCCAGCAGCCTGGCTAACAGATACATCGTCTCAATCGAGACGTTTACCCCAAAACCTCCGATGGAGATCAGGTCTGGCTTTGCTTGCGAGGTTGAAAAGGTCTCATAAACGCCCTTCAGTTCTTTCTTCCCGACCACAAACTTCTCTTTAGGCTTCTTCCCGCGGAAGGCGTCTTCCAGCGTCCGTGCTTCGGGCGATATCCCCACGAGAAGGGAATGGACACAGGCACCGTATGAGGGTATGCTGGAGCAGATCGACACCAGATCGTCGTTTGTCACGCTGCCGGGATGGACCCCGTTGATGACGGGGACATCCCAGTAGTGTTTGCCCAGTGATCTGGAGATATAGTATCCGAGCGCGCTCCAGTCGGTTTCATCCTTCAGCTCCACTTTCACATCGAACAAAGTCTTGCCGGTCCTGTTCTCGGGTAAGTGGAACCCGTATTCCGGTGTCTTGCCGACGAGGGCTGCTGAATATTGGCCGAGAAAATCCTCGGTATTCGCTCGAGCGCCGATATAAGAGTTCACATAATGCGTCACCGCCGTCCCGTCGGCGGTGACGTGCTGTCCGTAGACGGGAATGCAGAATAGATTCCGCGCCTGTCCCCACGCCCCTTGATAAGCGAATGTTGCGCCCAACCTTTTGTTGAGCTCGAAGTCTGCGGGGTTTGGTGCGTCCAGGCGAGCCAGCGTGAGAGGACACTTAAAGGTCGTCCCGAAATCGGCAATCTCGCGGAGCCATTCACTTGCCATGGTGGGGTGACGGGGACTGTAGCCGATCACCAGGATCGCCATGCTGACGGGAACTAAACGCTTGGCATCATAAAACTCTCCCATCCTGACCAAAACTTCCATGGCTCTCCGGTAACCTTCCCCGTATTCGCCGGCAAGCATCTTCTGTTCGTCTTTCGTCAACCTCATGGTTTACATCTCCTTCCCCCAGTAAATCTTTTTTCCCCGCCTCAACCCTCTCCCGTCAAAGATTGTGTTCCATGACGCAAATCCGTTCCAAGTAAACCGGGAGAGACGGTCGGCTGGAAAAGTGGAACTGCATCCTAAGACTTTGCAGCCCAATTGTCTTTCCACTAAGGCGCGATTGCAACGCAACCCGCAAAAGCAGTCGCCCCCGGCTATTTGCCCTTCTTGATGACTTCAACGATCCCCTTTGAAGCATCGACTCTGACCCAGTCCCCGGTCTTGATCACCTCGAGTGGATTCTTGTCGAGCCCATCCACGGTCGGTATGTCCATAACGATCGAAGCGTACGCGAAGACCGGATGTGTTTTGATGTTGATCATGGCTTTTGGCCCGAGGCCCTTCTTCGCCAGCCCCATCAACATGGCCGTGCTGAAGATTCCTCCTCTGCCGGTTGGAAAGACAAGGACCTTGCCCGCGAGGTCCTTTCCGTACCAGTCCGGCATTTCTTTCTTATTAGTCACCATGGCACTCATCGGCTCATGCCATATGCCGCCCACATCGAAGATATAGCTCAAAGCATTCTTGCTGACCAGTGCCTCCCCTTCCGCTACGCCGCCAATACCCTTATGCCCCTTGAGAACAACTTTCGCCATTTTCACACCTCCAGCTTTCCGGTTAAAGCCACATTTACAATTTTTTCGAGAGACGACAGCAGGACCATATCGATCTCCTGCTGGCTGATGGCATTGCAATCCTTCAGGCTATCCGTCACCATCGTCCTTACCCCTTCCCGCTTCGCTTGCGTCCAGGGGTCAACCACTCTGCCCTTCCACATGACCTGCCCTTGCGTCTCTCCGACGAAGATACCCGCCGACTCGAGGATTTTATTTATTCCGAACTTCTCGGCCACCATCTTTGCCGCCAGAGTCAGATCCACCGCGAAGGATACGTCCGGATGAACTTTCTTCCCTTCCACCAGGCGAAGGACATCATAGAGACGCTGAACGGTCAAGGGGAAGCGGAGTGTGACGATATCAGGCTTGTTATCGGTGGGCGGATAGGTGTCGTATATCTTCTGCATCTCCCTCGTTCCTACAGCAAACTTTTCTTTCGGTTTCTTACCGTCCAGAGCCTGCTTCAGGGTGCGTCCTTCCGGCGACAGGCCTTCAATGAGGAAGTGCGTGATAGAGCCAGGGTTGTTCATGCTTGCACAGAAGGACATGATATCGTCGCTGGAAACGGTTACAGCGTCCACGCCTGTCAATACGGGGACGTCCCAGTAATGGGTACTTAATTTTTTTGATATATAGAACCCGACGACAGCCCATTCAATGTAGTTTTTCGGCCTCACCTTCAATTCTATAAGGGTCCGGGCGTGTCTGTTCTCATCCAGCATGTAGCCATATTCCGGCGTCTTCCCCGTGATGGCCGCCATATGTACCCCGATGGGGCCCTCGTTGTTTCCTCTGGCGCCGATCATGCTGTTACAGTAGGTATTGATGTTCGTCGCCCCCGGCGTGACGTATTGCCCAAAAAGCGGTAATGGAAAAATGTCATGGGGACTGGAAGCGCCGGCCGGCGAGATCAACTGGGCACCCATCTTCGTCAACTTTTCGTTCCTTTCGGCCGGGCCCGCATCAGCCAGCGTAATGGGGCATTTGAATTTGACGTTTTCTACCAGACAGAGGTCGTCAAATTCCTTCATAAACTTGAACATGTCGTTAGCGGGGCTGTCGCCATGCCCGCCCCCGATTCCGGAAAACGTCGAAAGGTCCGCCCAGCTCACCGGAACCATTCGTTTGGCCCCCGTGTATTCGCCCATCTTGACCAGGATCTCCATGGCCCTTCGGTAGGCTTCTCCCTGTTTTCCGGACAGCATCTGCTCTTCATCTTTTGTTAATTTCATCTATCAATCTCCTTTCAAAGAATTACGCGCTCTCTTCTTCATTCCTCCCCATCCCGAGAGACCGTATTGCACCATTGAATTACGCATAAATAAAAGAATAGTTTGCCTTCTTCTCATGGGTAGGGGCGACTTCAGTCGCCCTTATCTCGGGAGGCTAAAGCCTCCCCCACCCGAAACGAAAGCCTCCCAAAAAAGTTTCATTACTTTTGCGAAGCTCATTAATAATATCAGGCCCCGAACAGGAGGGACGAGCAGCAGTTAATTATTCCTAAAAACCCCGCGTTCTAAGACTTTGCCTGCCTGCCGGTAGGCAGGGAACCCAAATCGTCTCGTCCACCGCCGGAATTGCCAAACAATCTGCTGGGCCACGACGTTAGCGCGTCCCGTATAAGATCGCTCCCTGTTTGACGAGGATCTTCTGTAATTCAGAAACATCCTCCTCCAGTTTTCTCGGTGTTATCCCCTTCTTGGCGCAGAGAGCCGCTGCCACACCGGCTGCCTGTCCCGTCACCATGGTTTGCTGAAGATATCTCAAGTAGGCATCCCTGTCGGTTGAAACCATCTTACCGGCAACCATCAGGTTTTCCACTTCCCTCGGAACCAGGCATCTGTACGGAATGTCGTAGGATCCGCCATTTTTCGGCCAAAGTCTCGACGCCCCAAAATCCAAAGTCGTTATCGTTGCCGCGTGATGGCCTCCCGCCTTGAACGTGCTTTTTCCTATGACATCCTTAAACTTTCTACAATCTCTCACATCTTCTTTGGTTAAGACATAGTCGCCCATGATTCGCCTGCCCTCTCTAATCCTAATCTCAGGACAGACCCTGGTAATATAAGCCTTCTCAAAGCCGGGTACGTATTTCTTGAAGAATTTAAAAGCGATGACGATCTGTCGTCTGCACTCAATTTCGCCGTACGTCAAATCCCAGGCATTGGTGGGATCACAGTTTGGTACTTGAGAAGAGTGCTGGAAATGAGCCTGGATCACGCCGCCTTCTCTGGGGACCAGAAAAAAGCCCACACCGCTGAACCCGTGCCATTCGCCTTTTTCCATCGCAGCATCTCTGAGGGAGAAGAAACCCATAATCTCACTTACCTCCGTGATGTCCTTCACTTTTTTGAGGCCTTCTGCAATCCTCTCTTTGGTCCATCCCATGTCCGGATGAATGAGATGCATCAGCTCGAATTGATCGATGTTTTCTTTCATGTATTTCAGAAACTTTTCCCAGTCGATCCCATCGGACGTAAAGGAAAGGGTATGGGGCTGAATCTGATCTCTCGAAACGATTTCAAACGGCGCTTCCGCTCTCACCGCAATATCCCCTTCACCCGTGCAGTCGATGACGACCTTCCCAAAAATAATCTCTCTGCCGGAGGTATTCTCGACGATCACCCCTTTCACGATCTTCCCTTCCTTAACGACATCAACGACCAGTGTATGGAGCAGAAGATTGACTCTATTCTCAGTCATCATTTCAAAGATCATCAAACCCCACCAATCCGGATCGACATACGAGAAGGTATACCCGGATGCCGCCAATCGGTATTCCGGCTTGAGGTGAGGCAATGCATGCCCTTGATCCAAGAGTCTCTTGTGCGTCTCTTCGATAATCCCGCCAGCAATCTGCTCGCCCCAGGGATTGAACAAATGTGCGTAGGCAAATCCCGGGGGTCCTGAAACGTTCATCTGTCCCCCAAGCGCACCCAACCGCTCGACCAAGAGCGTGTTTGCGCCCGTCCGCGCGGACGCAATTGCGGCGGCGACGCCCGATGTTCCGCCACCGCAAATGATCACATCAAATTCTTTGCTTACTTCCATACCCACTCCTCTCATTCTTTACGGTTAGAGCTTTATCTTATCGTTTGAATTCCTTGATGCTCTTGGCCACTTTTCCATTGGGCAATACCACCGGTTCAACGATGGCTTCACTGTAAAGCGCCCACGGAAGAATGACCGAAGAATGCCCGCCCCTACCCCCTGCAACCACAACTTCCACGTCTCTCGGCGAACGGGTGACCGGCACCGGATGCATGTTCTCAAACCCCGCCGGACGGATCGGCACAAGTCCTCTCCCCCTGACCATCGGCGCATCGTGGACCGCACGCAAGTGAATATGTTCTCTTATCTTATCCTTGCCATACCCCGCATTGGCAAGCATCTCCCCATGATCGGGCGTCAACACCACGATGAGGTTGCCCGTGATCGTCGCATTGTTCGACCCAAGGGTCGTGCAACAGTCGGTGATGGTATCGAGCAGGTCTCCCCCGTTCAGACTCAAAAAGTCAATGATGTCATGCGGCGGCTCCGCCTTTAATACAAGAACTGTCGTCGTCTCCTTGTCAAATCGCTCCGCATTGATCGTGTTCCATGGGGTCAGACCAGGATCTTCGCCGAAGCAGTACGTAAATTCCGCCTGAGATGCCTGGCAGTCCAAGTCGCACACCCCCGGGATCGACCTGCAAACGTTGATGATCACCAGGTTCACCGCCCTCCCGATGGTCGCATTCGCCTGAAATCCAGGACCAAGACAACCCTGCCCACCCCAAATCTGAAGCTCTTTTGCCAAAGGCCCGCTGACCAGCACCAGGTTGCCTCCCGGATGAGAGGTGGTGACCGACTGCAGAAGGTTGTATTTCGGATTGGCCAGAGCTTTCCATGCGGTGACCAAAATCGGCATATGTTCCGGCTTGCATCCCGCCATCACGGCCGCCACCGCAATGTCTCTCACTGTGATGTTTTTCCCGCTCGGACCCACCTCGTGGGCCAGCACGGTCTCCGGGTCAAACGGACAGTAGGTCAGCATCTTTTCGTAACGCCTCTGGGTCGGAGGAATGACCGGCAAGCCGTCTCCCAGATGCTCCTCGTTGATGAAGTCCATCACTTCTTCCAGATAGCAGCCCGGCTCGAAAAGCATGTCATCAACAGGATCGAGGGTGTCTGTCAACGGCAGCACACCATTTTCTGCAGGTTTGACCCTGTCCGCTCTAAAACCGATGTGCGCCGTTTTTTCAAGCCCTTCTCCCTTCGCCGTTAAGGAAGCAACGATGTAGTCCCATTTCAAATCAATCTGCGCTCTGACTTCTTCCTCCGTGCTCGCCTGGTAGATATCGATCTTACAGAGGCAGAGATGCCCGGCTCTGTAAAAAGCAACCCCCTCGACGATCTCGCCACCCGGGCTCGCCGTGATGTAGACGCTCGGAATCCCTAGCTTCTCAAGCGCAATCGTCACAACCGTCGTCGCCGCCGACGTGCCCATGTCTCCCAGCGCCACAACCGCCGCAGCCGGCTTTTCCTTGGCCAGCATGGCTGCATATTGCTCAAGGGCTTTTGTATCTTTACCCCGGACCGTTTCCCGGTAATCTATAAAGTTCGATATCCCCATCCGCTTGAAGTTTTCCTTGATCCTTACGAAAACCTCATTGTAGTTGCAGTAGCCCAGTTTCGTGTTGTCATAAAAAAGAATTTTTCCCTTCTTCAATTCTTCCAGGCTTACCCTTGACGCCAGTTTGAGTATCGGCCTTTCCTGCCGGCCTCGCGGGTCTAATAGAGAAGTCAGCTTCTTCTTCATCGTCCCATTTTCTCCTTTCAAGTTTTAGGCTGCTCTACCCCGTCAGAAACTAAAAGATTTTCTAACGGGATGAGTTTTCCGAATTAATCCTCGCCGGCCTTGCGGACTCAAGCGGCTTCAATCCTCCTCCGCGATCACCTCTCTCCTCCTCTTCTGCACGAACGGGATCACCGCGGTCAGCAGCAGAAGAACAGAGATGACGAGCGCGGCAAGAGAGAGAGGGCGTGTGACGAAAACGGAAAGGTTGCCGTCGAACAGAATGAGCGCCTGCCGGAGGTTTTTCTCCATCATGGGCCCGAGTACAAAAGCGAGTACGAGCGGCGCACACTCGTAGTTCTTTTTTCTGAGAACGTAGCCCAGTGCACTAAAAATCAACATCACGTACAGGTCGAAAGCGTTTGCGCTGATGCTGTAAGCCCCGATGAAGCAGAAAAGAAGGATCAACGGGAAGAGCGTCCGGTACGGAACTTTCAGCACTTGCACCCACAACCCAATTAGCGGCAGATTAAGCATCAGGAGCATGACATTGCCTACGTACATGCTTGCCACGGTCCCCCAGAAGACATCGGGCCGCTCCGTAATCATCAGGGGTCCGGGTTTGAGACCGTGGATCATGAGCGCACCGAGGAGCAGCGCCATAATGACATTCGAGGGGATGCCCAGGCTAAAGAGAGGGATGAAGCCGCTGGTCGATGCTGCGTTGTTAGCCGACTCCGGTCCTGCAACGCCCTCGATCGCCCCCTTGCCAAACTTCTCGGGGTGCTTTGAAAACCACTTCTCTGCCGCGTAGGAGACAAAAGAGGATATTAAGGCGCCGCCTCCGGGCAGTATTCCCAGGAAGAAACCGATGATCGTCCCCCTGCCGATGGGCGCGGCCGACTTACGCCAATCCTTCCATGTAGGAAAGAGCTGTCGGAAGGTGGTCTTCATCATCGTTCGATGCTCGCCCAACTTCTCTATATTGAGGAGCACCTCCGAGATTCCGAAAAGTCCCATGATGACTGGCACCAGCCCGACACCATCGATCAGGCCCCTTAAGCCGAAGGAGAACCGCGTCTGACCCGTCACGACGTCCTGGCCGATTTGGCTTAGGAAGAGGCCTACTCCGGCCATGACCAGTCCTCGAAGGATCGACCCTTGGGTGAGATAGGTGACCAGAGAGAGTCCGAGGACCATCAGCGAGAAGTATTCCGCCGGCCCGAAGACAAGGGCGACTCCCGCGAGCGCGTTTGTCATGAAAATGAGCCCGATGATGCATCCGGTGCCCGCAATGAACGAACCAAAGGCGGCAATACCGAGTGCGGGACCGGCGCGTCCTTTCAAGGCCATCTGGTAGCCGTCGAGACAGGTAACAATCGAGGCTGCCTCACCCGGGATGTTCACAAGGATCGAGGTCGTCGATCCTCCATACATCGTACCGTAGTAGATGCCCGCCAGCATAATGATCCCCGTGACCGGCGACATGCCGAAGGTGACGGGCAACAGGAGTGACATGGCTCCCGCCGGCCCGATGCCCGGAAGGACGCCGACCAGAGTTCCGATAAAGACCCCGATGAAGCAGGAGAGAAGGTTCCACGGTTGGAGTGCAATACCGAAACCATAAGAAAGGGCGCTCAGTACACTCATGGTCCTTTACCACCAGGGGAATATGCCGTGAGGAAGCTGGCATCGAAGCCAGACTTCAAACACAACGTAACTGGAAAGGGAGACAGTGATTGAAAAGAAACCACTCCAGAACCAGTTCTTTTTCTTCCAGTCAAAAAAAAGCCCGAACATCGCCAGAAAGGTCGAGACAATGTACCCGACCGGATCCATCAGGATCGCGTATGCAATGAGGAAGGCCATCGTGTAGGTCAAGCGGCCCCAGGGGACTGCAGAAATGGCCTGACCCCCTCCCGGGGTCGTCTCTTTCGCACGACTCATCGAAAGACTCTGCGATAGGATCATGATGGCCCCGATGCCGCCGACAAGGATTCCTGACAGAAATGCGACAAAGCCCGGTGCCGGAGCCCGGAAGGACCCGAGGCCGTATTGAAGCGACAGGATGCAGATGACCCCGCCTACGACGATCCATAAAATTCCTTCCGATATACCTCTCTTTTTCTCAACCATTGCCTTCCCGATGATTTGTTTCCTTGGCTGAAAACCAAACGCCCAGCGGAGTCCTCGACTAGGACCATGACGATGGGCGCTTCACCTCTAACACGTTGTTGAAAAAGCAATTATTTCTCAGGTTGCTCAAAAATGCCCAGATGCGAGGCTCCCGAAATCCTGAGGGTGGCGTCGCGACGAATAAGGAGCGACTCTTGCCACGCCGCCGAGACAGTGAGGCGGCCGGATAATCCAGGGAAACGAAGCAAATGGACGTTTTTCAGCAGCCTGCCAGACATCAACCTCCGGGATGAAAACATCCTACTTCTTGACCAAACCCTGCTCTTTGAAGAAGGCGGTGACGTTCTCTTTGAACATTCCGATATCCTTTTGATACGCGGCGCTACCCGCAAAAGCCAATATCATGTCCATCTCTGCATTCTTCTTCTGAAACTCTTTATCCTCGACAATCTTGGCTACCACGTCGTTAAGCTTCTTCACAATCGGGTCCTGGGTTTTCGTCGGGGCGTAAAGGCCCATGGAGATGATGTAGGGTAGCTTGTAGCCGAGCTCTACCATGGAAGGCACGTCAGGAGTGGAGGAAGTTCTCTTCTCCGTGCAGGTGGCGAGTATTTTCAGTTTCTTTGCGCTGACCTGCGATTTTATCACAGAAAAGGCCGGGACTCCGAGGGGGATATGGCCGCCCAGGAGAGCCGGGAGAATTGCCCCATCGCCATCATACGGTACGTCGATGAGATTCAGTTTTTCGGCTTTCGCTATCGTGCTCATTACCAGGTATTGAAGCGACGCTTTTCCGTTATGCCCGTATTTCACCCCCGGGTTCTTTCGGGCGTACTCCACGAATTCCTTCAGATTGTTATAGGGCGCATCTTCCCTTGCCGTAATCACATTGAGAAGGAAGTGGACCCGGCAGATCGGGATGAGATCGTTGCTGGTATAGGGAGCGCCGTAAAAGTAGCTGTAAACCTCGGGGGCCACGGGAGTATTGTGGAAGTAGCCCAGGGTGTAGCCGTCAGGCTTGGCGGAAACGACGGAATAGCCTCCGATGGTTCCTGCGGCCCCTGGTTTGTTGACGACCACCACGGGCTGTTTCAGTTGTTTTTCCATGGCATCGGCCAGAACCCGTGCGCCCAAGTCAAACTGCCCTCCCGTAACCATCGGGACGACGATCGTAATCGTCCTACTGGGATACTCATCCGCGGCACGAAGCAAAGCCGGGGAAAACCCGACGAGAAATAGCGCCATGACCAGACAATAGGTTCTGCTCAATCTTCGAGATACGATAGTCTTCATATTTCCTCCTCCTGATTCAGCGCGTTACTTCATGCTATAAATCCGTCCATGATGAGCCCCAATAGTAATGTCTGACATTCCTTACACACCCACTCATAACCTGATCGCAATTGAATGTCAAACAAACTTAGCTTCCTGGGTTGGACTGAACTAACTTATTGAAATTCATACGTATCTTTACTTCCATCCTCTATTTTCAGACTCCCAGGAATGTCTCGACAAACCAGTGGTACGCCTCTCGCCTCCCGAAATTCATCAGGGAGCCATTTGACAAAGCATGGTCACCACCGGTAGCGCTCAGCTCAAGATGTAATGACTGAGGGACGACTTGCAGTCAGGTCTTTAATCAGGACGAAAATTGAAATTGCGTATCCAAGGAAGCATCGTCGCGGTAAATTTGCAGCAACCGGAACCTCATTATCCTTCTTGGGGACGATCTATTCCGGGAATTATTTGGGGACGATCCGTTCTTGAAGGGGCATGCCGGTCTCTTTGCTCCGGCCAATAAGGTCAACGTAAAGAACCCGCGGGAGTCCCAACAGACTTTCCCTGGATTCCACGTAGACTCGCTCAAGGACACTCGGTTTACCATTGATCGCTGTGATTGCTCTAAAAGAACCTTCGTTCTTTTCAACGATGACCTCCCGGTCTTTGAGCGCGACAAAAACCACCTTGAGCTTATTCTTCTCAAGTCTCTCATAGGAATCAATGCCATAGGCAAGTCTTTTCTGAACCAGGCTAAGATCCCGCTGCCCTCCATTCTCTAACACCCAGTAAACCGAAACAGGATTTGAATCAAGGATGTCATCATTTTCCGTGAGCCGGATATCATACTGGACAAGGTGTTTGTTTTTGCTCCTTTCTATAAAGAAGAGATGATCGTTCTTGCTCAAAGAAAAAGCAAACGTAGACCAGAAAACAAAACTGAAAATCAACGACCCCAATGTAACAATGAACCATCTCACAGGAACAACCTCCAAGTTCAACATAACTATTCTGGGGAGGGAATCTCACCGCTATTTTCCTTACCCGATATGTTAAAACAAATTGTAACCAGCCCTGAGGATCTTTTCAAACCCTTTCCCGAGATTTATTCGTGATCCATCGATTTCTCTTATTGAATCTTTCCTTCTCTTGGAAGAATTATGGATTTATAATAATACTTGGCGGGTTGAGCCGAAAATTCACCCAATAACGGCGACAGATTTGAAGAAAACAGAAGCATGAAACCAATCAAACAAAAGACCTCTCAACCTGTTATCCGGGAAATCATGGCGGAGTTTGCGAGTGAAACCGGTCTCTCACCTGCAAGCAGCGCGCCGCGTCGCTACTTATGGACGGACGCATTTGCGGTCTGCAACTTTCTCGGTCTTTATCAAGCGACCGGAGGGAAAGAATTCAAGGATCTGGCACTGGAGCTCGTTGATCAGGTGCACGGCACACTTGGCCGTCATCGTGGAGACGACTCTCGGACCGGCTGGATCAGCGGCCTCGACGAAGAACAGGGCAGGAAGCATCCTACCCGAGGAGGATTGAGGATAGGCAAGTATTTACAGGAACGTCGTCCTAGCGAGCCTTTTGACCAAGATCTGGAATGGGACCGGGACGGGCAGTACTATCATTATCTGACGAAGTGGATGCATGCCCTCAGCTGCGTAAGCAAGGCGACCGGAGATATCACGTACAATACGTGGGCGGTGGAGCTTGGGAAAACGGCCCATGCCAGGTTTGTTCGAACCTCGCGCTACGGTGGCCGGAAAACCATGTATTGGAAAATGAGTATAGACCTCTCTCGTCCCCTGGTGCCATCCATGGGGCAACATGATCCTCTCGACGGGTGGGTGACCTACAACGAACTTCAGGCGACCGGAGCAAAAGAGGACGAAGGATCGACACAGAAGGATCTCCGGGCCGAAATTCTCGACATGGCACATATGTGTCAAGGAAGGAGCTGGGTCACCGCCGACCCGCTCGGTATTGGCGGTCTTTTGTTTGATGCCTGCAGGATGGCCCAACTGATTGCCAGCGGAAGTCTTGAACAAACCGACTTGCTGGAAAGTTTGTTAGAGTCTTCCCAGATCGGCTTGGAATCCTTTGTGAGGGAGAATTCTCTGGGGCTCCCTGCCGATTACCGCCTTGCCTTTCGGGAGCTGGGGCTATCCATCGGGTTACGAG
>Ga0335084_10000955_pt1 | contig 26090 bp, 32 predicted proteins | sample Lox_Sample_44_FD_206721 | JGI IMG/M metagenome (GOLD analysis project Ga0335084, IMG submission 206721) | Soil microbial communities from Loxahatchee National Wildlife Refuge, Florida, United States - Lox_Sample_4.4 | ecosystem: Environmental > Terrestrial > Soil > Wetlands | place: USA... | reverse complement strand
CAAATCGCTGTTACCGCTGGTGGTGTTGCCGCGATTGCCTGGGTGCTCTGGTACTTCCTGTTCTCGCGTGGCCGGGCCGTCGTCGCGCCGCTCGCCGACGGCGTGCAGGAGGTCCACGTCACCGTGAAGGGGGGATACACGCCCGACACGATCGTGGTGCAGGCCGGCCGGCCCGTGCGGCTGCAGTTCTATCGCGACGAGACGGCCGACTGCTCCGAGCGGGTGGTGTTCGACCGGCTGGGGATCGACACGGCCCTCCCCGCTTTCCAGACCACCACGGTGGAGTTCACGGCGCCCGCCGCAGGACAGGTGCCATTCCGGTGCGGGATGAACATGCTGAAGGGACTGCTGGTGATCGAGCCGGCCGGGGGAGAGCGTGGCCCCGGCGTGCCGCCGCACCGGCTGCACGATAATTGACCCATGAGTGAAGCGCGGATCGTCCTCCCGGTCGAGGGAATGAGCTGCGCCGGCTGCGTGCGCACGGTGCAGCGCGCGCTCGCCGCCACCCGCGGGGTGACGAATGCGACCGTCAATCTCGCGACCGCCAAGGCGGCCGTGGACTTCGACGACGCGCAGACGAGTGCCGCCGATCTGGTCCGGGCCGTGCGCGACGCGGGATACCGGTGCGATACCACCAGCGTGAGCTTCGCGGTGGAAGACCTGCACTACGCGGCGAGCGTGACGGGGCTGGAGGAGGCGCTCGCCGCCCTGAGTGGCGTGATCCGTGCCAGCGCGAACCAGGCGACCGAGACTGTCACCGTCGACTATGTGCCCGGCGCGGTGACGGCGAGCGAGCTGGAGCGCGCCGTGGTGGCGGCGGGCTTCCGCCTCGCCGCGCCAATCGACGCGGCAGACCCAATCGAGCGCGAGCGCGTGGCGCGCGAGCGCGAAGTCCGCGTCCTGACCCGGAAGTTCGTCGTCGCGGCCGTGGCGACGGTCGTCGCGATGGTGGGGTCGATGTCGCTCGAACGCGCCCACGCGGGGAGTGTCGCTCGTCAGGTGGACGTGTTCGGACGCCTGCTCATGCCGGTTGCCGAGCGATTGCGCGGGGTGCTCCCGCTCGACCCTGCGTGGGTGAAGGCCGTCTTGGCGCTCGTCACGCTTCCCGTGCTCGCGTGGTCGGGGCGGCAATTCTTCACGGGCGCCTGGAGCGGCTTCCGCCACCGCACCGCGGACATGAATACGCTGATCGCCGTTGGCACCGGCGCCGCCTATCTCTACTCACTCGCCGCCACTCTCGCGCCGGGGCTGTTCGTCCGGGCCGGTCTTCCCGCGGACGTCTATTTCGAGGCGGCCGCTGCGATCATTGCGCTCATTCTCCTTGGCCGGCTGCTCGAGGCGCGCGCCAAGGGCCGTACCTCCGAGGCCATTCACCGCCTCGCCGCGCTGCGCCCGCAGGTCGCGCATCTCGTGCGTGCGGGGCAAGCAGTCGACGTCGAGGCCGAGTCGCTCGAGCCCGGAGACCACGTGATCGTCAAGCCGGGCGAGCGTATTCCGGTCGATGGGGTGGTGACCGAGGGGGGATCGGCGGTCGATGAATCCATGCTGACGGGCGAGCCGATGCCCGTGCCGAAACGCGTCGGCGACGCAGCGATCGGCGGTACGGTAAATACGACGGGCAGCATCACGTTGCGCGCGACGCGGGTCGGCAAGGACTCCGCGCTCGCGCAGATCGTGCAGCTCGTGGAGCATGCACAGGCCTCGAAGGCGCCTATCCAGGGTCTCGCCGATCGGGTCGCGGGCGTGTTCGTGCCTATCGTGCTCGCGCTCGCGATTGCGGCGTTCGTCGTCTGGTTCGACGTGGGCCCCGCGCCCGCGTTCGTGTTCGCCACGGTGGCGTTGGTGAGCGTGCTCGTCATTGCCTGTCCCTGTGCCCTCGGCCTCGCGACGCCTACGGCGCTGCTCGTCGGCACCGGAAAGGCGGCCGAGCACGGCGTACTGATCCGCGGCGGTGAAGCGCTCGAGATGCTGTCGCGCGTGCGGACGGTCCTCGTGGACAAGACGGGGACCATCACGGAAGGCCGACCGGCGGTGACGGACGTCGTGGCCGTCCAGGAGTCGGCCGGTGCCGCCGACGAGGTGCTCAAGTGGGCCGCGTCGGTCGAGCAGCGCTCCGAGCATCCGCTGAGCGGCGCGATTCTCGCGGCGGCCAAGGACAAAGGCGTCGCGCTGCTCGCAGTGGACGGGTTCACCGCCCTCGAGGGCCGGGGGGTCCGGGGCACCGTGGATCGGCAGGTCGTCGAGGTGGTATCGCTACGGCAGGTGCGCGAGCGAACCCTCGCGCTCGGCGCCCTGGGGCAGGAGGCGGATCGGCTCTCCGGGGGAGGGAAGAGCATCGTGGCGGTGGTCGTGAACAATGCCGTCTCCGGTCTCATCGCGATCGCCGATCCCGTAAAGCCCACGTCCAGGGACGCGGTGGCGTACCTGAAGGCGCTGGGCCTAACGGTCGTGATGGTGTCCGGCGACGCGCGGGCGAGTGCGGACGCCGTGGCGCGCGCGGTCGGGATCGACCGTGTGCTCGCAGACGTGCTGCCCTCCGAGAAGGCGGGCCTCGTGCGCACGTTGCAAGCGGAGGGGCAGCGCGTGGCGATGGTGGGGGATGGCATCAACGACGCGCCCGCGCTCGCCCAGGCCGACGTCGGTATCGCGATCGGCTCCGGGACGGACATCGCGATCGAGGCGTCCGACGTCACTCTCATCCGCGGGGATCTGCGCGGGGTGGTTGTCGCGTTCGACCTCGCCCGCCGCACCATGACGACCATCCGCCAGAACCTCTTCTGGGCGTTCATCTACAACATCCTGGGCATCCCGGTGGCCGCGGGCGTTCTCTACCCCGTGCTGGGAGTGCTCTTGTCGCCCGTGATCGCCAGCGCCGCCATGGCGTGGTCGAGCTTGTCCGTGGTCCTCAACAGCCTCACGCTCCGGCGCTTCAAGCCCGGTTGGGCAGCCTGAACGCATGCGCTACTTCCATCGCACGACCCTGTCGCCCGACGTGGTGCTCGACATGGCCAAAGCGTTCTTCGGCGGCCGCATGGTGCCAGCCGAGGAGGCACCGCGGCGCCGGGCCTACAGCGGCACGCTGGGTCACGTAGTGATTTCCGCTCGACCGGAGGGGGGGCACTACACACGGGTCGACCTCACGACCGACCAGGTTGGGGAGGCGGAAATCGATCGGCTGGCGAAACGATTTCTCGCGGAAGTGCACAGGCGCGCGGAGCCGGCGCACGAGCTGCGCGGGGCGTACTAACCGGCGAGCTTCGCTCCGTACCCCACGCGCTCGATCGCCCGGACGAGCTCGGTCGTCGTCGCCGAGTCGTCGTTGAAGTCGACTTCGGCCTCACCCGTCACGAAGTCCACGACCGCGGAGTACACGCCGGCGGTTGTCCTGAGGGCCCGTTCCACCTTGGCCTGACAGGGGCCGCCGGTCATTCCGGTCACACGCAGCTTGATGTTCGCCATACAATCTTCTCAATTTACCTCATGACGCCGCGCACCGCTCCCGCCGCCGCTGCTGTCGCTCCGCCCGCTCCCGCGCCGATTCCCGCCGACCTCACGCGCGAGCGCTTGCTGGAGATGTACCGGTACCTGCGGCTCACCCGCGCGCTCGAGGAGCGACTCGTCGCCCTGTACCGGCAGAGCAAGGTCATCGGAGGTCTGTTTCGATCCCTCGGCCAGGAGGGGGAGTCGGTCGCCTCGGCGTATGCGCTCGAGCGGGGCCGGCAGCGGGATTTCCTCTCGCCGCTCATCCGCAACCTCGGCTCGATGCTCGTGATGGGCGCCCAGCCGATCGAGATCCTGCGCCAGTACATGGCGAAGGCCAAGTCCCCCACCGGGGGGCGTGACCTGAACGTGCATTTCGGCGACCTCGAGCTCGGCTACCTGGGTCAGATCTCCCACCTGGGAGACATGATCCCGGTGATGGCGGGGATCGCCCTGTCGTTCAAGATGCGGCGTGAGCCGCGCGTGGCGCTCGTCTACATTGGCGATGGGGGCATGTCCACCGGCACCTTTCACGAGGGGATCAACTTCGCGGCGGTGCAGCGCGTCCCGCTGGTCGTGATCGGCGAATACAACTACTGGGCATACTCGACGCCGCCCGAGAGGCAGTTCGCCGTGCCCCGTCTGGCGGACCGGGTGCGGGGGTACGGTATTCCCGTCGAGTCGGTGGACGGTAACGACGTGCTGGTGGTGTATGAGGCAACCAGACGCGCGGTTGAGGCTGCGCGCGCGGGCCAGGGCGTGCATTTCCTCGAGGTGGAGACGTATCGACGCAAGGGGCACGCGGAGCACGACGACCAGCGCTACGTTCCCGCCGAGGTGCTCGAGCGCTGGGCGCGCGACCGCGACCCGATCGATCGATACGTTGCACAGCTCACGGAGCGCGGGTGGGCGCGGTTGCCCGAGCTCGCCGAGATCGACGCGCAGGTACGTCAGGAGATCGACGCAGCCGTCGACGCCTGCGTGAACGAGCCGCTGCCGGAGCCGGACTCCGCCCTGCCGGGGGTGTACCTCGATCCGCCGGTCACGCCGCGGCACTGGTATCGGAGTCTCTGAATGCCGCCGGTGACCTACCTCGAGGCGCTGCGCGCCGGCCTGTGGGAGGAGATGGAGCGGGACGACCGGGTCTTCCTCCTGGGAGAAGACATCGGTCGTTACGGCGGCGCATTCAAGGTGACCGAGGGGTTCTTCGAGCGATTCGGCGAAGCACGGGTGATCGACACGCCGATCGCCGAAGCGGCGATCGTGGGGGCGGCGGCCGGCGCTGCGCACATGGGGCTGCGACCCGTGGCCGAGATGCAGTTCATTGATTTCATCTCGTGCGCATACGACATGCTCACCAACTACGTGGCGACGGCCCGCTATCGCGCCGGCCTCTCGACACCCATGGTGGTCCGCGGGCCGTGCGGCGGGTACGTGCGCGGCGGCCCGTTTCATTCCCAGAACGTCGAGGCGGCTTTTTTCCACACGCCCGGCTTGAAGATTGTCTATCCGGCCACGGCCCGGGACGCGAAAGGGTTGATCAAGAGCGCGATCCGCGACGACGATCCCGTGTTGTACCTCGAGCACAAGTGGCTCTACCGCCGGATCAAGGAAGACTTGCCGGACACGGAAGTCCTGACGCCGATCGGGGAGGCGCGCCTCGCTCGCGAGGGGCGGGACTTGTCGATCGTCACCTATGGGGCGACCGTATGGAAGGCGCTCGAGGCCGCCGAGCAGCTCGCCAACGAGGACAAACTGTCGGTCGAGGTGCTCGATCTGCGCACGCTCGTGCCCATGGACGATGCAGCCATCATGCACACCGTGCGGAAGACGAACAAGGTGCTGATCGTGCACGAGGATACCCGCACCGGCGGCGTGGCCGGCGAGATCGCAGCGCGCATCAACGAGCAGGCGTTTGAGTGGCTCGACGGTCCTATCATGCGGGTCACCGCGCACGATGTGCCGTTGCCCTACGCGCCGACGCTCGAGGATTTCGTGCTGCCGCAGACGGAAGACGTGGTGAAGGCGGCGAGATGGTTGGCGAAGTACTGAGGTGCGAGGTGTCAGGTGTTAGGTGCCAGGGGTTCCTAGCACCTGACACCTCACACCTGACACCGCATTTGGAGTAGTCATGTCCCGAATAGACGTGCTGATGCCCCAGATGGGCGAATCCATCGCCGAGGGCACGGTCAGCAAGTGGCTCAAGAAGGTCGGAGACTCGGTGCAGCGGGACGAGCCGCTGTTCGAGATTTCGACCGACAAGGTGGACGCGGAGATTCCCGCGCCCGCGGCCGGGGTGCTCGCTGAGGTAAAGGTCGGGGAAGGGCAGACGGTGCCGGTACAGACGCTCGTGGCAGTGATTGAGACCGACAAGAGCGCAGCGACGACCGCGTCCCCCTCGGCAGCAGCCCAGCGGACCACCGCTGCGCCCCCGGTGCCTCCGCCAGCACCACCAAAACCGGCACCCCCGCCGGCCGTCGTCGCGCCGGCGCCCCCTCCCGCAGCAGCCCAGCGGGCGCCCGCTGCGTCGGGGGGCGCCAGCGCTCCGCCGCCGCCCTCTCCCGCCCCGGTGGTGAGGGACGGTGGTGGGGACGGAGGCGAGACCGCCGAGGACCGCCTCCGTACCCGATCCACGCCGCTCGTCCGCAAGATCGCGGCCGAGCACCAGGTGGACATCGCGGCGGTTCCGGGAACGGGCATCTCCGGGCGCGTGACGAAGCAGGACATCCTGACGTTCATCGAGCGCGCGCAAGCGGCGCCGCCGACTGCGGCACCACCACCGGTCGCCCGTCCTGCGTCGTCCGTGCCGTTGAGCCCGTCTGTCGAGCCGTGGCCCGGGGACCGCGTCGAGCCGTTCTCCAAGATCCGCAAGATCACCGCGGATCACATGATCATGTCGCGCCGGACGTCCGCGCACGTCACGAGCTTCTTCGAAGTCGACTACACGAAGATCGCGGGGCTGCGCCGCGCGCATAAGGCCGCCTACGCCGAGCGCGGGGCGAACCCTACGTTCCTCGCGTTCATCGCCAAAGCCTGCGCCGAGATGCTGCGCAAGCATCCGGTGGTGAATGCTGCGGTCTCGGGCGACAACATCATCTATCGGCACGACATCAACATCGGCATTGCCGTGGCGCTCGACTGGGGTCTCATTGTCCCCGTCGTCAAGCACGCGGACGAGCTGTCGCTCATGGGCTTGGCGCTCGCCATCAAGGATCTGGGCGAGCGTGCGCGCACCAAGAAGCTTTCCCCGGATGAGATTCAGCGGGGCACCTTCACGATCACGAATCCCGGCGTGTTCGGATCCTTTGCCGGCGCGCCCATCATCAACCAGCCCCAGGTTGCCGTCATGGGTGTGGGCGCGATCGAAAAACGCCCGCGCGCCATCGAGCTCCCCGACGGCTCCGACGCGGTCGTGATCCGGACCATGGGGATGCTGTCGCTCTCCTACGACCATCGCGTGGTGGATGGCGCGGACGCTGACCGGTTCCTGGCCGACGTGAAGACGTTGCTCCAGGACTTTCCCGAGGGAGCGGTATGACCATGGCTCGAGTGCTCACGGCGTCACGGGTGCGTGTCCCGGCGACCGGCGAAACCGACTACCTGGCCACGCTGCGCGAGCTGTCGCGCTTCGCCGAGGCGCGCGGGCAGCGCATCTGGGTGTTCCGCAGCGCCGCCGACCCCCAGCTGTTCATCGAGTTCTCGGAGAGCCCGACGGAGATGTCCCACCGCGCGCAGGCCTCGCGCCTGCCGGAGGAGGTGAAGCTCGAGCGGCGCCTGCAGGGCCTCGCGACGTATGCTCCGGACGCGTGGGACCTGTGGACCGAGGTGCCGCTCGCGACGCCGTCGGAGCCGTGATGGCGCGGCGCACGGTGGTCATCGACGGTGAGTCCTGGGACGTGTTCCCCTCGGGGCGGGAGACCGTGTACGACAAGGATCAGTTCGGCCTGGTCTTCCGCCAGGGGACGGGGCCCGCGCGGCGCCGCCGCTTCACGCGCTACGCGCCGGTTGGCGCCCGCAGTCCCGACGCCGCGCTGCGTGAGCTGTCCGAGCGCCATCTGATCGAGCTGTTCCGCCAATCGCAGCCTGCCTGGACAGCGCCGGAGGCCTCCTACGGCGCGGGTTGATCTGCACTGTCACTCCACCGCTTCGGACGGGGAGTGTGCCCCGGCGGAAGTGGCCCGCCGGGCCCGCGCGGCGGGACTCGCGGCCATCGCGCTGACGGACCACGATACGACGGCCGGATTCGCCGAATGCGCGCGCGAAGGCGCGGCGGTCGGCGTGCGTGTCGTATGCGGCTGCGAGTTCAGCACCGCCGCGCCCTGGGGCGAGCTCCACGTCCTTGGCTACTTCATGGAGCCGGACCACAGGGCGCTCCAGGCGTTCCTCGCGGAAAAGCGCGCGGCCCGGCACCGCCGCGGCGAGGAGATGGTCGAGAAGCTGCAGGGGCTCGGCATTGGGATCGACTTCGAACACGTCGCCGACCAGGCGGGCGACGGTGCCGTGGGTCGGCCCCACGTGGCGCGCGCCCTGGTGGAGCTGGGCGTGACCGCCGACGTCAGCGAGGCGTTCGACCGATTTCTCGCGCGCGGGCGCGGCGCATTTGTCGAAAAGCCGTTGCCGACGCTCAGCCGGGTCACGGCCCTGGTGCACGACGTCCGTGGACTGGCGGTCGCGGCGCACCTCGGAGAGAACGGGACGGAGGACCGGGTGGCGCAATTCCAGCGCGATGGGCTCGATGGACTCGAAGTGCGTCATCCAGCCCACTCACCGGCCGTTGAAGCGCGGCTGACGCGCACCGCCGAGCGGCTGGGGCTCGCCATCACCGGCGGCTCCGATTGGCACGGCGATGGTAAGTTCGGCGACTCGCATGCGGCGCTGGGGGGGCTGGATATCCCCCTCGCATGGTTGGAGCAACTCGAAGCGCGGCGGAGCGGCGCTCCACATGGGAAGGGAGTTCTATGAGCGATCTCCTGCAGGTGGGTGGCCGGGCGCCCGCGTTTGCGGCGCCGGCGTCCGACGGCAAGACCTATCGGCTCGCCGAAGTGCTCAAGGCGCAGCATGTCGCACTGATCTTCTATCCCGGGAACAACACCCCCGGGTGAAACCGCCAACTCTCCGCCGTGCGCGATGAGATGACCGAATTCACACGCAGAAACATCCAGCCCTTCGGGGTCAATCCGGCGGGCGTAGAGAGTCACGCCAACTACGTGGCGAAGCTGGGGTTCAATTTCCCCCTGCTTTCCGACCCCGATCGCGCGATCGCCCGCGCTTATCAGGCGTTGAAGGAGGACGACAAGGGGATTCAGCGCTCGGTATACGTGATTCGGCGGGACGGAACGATCGCGTTCGCGCAGCGCGGCGCTCCTCCCGTATCCGAGATCGTGGCCTCCGTAGACGCGGGCGGTCGTGCCTCCTGATCTCCGCGGGAAAGTTGCACTCGTCACGGGCGTCGGGCGGGTCGGGCAGATCGGCCACGCCGTCGCTCGCGGGTTCGCCGAGGCGGGCGCGACCCTTGTGATCGCCGACCTGAACCCGCAGGCGCTGGCGGAGCGAGCCCGGGAATTCGCGACGGATGGCCGTATCGTACGCACCGCCGCGGGCGATCTTACGACTCCTGTCGCCGCCCGCGCCGCAGTGGCTGTCGCCGTCGAACAGTGCGGGGGACTCGACATCGTCGTGAATGTGGCCGGCGGGCTCGTCAACTTCGGCCCGGCGGCGGACCTCGCTCCCGACGCGTTCGAGCGCGAGCTGGCGATCAACGTCAAGACAACGTTCTACGTGTCGCAGGCCGCGATCCCGGCGCTGCGCCGGCGCAGCGGCGGCGCGATCGTGAACTTCGCGTCCGTGGCGGCACTCCGGCCGCAAAGCCAGATGGCGTCCTACATCGCGGCGAAGTCCGCTGTAGCGGGGCTCACCCGTGCGCTCGCGCGCGAGCTGCGCGACGACCGCATCCGCGTGAACGCCGTAGCCCCCGGCATGATGCGCACGGCCGACAACGTGGCGCAGGTGCAGGACCCCAAGGTGCGCTGGGTCGAGCTGTCCGATCTCGTCGCCGCCGTGCTGTACCTCGCCAGCGATGAGGCCCGCGCCGTAACGGGTGAGGTTCTGCCCGTGACGGGAGGAGAGCTGTAGCCAAGCATGAGCGACGTCAGCATCATGCGCGACGTGGTCGTGGTGGGGGGCGGATGCTACGGCACGTTCTACGGAGGCCAGCTCGCCAAGGCACGCGACAAGGGCCGGGCCCGGTTCCGCCGCGTGGTCATCGTGGATCGGGACCCTGCGTGCCGCGCCCGCCGTGAGCTGGGAGAGGCACCTGATCGCGCGTTTGTCGTGAGCGAATGGGCGCCGTACTTCGACGCATTTCTGGGCTCCGCCGACCCGACGGAACCGGGGGCGCCCGCCGACTACATAGTGCCGTCGCCCCTCATGCCGCATCTCATGTTCCAGTGGGTGCTCCGCCGGGCGCAGGCGCGCTGGCCCGAACGCACCGTCGCCGTCGAGGCCATCCCCCTCGCTCTCGGCACGCCGTACGAGCGCTCCGCCCCGGCGCCGGACAATACGCGCTACGTGTCGTTCGCCGACTGGGTCTGCCCGACTCATTGCGTCGAGCCGTCGGTTTGTCCGGCCACCGGAGGACCGCGCGACTGGGAGATGAGCCGGGCAGTGACCGAACTCGCGGCGCGACTGCGGGCGGCGGGCGACGCCGTGAGCGGGCCGGCGCTGTTCCAGTGCCGCCATCAGGTGTTCGGCGTCGGGGCGTTCGCGGTGGGCGAGGTGCTGGCGGGCGACGAGCTGGTGTGCCGCGTCGGCGCCGAAGATGGACCGGCCGCCGTGCTGATTGGCACCGTCAGCTCATGTCACGGGGCCGTCAATCTCCTGAGAATCGGGTCCACTCGCGCCGCGCTCGCCCGTCCTTGACCGCCCTCGACCGTCCTCCACCCATGAGGCCAGCCGAGCGTCGTGCGACCCTCGTCCGCGCGCGCGACCTCTTCAACTCCGGCGCCTACTGGGAGGCCCACGAGGCGCTGGAAACCGTGTGGCGTTCTATTATTACGGAAGACGAGGCGCGCCTTTGGCAGGGGTTCATTCAGGCCGCCGCCGCGCTGCTGCACCGCTCGCGCGGCAACGCCCACGGCGTCGAGGTCGTGGGGCGGGGCGCCCTCGAGAAGCTCGCCGGTCCGGCGCGGCCGGACGTCGAATTTGAGACGGTTACCTTTCGCGCGCGGCTGGCGCGTGCCCTGACGGGGGAGGGGGATCCCCCGCGACTGGAATTTCGAACGGATGCCTGAGAACACGATCAACGGGTACGACGTCATCATCGTCGGCGCGGGACCCGCGGGGTTGTGCGCCGCGATGTACGTGGGGCGCGGCATGCTCAAGGGGCTCGTGGTCGAGCGGGGCGCGCCCGGCGGCGAGCTCCTGAACACCGACCTGATCGAGGACTACATCGGGTTCGAGAGCATCAAGGGCTGGGATCTGGCCCAGAAGATGGCCGAGCACGCCAAGAAGTTCGGCGCGGAGATCGTCACCGACACGGTGGAGCGCGTGCGACGCGACCCGAACGGCGGGTTCAGCGTGACCACGGCGCGCGGGGCGACCTACCAGGCCCCCACGGTGATCCTCACCGCGGGGGGCACCCCCATCAAACTCGGCGTGCCGGGCGAGAAGGAGTATGCGGGACGCGGCGTGTCCTACTGCGCGGTGTGCGACGGCGCCTTCTTCAAGGACGAGGTGCTGGCCGTCGTGGGGGGCGGTGACGCCGCCGTCGAAGAGGCCGATTACCTCACGCGCTACGCGAGCAAGGTCTACATCGTGCACCGCCGCGAGCGGTTCCGCGCCTCGAAGATCCTGCAGGAGCGCGCGTTTGCGAATCCCAAGATCGAAGTGATCTGGAACAAGCGCGTGCGCGAGATCGCGGGCGGCGAGCGCGGGACCGAGCGCCTCGAGCTCGAGAACACCGTTACGGGCGAGCGTTCTTCGCTCGCCGTGGGAGGGGTGTTCGTCTTCATCGGGTTCCAGCCCAACACGCAGCTGGTCGAGAGCCACGTCAAGCACGACGCGGGTGGTTATCTGATCACCGACGAGCGGATGATGACGTCCGTCCCCGGTCTGTTCGCCGCGGGTGACGTGCGCAGCCAGCTCACCCGTCAGATCACCACCGCTGTGGGGGACGCCACTACCGCCGCCATCGCCGTGGAGAAATACCTGGCCGCCCTGCGCGAGAAGGAGAAGGCGGCGCTCGCCTCGTGAAGGTCGTCACGATTCCGAATGGCCGATTCGCCCAGAACTGCTACCTCGTGGTGGACGAGGCGGCCCAGGAATGCGCCATCGTCGACCCGGGCGAGGGCGCGAGCCTCATCGTCGAGCGCCTGGCCGCCACCGGGGCCCGCCCGGTTGCCATCTGGCTGACGCACGCGCACGTCGATCACGTGATGGGCGTCGGGCGGCTGCGGGCCGAGACGGGTGCGCCGGTCTACCTGCACCCCGAGGATCGCCCGCTCTACGATCACGCCGCCGAGCAGGCGGCGGCTTTCGGGATGCCCAAGGTGGCACTCCCGCCGCCCGACCGCGCCCTGGCGCCCGGCGACGGGCTCCGCGCCGGCGCGCTTCAGTTCGAAGTCCGTCACACCCCCGGGCATTCACCGGGCAGCGTGTCGCTCGTCGGGGAGGGCGCCGTGTTCACGGGGGACGTGCTGTTTCAGGGGTCGATCGGCCGCACGGACCTGATGGGTGGGGACTTCGACACCCTGATCCGGAGCATCGAGCGGGAGTTGCTCCCCTTGCCGGATGACACCATCGTGTACAGCGGTCATGGACCCGAGACAACGATCGGACGCGAGCGTCGCGCCAACCCCTTTCTCGCGGGCGCCCGCCCCCTCCGCCCCCATGCCTAGCACGGCGCCGCGCTGCCTGCGCTGCGGCGCTCCCGTTGTCCCGAAGCCCGTCGGATGTAAGAACCCTTGTTCCAACTGCGGCTTCATCTACCCGTTGGGGGATTGCTCTGACTGACGGCGCCCGAACCGGCCTGAGCCACGCCCTCGCCCTCGCGCTGATGGTGCTCGATTGCCTCGTGCGCGCCTGGCGCATTCAGCTCGCCGTCCGGACTGCGGGCAGTCGCCTCGGCTTGGTAGAAGCGTTGCGACTGAACCTGTACGGCGAAATGGCATCGAGCCTCACGCCCAATCGCCTGGGTGGCGAGCCGGCGCGGTTTCTGGGACTCGCGGAAGGCGGGGTCCGTCCCGTCGCGGGGCTCGTCGGCCTGGGCGTCGAGGTGGCGGCCGAGTGGCCCGTGTTCGGGCTCCTCGGAGCCGCCCTGCTCGTGTTCTACGTGCCCGACTGGCAGACGCAGGGTCGCCATTGGCTGCACCGCCACCGCGCCGCCGAGCTCGTTTTCATCGAGCTGATCGCGCTCCTCGTGCTCGTCGTGATCTACGGGCTGCAACGCCTGGTGCGGGCGGGCATGATTCGCCACCGGGTCCGGCGCCAGTGGCGCGTGGCCTGGGCGCACGTGCAGCGTGCCCCGCGGTGGGTGCTGCTCGTCGGCGCGCTCCTCACCGTCGTTAGCCTCACGTCACGCGCCCTGGTCCTCCCGGCGCTCGCCTACGGGATGAGCGACGCGCCGCCGTTTGCCACGATGTTCTTCGGCGCTCTCGTGCTGCTGCACGCGCCGCTGATCGTACCCCTGCCGTCCGGTGGCGGCGGGATCGAAGTGGCCTTCTTGTCGGGCGCCGCGGGGGATTTCGGCACGCATCAGGTGTTGATGCTCGTGCTGTGGCGGTTCTATACAACCATCCTGTTGACCGTCATCGGCGGCTACGTGCTCATCCGGAGCGTCGGATATCGTGCCGCGACCCAACTCCTCAAGGTCGGCTGGATGCGACGCTCCAAGGAGACGGCGTCATGACCAAGCCGCGGCTCGCCCCGCTCACGCCGGAGGAGGCCCCGCCCGACGTCCGGCCGATCTTCACGACGTACCTGCAGGAGCGCGGCAACATCCCCAACATGTTCCGGACCGTCGCGGTCCGGCCCAAGCACCTGCAGACGATGATCGCGCACTTCCGGACCGTGATGAACGAAGGGACCGTCCCCCCGCTCCTGAAGGAGCTGCTGTGGGTGCGAGTGTCCCATTGGAACCAGTGCCACTACTGCCTCAATTCCCACACGGTCCTGGCGCGGAGGCGCGGCGCGAGCGAGGCCCTGCTCGACGCGCTCCAGGAGCGCGGTTCGCGCGTCTCGATCGACGAGCTCGAGCCTGGATGGCGCGCGGCACTGGCCTACGCCGACGTCATGCACGGCACCGGCCACGACGTCACCGATCCCTTGTTCGGCAGATTGCGCGAGGTGTGGGACGAGGGACAGATCGTGGAGATCAGCCTGGTCATCGGCATGGCGGAGTACTTCAATCGGTTCAACAATGCGCTGCGCGTCGAGCCGACGAAGTGATTAGAATAGGTCGGCCATGCTCGATTCCTGGCTCGAGACGGATGGCAGCCGGACGGAGCCTGTCACGATGAGCGATAGGCGCGTGGAGCGCGACTCGCTCGGCGAGCTGGCGGTGCCGGCCGCCGCGCTCTACGGCATCCAGACAGAGCGGGCGCGTCACAACTTCCCGGTGTCGGGCCTCCTGCCGCTCGCGTCGTTCGTCGATGCGGTCGTCTGGATCAAGAAAGCCGCCGCGCTCGCGCATAAGCGCTCCACGCGCCTCGACGCCCGCGTGGCCGACGCCATCGTCCGCGCGGCTGACGAGGTCCTCGCGGGCGGCCACCGGGACCAGTTCGTCGTCGATCCCTACCAGGCCGGCGCCGGCACGTCCCACAACATGAATTGCAACGAGGTCCTCGCGAATCGCGCCGCCGAGCTGTTGGGCGGGCGGCGCGGCGAGTACACGCTCGTCCATCCCAACGATCACGTCAACATGGCGCAGTCGACGAACGACGTGATTCCCACGGCCATCCGCCTGGCTGCGCTCGCCGGGCTTCGTGGACTCACGGACGCGATGACCCGGCTCGAGCGGGCGTTCCTCGCGAAGGGCCAGGCGTTCGACGCGATCCTCAAGTCCGGCCGTACGCACCTTCAGGACGCCACGCCGATTCGCTTGGGCCAGGAGTTTACGGCCTACGGGCACACGGTGGCGCGCAACCGCGAACGCGTCGCTCGCGCGGCCGACGACCTCCGCGACCTGGGAATCGGCGGCAGCGCGGTGGGCACCGGCCTGAACGTCGAGCCCGAGTATGCGGGGTTCGTCGTGGAATCCCTCCGCACCATGACGGGGCTCGAGCTGCGCGAGGGCCGCGACCGGATCCAGCTGATGCAGTCGCTCGGGGACGTTGCCGCGTTCTCCGGGGCGCTGCGGACCTATGCCGTGGACCTGGGGAAGATCGCGAGCGACGTGCGGCTCCTCGCGTCCGGGCCGCGCACCGGGCTCGCCGAGATCGTGTTGCCGGCGGTCCAGCCCGGGTCGAGCATCATGCCGGGGAAGGTCAACCCGTCGATCGCCGAAATGGTCAACATGGTGTGCGTGCAGGCGGTCGGGAACGACGTGACGGTGGCGACGGCGGCGGAAGCGGGCCAGCTCGAGCTGAACGTGATGATGCCGGTCATCGCCCACAACGTCCTGTTCACGCTGCGGATTCTCACGAGCGCGAGCGCGCTCTTCGCCGAGCGCTGCGTGGAGGGGATCGAGGCCGATGCGGCGCAGTGCCGCTACTGGCTGGAGCGCAGTCCGGCGATCGTTACGGCCCTGGCGCCGCTGATCGGCTACGCGCAGGCGGCGGCCCTCGCCAAGGAAGCGATCGCGCAGAACGTTACGGTGCGCGAGCTGGTGCGCGCGAAGGGCATCCTGACCGAGCAGCAGCTGAACGACGTGCTGGATCTCAAGGCGATGACCGAGCCGGGCGTGCCGGGGGAACGGCGACGCTAACACAGCCACTACGAGGAGGCGCCGATGAACTGCATCATCGCAGGTCTGGTCGCTGGCGTAGGCGCGTTTTTCGCCGACTACTTCATGTGGAGCAAGGTCTTCATGAAGGGAATGGAGCAGTACTCCACGCCGGTCCCGCCCGAGCAGATGAAACAGGTGATGGCGAAGAACCTGCCGAAGTCGGCCGTCCTGGCGCTGGTGTTCGGGCTGCTCTTGGCGTGGTTCTACAACCGCCTGAAGGGCGGGCTGTGGGTAACCGCAGGCCCGCTCGCGGGAATGGAATTCGCCACGCTGCTGTGGCTGCCCACGATCGCGCTCTCGACGATCGGCGGCAGCGTGTGGTATGACAAGCTCCGTCCCATCCATCGGGCCACGCTGTGGAGCTGGCTCGTGCGTATGAACGTCGCCGGCCTCCTGGTGGGCGCGATCGTGCGGTAATTCTGCGGGGACAAGGAGCGACCATTGAATCCCGAGTACGGCTGTAGCATATTGGTATCATGCGAATTACGACGTGGGGCGAGTACGGGCTGATCGTTTCTCTGACGCTGGCGCGCCGCGCCGGTGAGGGGCCGGTCGCCGCGCGGGAGCTCGCGGAGCAGGAGCGCCTGCCGCATGACTACGTCGAGCAGATCCTCCTTCGCCTGCGGCGCGCCGGTCTTGTCGAATCGGTGCGGGGCGCCAAAGGCGGCTACCACCTGGCGCGTCCTCCTCAGGCCGTCACCGTGAAGGACGTGATGGATGCGTCCGAGCACGCCACCTTCGAAGTCAACTGCGATCGTCACCCGGTCAACCAGGATCGATGTAGCCGCGACGCGTCGTGCAGCATCCGCCCGGTCTGGCGGATGCTCGAGCATCGGATCAACGAGCTGCTTTCAGGTATCTCGCTGGCCGACCTCATGCACGAAGAGCCGGAGGTCTACCAGATCGCTGGTGCGATGGCCGGGAACTAGTCTCACCCATCGCGTCGTTGCACTTCAACTGACACCCGACCCTGCCGGTCGGGCTTGACCCGTTTGGAGGCTCACGTGGACTACGCACATCCAGAAGTGCTCGTCTCGACTGAGTGGGTCGCCGGTCACCTCAACGATGCCGGGTTGCGTCTGATCGAAGTGGACGTGGACACCACCGCGTACGACTCGGGTCACATTGCGGGAGCCGTCGGGTGGAACTGGCAATCCCAGTTGAACGACCCCGTGCGCCGCGACATCCCCGACGCTGCGACGTTTGCGAAGCTCATGAGCGCGGCCGGCGTCACGCCGGATACCACCGTGATCCTTTACGGGGACAACAACAACTGGTTCGCCGCCTTTGCGTTCTGGTTGTTACAGCTGTACGGGCACAGCAAGGCCAAACTGATGAACGGGGGACGGGCCAAGTGGACGGCCGAGGGCCGGCCGCTCGTCACAACCCCCGCCACGGCGCGGGCGACCACGTATCCGGCGCCGGCGAAGGTCAACGCGGCGCTGCGCGCGACGCGCCCGGATGTCGAGCGTGCCCTCGGAGCGAAGCAGGTCGGACTCATCGACGTGCGCTCGCCCGCCGAGTACAAGGGCGAGATCATCGCGCCGCCGGGCATGTCCGAGACCGCGCAGCGTCCCGGCCATATCCCCGGCGCGCGCAACGTGCCGTGGGGACAGGCCGTCGGGCCGGACGGCGCGTTCAAGTCGCGCGACGAGTTGGAGCAGCTCTACGCGCAGACCGGCGTGCTCACTAAGGACGAGATCATCGCCTACTGCCGCATCGGCGAGCGCTCGAGTCACACCTGGTTCGCCCTCAAGTACCTGCTCGGCAGGGACAAGGTGCGCAATTACGACGGCTCGTGGACCGAGTGGGGCAACCTCGTGGCCGCGCCGATCGCCAAAGGGGCGGAGCCGTGAGTGAGACGGTGGCGGTAGGTGGCGGTAAGCGGCGGGAACGGGCGGTGAAAGCCGCTGCCTCCGAGCCTGCTGTGTGGGGTCTCGTGGGGAACACGCCACTGATCCCCCTACCGCCCCTTACCGCTTCCGACCGCCCCTTGCCGTCCGTCTTCCTCAAGGCCGAATGGTTCAACCCCGGGGGGAGCGTCAAGGACCGCGCGGCCCTCTTCATCCTGCGCGACGGTCTGGCCCGGGGCCTGTTGCCCCGGCGGCGCCTGCTCGACGCGACGAGCGGTAACACCGGCGTCGCGTATGCGATGCTCGGCGCTGCGGCGGGGATCGGCGTGACCGTGTGTGTCCCGGCCAACGCTAACGCCGAGCGCAAGGCGCTGCTCGAGGCCTACGGCGCGGAGGTCGTGCTCACGGATTCACTCGAGGGATCGGACGGCGCGATTCGGCGCGCGCGCGAGCTCGCCGCCCGCGAGCCCGAGCGGTATTGGTACGCGGATCAATACAATCATCCGGCCAACCCGCAGGCCCACACCGCGACGACGGCCGAGGAGCTGTGGCGCCAGACCGAAGGGCGGATCACCCATCTTGTCGCCGGCTTGGGGACGACGGGGACGCTCATGGGCACCGGGCGGCGGTTGAAGCAGTTGAACCCCGCGGTCGAGCTCATCGCCGTCCAGCCCGACAGCCCGTTCCACGGACTCGAGGGACTCAAGCATCTGGCGACCGCCATCGTGCCGGGCATCTACGATCCGGCGCTGCCGGATCGAACCGAATTCGTGGCCTCGGAAGACGCGGATGACGCGGTGCGCCGCTACGCGCGGCAGGGACTGTTCGTCGGCTGGTCGGCTGGCGCCGCGGTCGTCGCCGCCGAACGGTTGGTTACCGCCCCCGACCGCCCCCGACCGCCCTCGTCGGCCGTGATCGTCGTCATCGCTCCCGACTCCGGCATGCGCTACCTGAGCGACCACGACCGGCTGGCGGGCAACGCGTCATGACGCTCGTCCTCGATCCCCGACAAGCGACGGAGATCCGCCAGCACGGCGAATCCGACTACCCGCACGAGGCGTGCGGCCTGATGGGAGGAATGGCGGACGGCGAACGGACCATCGTCACGCGGCTCGTGCCACTCGCCAATCGGCGCACCGATGCGGCGCACAATCGCTACCTGATCGACCCGGACGCGTACCTGCACGCGCAGCGCGAGCTGGATCGCGATGGCATTGAGATCGTCGGGATCTATCACTCGCATCCGGATCATCCGGCCCGGCCGTCGGAGTTCGACCGGGAGCATGCCTGGCCCCATCTGAGCTACGTCATCGTATCGGTCGTGAAGGGGCGCGCCGCCGACATGCGGAGCTGGCGCTTGTCGGACGATCGCGACGCGTTCGGCGAGGAACCTATTACCTTGGAGCAACGGAAGGTCGCATGGCAGTCAAAGTCCTGATTCCCACGCCGCTCCGCCCGTTTGTGGGGGGACGCGACGCGCTCGAGCTCGAAGCGGCGAACGTCGGGGAAGTGCTGCAACGGCTCACGAACGAGCACACCGCGCTCAAGAAGCACCTGTTCGCGGACGACGGCCGGCTCCGCAGCTTCGTCAACGTCTACGTCAACGACCGGGACATCCGGCAGCTCGAGCAGCAGCGCACCAAGGTGACCGCGGGGGACACCGTTTCCATCATTCCGAGCATCGCGGGAGGTCGCGCGGTGGCCGACGCGCTCCCGAAGCTTTCGCACGAAGAGATCCTCCGCTATTCGCGGCACCTCATCCTGCCGGACGTCGGTATGGAGGGACAGCGCAAGCTCAAGGCGGCGCGGGTGCTGCTCGTGGGCGCGGGCGGCCTTGGGTCTCCGGCGGCGCTCTACCTCGCCGCGGCCGGCGTCGGCACCATCGGCATCGTCGACTTCGACGTGGTGGACAAGACCAACCTGCAGCGGCAGATCCTCCACGGCACCGAGGCGGTCGGCGCCACCAAACTCGACTCGGCCCGCGCGCGCATCGAGGACCTGAACCCGAACGTGCAGGTGGAGACGTTCGAAACCCGCCTCACCTCCGAGAACGCGCTCGACATCATTCGCGAGTTCGACGTCGTCGCGGACGGCACGGACAACTTCCCCACGCGGTATCTCGTGAACGACGCGTGCGTGCTGCTGGGGAAGCCGAACGCGTATGGATCGATTTTCCGGTTCGAGGGCCAGGCGTCCGTGTTCTATGCGAAAGAAGGGCCGTGCTACCGCTGCCTCTACGCCGAGCCGCCGCCGGCCGGCCTCGTCCCATCGTGCGCCGAAGGGGGCGTGCTGGGCGTGCTGCCGGGGATCATCGGCTCGATTCAGGCCCTCGAGACGATCAAGCTCATTCTGGGTCGTGGCGACACGTTGATCGGTCGGCTCGTGCTGTTCGACGCGCTGCGGCTCACGTTCCGCGAGCTGAAGCTCGCGCGCGACCCGGATTGCCCCGTGTGCGGGAAGAACCCGACCATCAAAGAGTTGATCGACTACGAGGCGTTCTGCGGGGTCACGGCCGAGCCGGCGTATGAGGGCGCCGAGATCACGGCGCTCGACTTGAAGGCCGAGCTCGATGCCGGCAAGCCACTCGTGCTGCTCGACGTGCGGGAGCCGCACGAGCACGACATCGTCGCGCTCGAGGGTTCGCAGCTCATTCCCTCAGGGGAGCTGCCCGCCCGCCTCGGAGAGTTGGACGACCACGCGGACATCGTCGCCTATTGTCATCACGGGCCCCGCTCGCTTCGCGCGCTCGAGCTCCTCCGCGCCGCGGGCTTCACCAAAGTGAGGAGCCTGCGCGGCGGCATCGATGCGTGGGCGATCAACGTGGATCCGGAGATGGCGCGGTACTAAAGGCGGAACGCGGAAGTGTTCCGCGTTCGTACTTCCGCGTTGGAATGCCGAAGGGGGGACTCGAACCCCCACGGGCTTGCGCCCACTGGCTCCTGAAGCCAGCGCGTCTACCAATTCCACCACTTCGGCGCGTGGGAACGCCAAAGATAGGCCGCGGTATAACCTCAAGTCAACTCTTGGCTTGACCGCTCAACCCACGGTTTCTATCTTCGCCTTGCTGCATTGGACAAACTCTCCATTGCCCGCAACCCGCGGGCGCGACACGACTACCATCTCCTGGAAACGTGGGAGGCGGGGCTCGTACTCACGGGAACCGAGGTCAAGTCGCTGCGCGCCGGCAAGGCAAGTTTGGGAGAAGCGTACGCCCACGTCCTCAGGGGCGAGGTCTGGCTGGAAGGGCTGACGATCGCCCGCTACGAGGCCGGCAGCTACAACAACCCTCCCCCCGCGCGCTCCCGCAAGCTGTTGCTGCACAAGAGCGAAATTCGCGCGCTCATCGGCGGTACCACTCGCAAGGGTCTGACGGTGGTGCCGCTCGAGCTCTATTTCAAGGACGGACGGGCCAAGGTGGCCATCGCGCTCGCGCGGGCCAAACGCGAGCACGACAAGCGGGAGGCGCTGCGGCGCCGCGACGCTGAGCGCGAGGTGGCGCGGGCGCTGCGCAGCAAACGCTCATGATCATGTCCCTGTGGCCCGTCCTGCTGCCGCTGCAGGTGATGATCGCGACCCCCCGTGGCGCGGCGACGGTGCCGGTGACCACAGAGCGGGGGAGCGCGGCGGTCGCGGCTTCCCGTCTGGCCCAGGTGCTGGATCTCACGACCACGCTCGACGGGTCGGAGGCCACCGTCAGCCTCGGCGGGACGGTGTTCGTCTTTCAGCTCGGCGCTCCCTTCGTGCGGTCGCGCGGCGTGGTGTACGCGCTGATGTGCGCCCCCTACGTGGCGCGCGACACGTTGTTTCTGCCGCTCGACTGGCTCGCGGTGTCGCTGCCCCGAGCCTTGGGACCGCGGTTTCAGTGGGATGCCGCGGCAGCGACCCTGCGGGAGACGACCGCTGAGACCACCTCGACGGCGGTGGCGGCCGCACCGGCGGCGCACGCGCTCACCGGCCTGCGCCTCGCGCACGCGGTCGTGATCGACCCCGGACATGGCGGAGTCGATCCCGGCAATCCGGGGCTGTACTTCCCGGGCGGGCTGGTCGAGAAAGACATCACGCTCAGCGTCGCCCGGCTGCTGCGGGCCGAGCTCCTGCGCCGGGGACTCGCCGCGACGCTCACGCGGTCGCGCGACACCCTGATCGATCTCGCGGACCGGGGCGCGTTCTGCAGCAACGAGTGCGATCTGTTCGTGAGCATTCACGTGAACGCCATGCCGTCCGGACGGCACCGCGAGGGTGCGGGCGGCGTCGAGACGTACTTCCTGTCGGATGCCAAGACGGAAGATCAGAAGCGCGTGGCGAAGATGGAGAACGACGCCATCCGCTTCGAGACCGGAGGGCCGGCGGTCACGGGCGACGTGGGCTTCATCCTCCGCGACTTGCAGCAGAACGAATACCTGCGTGAATCCGCTCTGCTGGCCGCGCTCGTCCAGGGGCAGGCCAGCGCCATCCATCCGGGCGGCGACCACGGCGTGCAGCAGGCGGGCTTCACCGTCCTCGCCACGGCCCGGCGGCCCGCGATCCTGGTCGAGACGGGGTTCGCGACCAACCGCGCCGACGCGGCGTTCCTCGCGTCGGCGTTGGGGCAGCACAAGATCGCGAGCGCGATCGCGGACGGCATCGTGGCCTACCTGCGGGAGTTCGAGCGCAAGCTCGCGGTGGCGCCGCCCGCGGGGGGGCGGTGAGCGGCCGCCCGTGGCTCGGACTCGCGCTGCTCGGTGCGGCGTCGTGCGGATACTACAACGGCATGTGGAGCGCCAACCGGTTCGCCGGGCAGGCGCGGCGGTTCGAGCACGATGGGCGTCTCGCGGAGGCACGCGCGTCCTGGGCGCAGGCGGCCGAGAAGGCGGAGTCGGTCGTGGCGCACTCTCCGCATGGCCGGTGGGCGGACGACGCGCTGGTCCTTCAGGGCGAAGGGCTAGCCCGAAGCGGCGCGTGCGACCGGGCAGCGGCGCCGCTCGGGCGCGCCCTCCAATCCGTGCGGGATTCGTCGCTCCTGGGGCGCGCGGCGCTCGTCGCGGGTGAGTGCGCCCTCGCCGAGCATAGCCCCGCGACGGCCGAACGTCTGCTCGAGCCGCTCGCGACCCCCACGGACCGGCGCGAGGCCTCGCGCGCGACGTACCTCCTGGGTCAGGCGGCCGAGCAGCGCGGCGCGTTCGTGACGGCTGCGGCCTGGTACGCGCGGTCGCGCGAGAAAGACGCGGCAGCGGCGCGCGCTCGGGCGCTGCTCTATGCAGGCTCGACCTCGGCGGCTCTCGCGCTCATCGACACCCTGGTCGAACGCGGGTTGGGCGAGGGGGTCTGGGATCCATTGCTCGCCGATGTCGGTCGAACCGCCGGAGCGGATACCGCGAGCAGCACGCTCGACCGGGTCCTCGCACGCGGCCGCTGGCGCGGCGGGCCCCTCGCGCGCCTGCTCCTGGACGACGGAGATCGCCTGTTCGCCGCCGGTGCGCTCGACGCCGCGTACCGGCGCTATGCCCAGGTCGCGGCGGCGGCGCCCGATTCGACCGAAGGCCAGCAGGCGCTGGTGCGCCAGGTGCGCGTGGATGTCGCGCGAGCCACGAGCACCGCGGACTTCCCGCCGCTGCGGCAGCGCTTGAGCCAGCTCCTTCAGGCGGGCCTCGGTGCCGTGGCTACGAACGATGCCCGAGCCCTCGAGCTCATGCTCCGATCGATCATCGCCCCGGAGCGGGACACCGCGGAGGCGGCCGCGTTTCGGGCTGCCGAGCTCGCGCGGGACTCTCTTCGCGCGCCGTTGCTCGCCGCGCACCTGTTCATCGCGTTTGCCGCCGCGCACCCCGCGTCACTGTTTGCCCCCAAGGCGCTCGTCGCCGCGGCCGATGTGTCACCCGCGGCCCGGGACTCCCTGCTGGGCGTGCTGCAACGGGACTACGGCGCCTCGCCGTACACGCTGGCACTCGCCGGCGACGTCAGCCCGGGCTACTCGGCGGCGGAGGATTCGCTCGCGCGCGCGCTGGGTGTGGCCATCGCGTCCGCCGCCGCCGCTCCTGCGTCGGTGATCGGACTGCCGGTGCCCGGGCCGCGGGGGCCACGCCTGGACGACCCCAGGGCCGGGCGCGCCGCGGCTCCCGCCGTGCCCGCGCAACCGCAGCGACCGGCCCCAGGCGCCGACGGGCCGGGCCGCGGGAAACGTCGAGCGCCGACGCCCCCTCCCGGCTCCGAGCGCCCGTGAGCCAGCTCAGCCTGCTCGGCACCACTTTTCAAAACCCGGTGCTCCTCGCGGCAGGCACTGCGGGATTCGGGCACGAGCTCGAGGGCGTCATCGACCTCGATGCGCTGGGCGGATTCATCACCAAGGCCGTGACCCCGGAGCCGCGTCGCGGGCACGCGGCGCCACGCGTGGCGGAATTCCCTGGCGGGATGCTCAACGCCGTCGGGCTCGCGAACCCCGGGCTCGATACCGTGGCCCGGCACGACCTGCCGCGGATCGCGCGGCGGCTGGCGCGGGCCCGCATCCTCGTCAACGTGGCGGGCGCATCCGTAGCCGACTACGTCCACGTGGTTGAAGGGCTGGCCGCCGTCGAGGGGATCACCGCATACGAGATCAACGCGTCGTGCCCCAACACGGCGGCGGGCGGTCTCGAGTTCGGTGCCGAGCCGGCGGCGCTCGCCGAGCTCGTGCGCCGTTGCCGAGCGGCCACGATGCGTCCGCTCGTCGTGAAGCTGTCGCCCGTGCTGCCGGACATTCCGGCCATGGCGCAGATCGCGCGGGACGAGGGAGCAGACGCCGTGAGCGTGATCAATACGATTCCGGGAACGCTTGACCATCGCCTGGGGAACGGCTTCGGCGGCGTGAGCGGGCCCGCGTTACTGCCGATCGGTGTGCTGGCGACCCGGCGCATTGTGGAGCGGGTCGGCGTGCCGGTGATCGGCGTTGGTGGCATCCGCACGGCCGGCGATGCGCGGGAGTACCTCAAGGCGGGCGCGAGCCTCGTGGCGATCGGCACTGCGGCGCTTGCCGATCCCCGGACGCCGGAGCGGATTGCGCGGGAGCTCGCGCGTGGCTGAGCTGATCGTGGCCTTCGATGTGCCGAGCGGGAGGGACGCTCTGGCTCTGGCGGACCGGCTGCCCGGTCTGCGCTGGGCGAAGCTCGGACCCGTGTTGTTCGCGCGTGAAGGGCCGGCGATCGTGCGAGAATTCCAGGCGCGCGGCCTCCGCGTCTTCCTCGACCTCAAGTGGCACGATATCCCGAGCACGGTCGCGGGTGCGGTGGGCGCTGCCCGCGAGCTGGGCGTGGCGCTGGCGACGGTGCACTGCCTGGGGGGACGGGCCATGCTCGAGCAGGCCGTGGGGGCAGCCGGGGATCTGCCGCTGGTCGGCGTCACCGTGCTCACGTCGCACGGGGTGGTCGAACTCGAGCAGACGCTGGGGCGCGGCATTCCCGATCTGGGTGTGGAAGCGGAGCGCCTGGCCCGAATCGCGATCGTGGCCGGGCTGCGTGGCGTGGTGGCCTCGGGCGCCGAGGTACCGCTCCTGCGAGCGCGGTTGGGTCCCGACCCGTGGCTGGTCGTGCCCGGCATCCGGATGCCGGGGGAGCCGACGCACGACCAGACGCGGACCATCACCCCCGCGGAAGCAGTCGGGCGCGGCGCCACGCACCTCGTCGTGGGCCGACCGATCACAGCGGCGGCGGACCCGGCTCAGGCGTTCGATCGGATTGCCGCCGCGTTGTGACATTACGGGACGGTGAAGGACGCTAATCCCGCCACTTGCGTGGACTTACGACGCGGTCTATTATTCAAGACTGGGATCGAATTTCTGCCAGGAGACCACGCGTTGAAGGTTCGTTCGAGCGTCAAGCCAATCTGCGAGCATTGCAAGGTCATCAAGCGGCGCGGGGTTCTTCGCGTCATCTGCAAACGCAATCCCAAGCACCGTCAGCGGCAGGGGTAACCGATGGCACGAATCGCCGGGGTAGATCTGCCGCGGGACAAGAAGATCCTGTTCGCCCTGCCGTACATCTACGGCATCGGCCGGAGCAACGCGCGCAAGCTCCTCACGGAGACGGGCGTCAGTCCTGACGCGCGCGTGCGCGACCTGCGCGACGCGGAAGTGGCGCGCTTGCGGCAGGTGATCGAGCGGGACTACAAGGTCGAAGGGGCGTTGCGCACCGAAGTCGCGATGAACATCAAGCGGTTGATGGATGTCGGGACGTACCGCGGTACGCGGCATCGCAAGAATCTTCCGGTCCGCGGCCAGCGGACGCACACCAACGCGCGCACGAAGAAGGGTCCACGGCGCGCCATCGCGGGCAAGAAGAAGCCCCTCTTGAAGAAATAAATGGCTCAAGCGAAACCAGCAGGCGTCAAACGCGCGAAGAAGGTCGTGGAAGCCGAGGGGATCGCCCACATCACGGCGACCTTCAACAACACGCTCATTACGATCAGCGACATGCAGGGGAACGCCGTCGCTTGGGGATCGTCGGGCAAGGCGGGGTTCGCGGGGTCGAAGAAATCCACCCCGTTCGCTGCGACAGTCGCCGCCGAGCAGGCGGCACGCGAGGCGCTGAACATGGGTGTGCGGCGGGTGCACGTGCGCGTCCAGGGTCCGGGCTCGGGCCGGGAATCGGCGATCCAGGCGCTCGCCACCGCGGGGTTACAGATCCGCTCCATCCGCGACGTGACGCCGATCCCTCACAACGGGTGCCGGCCGCCCAAGAAGCGGCGGGTCTAGCCGATGGCGCGCTACACCGGTCCCGCCTGCAAGCTGTGCCGTCGCGAAGGCACCAAGCTGTTTCTCAAGGGCACGCGCTGCCTCACGGAGAAGTGCGCCGTCGAGCGCCGCGCGT
>Ga0335084_10000954_pt1 | contig 26102 bp, 18 predicted proteins | sample Lox_Sample_44_FD_206721 | JGI IMG/M metagenome (GOLD analysis project Ga0335084, IMG submission 206721) | Soil microbial communities from Loxahatchee National Wildlife Refuge, Florida, United States - Lox_Sample_4.4 | ecosystem: Environmental > Terrestrial > Soil > Wetlands | place: USA... | reverse complement strand
CTGGTCCAGCTGGGCCTGGACCGCCGCGGGTGAGAGCCCCTGATGCCGCAGCGCGCGCTCGAGCCGGGTCAGGACCCGGTCCCGCTCGTCGTCGAGCTTCTTCTGCGCCTGGACCTGCAGCGACTGAAGCTCGGTGTTCGCCGCCCGCATCGCCTCGGCGACGGCCGGGGTGACGAATGCCGCGAGGTCGGGGAACGCCGCGCGGATCTGGTCCCCCTGGAGCGAACGACCCTCCTCGCGGGCGAGCAGGTCGCGCAGCTTCGGGTCGAGCCCGGGAGTGCCGTCCGGTCGTGCCGTCACCACCACCGAGATCAGGCTTCGGTCCACCACCCGCGAGAGCTGCCGCGAGGGGACCCGGGCCCCCGGGCTGGTGTCCTCGGGCTCCGGCGGCACGACGTGGAACAGCACCTCCAGGCCCCGGGCCGGCGGGCCACGCTGCTGGATGGCCCGGCACCCGTTCCGGCCGTAGGGGCCGTCCCGGAGAAAGCCGAACAGCGCCTCGACGATGGGGTGCCCGGTGGCGAAGAAGTCGATCTCCTCCTGCTCCACCGCCGTGTCGCGCCAGAAGGTCCCGAGCACTGTGCGCTCCTCGCCGAGCTGCAACCCCGGGAGCGCCTCGACCTTCAGCGCGTGGCCGAAGTGGAACGCGCACTGGAAGGCGTCCACCTGCTCGTCGGTGTCGACGCCGATTCCCACCCGGCGCGCCAGCTCGGTGACCGTCTCCTCGAGGCGCTCGTCCAGGTCGCGGGCAATGGCCCAGAGCCCATCCTCGAGCGAGCCGTCCTCGTCGAGCTCGAGCCCGATGCGAACTCCGGTGCGATCCACCAGAGCCTGCACCGCCTCGCGGTCGAAGCTGCGCTCGTCGAGCAGCGGGTCATAGGCGCGGCGGATGGCGCTCCGGGCCTCGGCCACCCGGGCGGCAAGCACGGTCCGGTACTCGGTGCGCTCCGCCGGCGTGGCCTGGGCCAGCTCGAGAATCCTGGGCTCGACCTCCTCCAGCACCGCGTCCAGCCCGCCCACCGTCTCACCGAAGACGCCCACCGCATCGGCCAGGAGCGAGAGCACGTCGGAGGCGAGCGTGCCCCGGACGTCGAAGACGTGGATGTCCACCGGCTGGGTCTGGCCGATGCGGTCCAGCCGTCCGATGCGCTGCTCCATGGTGGCCGGGCTCCAGGGCAGGTCGTAGTTCACCAGATGGTGCGCGAACTGAAAGTTCCGCCCCTCGCCGCCCACCTCGGTGGAGAGGAGCAGCCTCGGGCCGTCCGGATCGCGGAAGCGAGCCACCTGCCGGTCGCGGTCCACCAGCGGCAGGTCGCCATGGTACGCGAGCGCCTCGATCCCATCGGCCGAGAGCAGCGACCGGAGGCTGTCCAGCGTCGCCTGGGCCTCGGTGAAGAGCAGGACCTTGGCCTCCGGCTCACCCTCCCAGATGTCGTCGAGGAGCGCCCGGAGCGCCTGATACTTCGCGTCGCGCGCCGGAAGGGTGGGGGGCGAGGGGAGCACCCCGCTCGCCGCCTGGGCGAAGGCGGCCGGCGAGGAGTCGAGGCGCCGGAGCAATCCGGCGAGCGCGGCGCCCCGGACCGATCCCGACCGCACGGCCCCCATCACCGCGTCGCGGGACAGCAGCTCGGCCTCGGGCGGCTCGACGACGTGACGGTGGAGGCGACGGGCGCTGAAGCCCCCTACCCGCGCGCGGCGGTTGCGGACCAGGGCCTCGGAGAGGCTGTAGGTCTCGGCCAGGTGCCCGAGGAGCGCCTGGTGGTCGGTGAGCGAGCCGAGCTCGGGGTCGTCGGGGAAGCGGGCACGGAGTGCGCGGACCGCCGCGGCCGCCTCGACGTCGTCTCCCTCGAGCAGCGCGCGGACGGTGAGGGAGAGCGCCTCTTGCCGCTCGATGCGCGCCCGGAACGCGCCAGCATCGGGGGCGGTCAGCGGATCGAGCAGGGTGAGCAGCGCCCGGTACTCGTCCGGGTCGAGCTGCATCGGGGTCGCGGTCAAGAGCAGGAGGCCCCAGGTGTGGCCGGCGAGCGCCTCCACGGCCGCGAAGGCTTTCTCGCCCCGGAGGTGGTGCGCCTCGTCGACGATGATCAGGTCCCAGCCGGCGGCGGCGATCTCCCGGACCTCGTCCGGGGAGCGCGAGAGGAGCTCGAGGCTGGTGACCACGCGGGGGAAACGCTCCCAGGGGGAGGTGTCGGGCTCCTCGCGGCGGCTCCGGGCGAGCCGGTCGCCGTCCACCAGGGTGAACAGCTGCTGGAACTTGTGGAACAGCTCGGCCAGCCACTGCACCGTGAGGTGGCTGGGGGCGACCACCAGCACCCGCGCGGCGAGCCCGGAGAGGCGCAGGGCGGAGAAGATCATCCCCGCCTCGATGGTCTTGCCCAGCCCGACCTCGTCGGCGAGCACGAAGCGGGGCCGGCGCGCCGAGAGCACCCGCTGCACCACGCCGATCTGGTGCGGCTTCACCATCACCCGGCTCGCCAGCAGGGCGCCGAGCGCGTCGTTCCGGCGCTCCTCGTCGAGGGTCAGGGCCTGCCGCCGGAGGAGGAAGGCGCGCGCGTCGGCCACCCGGCCCTCCCGCAGGCCGCTGAGGAGGTCGGTGTCCGGGGGTGGCGCCTGCACCTCGGACTCGGGGAGCTCGTCCTCGCTTCCGTCCTCGTAGCGGAGGATGTACCGCCGCAGCCCGCGCCCACCCGGCTCCTCGCCGGTGATGGTCGCCGACCGCCCCTTCGCGGTGCGGACCCGGTCGCCGGGAACGAAGGGGTGGGGGAGCAGGCTCTTGCCGCGGGTGGAGACCAGGGTGGCCTGCGCCCGACCCGGGAACAGCACCTCGGCCACCGCGCCGCCTTCCAGGGTGCGAACGAGGTGGCCCACCCCCCACTCGGGCTGCAAGGCGTAGCGGACCTTCATTCCTGGGACGAACGCCACGAGAGGCGTTTGCTCTGCTTTCCCCATGCACGCAAGCGGCACGGATGCCCGCAGCGGAGGTAGGACTCCAGTCGGACTTGCGTGGCGGCCGGCGGACAGCCTCGGGCGACGGGCGGGCGGTCAGCGCTCGACGGGCGCGGCGGACCCGAGGGCGCTCTGCTGCTGCGGACCGAGGCCGTGCAGGGCGAGCGCGTTGTCGCGGAGCACGCCCTTGCCGATCTGCAGCGCCTGCGCGCGGGTCACCAGCCCGTCGGTGATCATCCGGGAGAGCGCGATCGCCAGGGCGGCGCGGGTGGTTTCTGCGCCGAGGAAGGTCAGCTCCGGCCAGCGGAGCTGCGGGGCCGAGGGATCCGACGCCGCGTCGGTGGCGAAGCACACCCGCTCCGGGGCCAGCTCGAACCAGCGGCGGAGCGACTCACCCAGCTCGGTCGGCGAGCGCACCAGGTCCTGCACGCTCACGTCGGCGTAGACGTTCGGCCGGAGGAGCAGAGGACCGGTCTCCTTGTCGAAGGGGAAGCCACCGTGGACCAGGAGCCACCGCGTCTTCTGCAGGGTGGGATCGGCCATCGCCGGGCCGAGGAGGATCGGATTGCCGTTGCCCACGATGCCGGTGGCGTCGCGTGACATCCCGGTCTTGACGTGCACCACCAGCCCCACCCGTCCGGCCTCCCGGGCCAGGTAGCGGAAGGTGTAGTCCTGGAACGCCTTGAGGTCGGCCGGGGCGGCTCCGAACTCGCCTCCGATGACCAGCCGGCCGTAGGCCGCTCGGGCGGTCTCGGCGTTCACCGCGTCGAAGTCGAGGCTGCGCCAGGCGGAGATGCCGAGGTCGATGCCCACCGCACCCTCGGAGACCCAGCGCTCGAGCGCCGCGGTCACCACCTTGCCCAGATACTCGTCCAGGCCCTTGGGCAGGGTGTACATCCGCGCGGCGATGAAGAACGGCTTCAGTGCCTCGGCCGAGTCCTGGGCGAACGGCCGGAGAAAGACGTCGGCCCGGGCCACGAAGCGGAAGCGCTCCAGGCCTTTGCCGGCGAGGGGCTCGCCGGAGACGATGGCCAGCTCCACGTTCGCCTGGTCGAGCATGTGGGCGGAGAACTCCGCGCCCAGGTCCTCGACCAGCAGCTCGCGGGCCTGCTGCAGGTCGGCGAAGCGCTTCTCGGGCTCGGTGAAGCGCTTGTCCGAGGGGTCGGGGACGTTGACCTTGTAGAGCAGCTTCCAGGTTCGGGCCCACTCGGGGCCGAGGCCGCGGAGCCGGAGCGGCAGGTCCGTGGCGCTGCGCTGCTGGGCCAGCGCCTTGCCCGCCGGCTCCACGCGGTTGAGCAGCAGATGGGAGTGCGCGTCCACCGCCTTCACCTTCGCCAGCTCGGTGAGGAGGGCGCGATCGGCCGACTGGGCCAGGACCGTGGAGGGCAGGACGGCGGCGAGGAGGAACGGAGCGAGCCGACGGACCATGAAGGAGCGCAAGCCTCGCACGGCGAGCCGACCCTCGCCATTCATCGAGCCGTGGTCCCCCGGGTGCGACAACGGAGCACGTCGCCCGGGGGCCGCGACCGAGGGCTCAGCCGAGCAGCGGGAGCAGACTCCGGTAGAAGGGCCGGAAGTCTCCGCGCGCTCCGAGGAGCCGGAGATTCTGCTGCAGGCCGCCGAAGGCCCGGAGGAACATCACTCCCTCGGCCGGCGGACGGATCTTCAAGAACTGCGCGGCGTGTCGGGCGAACAGCTTGCGGCTGTCGGGCGCCATGCTGTCGTTCCCGTAGTCGTAGTCGTCGGTGCGCAGTGCGCGGCCGGCGAGGTGAATCATCTCCTCGAGCAGCGGGCGGGCCTCGTCGTCCGGCAGGTCCACGGTGAAGCCTACCCGGCGCGCCAGCGCCAGCACGTCGATCGGCTGCTGCTCGAGCACCAGGTGGAACACGTCCCGGTGACCCTCGAAGAACTCGCGGCTGAAGCGCTTGACGCTCCCGAAGTCGAGAACCCCCAGGCGGCCGTCCGGCATGACCATGAAGTTGCCCGGATGCGGGTCGGCGTGAACCGTGCCGTCGACCAGGAACGCGCCATGGATGGCCCGGACCATCAGCCCGGAGATGCGGAGCCGCTCGGCGTTCTCCGGGTGCGAGGCGAGGAAGCTCTTCAGCGTGTGGCCGGGGATGAGCTGCATCGTCAGCACCCGGGTGCTGGTGCGCTCGTCGATGATCTCCGGCACGACGATGTCCGGCAGGCCCGCGGAGGCCCGGGCGAACTCGCGCGCCAGCCGGCCCTCGCGGGAATAGTCGAGCTCGTGCGCCAGCTCTTCGGCCAGCTCGTGGAAATATTGCCGGCCGTCGAGCGCCCGGTGGGTGAGGGCCATGGTCCTCACCACCATTCCCAGGTTGTCGATGTCGCTCTTGAGCGCCTGGTCGATGCCGGGGTACTGGATCTTCACCACCACGTCGCGGCCGTCGCGCAGCCGGGCGCGGTGAACCTGGCCGAGGCTGGCGGCGGCCATCGGCTCACGGGAGAACTCGGAGAACAGCGCGTCCGGGCTGCCTCCCAGCTCGTCCTCGATGATCGCCGCCACGCGGCCGAACGGCATCGGGGGGGCCTCGTTCTGCAGGCGGGCGAGTACCGCGCGCACCTCTGGCGGGAAGAGGTCCGGGTCCATGCTGGCCACCTGGCCGAGCTTCATCGCCGCCCCCTTGAGGTCGCCGAGGGTCTGCACCAGCTTCTCGGCGGTTCCCTTCGACAGGCTGCTGGGGTCGGCGCCGGCCAGCCGCTTCACCCCGCGGGTGAGCGCATCGCTGCCCAGCTGCGCCCCGAGGCCAGCGAGCTTCCGCAGCCGGGCAAGTCGTGAGGACGGCGGCCCGTCGGGTTCCTTGGCCATGAGGGTGTTTGGTCACATAACCGGCCAACCGGCGCCCCGCGGTCCGATGTCGAAGCGGGGCTGATGCCAGCATGTCGTCGGGGCGAGGGACCGTGGTACGCCAGCGCGCGTGCCGCGGTCGGAACAGGCGTCGGGGCCGGAGAGCTGGGGACGGTTCCCTCGGGTCCTACAGGAGGCACTGCCGCTCGCGTGGGCGGATGACCCACTTCCGTCCGGGACGCCCGTCCTGGCGTACGGGATGGGACGCAGCTACGGCGACAGCTGCCTGAACGCCGACGGACCGGTGCTCCTGACCCGGGCGCTGCGGCGGTTCATCGCCTTCGACGCCGACAGCGGCGTGCTCCGCTCAGAGGCGGGCACCTCGCTGGGGGAGGTGACCGAGCTGGTGCTGCGCCGGGGGTGGCTGCCGCCGGTGTTGCCCGGGACGCAGTTCGTCACGCTCGGCGGAGCGGTGGCCAACGACATCCACGGGAAGAACCACCACCGCGCTGGCTGCTTTGGCCGGCACGTGCGCGCGCTGGGGCTGCGCCGGAGCGACGGGAGCGTGAGCACGCTCCATCCGGGTGACCCGCTGTTCGAGGCCACCGTTGCCGGCCTGGGGCTGACCGGGCTCATCACCTGGGTGGAGATCCAGCTCGAGCGCGTCCCGAGCGGGTGGGTGGAGGCCGAGGGCATTCGCTTCCGCTCCCTCGAGGAGGTGGAGGCTCTGGACGACGCGTCGAGGGACACGCACTCGCACACCGTGGCGTGGATCGACGGGCTGGCCAGAGGCAGGTCGCTGGGCCGCGGCGTCTACTTCCGGGGCAACCTGGCCGAGGGACCGGCGACCCCGCCGGCGCGGCCTGCGCCGAGGAGCCTCGGATTCGAGGCGCCGGAGCTCCTGCTTTCCCCCTTCCTGCTGCGAACCTTCAACGCGCTCTACGACCACCTGCCCCGCTGGCGCTCGCGGACCTCGGTGTGGAAGTTCTTCCATCCGCTCGACGCGCTCGGCAGCTGGAACCGGCTGTACGGTCGCCGCGGCTTCTTCCAGCACCAGTCGGTGGTGCCGGACATGGAGGGCATCCGGGCGCTGCTCGCCCTCACCTCGACACGGGGGCAGGGCGCGTTCCTCTCGGTGCTGAAGCGGTTCGGGCCGCTGAGCTCGCCGGGGATGCTCTCCTTCCCGCGGCCGGGCTGGACGCTGGCGCTCGACCTGCCGAACCGCGGCGAGGAGACGCTGGCCTGCCTCGACGAGATGGACGCGGTGGTGCGGACCTACGGCGGGGCGATCTACCCGGCGAAGGATGCGCGGATGTCGGCCGAGACGTTCCGGCTCGGCTACCCGCAGCTGGACGCGTTCGCGACGTTCATCGACCCGGCGTTCCGGTCGCGCTTCTGGTCGCGGGTGATGGGATGAGCGCGCCGCGGCGGGTGCTCCTGCTCGGGGCGACCAGCGGCATCGCACAGGCGGTCGCGCGGGTGTACGCGGCGGCCGGGGCCCGGCTGGCGCTGGTGGCGCGCTCTCGGGAGCACCTGGCGACGGTGGCCGCCGACCTGGTGGTGCGCGGGGCGGAGGTGGTGCTGCAACGGACCGCGGATCTGTGCGAGCTCGAACGGCACCGAACCCTGCTCGCCGAGGCCGAGCAGGCGCTCGACGGCCTCGACGTGGTGCTGGTGGCCCAGGGCGCGCTCCCGGAGCAGCAGGCGTGCCAGGAGGACCCACGGCGCGCGGTGGCGTCGTGGGACGTGAACTTCGCCAGTGCGGCCACGCTGATGGAGGCGGCGGCCGAGCGAATGGTGGTGGCGGGGCACGGGACCATCGGGGTGCTCTCCAGCGTCGCCGGAGAGCGCGGGCGAGGGGCGAACTACGTCTACGGAGCGGCGAAGGCGGCGCTGACCGCGTATGCCGGTGGGCTCGGTCAGCGGCTCCGCGGCACGGGGGTGACCGTCCTGACCATCAAGCCGGGGCCCGTGGACACGCCGATGGTGGCCGGCCGGGCCATCAACCCCCGGCTGCTGGCGGACGTGGACGTGGTCGGGCGACGGATCCACCGGGCACTGGAGCGCGGGGAGCGCGTGCTCTACGTGCCGGGCAAATGGCGGTGGATCATGGCCGTCATCCGCGCCTTGCCGATCCGCCTCTTCGAGCGGTTGCGGCTCTAGGGTCTCGATGCGGCGACGACAGCTTCGGGTCGTTCCCGTCCCTGCCAAACGAGGTGTCTGGCACCGCGTGAGGGCATCCAACTATCTGTAAGTACAGCTTGTTCTCGCCCAGTGGCGGAGTCCGAAGTATTGACAGTCATTTCTGTCTAGACAATGATGCTGGTCGTGCACGCCGGAGGGCAAGCGTCCGTCGAGGTCCTCCAGGCTGCCGAGACGGCAGCGGCGCTGCTCGACCCGGCCCGCCTGCGCATCCTGACTGCCCTCCGGGACCCGGACTCGAGCGCGGGCGTGGCCAGGGCCCTCGGGCTTCCACGGCAGCGCGTCGGTCACCACGTCCGGGCGCTGGAGGCGGCGGGGCTGCTCAGCTGCGTCGGCGAGCGGAAGAAGCGCAACTGCGTCGAGCGGCTGCTGCAGGCCACCGCCCGCTCGTACGTCCTGGCGCCCCAGCTCCTCGGTCCCCTCGGCATGACGGCCGGCGAGGCCCGCGACCGGTTCTCCAGCACCTATCTGCTCGCGGCGGCGAGCTGGGTCATCCAGGAGGTGACCACGCTCCGCCCTCGCGCCGAGGCGGCGGGAAAGAAGCTTCCCACGGTCAGCGTGCAGACCGAGGTGCGCTTCGCCTCTGCCCGCTCGCAGAACGAGTTCCTCGAGGAGCTGCTCACCGCCTTCTCGGAGCTGGTGGCGCGCCATCACCGACCCGACGCCGCCGGGGGTCGCTCCTTCCGCCTCTCGCTGTTCGGTCACCCGGCGCTTCCGTCCGAGCGGCCCGTCGACGTCGCACCCACCGAGGAGACCGGCCCATGAGCGACTCGCCCCCGAAGACCCGCAGCCTGGTGCTCGAGGCCCACCTCCCGGGGACTCCCGACGAGCTGGCGCGGATGCTGACCGACCCCCTCGAGCTCGCCCGCTGGTTCGCTCCCTTCGTCGAGGGGCCGGGCACACCGGGCGCGCTGGTCACCTTCCGCTGGAGCCCGGACATGGTCTGGAAGACGCGGCCCGAGATCATCGAGCCGGGCCGACGCGTCCTCTGGCGCGACGCGCCCCCCGAGGAGCAGCCCGGCGGTCCCCCCGGCGCCACGATGGTCATCGAGTGGAGCCTGGCTGCCGAGGCGGGCGGGACGCGGCTGCGCCTGGTCCACTCCGGCTTCGGCGAGGGTGCGGAGTGGGAGGACCAGTACGACGCCACGAACGCCGGCTGGCGCTTCTTCCTCTGGCACCTCGAGGAGACGCTCCGCCATCACCGGGGCGCGGATCGGGCGGTGGTCTGGGAACGCAGAGCAAGTGGACTCTCCCGCGACGCGCTCGGTGAGCGGCTCTTCGGCCCCGCCGGTCTCGCCCTCTCCCCGGCCCGTCCAGCGCCGGGAACGGTGGCCCATCTCTCGCTCGGCGGAACGCCCAGACGCTTCGAGGTGGCGAACGCCCACCTGCCCACGCACCTGTGGGGGAAGTTTCCGGGGCTCGGCGGAGCCATCCTCCTGGTGGAGATGGAGCCTGGACGCACCGGTCCGTTTCACACCGGTCTCTGGCTCAGCACCTGGGGGCTCGCCCCCGACGTCCTCGCGTCGCTCCGCGCGGGGCTCCGCGCGATGGCCGACGCGGTGTTCGGTCCGCCTCCGGGCTGAGACGTACCGCTCCCCAAGGGCAGCCCCGCATCGGCGCAGCGCCAGGAGAAGACGGTCGGCGAGCGCCTGGGCGATCCACCCACGGTGAAGGTGGCGCAGAAGGCCGCCTCGACGGTGGGACGGTCCATCCCGGCACGGCAGCGCTCCCCTGGCCGGCAACATGGCCTCGCACCTCCACTGCGGAGTCGTGCTGGACCGGGGTCTTGCGGTCCTGCGGGCGGCCCTCGGCCGGTAGAGCCTGCAGGGCCGCTCACCGGGCCAAGCAGTCGCCCGATGGACCTTCCCGGGGTCCCGGCGTCCAATGCTTCAAGTCGGGCCCCGGTGTGTGCTAAGCGCCCGCCCGCCACGGGAGGGGTTCCCGCATTCCCGTGGAACGAGGCTGCGCTGAAGCGTCCGCGCGATGCGGGCGGCCAACCCCTCGATCGTCCTTTCGAGGAGATGTGCACATGATCGCGTCACGCACCCCCGGGTCTCGCCCGGGTCTTCGGGGCCTGGCCCGGTGGACGGGCCTGGCTGCGTTGGTCCTCTCCGGATCGGCGTTCGCCAGCGAGGCGGAGCTGAAGCTGCCCGACCTCACCCAGGTCACCTTCCTGGGTGGAACCAACGGCCGCTCGCTCCTGATGTGGGGCCTGCTGGTCTGCCTCTTCGGGTTCGGCTTCGGCATCTACCAGTTCGCCCAGCTCAAGAAGCTGCCGGTCCACAAGGCGATGCTCGACATCAGCGAGCTCATCTACGAGACCTGCAAGACGTACCTGATCACCCAGGGAAAGTTCATCCTCGCGCTGGAGGTGCTGATCGGCGCGGTGATGGTCCTCTACTTCGGCGTCCTGCAGCACATGGATGCGGTGAAGGTCATCACCATCCTGATCTTCAGCCTGATCGGCATCGGCGGCAGTTACGGGGTGGCCTGGTTCGGTATCCGGGTGAACACTTTCGCCAACAGCCGCACCGCCTTCGCCAGCCTCCGCGGCAAGCCCTACCCCGTCTACGCCATCCCGCTGCGGGCCGGGATGAGCATCGGCATGGCGCTGATCAGCACCGAGCTGCTGATCATGCTCTGCATCCTCCTCTTCGTCCCGGCGGACTTCGCGGGTCCGTGCTTCATCGGCTTCGCCATCGGCGAGTCGCTCGGCGCCTCGGCGCTCCGCATCGCCGGCGGCATCTTCACCAAGATCGCCGACATCGGCTCCGACCTCATGAAGATCGTCTTCCGCATCAAGGAGGACGACGCTCGGAACCCGGGCGTGATCGCCGACTGCACCGGGGACAACGCCGGGGACTCGGTGGGCCCGTCGGCCGATGGGTTCGAGACCTATGGCGTGACCGGTGTGGCGCTGATCACCTTCATCCTCCTCGCCGCCCACGACCCCACCGTCCAGACGCAGCTGCTGGTGTGGCTGTTCGTGATGCGGGTGGTGATGATCATCGCCAGCTTCATCTCCTACGTGATCAACGAGGCGATCCAGTCGGCCCGGTACAAGGATGCCACGAAGATGAACTTCGAGGCGCCGCTCACCTCGCTGGTGTGGATCACCTCGCTGATCTCGGTCGCCCTGACCTTCATCATCAGCTACCTGATCATCGGCGACCTGGGCGACGGCACCTTCTGGTGGAAGCTCTCGGCGATCATCACTTGCGGCACGCTGGCCGGAGCGATCATCCCCGAGGTGGTCAAGGTCTTCACCTCCACCGAGTCGAGCCACGTGCATGAGGTGGTGACCTCTTCGCGGGAGGGCGGCGCCTCGCTCAACGTCATCTCTGGTCTGGTCGCCGGCAACTTCAGCGCCTACTGGATGGGCATCGTCATCGTGGCGCTGATGGCCATCGCCTACGGGGTGAGCACCCAGGGCCTGGGAGCGCTGTTCCCGGTGGCGGGGAGCACCATCGACCCCTCGCCGGTCTTCGCCTTCGGCCTGGTGGCCTTCGGGTTCCTCGGCATGGGCCCGGTGACCATCGCCGTCGACAGCTACGGCCCGGTGACCGACAACGCCCAGAGCGTCTACGAGCTCAGCCTGATCGAGAACGTCCCTGACGTGTCCAATCAGATCCAGAAGGAGTTCGGGTTCAAGCCCGACTTCGAGAAGGGCAAGAAGCTCCTCGAGGAGAACGACGGCGCGGGCAATACCTTCAAGGCCACCGCCAAGCCGGTGCTCATCGGCACCGCGGTCGTCGGCGCGACGACGATGATCTTCTCGATCATCGTGGTCCTCACCGGCGGGCTGACCACCGGCGTGGGCAACCTCTCGCTCCTCCACGCCCCGTTCCTGCTCGGCCTGGTGACCGGCGGGGCGATGATCTACTGGTTCAGCGGCGCCTCGATGCAGGCGGTGGCCACCGGCGCCTACCGGGCGGTGGAGTTCATCAAGCGAAACATCAAGCTCGAAGGGGTGGAGAAGGCCTCGGTCAGCGACAGCAAGAAGGTGGTCGAGATCTGCACCCGCTACGCGCAGAAGGGGATGATCAACATCTTCCTCGCCGTCTTCTTCAGCACTCTCGCCTTCGCCTGCGTCGAGCCGTTCTTCTTCATCGGCTACCTCATCTCCATCGCGATCTTCGGCCTCTACCAGGCCATCTTCATGGCCAATGCCGGCGGCGCCTGGGACAACGCCAAGAAGGTGGTGGAGACCGAACTCATGGCCAAGGGCACCGATCTGCACGCGGCCACCGTGGTCGGCGACACCGTGGGCGACCCGTTCAAGGACACCTCGAGCGTGGCGATGAACCCGATCATCAAGTTCACCACCCTGTTCGGGCTTCTCGCGGTCGAGCTGGCCATCACCCTGCCGCGGGGCACTAGCGCCGTCCTGGCGGTGGCGTTCTTCGCCGCCTCGCTGGTCTTCGTCTGGCGGTCGTTCTACCGGATGCGGATCGAGGTCAGCCCGGCCGAGGCGAAGGCCCCGGTCCCGGCCAAGGCCGCCTAGGAGCCTGTAGGGCATCGGCGGTGCATCCGCGGTGCTCAGCCTCGGGGCATGCAGATCCTCCCCCGCACCGGACCGCCCGGAGTGGTGCTGGCCCTGCTGCTGGCGAGCGGCGGCGGATGCGCGCACGGGCCAGGCCAGGGGCCGGCCGCGAACAGGACGGTCAGCCAGATCAACGTCGTGCCTGACTTCCTCGCTGCCTGGGACTCGGTCCGGACGGCGCCGCGGGCCGAGCAGCTCGACCGCTCGCGGCAGGCGCTGCTCGCCAGCCATCCCGAGCTCTTCGGTCCCGAGGTCTTCGGGCCGGCCCCGGCGCTCGACCGCGACCTCGAACGGCTCCTGGTGGAGATGCCCAGGCTCGAGCCGAAGCTCGAGGCGCTGTCGGAGCGGATGCCCGGCGACGTCGAACGGAGCGCGCGTTCCTTCCTGGACCAGTTCCCCGAGCTCGACTGGGCCGGCCCGGTCGCACTCAGCCTGTCGTTCAGCCACTTCGAGGCGGTCTGGCGGACGGTGTCCGGGCGGCGGACGCTGGTGCTCGGACTCGACGCCTTCGCCTACTACCGGGGCCCCTACGCGCCGGTGGAACCGGTGGTCCACCATGCGCTGGCGTCGGCGCTGCTGCCGCCGTGGAAGGGCCCCGGGCCCGTCCCGGTGTGGTGGGCGCTCTGGGAGGAGGGGTTCCCGCTGGCCGCCGTTCGCACCCTCGACCCGGGCGTGACCGACGCGGAGCTGCGGCTGCCGGACGAGGGCCGCGACCCGGCGTACCTCGCCGCGCTCGCCCGGCGCGTCCGTGGAGCGCTCGACTCCACGCGCGAGTCGGACCGTCGAGCGGTGACCAGCGTGGCGGGCATAGCCCCGGCCGGAGCAGGGCGCTGGCTCGCGCTGCGGGCCGCCCAGCAGATTGTCGCCGGGCGCACCCTCCACGACGCTGCCCGCCTGGGCGGCCCACCGCTCCGGGCAGCCGTCGACTCCGCCCTCGCCACCCTGGAGCGACCCGGCAGCTGAGGTCGGGGCCGACGGGTGTCGCTCTAGCGGGCCAGCTCGAGGACCGGGGTGGTCGCTCGCGGTCGACGGCAGAAGAGGGCTCCGGTGCGGCTTGGCGCGCTCCGGACGGCCGTGTTAACGCCCCTCCCCCGCCGCAGTCGGGAGGAGCAGAAGAACGCCGTGGGCAACGCCGGGATGTCACTCTTGCGCTTCACCTTCCTCGGCACGTCGGCCGCCCAGCCAACGATCCACCGGAACCTCTCCGGCCTGGCGGTGAAGGCGGACTCGGACCTGCTGCTCTTCGACTGTGGCGAGGGGAGCCAGCGGCAGATGATCCGCTACGGCACCGGCTTCTCGGTGGACGCGGTCTTCTTCACCCACTTCCACGCCGACCACTACCTGGGAATCATCGGCTTCCTGCGCACGCTGGGAATGATGGGACGCGAGGAGAAGCTGGTGCTGTACGGACCGGTGCCGGCGAAGCGGCTGCTGAACCAGGCGGTGCACCTGGGCGTGGACCAGCTCGGGTTCCCGCTGGAGATCGTCGAGCTGAAGGATGGCGAGAAGGTCCAGCGCCACGGCTACTCGGTCCGGGCGGTCGGGGTACAGCACCGGATCAACGCCCTCGGCTACGTGCTGGAGGAGGACGTGCGGGCGGGCCGGTTCAACCTCGAGCGCGCCCGGGCGCTGGGCGTCCGCGAGGGGCCGGACTTCGGACGGCTGCAGCGCGGCGAGTCGGTGACCGCGCTCGACGGAAAGACGGTGGCTCCCTCGGACGTGATGGGAGCCGCCCGAGCGGGCCGGAAGCTGGTGCTCTCCGGCGATACCCGGCCGTGCGAGGCGATGGCCGAGGCCGCGCGCCAGGCGGATGTCCTCATCCACGAGTCCACGTTCAGCGACGACGACCAGGCCCGGGCGCTCGAGACGCGCCACTCGACGGCGCGCGAGGCGGGCCGGATCGCGCAGCAGGCCGGGGCCCACCGGCTCATCCTCACCCACCTCAGCTCTCGGTACGACACCGACTTCGGACGGCTGCTGGCCCAGGCCCGTGAGGAGTACCAGGGCCCGGTGGAGGTCGCGCACGACGGCCTGACCGTCGACGTGCCTGTGCGGGAGTGAGCCAGGTTTCAGGAAGGGCTGGTCCCTCTTCCCCGCTCCCAAGGCGCCACACCCCTGTCCGTCGCCACGCCGGCGCCCGTACCAGTTCCCGCATGGTCCGTCGCCCCGGGCGCAACACCGATCCGCCCCCGAGGGGCGCGGCAGGCAACTGCTGACTCCCCAAGTCCGCGCGGTCCTTCGAGGAGCAGCCTGGCAGGGCCGATGCAATCCCCGGTGCTCGTTCCGCCCCGAACTCCTCGCGGCGGTTACCTGGGGAGTCTCTCATGCGTCGCACCATCCTGTTTGCCTTCTTCCTTCTCGCCGCCTGTGGCGGCGGGGTTCGCAACACCGACACCAGCGCCGTCGACCGGTCCGCCCAGATGAGGGCTCAGGCGTTCCTGCTCACAGCCGACGCCCAGGGCGTGATCGCCGCCTTCGCCCAGTCGGCCAGCCAGGACGCGCTGGACAGCTGCCTCAACGCCTGGGTCGAGGAGGCTGCCAGTGGACAGGGGAGCCTGCACGAGCCGGTGGCCAAGCCTGACGTCGCTGGGTTCCGCGCGTTCCTCTCCGCCTGTCTGGGGAGCTCGGTGCCGGGGGACGTCCGTGCTGCGCCGGTCTTCGACGCCCGCACCACCGGTCCGGGGCACCTTCGCGCCGCGCCGCCCGCTGCTCTGCGGAGCACCGACGTCCAGTAATTCCCTGCTGCACACCAGCTCCCGGTAGCATCGAGGGCCGCTTCCATGGCGGCCCTTCGCATTTCATGGCCCTGGGCGCTGGCCCTGGCGACGGCAGCGACGGTGGTGGCGCTGCTCGCCGGCCGCTTTCCCGGGATCCACAACGCCGAGGACGCCGCCTACGACCTGCGGCTGACCAGCTTCTCCCCTCCGTCCGTCCGGGAAAAGGACCTGGTCATCCTCGGCGTCGACGACGCCACGGTGCAGGGGCTCCGCGCCAACGAGAGCTATGCGCGCGCCTGGGGAAACTGGCCCTATGCCCGCTCGCTCTGGGCCCGGGTGCTGACCCACCTCGAGGCGATGGGTGCCCGTGCGGTGGTGCTCGACTTCACCATGGACGAGCAGAGCACCGACCGCGGTCAGGATGCGCTCCTCCGCGAGGCCATCGCCCAGCTGCACATCCCGGTGGCGCTCGGCTACGCGGTCAACGTCCCCTCGCAGAACGGCGAGCCGCTGCCGGCAGTGACGCCCCACAACTGGACGGTGCAGAGCCGTGCGCCGCGCCCGCGGGTGAAGTCCGAGGACCCGTTCGCCCCGCCCGAGGGGACCGAGGCGCCGGCGACGCCGGAGCTGGTGGCGAGCGTCCTCGCCTTCCCGGTGCGCTCCGAGCACCCCTTGCCGGACCTCTCGGTGGACCTGCCCGGCGCTCCGCGGACGATGCGCCACCCGGTCCCGCCGGTCGCAGCGCTGCTCGACGTGGTGTCTGCGCCCGGGCTCGTGTACCCGGAGCCCGATCCGGACGGGAAGCTGCGCCGCACCCGCTTCGCCTACACCGACGGGACCAACCAGTACGTCACGCTGGCGGTGGCCCTGGCAGCGGACCTGCTCGGGGCCGACGCCCTGGTGCTCTCACCGGGAAAGCTGCAGCTGGGCTCACGCACCCTGGCCATCGACGACGACGGGAGCGCCGCGCTGGACTACGGCGGGACGCTCGGACAGCGCTTCGATGCCCGGAGCCTCCTCGCGGTGGTGGACGACTCGGTTCGCCGCGAGCACGGCGAGGCGCCACACCTCGGACCGGACTTCTTCCGCGGCAAGGTGGTGCTCATCGCCGGGTTCGCGGTGGGTACCTTCGACATGAAGGCCACCCCATTCGACAGCGCCACGGTGGGGGTGGCGAAGCCGGCGACCGAGCTGGCCTCGCTGCTCGGTGGCCGGTTCATCACCCGGGCGCCCTTCGCCGTGACCGCTGCGCTCGCGTTCCTGGTGGCACTCGGCTCGGCACTGCTCGTCCTCGCCACCCGGAACGTCTGGGTCGAGGGCCTGTGGCCTCTCGCCGCACCGGTGCTGCTGTTCCTCGGCACCGGCTGGCTCCTGGTCTCGGCCAAGCTGCAGGTGGCGCTGGTGGTCCCGGTCCTCGCGGTCTCCATCGCCAACCTGGCTGCGGTGGCAATGAACCATCTCTACGCCGACCGTGAACGCGCGCGGGTGAAGGCGATGTTCAGCCGCTACCTCTCACCGCAGGTGGTGGAGCAGCTGGTCGCCCAGCCGGAGCTGCCGCGCCTGGCCGGCGATCAGCTCGAGGTCACCGCCTTCTTCTCCGACATCAAGGGCTTCAGCACCTTCAGCGAGCGCTTCGCCCAGGACCCTCAGGGGCTGGTCCGGGTGCTGAACACCTACCTCACGCGGGTCAGCGGGGTGCTGCTGCAGCACGGGGCCTGCCTCGACAAGTACATCGGCGACGCGGTGGTGTGCATCTTCGGCGCGCCGGTCCGCATGGAGGACCACGCGGTCCGCGCCTGTGCCGCGGCGCTCGACGTCCAGGCGGAGGTGGAACGCATCCGCACCGAGTTCGCCACCCAGGGCCTCCCCGACGTCTACACCCGGGTCGGTCTCAACACCGCGGTGATGTTCGTCGGGAACTTCGGCAGCGAGCAGCTCTTCAACTACACCGCGATGGGCGACGGGATGAACCTCGCCTCCCGGCTGGAGGGAGCCAACAAGCCGTACGGCTCGCGCATCCTGATTGGTCCGCGGACCCAGGCGCTGGTGTCGCACGCCTTCGAGACCCGCGAGCTGGACCGGGTCCGGGTGGCGGGAAAGCACGAGGCGGTGGCCATCCACGAGCTGCTCTCCCGCAAGGGCGAGCTGCCACCCCGGAAACACCAGATCTGCGTCCTCTACGCCGAGGGGCTCGCCCTCTGGCGGGGCGCGCGGTTCGCCGAGGCGCGCGACGTCTTCGCCCGGGCGGTCGCGGTGGACCCGGAGGACGCCCCGTCCAGGGCACTGCTGGCGCGTTGCGACAGGCACGTGACGTCGCCTCCGCCGGCTTTCGATGGAGTCGTCGACCTGGACAAGTAGACTGGCGCGCGCCTGCGGGAGGGTATGCCGATGCGACAGTCAGCAGTGGTGCTCGCGCTGGTCCTGGGGGCGGGGGCGGCGTGGGCGCTCGCCCCGGGAGACCGGGTCTTCGTCCGTGGACGTGACGTGGCCGTGCTCCAGAGCGCTGCGACGAACGCGACGACCCTGGCCAAGCTCCAGCCCGGCGACGCGGTGGTCTGGCGCGGCGCGGACAAGAAGAAGCCCACCTGGCACAAGGTGGAGGCGAAGGGGACGAGCGGGTTCGTCTACTTCGCGAACCTCTCGGTGACCCCGCCCGCCTCCGAGCTGCTCACCTCCCCCCAGGGGGCGAAGAAGGTCGACGCGCAGGCTTTCGCCAGCTCCGGCGCCGCGGGCAAGGCGCTCACCGAGGGTGCCATCCGCTACGGCAACCAGGAGGAGAAGAACAAGGGCGAGCTGCACCCGACGATGAAGGAGGCCGTCCGGCAGACGCAGACCCTGGAGGCCATCGCCGTCCAGCGCACCGACCAGGAGATCGCCGCCCAGGCGGACCGGGTCGCCGGGGAGCAGCAGTGAGGCGCGCGCTCCTCTCACTGGGCGCCCTGGCCCTGGTGGCCTGCAGCGCCGCCGCGGGCTTCATGAAGGGCGACACCAACTCCATCGTCAGCGGCATCGCCGAATCGACCACCACCGTGGTGGGCCTGACCCAGGACCTCTCCAAGTGTGACCAGATCGGCGCCGCCGAGGTCACCTTCGACGAGGAGCGGACCATCGGGGGGGCGGTGGCCCTCAACTGGGTACAGCAGGGCGGCGGGCTCCTGGTCGACGTCCCGACGGGCGATGCGAGCGCCCTCGGCAACCCGAAGACGCTCGGCGTGCAGGCGACGCCCCGGAACCAGCTGCACCGGTACCTCAACGTGGTGGGGAAGAACCTCGCCTCCCGCTCCACCCGGCCCACCCTGCAGTGGACCTTCGGGGTGCTGGACTCGGAGGTGGTGAACGCCGTCTCCGCGCCCGGCGGCTATGTCTTCCTGACTCGCGGGCTGCTGAAGCGGGTGAGCAACGAGGCGGCGCTGGCCGGCGTCCTCTCGCACGAGATCGCCCACGTCACCCGCAAGGACGCCTTCGCCATCTACCAGAAGACCAAGGTCGATCAGTGCAAGAGCCTGGCGTACGCCAAGGCCGGCCAGAAGGAGGGCGCGGCGGTGCTGCGCGCCTACTCACCGGGATTCATCAACCAGGCCTATTCGGCGCTGCAGGCCTTCAGTGGTGGGGCGCTCGATCTCAATGCCGCGGCGAACAACGCGCTCCTGACGCTGTTCAGCGACGAGTTCGTGCACCGCTACCTCGAGGGCGGCTATGCCCGCGACCAGGAGATCTCCGCAGACTTGACCGGGCTCGAGCTGGCAGTGGCCTCCGGGTACAGCCCGCGTGGCTTCGTGGACTTCATCGGCGCGCTGCCTCCGGGACAGAACTTCTGGGCCCACCACCCCGCCCCGAGCGACCGGGTGGCCTCGATGAAGCTGCTCCTCGGCAAGACGCGACTGGCGAGCGCGACCTCCGGCCCGCCGGGCTCGCCGTTCTCCCCCTTCAGCCAGGACATGTCGGCTCTGCCGCTGGTGCCGCTGCGAGACGAGCTGGCTGCGGCGCGCTGACCTCGTCGACGATTGCCAGCTTGAGACCACTTCACCGTGGGCCTCGACTGCGGCCGCCCTGACCTACCTGCGCGCGGCCTCGGTCAGGGCGCGGTGGACCGACTCCAGCGCCTTCCGGGCCTCGAGCAGCTCCGCGCGCTCGGCGGTGAGGTCCGCCACCTGCCGGGCCAGGGTGTCGCGCTCGGCGCTGAGCACCTCCACGCTCTTCCGGAGCTGCACCGAGTCGTCGCGGAAGCGCTCCAGCTCCCCCGCCAGCCGCTCCTCCTCGGAGAGGCTGTCGGCGAGCTCGGCGTCCTTCTTCGTCAGCTCGGCGGAGAGCCGTTCACGCTCCTGGTGCTCGGCCGCGGCCTGGGTCCGTGCATCCTGCACCGCGAGCAGCGCCTCGTCGCGCTCCCCCTCGACCGAGTGCAGCTCCCGCTCGAGCTCGGAGAGGAGACCGGCGCGCTCCTCCATCTGCGCCACCAGCCGGCGGGCCTCCTCCACGCGCCCCCGGGCCTCCTCGGTCGCGCGCTCGGCGGCGCGGCGGGCCACGTCCAGGTCGTGTTGGAGCGCGGCGTTGTGCTGCTTCGCCGCGGTCAGCTCCGACTGCAGCTGGGCGATCCGCTCCACCGCGAGGACGCCCGCGGCGGCCACGCTGGTGGGCAACGGCTCCGGGCGGGGATGCTCGCGAACGGTGCGCAGCCGCTCGCGGAGCCGCTCCCGGCGAGCGGCGTTGTCATCCGAGGGCGGCAAGGACGGACGGTGGGCGACGGGCTCGACCGTCGTCGGGACGACGGTCTCGGTGCGCACGGGCGCCGCCGGGCGGCGGTCCGTGCCCGCTGCGGACGCGGGAGTCGCCGGCGCCGGTGGTCGTGCGGCGGCCGTCGCCTGACGGGCGGCCGTCGCGGGCGAGGAGGCACGTCCGGAGGGCGTGGGAGACGAGGGGGCGGCAGGAGCGCGGGCAGCGATTCGCTGTGCCTCGGAGGCGCGGTGGGCCGAGGGTGGGCCCGGGACCACGGTCGACCCGGAGGGCGCGGAGCCATGAGAGGAGGCGGTCGCCCCTCGCGCACGGGCGCCGACCGCCACCGTGACCCGCTCTTCCTCCACCGCCGGCTCGGCCACCGCGGCGGTTCCGCGCAAGGTCGCCTCCACCCGGCTCCGGGTCGAGACCTCCTCCTCCTCGGCAGCCGTCGCCCGGGCGGCCGCGGCCAGTACCTCGCGGGCGGTAGGCACCGGCCCCTCCGCGGCGGGCTGCTGGCCCGCGACCTGCGCCGCGACCTCGTAGACCCAGTCCTCGTCGGGCGCGCGGATCTCGGGCCCGGCCGGCTCGGGCGACGACCCACCGAGCTTCAGCCGCGGCTTGGCGCGGGACACGTTCTGATCGAAGGCTTTCTTCATCGGCTCTCCCCTACCCTGCCCGCACGTCGGTGGCGGCCCGTGCCCTGGACTGCTCCAGCCGGTGCAGCACTTCCCTGAGGAACGCGTCCACGTCGTGCGCGCCCTTCGAGTCACGCTCGGCCATGAAGACCGGAACGCCCTCGCTCGAGGCCTGGGCGAACTTGGTGCATTGCCGGACCAGGGTGGTCAGGAGGTACTCCGGGTAGTGCTCCCGCAGCGCGGCCAGGGCCTCCTTGGCCAGCTTGTAAGTCTGGTTGTAGGCGTTGACGACGATGAACACGTGGTCGAGGACGTGGTTCAGGTCCTCCTCGAGGCTCTGCACCGTCTCGAAGAGCAGCTTCAGCCCGTGGAACGACAGGAAGTCCGGCAGCACCGGGACGAAGAGGTCCTGCGCCGCCATGAGCGCGTTGAGGTTCAGGAGCCCGAAGGAGGGCGGGGCGTCGAAGACCACCACGTCGTAGCGGTCCTCGACCTCCTCCACCGCCTTGCGGAGCTTGAACTCCCGGCCGGCCATGGGCATCAGCGCCAGGTCCACGGTGCTCATCCCGAGGTTGCTGGGGACGAAGTCCAGGTTGGGCAGGGGCGTGTGCTGGATGGCCTCGGACAGCGGCACCTTCCGCACCAGCACGTGGAGCAAGGTCTTCTCGAAGTCCTCGCCCTCGTAGCCGAGGCACTTGGTGGCATGGCCCTGGCTGTCGAGGTCCACCAGGAGCACCGCGTACCCCAGCTCCGCCAGGCGGAAAGCGTACGAGGTGGAGAGCGACGTCTTCCCGGTGCCGCCCTTGAAGTTGAGGAAGAGCTGCTTCCGCCGGCCGAGCGTGCGCGGGTAGAGCCGGAGCGCCTTGCGCAGCGCCCAGAGGTCCTGCCCGGTGTAGCTCTCCTGGGCCAGCGCAGATCGGAGCGCCTTGGGCGGGATGCCGAGCAGCTCGGCGGTCGTCTTCGGGGTGTAGATGGGGATGTCCATCTGGTCAGTCCTCGTGCTCGTCAGGCGACGAACAGCTTCGCCCCGCGGCGGACCACCTGCCCGCGCGCCGTGAGAAGTGCTGCGGCTTCGATCACCCGCTCGTCCGTCACACCCAGGTGCGTCGCCAGGTCCAACACCGTGCGCCCGCGCATCGAGGTGCGGAGCTCCGAGGCGATCTGCATGCAGAGCGCCTCGTCGGCGTGCAGGCTCGCCCCGGCGTGCTCCCGGGCAGGTGAGGGGAGCGCCACCTCGATGTGGGCCGGCTCGGGAGCGGACCAGGTGGGTGCCGGCACCGGCAGGGAGTCCCCGGGGGCGGTCTCGAGCTCGGACCACGGACCGACCGTCTCCGGCTCGGGCGCAGCGTCCAGGACAGGGCGACGCGGGGCGAGGGCCAGCGCCCGGGCGCGCTGCGACAGGGGCACCGGGGGGACCGTCGCCAGCCGACGCACCTCTCGCCGGCGCTCCTCGTCGGAGAGCGTGGCGACGTGCCCCACGTCCATCCCGAGGAGGCCCGACAGACTCCGGGCCGCTGCGCGGCGGACGCCGAGGTCCTGATCCTCCAGCGCCCCGAGCAGCCGCGTGCGGGCCTGCTCGCCTCCGGCTGCCCCGGTGGCAAGGACGGCCAGCCGCCGGACCTCGGGGTCCGGATCACGGGAGACCTGCCGCTCCAGCTCGAGCATTCGCTCCGGGCCCAGCGACACCGCCAGGAGCGCGGTCCGCCGACGCACCGAGGCGTCCGGGTCGTGCGCCGCGCGTGAGAGGTGCGCCGGGGCCGCTTCCGGATCCAGATGGGTGATGGCCCGGAGCGCCGCGATGCGCACCACCGACTCCGGAGCGCCGAGCAGCGGCTCGACGACCGCCGCCCCCTCGCGGCTGGCCAGGCCGCGAAAGGCCTCGAGCAGGGCGACCAGCACCGTCTCCTCCCGCTCCGCATGGAGGGCCACCGCCAGGGCGGGAGCGGCGGTACGGTCGCCGAGCGCGCGCAGGCGCTCGGCGGCGCGCGACCGGGCCGAGGGATCCGGGCTCGAGAGCTCGCGGATGGAGAAGCCGAACAGGCTCTCCTCACCCACCCTCGGGCTCGGCGGCACGGCGAGCCGGCCCTGCTCGAAGAGACGCTCGGCCTCGCGGGTCACGGCGAGGATGGTGGCCGCCGAGGAGACGGGCGGCTCGGGCGCGCTCCGGGGAGGGGTCGGAGAACGCATCGACGGCCACGCCGGCCCGGCCGACGCCACCACTGTCTCCAGGGCCGGCGCCTCGGCGCGCACCGAAGTCGCCACCTCGGGTGCAGGCTCCGTAAGCCTGGCTGCAGGAGCCTCGGGCACCCTGAGCGCGAGCGCCTCGGCCCGCAGGTCGGCGATGAACCCGGCGAGGTCGAAGTCGAGCCCGGCCTCGTGGCCCTGGATGCGCGCCGCCTCCAGCACCTTCCCCATCAGCCCGGCCCGCTCGCCTCGCATCGCCTCGAGCACCCGGGCGCCTTCCTCGCGGTCGCGGTGGGCCCGGCCGAGCTCCACCTCCAGCTCGGCCACCCGGCGGCGCAGGTCCACCTCGCGCTGGGAGGCGGCGGCGAGATCGGCGCGCAGGGCATCGGCCTCCGCCCGGAGTGTCGCCGCATCTGCCTGAAGCGTCTCCGAGCGTGCCTCGAAATAGACGATCTTCTCGAGGGCACTCCGGAGGAGCGCCTCTGCCCGTCCATCGCTCACCGGCCGGGCAGTGTACAGGGGTGATCCGTCGTCGCCAGTCTTGTGACACCTGCGACAGGAAGCTACCGAGCAGCCGGGGCTGGCTGGGGCGAAGCTTCCGTCATTCCGGGCCCCTGGGCCACGTTCTTGCCCGGGGCCGGAGGCACGGACGGGACATACGCCTCGGCCAGGGGGGCCGTGGCGTCGCCCACCTTCGGAGAGAGTCGGTCCACCAGCTCGGTGAGGCTGTTCGCGAGGTCGGTCTGGGCGGCGGCGGTGCGGCGGAGCTGCCGCTCGAGCTTGCCCATGTGCTCGTAGTGCTCACGGTCGCGCGAGGCCTGTCCCTGCGCAGTGCGGAGCTCGAGCGCGAGCCCGGCATTGGCCCGGAGCCCGTCCAGCACCCGCTCGATCAGCGCCTCGGCGTCGGCGTCGAGCCCGCCCTTGGGGTACGCCTTGAGCCCGAAGCGTCCGCCCGCCCAGACCCGGCCCAGCTCTCCGTAGCCCTCCTCGGGGCCCTCTGGCAGGTCCTCCACGACCAGCGCGGGCGTGCTCCGCAGCGGGAAGCCGGGGGACATCACCGCGAAGACCAGCGCGCCGTCGCTCCGCGCCCGGGCCACCGCCACCGCCCCGTCGAAGGGGAAGAACGGGTCGATGGCGCCGTCCAGACCCGCGGACAGCCGCAAGCGGGCCTTGCGATCCAGGCTGGAGACCTCGCCGCGCTCGCGACGGGCGCTCTTCTTCAAGGTGGTCATCATGTCGCGCACCTGGTCGATGGCGACGACGACGTTCAGCGGCGTGTTGCCGGCGTACCCCGCGTGGTACACGCCCACCAGCTCGAACTCCCCGGTGTGGCAGGACACCGCGAGCACCGGCGAGCCCGAGTTGCCGGGCGACAGCTGGGCGTCCACCACGAAGTCGACGTGGTCCCAGTCCTTCTCGTCGTCGTGGTCATAGGTGGACACCACCTTGCCGACGTTGGTGGCCTTGAAGGCCCCGAGCGGGAAGCCGCGCACGTCGACCACGTTGCGCTCCTTGAGGTCCGCGGACCGGCCCACCTTCCAGGGCAGGATGGGCAGCAGGGCGTGCGCCTTGAGCACCGACATGTCCATCGACTTGTCGGTGACCACGCGCTGGAGCGGGATGTCGTCACGGTCGTAGGTGTCGCGCTCGGACTCGACGATCTTCAGCTGGTCCGAGACGCGCTTGCAGCCGGGCGGCACGTCGTCGACCTTGTGCTCGTCGTCGGTCACCGCGGGCCACTCGGACACGTGGTGGTTGGTGAGGAGGTAGGTCTCGCCGTTCTGCTGCCGGTAGCCGAAGCCGGTGCCGTGGGCGAGCGCCTTGCGCCGGACGCGACGGACATTGCCGTCGCCGGCGTAGCTCAGGCACTCGTAGGTGGCGGCGGTGCGGATGGCGTAGACCCAGGACTGCGACTGGGGCTTCTGCTCCGCCTCGCGGGCGGTGGGCGAGAGGGCGGCGAAGTCGTCGGCGTAGGCGCCTGCGCAGTACGCGCCCTTCCCCGAGGAGGCACCGCCCGGCCCTCCCCGAGCCTGCACTCGTGGGGCCACGATGGCCGTCACCCCGACGAAGGTCAGCGCCAGCCCTGCGACCGCTCCGCGCTTCATCCACACCCGCCTTCGCGCGCTCGCGTCGCTCTCCTGCTCCATGGGGGCTCCGGTCCCTTCAGTCTAGGCCCGGCAGCGGTGGAACGCGCGCCCACCCCCGAGGTCTTCCCAGCCTGCCGCAGCGTGACAGCGCGGCCACACCGGCCATCCGCCTGCACGTCGGGGGGCGGGCCCCGCTGGCGGTCATCGACAGCCTCCTTGACAGTGGGGGACGGCTGCCCGAGCGTCCGCCGGGCAGTCCCACTTCCGGGGAGACTCGAATGAACTTCCGTACCCTCGCCCTTGCCGCTGCCCTCCTGGTTCCCGCCGCAGCCCTCGCCGACCACACCTACCAGGTGACCGGGCCGGTGGTGTCCTCCTCGCCCGAGTCGATCACCGTGAAGAAGGGCAGCGAGAACTGGGAGATCGCGCGCGGAGACGACAAGACCGAGGTCAAGGCCGGCGACAAGGTCACCATCACGTACACGATGACCGCGAAGAAGGTCGAGGTGAAGCCGGCCTCGAGCTCGACGAAGAAGGCCAAGAAGTAGCGCGCGGCGGCGCGCGGTCGATCAGGCTCGGACCAGCGGCTTGTAGCGAATGCGCGTCGGCTGGAGCGACTCCGCTCCGAGCCGCTTCTTCTTGTCCGCCTCGTAGTCCTGGAAGTTCCCCTCGAAGAAGAAGACCCGGCTGTCTCCCTCGAAGGCCAGCATGTGGGTGGCGATCCGGTCCAGGAACCACCGGTCGTGGCTGATGACCACCGCGCAGCCGGCGAAGGCGAGCAGCGCCTCTTCGAGCGAGCGCAGCGTCTCGACGTCCAGGTCGTTGGTTGGTTCGTCGAGGAGCAGGAGGTTGCCGCCGCTCTTGAGCATCTTGGCCAGGTGCACCCGGTTGCGCTCGCCGCCGGACAGGTCCTTGACCCGCTTCTGCTGGTCCGCTCCCTTGAAGTTGAACCCCGCGAGGTAGGCGCGCGAGGGGACGATCCGCCCGCCGAGGTCGAGCTGATCCAGCCCGCCGGACACCTCCTGGAACACGGACTTCTCGCCGGCGAGCGCATCGCGGCTCTGGTCCACGTAGGACAGCTTGACGTTCTCGCCGATGCGGAGCTCGCCTGCGTCGGCCTTCTCCTGGCCGGTGATCATCCGGAAGAGCGTGGTCTTGCCCGCGCCGTTGGGACCGATGACGCCCACGATGCCACCGGGCGGGAGCTTGAAGTTCAGGTCGTCGATGAGCAGCCGGTCGCCATAGGCCTTCCGGAGGCCCCGC
>Ga0335084_10000953_pt1 | contig 26110 bp, 21 predicted proteins | sample Lox_Sample_44_FD_206721 | JGI IMG/M metagenome (GOLD analysis project Ga0335084, IMG submission 206721) | Soil microbial communities from Loxahatchee National Wildlife Refuge, Florida, United States - Lox_Sample_4.4 | ecosystem: Environmental > Terrestrial > Soil > Wetlands | place: USA... | reverse complement strand
TTGATCTCCCACTTGCCCTTGCCGGTGATGGGATCGCGTGCCGACACGTGGCCGTACGCCCTGCCGCTTGGTGGATTGACGATATTGAAATCCGCACCGATGTTCAACTGCGCGGCAGGCTCGAGGATCGGCGTGGTCTTCTTGATCTCGAGGTCCATGCACCACTCGTTGCCGACCTTGTACAGCATCCCGGTCTTCGGGTTGTACGTGCCCATGTTCCAGCTCATGCCGCCGGCGATGTACGGGCACAGGCTCGAGTGCTTGCCTTCGGTCATGTCGCGCCGGCCAACCAGTTCGCCGTTCGGCCTGATGCCCTTCACGAAGTTGAAGTTCTGTATCAGGGGCCAGACGTTCTGGACCTTGGCGCTGCGGTCGTACACCCACACGAATCCGCTCTTGCTCGGATGCACGGTGTATTTCTTGCCGTCGCGTTCGAGCATCACGAACTCGCCGGTCGCGCTGTCGAAGTCCCACGCGTCGTGCGGCAGTTCCTGGTGGAAGTTCTTCAGCTTGCCGGTGTCCGGATCGAGCAGGAGCACCGACGTGGTGTAAAGATTGTCACCGGGCCGCGCGCCCTTGGTCTTGTAATCGGGTCCCGACCAGTCGAACAGCGGCGCCGGGTTTGCAGTTCCCCACCACACCGAATTCGTCTCGGGATCGTAGCCGCCGGGCATCCAGCCGCCGCCACCACCGGTCTTCCAGGAATCGTTCGCCCAGGTGTTGCGCGCGTCGCCGTTGCCTTCCTCACCGCCCGCCGTGAAGAAACGCCAGAGTTGCTTGCCGGTCCTTGCATCGACGCCGAAGATCGGACCGCGGCTCGGCCACTCGCCGCCTTGCGCGCCGATGACGACCTTGTCCTTTACCACCAGGGGCGCGCCGGTGAAGCCGACCGTGAGCTTCTCGGAATCGACCAGCTTGGTTTCCCAGACGAGCTTGCCGGTCTTCATGTCGATGGCGACCAGCTTGCCGTCGAGCGTGCCCATGTAGACGTTGCCGTAACCCAGCCCGATGCCGCGGTTGTACGGCGAGTGCGTCTGCCTGGCGACCAGGTCGTCGTTCAGCTTCTGCTTGTACTGCCACAGCACTTCGCCGGTGGCGCCGTCGAGCGCCCACACCTGGTTGTATGAGCCGGAGTAGTACAGCACGCCGTCTGCTACGAGCGGATAAGACTGCAGGCCGCGCACCGATCTGCTCGCAACGTGCGACCACGCTTCGGTCAACTTCGATACGTTGCTCGTGTTGATCTGATCCAGCGCACTGTAGTGCCAGGAGTTGTAGCTGCCGTGATAGGTCATCCAGTTGTCTGGATCCTTGTCCGCGTTGAGCAATCGCGCGCCGTCGATGTCGGCCGCGATCGATACCGACCACGGCAACACGGCAGCGGCAAGCGACAGCGCAGAGAGCTTGCACCACTTACTCATTCACGTCCCCCTTCGAAGTTTTGATGCGTTATGTGCGGGCCAGCGGGAGAAAATTGCGACACAGGAGCAGCGAAAAGGCCTCGAGCCACGCGAACAGGAGCGCCTGCGCGCGCCATCGACACAGTGCATCGAAGCCGAATCAGTATAGTTTCGGATTCAAGCAATTCGTATGACTCTTTTGCGCTTCCCGCTGCCCGATCGCCATCGAAGCAAGTGCAATCCAATGCATGCGTTGTTGCAACACGGCATCCACGCTGCTGTCAAACGTGCCTGAAAAGTGAACAGCGAACTGGGCGCCGCGTGGTTGCAGCAGATCTCCTGGTGCGACAAAGCCGGCTCGCCTTTCACCGCGCGGGTGCTCGAAGCCGCATGGAACGATTGGCTTGCTGGCGGCACGCTGCGCGAACTGATGCCCGACTGGCCCGGCGATCCCTGGGCTGACGCGCCTCCATTGCGCGTGGCCGGGGCGCTGCACTCCTTGGCCCTCGAAAGCGCGGAGCCCGCTCTCGAAGCGATATATCCGCCCCGCGCCATCGCCTTCGATCCCGTCACGGGCGCGCAGGCCGTGCGCAACGCACTGCGCGTGCATCGTGAGCGAGTGGCCGAATATCTGCGCCGGCCGCCGCAAACGAACGAAATCGGGCGCAGCGCGGTCCTGCTCGGCGGTTTCGCGACGATCGCGGCGCGCACCGGCCTTCCACTTGCCTTGCGCGAGATCGGCGCGAGCGCAGGGCTGAATCTGCTCTGGCATCGCTATCGCTACGAACTCGGCGGTTCGATCGCCTGGGGCGATCCGGCCAGCCCGGTCACGGTGCGCTCGAAGTGGAAGGAACATCCGCCGATGCTGCCTTCGCGCATCGATCTCGCTTCCTGGCACGGTTGCGACAAGACACCGATCGACCTCGGTGCGCCCCATGCCGCCGCGCGACTCGCCGCCTACATCTGGCCCGATCACCGCGAGCGAGTTGAGCGCTTGCAGGCCGCGATCGCACTCGCCAGGTCGGAAGGCGTAAGCGTCGAGCAGGCCGACGCCGCGACCTTCCTGACGAGAGAACTTGCAGCGACGCGCAGCGGCGAAGCAACGGTGGTCTATCACTCGATCGTCTTGCAGTACCTGTCGGAACAGACGCGCAGTGCGCTTGATCGCGTCATCGCTGAAGCGGGTGCACGCGCTACGCTCGGGGCGCCGCTCGCATGGCTGGCGCTCGAGCCGCCGGACCCCAAATCGCGCCCATTGTTGGTACTTACCCTTTGGCCAGGCGGCGATCGGACGGTGCTCGCGGAGGCGCTTCCGCATGGCCAGTCGGTGCGCTGGTACGCGCAGACGACGCAGGCTGGCTGAACGGTTCAATGCGCACTATCGCCGCTCTCGCGCTCGTCGCGCTTTTCACCAGCGCATGCAGCGCGCAGTCGATGTTCAGGCCGCGCCATGCATTCGGCGACGAAGCCGAGCCGCAACAACCCGACTATCGCGACGACCGCGCCTGGCTTGCGCTGCCGCAGCGTGCCGACGACGCCGACGTCGTGCCGCCCGGCGTGCAGGCGCTAGATCGCCAGGCCAGCGCCGTCGCCGACGTCTTTTTCATTCACCCGACGACCTGGTTGTCCTCGAAGTCGTGGAACGCAGCCTTCGATGAGCCCGGTGCGACGGAGCGGCGACTCGCACGCGGCGTGCTGCGCTTCCAGGCGAGCGTCTTCAACGAGTGCTGCCGCGTGTTCGCGCCGCGCTACAGGCAGGCGACACTTGCGGCCTTTCTCGAGCACAGCGCGGACGCCTATAGCGCCATCGAGCGCGCGTACAGCGACGTGGTGCGCGCCTTCGACGAGTTCGTGCGCAATCGCAACCAGAACCGGCCATTCATTCTCGCGAGCCATAGCCAGGGATCGCTGCATGCGCTGCGACTGCTGCAGGAACGAATCGTCGGCACGCCGCTCGCGGAACGGCTCGTTGCAGCGTACGTCATCGGCGGATCGGTGCCGGTAGAGATCGAGCAGCGCGGCCTCGCGATCTGCGCCACGACGAACCAGACGGGCTGCATCGTCGGATGGAACACGGTGGAGGCGGGCAAGATAGAGGAGCGGCGCCGCGCGCGCGGAACGACGTGGCTCGACCGGCGCTATCAGCCCATGAGCGGGCGCCCCATCGTCTGCGTCAATCCGCTCGACTGGAAACGCGACGGCGTGGCGGCCGCCGCGCTGAACGCGGGCTCGCTACCGAATCCCGGCGCGGACGCACCGCTGCGCACACCGGTCGCGCGATTGACCGGCGCCGCGTGCACGGACGGCGCGCTTGCGGTGAACCTGCCCGCCGATCAGCGCAACGGCTTTCGCGACCTGCTGACATGGGGCGGGGACTATCACGACTTCGACTACAACCTTTTTTACATGAACCTGCGTGCAAACGCAGTTGCGCGTGTCAGCGCATTTACAAGCGCCAAGTAGCGCGGAACCAACTCACAGTCCTTCCTGCCACTCGGCGTTGAAGACCCGCCACTTTCCTTTCTCGCGCCGCCACGCGGCATCGAAGTCCCACGTCTGACCCCGCTCCGGCAGCAGACCCGCGCCACCGGTTGCGACGACGCGCACTCTGGTGCGCGCGCGGTCTCCGGTTATCTCGACCGAGGTGACGACCGCCGTGACGCTGATCTTTTCATTGCGCAGGAGCGCTCCTGCGAGCACGCGGCGGACGTCCGGTTTGCCGAAGGTGCTCGATTCGCGCGTGAAATCGTCGGCGAGATATTCGAGCAGATCTCCCGGCGCGCGCGCTTCGACCGCGTGCGCCATCTGTGCCACCGCGGCGCGCAACTCGCGCTCGGGATCGCTGCGCGCGCAGGCGATGAGCAGCGCGCATGCGAGCAGCGCGAGATGCGGGAAAACCCGCCGTCGGATGTCATGCATGATTTCGGCCGTCCTCGTTATCTCGCCTGGAGTGAACCATGCTCGACTGGTTGCTCGCACCCGAAGCATTGATCGCGATCGTCACGCTGACCGCGCTCGAACTCGTGCTCGGCATCGACAACGTGATCTTCATCGCGATCATCGCCGCCAAGCTGCCATCGCACCAGCAGAATCGCGCGCGCATGATCGGCCTCACGCTGGCGGCGTTCGGACGCATCGCGCTGCTGTTCTCGATCGTATGGATCATGGGACTCACGCGCGATGTCTTCACGCTGCTCGGCAAGGGAATGTCGTGGCGCGACCTCATCCTGATCGCAGGCGGCGTGTTCCTGATCTACAAGGCCGTCGATGAACTGCACCAGCGCCTCGAGGGCCCCATCGACGCCAAGGGCGCAGCGCTCAAGGCGGGTTTCGGGGCGGTGCTGGTGCAGATAGCGGTGCTCGACATCGTGTTCGCGCTCGACTCGATCGTCACCGCGATCGGGATGGTGCGCGACGTCAGGATCATGGCGGTCGCGATCGTGTTCTCGGTCATCCTGATGATGGTGGTATCGGGCTACGTGCACCGCTTCGTCAGCCGGCACCCGACCATCAAGGTGCTGGCGCTCGCGTTCCTGCTGATGATCGGCATGGTGCTGATCGCCGAGGGATTCGACGTCGAGGTGCCGAAGGGTTACGTCTACTTCGCGATGGGCTTTGCGGTGTTCGTCGAGGTGCTGAACATGCGCCTGCGCAAGGTGACGCAGCCTGCAGTGACCTTGCACGAAGCCTATGTCGAGAAGGACCGCGACCGATAGCATCCGAGGTGCGGCGCGTTGCGCCGCGCTGGGCATGCCGCTTGCACCCGCTCTGCGGAGGATCGTTTCATGAGTCTCGCCTCGTTCCTCGGAAATCTCGCACTCAAGCCGTTCTCCGGAGCGCTGCCTCCTATGGGCGAGACCGAGCGCGCCGCGCTCGAAGCGGGAACGGTAGGTTTCGAAGGACGGCTCTTCTCGGGCCGCCCCGACTTCGATGCATTGCTCCAGGTCGGACCGAACCGCCTGAGCGCCGAAGAGGAGTCCTTCCTCGCGAACGAAGTCGCGACCCTGTGCAGCATGCTCGACGACTATCGCATCGACGAAGAGGGTGACCTGCCGCCGGAGGTGTGGAGGTTCCTCGCCGAGCAGCGTTTCCTCGGCATGATCATTCCGAAACACTACGGCGGCCTGGGGTTCGGTCACTTTGCGCACGCGACCGTCGTCACGCGCATCGCAACCGTCAATGTCGCCACTGCGGTCACGGTGATGGTGCCGAATTCGCTCGGCCCCGCGGAACTGCTGCTGCACTATGGCACCGAGGCGCAGAAGGACCACTATCTGCCGCGCCTGGCCGACGGCCGCGATCTTCCATGCTTCGCGCTGACCTCGCCCTATGCAGGCTCCGATGCTGCGTCGCTGCCCGATCGCGGCGTGCTGGTCGAACGCGAGTTCAACGGCCGCCGCACGCGCGGCTTTCTCGTGACCTTCTCCAAGCGCTACATCACGCTTGCGCCCGTGGCGAGCGTGGTCGGGCTCGCCTTCCACGCGTACGACGAGTCGAAACCTGAAGACAAGCGCGAACTCGGCATCACCTGCGCTCTCATCCCCGTGCCGCATCCCGGCGTGAACATCGGCCGGCGTCATCGCCCGATGGACAGCGCATTCATGAACGGACCGATCGACGGTCGCGACGTATTCGTCCCCGTCGACTGGGTCATCGGCGGCGAAGGCAGCATCGGTCATGGCTGGCGCATGCTGATGGAGTCACTCGCTGCGGGGCGCGCGATTTCCCTGCCTGCGCTCGGCTCGGCGCTGCAGCAGTCGTCGCTCTATGTCGCGCACGGCTATGGCGTCGTGCGCGAACAGTTCGGGCTTCCGATCGGCAAGTTCCATGCGGTGGCGGGCGTCATCGCGACCATGGCGGTCGATCTCTACGCGACCGACGCTGCGCGCCGCTACACCGCTGCCGCGCTCGATCGCGGCGAAGGCCCGAGCGTTGCGAGCGCGATCCTCAAGGTGCAATTGACCGAAGCGGGGCGGCGCGCTGTCAACGATGCGATGGACATCCTCGGCGGCAAGGGAATCATGCGTGGGCCGTCCAACCTGCTGGCGGTCGCATATCGCCATGCGCCAATCGCAATCACCGTGGAGGGCGCCAACATCCTCACACGTGCCCTGATCATCTTCGGCCAGGGCGCCGTGCGCTGTCATCCGTTCGTGTTCGAAGAGATGAACGCCGTGCAAGCCGGCGATGCAACCCGCCTCGGTCGTGCGCTGCTCGGCCATCTGCGGCACGTGGCGCGCAACGCCTGGTGCAGCGTGTTCGGTGCGCCGGTGATCGGCAACCCGCCCGCCGACCTGCGCAAGGAAGCGCGCCTGATCGCACGCCTCAGCGCCAAGTACGCGCTCACGGCCGATCTTGCAATGGGACTTCTGGGCGGCAAGCTCAAGCGCATGGAACTGCTGTCCGCGCGCCTGGGTGACGTGCTGTCGCACCTGTACCTTGCGGCCACGTGTGTCTGGCGCTACCAGATGGAAGCGGATCCGACGCTCCTGCCGTTCGCGCGCGCGGCGGTGCGCGTGCAACTCGATCAGGCAGCATTCACGCTGCGCGATCTCTACGCCAATTTGCCTTCGCCTGCGCGGCGCGTGCTGGGCGCGATCATCCTCGCGCGCACCGGCTTTCTCGCTCCGCTGCGCGATCGTCAACTGCTCGCTTTTGCGGAAGCGCTGCGCGCGGACACGCGCTTGCTCGAGCGACTCTGTCCCGACATAGCGCTGCCGAAGACCGGCGGCATGCTCGACCTCATGCGCGCCCTCGAGCTTGCGACCGAGATGGGCGACGAAGCACCGGCGCTGAACAAGCTCGTCCGTCGTACCGCATCGCTCGAACATGCGGCACAGAGCTCTCGCGATCCTGCGCGCGCGCTCTCGTATCTGCTCGCTGCGGATCGGGTGATCCAGGTCGACGACTTCCCGCGCGAGGCATCGTCGTCCGTCGCCCGCGAGCGGGGGAGAGCTCCGGCGGGGGAGTAGCGAGCACGTTTCTGGCGACGACGTAGATCCAATTACACCGAATCGGTGCGCACGAGCGCAAGCGTCGGAAACCGCGCAAGCGCGCCGGCGAGCGCGAACGAGAGCGTGAGTCCGTTGCGCCGATACAGCGCACCCACGGCCGGCGGCCACGCGTACTCGGCATAGGTGCGGACGCGCACGCGTGCCATCGCACGCGGAACGTCGACCGCGAACTCGACGACGACGCCGAGCGATACCGCGTCGATGCGCGTGCAGATGCCGCCGTCATACAGCGGCGCGCGCGCGTCGATCGCAACCATGTGGGCCTGGGTCGGATCGCCGACGACGTCTGCACCCGCATCGATGATGAAGCGCAGCAGGATCCCCGTGTTGTAGCGCGTGCCGCGGATGAGGAAGTCGTCGGCAGGCCACTCGCCGCGCCCGTCCTGTCCCCGGGCCTCGCGCAACCAGGCGCGATCGGACTCGAAGCCGCCGGCCGCGAGCACGCACGCGCGCGCTTCGATGCGCTCGTTGCCCACGAAGGCCGCGCCAAAGCGGCCATCGCGCAATTCGATGCGGTCGGCCGGAGCGTCATCGCGAATGCGCACGTCCAGCGCCGCGGCACTCCGCTGGTACGCATTGACCGACGCCTTGCCGCCGCCGAGGAAAAATGCGCTGGTGCGCGCGGTATGCAATGCACCGGACAGCGAGGGCTGGAAGCGCACGCCGTGCTCGTGCATCCAGGTGCGTCAGGTCGACGAGGCGCGGATCACCAGCCGTGCCAGCTTTTCGTTGGTGCGGCCGCCCGTCACCTTGCGCAGGTCCTGCCAGTACTCCTCCTCGGAATGCGCGTCGACGAGCACGTCCTGCGGCGCGTCGTGCATGCAGCGCAGATTGCGCGTGTGCGGCGAGTTGCCGCCGCGCCATGCGCGTGGCGCGGCTTCGAGCAGCAGCACGGATGCGCCGGCTTCGCGCGCGGTCAGCGCCGCGCACAAGCCAGCGTTGCCACCGCCGATCACGATGACATCGACCGCGCCGGAACCCGGCTCGATGTTGGAGGAAACCGTCAGGACAGGTGCGGCGCGAGCCAGCGCTCCAGCTCGACCACGGTCTCGCTCTTGCGCGCGGCAAGATCCTCGAGCTGATCGCGCCCGATGCGGCCAACGTTGAAGTACTTCGCCTGCGGATGCGCGAGATAAAAACCGCTCACCGACGAAGCCGGCGTCATCGCGTAGTTCTCGGTGATGCCCATGCCGATGTCGGCCGCGCCGAGTACCTCGAACATGCGCGCCTTCACGGCGTGTTCCGGACACGCCGGATATCCCGGCGCCGGGCGGATGCCACGGTAGCGCTCACTGATCAGTTCCTCGTTCGTCAGGTGCTCGTCGGCCGCGTAGCCCCACAAGTCCCTGCGCACGCGCTCGTGCATCAGTTCTGCGAACGCCTCGGCCAGCCGGTCCGCGATCGCCTTCAGCATGATCGCGCCGTAGTCGTCGTGCTTGGACAGGAACATCGCCTCCCGCTTTTCGACGCCGATTCCACTGGTGACCGCGAACAAGCCGATGTAGTCGGCGATGCCGGACTGCTTCGGCGCGATGAAATCCGCCAGCGCCTGGTTCGGATTCGGCACGCCGTCGATCACCGGCTTGCGCGTCTGCTGGCGCAGCCCGTGCCAGGTGAAGAGCACCTCGCGCCGCGATTCGTCGGTGTAGACCTCGATGTCCTCACCGACGCTGTTAGCCGGATAGAAGGCGACCGCGGCGTTGGCCGCGAGCCAGCGCTCGGCGATCGCGCGCTCGAGCATCTTCTCGCCTTCGGCGAAGACCTGACGTGCGTGTTCGCCGATCACTTCATCGGCGAGGATCTGCGGGAACGAACCATGCAGGTCCCAGGTCTGGAAAAACGGACCCCAGTCGATGTACTTCGCGATCATCGCGAGGTCGTAGTTCTTAAAGAGCCGGCGCCCGATGAACTTCGGTTTCGGCGCGAGGTAGCCGCTCCACTCGATGCGCGAAGCGTTGGCGCGCGCCTCGGCGAGCGGAATCAGATCGGGCCCCTTCTTCGCCGCGTGCTGGACCCGCACCCGCTCGTACTCGGTCTTGATGTCGGCGATGAAACGCATCGCCGCTTCGTCCGAGACCAGGCTCTGGCAAACGCCGACCGAGCGGCTCGCATCCGATACGTAGATCACTGGGCCGTGCGTGTAGTTCGGCGCGATCTTCACCGCGGTATGCACGCGCGAGGTGGTCGCGCCGCCGATGAGCAGCGGCATCGTGAAACCCTGGCGCTGCATTTCGCGCGCCACGTGCGCCATCTCTTCGAGCGAGGGCGTAATCAGCCCCGAGAGCCCGATCATGTCGGCTTTCTCGTCGCGCGCGGTCTGCAGGATCTTTTCTGCCGGCACCATCACGCCGAGGTTGACGACTTCGAAGTTGTTGCACTGAAGCACGACCGTGACAATGTTCTTGCCGATGTCGTGCACGTCGCCCTTCACTGTGGCGATCACCACCTTGCCCTTGGCCTTCGCCTCGCCCCCGGCCGCGATGTGAGCGGCCTTTTCCGCTTCGATGAACGGAATCAGGTGTGCCACCGCCTGCTTCATCACGCGCGCGCTCTTCACGACCTGCGGCAGGAACATCTTGCCGGCGCCGAACAGGTCGCCGACGATGTTCATGCCATCCATCAGCGGACCCTCGATCACCTCGATCGGCCGCCCGCCGCGCGCGGCGATCGCTGCCCGGCACTGCTCGGTGTCTTCGACGATGTGCTGGGTAATGCCATGCACGAGCGCGTGCGCGAGGCGCTTTTCCACCGCGTCGCGCCGCCACGCAAGATCTTCCTTCTTCTCCTTGCCGCCGGCCTTGAGCGTCTCGGCAAACTGCACCAGCCGTTCGCCCGCATCGGCGTGGCGGTTGAGCACCACGTCTTCGACCCGGTCGCGCAGTTCAGGGTCGATGTCCTCGTATACACCGAGCTGGCCCGCGTTGACGATGCCCATCGTCATGCCTGCCTTGATGGCGTGATAGAGGAAGACGGTGTGGATCGCTTCGCGCACGTGATCGTTGCCGCGGAAGCTGAAGCTCACGTTGCTCACGCCGCCGCTGATCTTGGCACCCGGCAGGTGGTGGCGGATCCAGCGGGTCGCCTCGATGAAGTCGACCGCGTAGTTGTTGTGCTCCTCGATGCCGGTCGCGATCGCGAAGATGTTCGGATCGAAGATGATGTCCTCGGGATCGAAGCCGACCTGCTGCACCAGGAGGTCGTAGCTGCGCTTGCAGATCCCGATCTTGCGTTCGAACGTATCGGCCTGGCCGGTTTCATCGAATGCCATCACGATCACCGCTGCGCCGTAGCGAAGGGCAAGGCGGGCCTGCGCCAGGAACGGCGCCTCGCCTTCCTTGAGCGAGATCGAGTTGACGATCGACTTGCCCTGCACGCACTTCAGCCCGGCCTCGATCACGCTCCACTTGGAGCTGTCGATCATCACCGGCACGCGCGCGATATCCGGCTCGGAAGCGATCAGGTTCAGGAAGCGCGTCATCGCGCGTGCCGAATCCAGCATCGCCTCGTCCATGTTGACGTCGATCACCTGCGCGCCGTTTTCGACCTGCTGGCGCGCAACCGCGACCGCTTCCTCGTACCTGTCGTTCAGCACCATGCGTGCGAACGCCTTCGAGCCCGTGACGTTGGTACGCTCGCCCACGTTGACGAACAAGGAATCGGTGGTGATCTTCAGCGGTTCGAGGCCGGACAGCCGCATTGCCCGCGGCGCCACCGGCACCGCGCGCGGCGCCATCCCTTCGATTGCCTTGGCTACCTCGCGGATGTGATCGGGCGTGGTTCCGCAGCAGCCGCCCGCGATGTTGACGAAGCCGGCGCGCGCGAACTCGGCCAGCAGCGACGAGGTGACGTCCGGGGTCTCGTCGAAGCCGGTCTCGCTCATCGGGTTCGGCAGGCCTGCGTTCGGATACACGCTGACGAACGTGTCCGCGAGCGTCGCGAGCTCTTCGATGTACGGCCGCATCAACGCAGCGCCGAGCGCGCAGTTCAATCCCACGGTCAGCGGCCGCGCATGGCGCACCGAGTGCCAGAACGCCTCGACGGTCTGGCCGGACAGAATGCGACCCGAGGCATCAGTCACGGTGCCGGAGATCATCACCGGCACGGGCGGGAGTCCTGCCTGCGCGCGCCGATCGAACTCGCTTTCGATCGCGAAAATGGCCGCCTTGGCGTTGAGCGTGTCGAAGATCGTTTCGACCAGCAGCAGCTGCGCGCCGCCGTCGAGCAGGCCGCGCGCCTGTTCGCCGTAAGCGAAGACGAGTTCGTCGAACGTGACGTTGCGCGCGCCCGGATCGTTGACGTCGGGTGAAATCGAAGCGGTGCGTGGCGTGGGTCCCATCGCGCCGATGACGAAGCGCGGCCGCTCGGGGGTTGCGAATTTCGCGCATGCTGCGCTCGCGATGCGGGCGGCGGCGACATTCAGCTCATAGGCGATATCGCCGAGCCGATAGTCTTCCTGCGCGATCCGGGTCGCGCCGAACGTGTTGGTCTCGATCAGATCGGCGCCGGCATCGAGGAACGCTTCGTGGATCTCCTGCACGACTTCCGGCCGCGTGAGCGACAGCAGTTCGTTGTTGCCGCGCAGATCGACGCCGTGCGCGGCGAACCGTTGCGTGCGATCGAGCCCGCGAAACTGTTCTTCCGTGAGGTGCAGGCGCTGGATCATCGTGCCCATCGCGCCGTCGAGAATCAGGATGCGGCGCGCGAGCAGTTCGCGCAGGCGGACTTCGGTGTCGGACGCGGGCGTCGCCTGTCCGGCAGCGCCGGCAACGGGCCCGTCCTCGGTGGCATTACTGGGGCCCATCGGCTTCGCCCTTCGAGTCGGACGGCAATTGTAGGCGGGATAGGGGCCCTCGTAGCGAGTCGTCCCTGCGCTGCAACGGGCATCTTCCGGACGTCGCATAGAGGGGAAATGGGCATCGTTTTCCCGGCAACTTGGATGAACGGCGGTCGGCGCGCGACCGGAAACTGCGCGGAGGACCCCGCCGCCTGTTGGGCGCGCGCGCATGACTTCGACCCTCAAGCCCCGCGAAATCCAGATACCGATTGAAGCGCTACGGCGTGGACTCTTCGTGTCCACGCTCGACCGCGACTGGTCGGAAACGCCCTTTGCGTTCCAGGGCTTCCTGATCGAGGGCGAGCACGAAATCGATCAGCTTCGCAACCTCTGCGAGTGGGTCGCGATCGATCCGGTCTATTCCGACCCCGCTGCAGTGCGCACCATCGTAGAGGCCATGGCGGAGGCGGAGACACGTTCCCGTGCACGCGCACCGATCGCGCACGCCGCGGCGGGCGAACCAGCGGCGACGCCGGCGACGCCACACGGCGAACCGGTGCCATGGTTGCGGCGACTCGCGGCAAAGCTGCGCAAGGGCGGGCGGAAACGCAAGACCATCAGCCCGCCGGTCGTCGTCCTTCCTGACAACGAACGTTCGCCGCTCATTCCGCCGACGGTGCCGTTGGTCCGCTACCGGACCGAGGTGGCGTTCGAGACCGAGATCGATGCGGCCGACGATGCAGCAGCCGTTGCCGACGACGCGCTGAAGACGCTCCTCGAAGACATGGCGCGCGGCGGTGAACTTAACCTGGTCGACCTGCGCTCGAGCGCAAAGGACCTTGCGTCGAGCATCGTTCGCAACCCGGACGCGCTGCAGTGGATGGTGCGCATGCGCGACGCCAACAACGCCGTCTACACGCACGGCGTCAAGGTGGCGGTCTACCTGATGTCGTTCGCACGCCACCTCGGTTTCGCACCCGCCGAACTGGTGCAGATGGCGACCATCGGCCTGCTGCTCGACGTGGGCAAGATCTACATCGAGCACGAACTGCTGCATCGTGCAGGACCGCTCAGCAACGAGGAACGCGCGCGGGTTCAGGAACACGTCGAGGTCGGCGTCGATGCGCTCGCCGATGCAGGCACGCTGCCGACCACGATCCTGCAGGCCATCGCCGAACATCACGAACGCGCCGATGGCACCGGGTACCCGCACCAGCTCACGCTCGAAGCGATCTCGATTCACGGCCGCATGGCCGCGGTCGCCGACAGTTTCGCCGCGATGACCTCGCCGCGCCCCTATGCCGCCACCATGGCGCCGTTCGAAGCGATGAAGACGATGTACGGCGAAGCGGGGACGAAGTTCCACGCGCCGCTCGTCGAGCAGTTCGTGCAGGCGGTCGGCATCTTTCCGACGGGGGCGCTGGTCGAGCTCTCCACCGGCGAAGTGGCCATCGTCGTATGCCACAACCGCGTGCGCCGGCTCGAACCGCGCGTGCTCGTGGTGACCGACGCCGCCAAGAAGCAGCTCGATGTCCCGTTCGAGTTCGACCTCATGACCCAGTCGCAACCTGCGATCGGCAGCAAGCCGATCCGCATCGATCGCGGCCTTGCAGATGGGGCATACGGCCTGGAGATGGCCGCGCTCTACGCAGGCTGAAGGGAAACGCAATGCTGGGACCGCAGTTCGTCGACACCGCCGGGGCATCGAGGCCAGCGGCGCGCCCGAGCGCGGCGCGGATCGTCGGGCGCTCCGCGTTCGAGGCAGAACTGGCGCATCGGTGCGCGGTGCTTTCCGTTGAACCGTCCGGCGCTTCGGCCTCGGGCTTCACCATCCTGCTGCTGCGGCTGCGGCGCAGCGACCGTCGCATCAAGCTGCTCGCCACGGAAGGCGCCGACAGCGTGCTGCGCGAAGTCCTGCAGCGCGTGGCGAGCGTGCTGCACGCCGACGACCTGATCACCGCATGCAGCCGCGACGAGGTTGCGATCCTGCTCTCGAAGGTCGGGCAGGAAGGCGTGGCACGGCTTGCGTCGGATCGGATCTTTCGCGCGCTGGGCCGCATGAGCATCGGCGCCTCGCTGCGCCCGCAGATAGGCGCTGCGCTCGCGCCGATCGCCGGCCGCAGCATCGAGCAGGTTCTGAGTGCCGTCGACGTCGCGTGCGACGCGGCGGCCACGGCGCATCCGCGCATCGCGTTTGCGACCTTCGACATGGCCGATCACGACGACGACGCGCACCTGCCGGCGTTGCAGCGGGCACTGGATTCGAACGCTCTGACCCTCGCATTCCAGCCGCAGTTCGATCTCGTGCGCGGTACGTGGTCGGCCATGGAAGCGCTGATCCGCTGGCCACACGCGCCGGGCGAGGTGCCGCTTTCACCGGCGCGCCTGGTCGATCTCGCCGAACGCCATGGCCTGATGGATGGCCTGACGCGACTGGTCTTGAACACCGCGATGCGCTACGCCGCGGGCTTCGACCGCCATGGCGCGCAACTCGATCTCGCCGTCAACCTGTCGCCCAGCATGATGGCCGACAGCGCATTGCCCGATCGGGTGGCGCAGGCGCTCGCGACATGGGACCTTGCGCCCGGACGCCTCGTGCTCGAGGTCACCGAGAACTCGATCATCCGCGACGGCGAGGCGACCCTCGGCGTCATGCGCCGTCTCGACGAGCTGGGTACCCGGTTGTCGATCGACGACTTCGGCACCGGCCATTCGTCGTTTGCGCGGATGCGCGACATGCCGCTGGCCGAACTGAAGATCGATCGGCTGTTCATCGCGAGCATGACGACGCGCCGCGAAGACCTGCAGATCGTGCGCTCGGTCATCGACCTCGCGCACAACTTCGAACTGCGCGCGATCGCCGAAGGGGTCGAAGACGCCGCGACGTTCGCGATGCTGCGCGGCATGGGCTGCGATGCCGTGCAAGGCTACTTCTGTGCGAAACCGATGAGTGCCGACGACTTGCTGCGCTGGTGGCCTGTAAGGCCGCGCACCGGTTTCGATTCTCCCTGACGCTTCAAGAGCGCTGCCTGCACGATCTCGTGCGCCGTCGCACCGCGCACGTGCAGCGGCTAGCCGTGCTCGCCCCAGCCCGGTGCGCGAAGCACCCGTTGCGTCCCGATTGCCCACGATCTGACGGTGCGCGCAAGGCGGCACGGATCTTGTAGTGCCTTTCCGAGCGCGTCGCCTCGACGCGAGACCTCGGAGGGGAATACATGAGCATGAACCGCCGGCAACTGTTGCAGGCCTCCGGTGCAGTCGCGCTTTCCTGCACCAGCATCTCCACAGCTTTTTCGCAAGACAAGACGCCGATCAAGGTCGGCATCCTCCACTCGCTGTCAGGAACGATGGCGATTTCGGAGACCGCGCTGAAGGACACCGCGCTGATGACCATCGATCAGATCAACGCGAAGGGCGGCGTGATGGGCCGGCCGCTCGAGGCGGTGGTGGTCGATCCGGCATCGAACTGGCCGCTGTTCGCCGAGAAGGCGCGCCAACTTATCACTCAGGACAAGGTCGCGGTCGTGTTCGGTTGCTGGACTTCGGTGTCACGCAAGAGCGTGCTGCCGGTGTTCAAGGAGCTGAACCACCTGCTCTTCTACCCAGTGCAATACGAGGGCGAGGAGCTGGAGAAGAACGTGTTCTATACAGGCGCGGCGCCCAACCAGCAGGCGATTCCCGCCACCGAATATTTGATGAGCAAGGAAGGCGGCGCGGCCAAACGCTTCTTCCTGCTCGGCACCGACTACGTCTATCCGCGCACGACCAACAAGATCCTGCGCGCGTTCCTCAAGAGCAAGGGCGTCTCCGAAAAGGACATCGAGGAGATCTACACGCCGTTCGGGCACAGCGACTACCAGACGATCGTCGCGAACGTGAAGAAATTCGCGGGCGGCGGCAAGACCTGCGTCATCTCCACGATCAACGGCGATTCGAACGTGCCGTTCTACAAGGAGCTCGGCAACGCCGGCCTGAAGGCGAAGGACGTGCCGGTGGTCGCGTTCTCGGTCGGCGAAGAGGAGCTGCGCGGCGTCGATACCAAGCCGCTCGTAGGTCACCTGGCCGCGTGGAACTACTTCATGTCGATCAAGAACCCGACCAACGAGGGGTTCATCAAGTCGTACAAGGAATACGCGAAGGCGAAGAGCCTGCCGAACGCGGAGAAGGTGGTCACCAACGACCCGATGGAAGCGACCTGGATCGGCATCAACCTGTGGAAGCAGGCCGTCGAGAAGGCGAAGAGCACCGAGCCCGACGCAGTGATCGCGGCGGTCGGTGGGCAGTCGATCGCGGCGCCTTGCGGCTTCACGGTCAAGATGGACGAGAAGAACCACCATCTGCACAAGCCGGTGTTCATCGGCGAAGTCCGCGCAGACGGCCAGTTCAACGTCGTCTGGAAAACGCCCGGCCCGGTCCGTGCCGCGCCGTGGAGCCCATACATCGCGGGCAACGAGAAGAAGCCCGACACGCCGGTCTGATCGACCGGTTGCGCGAGACGGCGGCGGCTGCAGGCCGCCCGCCGTTTCACATCACCGAGGCGCGAATGCGCCATCGAAGGACGAGGAAGCGACGATGGGCGCCCGCGCGCTCCGAGGGCATGCACCGGCATTGGCACTGCGTTACGCGCGGGCCACGACGATTCTCTTCATCGCGTGCCTGCTCTGGGCTGCCACCACCACGCGAGCGTTCGCCGCACTCGATCCGGCACTGCTGACGCAACTCGGCACCGACGATCCCGACGCGCGGGTCGCAGCGGTGCGCAAGCTCGGTGCGAGTGGCGAAGCCCGCGCCGGAGCAGTGCTGGAAGCCATCGCCAACGACGCGCTCGCGATCGTGAACGGCCGCGCCGTGATTGTCTCCGGCGCAAACATCGTCGATGCGGCGACCGGCGACGCGCTCGGGCCCGCGCCCGCGGGGCTCGAGACGATCGTCGTGAACAACCGCCTGCGCGGCGAACTCGATGGCGCGCTCGCCGGCCTGAAGCTGTCTTCACCCGATCGACAGGCGCGGCTCGCGGCAGCGAAGGAACTGCAGGCGAGCGACAACGACGACCTGCTGCCGATCCTGCAGGCGGCGCTTGCGAAGGAGTCCGATCCCGACGTCAAGGCGATCCTCCAGCTCGCGGCAGCATCGCTCGGCTTGAAGAGCAGCGCTGCGGAAGTCCGCCTGCAAGCCGCGAAGGCGCTCGCGGCGAGCGACGACCCGCAGGTGCGACAGATCCTCTCGACCATGCTCACCAAGCAGAAGGACGGCAGCTATCCCGAAGCCGACGAGCGTGTGCGCAACGCGGCGCAAGGATCGCTCGACGAGATCAATCGGCGGCTGCGCACCGTCGAGCTTGGCGTGAGCCTCTTCACGGGTCTGTCGCTCGGTTCCGTGCTGCTGTTGGCGGCGCTCGGACTCGCGATCACGTACGGACTGATGGGCATCATCAACATGGCGCACGGCGAGTTCCTGATGATCGGCGCCTACGCCACGTACGTCGTGCAGGGATTGTTCCGCTCGCACCTGGCCGCCTTCTTCGACTGGTATGTGGTCGCCGCGCTGCCGGTTGCATTTATGGTCACGGCGGCCATCGGCATGGCCCTCGAGCGCGGCGTGCTGCGCTGGCTGTACGGGCGCCCGCTCGAAACGCTGCTCACCACCTGGGGCATCAGCCTGCTGCTGATCCAGGCTTGTCGCAGCCTGTTCGGAGCGCAGAACGTCGAGGTCGAAAATCCGTCGTGGCTGTCGGGCGGCATCCAACTCGCGGGCGGGCTGGTGCTGCCATACAACCGCATCGTCATCCTCGGTTTCGCACTTGCCGTGCTGGCCGCCGTGTGGCTCGTGATCAATCGCACGCGGCTCGGCTTGTTCGTGCGCGGCGTGACGCAGAATCGCTCGATGGCGAGTTGCACCGGTGTGCCGACGCACCGGGTCGACATGCTGACGTTCGGGCTCGGTTCGGGTGTCGCCGGCCTCGGCGGCGTCGCGCTCTCGCAGATCGGCAACGTCGGCCCCGATCTCGGGCAGAGCTACATCGTCGACTCGTTCATGGTCGTCGTGCTCGGCGGCGTGGGGCAGCTCGCCGGAACCGTGATCGCCGCGCTGGGCCTCGGATCGATCTCCAAATTCCTCGAACCGTTTTCGGGCGCGGTGCTGGCGAAGATCTTCGTGCTGGCGATGATCATTCTGTTCATCCAGAAGCGTCCGCAGGGACTGTTCGCGCTCAAAGGCAGGAGTGCAGAGGCGTGAGGATCCCGTGTCATTCCGGGCCGAAGGCGAGGAATCTCAACGTTCGCTGCGCCGCGATCCCTCGTCGCTGCGCTCCTCGGGATGACAGCGCGGAGTGCTGCCGATGACCCGCCTCTTCAGCGCGCGCACGTGGTTCGCGATTTGCGCGGTCGGAGCGGTGCTGCTCGTCGTCCTGCCGACGCTCCACCTCGCCGTGCCGCCGGGGCATCCGCTGCACGTTTCGAGCTTCTGGATCACGTTGATCGGCAAGTTCATGTGCTACGCGGTCGTCGCGCTCGCGATGGATCTCATCTGGGGGTATACGGGCATCCTGTCGCTGGGACAGGGCCTGTTCTTCGCGCTCGGCGGCTACGCGTTCGGGATGTACCTGATGCGGCAGATCGGGCACGACGGCGTCTACCAGAGCGATCTGCCGGACTTCATGGTGTTCCTCGACTGGAAGTCGTTCCCCTGGTACTGGGCGGGCACCGACTCCTTCCTGGTCGCGCTGCTGAAGGTGATCGCGCTGCCGGGGCTGGTTGCGTTCGTCTTCGGCTTCTTCGCGTTCCGTTCGCGCATCAAGGGCGTCTACTTCTCGATCATCACGCAGGCGCTGACATTCGCCGCGATGCTCGCGTTCTTCCGCAACGACATGGGCTTCGGCGGCAACAACGGCTTCACCGACTTCAAGCGCGTGCTCGACATTCCCATTACGGCGCCGGGCACGCGCACGGCGCTGTTCGTCATCTCCGGTTTGTACCTGCTGCTCGCGCTGGTGGTGTGCCGCTACATCGTGACGTCGAAACTGGGGCGCGTGCTGACCGCGATCCGCGACCAGGAATCGCGGCTGATGTTCCTCGGCTATCGCACGCTTTCGTACAAGCTCTTCGTCTGGACGCTCGCGGCGGTGATGAGCGGAATCGCCGGCGCGCTCTACGTGCCGCAAGTGGGCATCATCAACCCAAGCGAGATGAGTCCCGCGAACTCGATCGAAATCGCGATCTGGGCTGCGGTCGGCGGCCGCGGCACGTTGTTCGGGCCGATCCTCGGCGCGTTCGCCGTGAATGGCGCCAAGAGCTGGTTCACGGTCGCCTTTCCGCAGTTCTGGCTCTACTTTCTCGGCTTGCTGTTCGTCCTCGTGACGCTGCTCCTGCCGCGCGGCCTGATGGGATTGCTCGAATTGCGGCGCAAGCGCCCGCTGCAGGAACCTGTGCCGGTAGAGAACGCTGCAGAGCCCGGCGCGGTCGTGGCTGCCGTCGCGATGGAAGGAAAAGCGTGAGCCCCCCGAAGATGCGCGCCGGTCCGGTCGCGCCGGGCTACGGTCACATCGCCGACCCCGATCGCGTCGACACGTCGCACGGACCGATCCTGTATCTCGAAGGCGTGACCGTGTCGTTCGACGGCTTCAAGGCGCTCGACGCATTGAGCCTCACCATCGAGCGCGGCGAGCTTCGTTGCATCATCGGCCCGAACGGCGCGGGCAAGACCACGATGATGGACGTGATCACCGGCAAGACGCGACCCGATACGGGCACCGCATTCTTCGGGCAGACGTTCGACCTCACGCGCCTTCCCGAAACCGAAATTGCGCGGCTGGGCATCGGGCGCAAGTTCCAGAAGCCGACCGTGTTCGAGAACCACACGGTGTTCGAGAACGTCGAGCTTGCGATGAAGACCGACAAGCAGGTGCGTCCGACGTTGTTCGCGCGGCTCTCGGCCGAGCAGCGCGCACTGATCGCGCGCACCCTCAAGACGATCCGCCTCGAAGGCGCCGAGCGGAAGCGAGCCGGTTCGCTGTCGCATGGGCAGAAGCAATGGCTCGAGATTGGCATGCTGCTGGTGCAGGAGCCGGAGCTGATCCTGCTCGATGAACCCGTTGCCGGCATGACCGATGCGGAAACCGAGCGCACCGCCGAGCTGATCCTGGAGCTCGAAGGCACGCACTCGCTCGTCGTCGTGGAGCACGACATGGACTTCGTCGCGCGCATCGCACGCAAGGTGACCGTGCTGCACGAAGGCTCGGTGCTTGCCGAAGGCGCCATGGCGGACGTGCAGGAAAACGACCGCGTGATCGAGGTTTATCTCGGCCGATGACCACTCTGCCTCCTCCCGTTCCGCCTGCAGTCGCCGAGGGCAGGCGCGAGATGCTGCGCGTCGAGGGCCTCAATCAGTATTACGGCGGCAGCCACATCCTGCGCAATGTGGACATCGTCGTGCGCGAAGGCGCCTGCACGGTGCTGCTCGGTCGCAACGGCGTCGGCAAGAGCACGCTGCTGAAGACGATCATGGGACTGGTCGGCGCGCGCAGCGGCGCCATCCAATTCGCCGGTACCGATCTCACCGGTCTCGCCCCCTACCAGCGCGTTAGCAACGGCATCGGCTACGTGCCGCAGGGACGCGAGATCTTCAACCGGCTTTCGGTGGAAGAAAACCTGCTGATGGGGATGGCGCCACTCAACGGGACGGCGGGACGCAAGATTCCGGAGACGATCTTCGAGATGTTCCCGGTGCTCAGGCAGATGCTCAAGCGCCGCGGCGGCGACCTGTCGGGCGGGCAGCAACAGCAGCTTGCAATCGGACGGGCGTTGGCGGCCAACCCGCGCCTGCTGATCCTCGATGAGCCTACCGAGGGTATCCAGCCTTCGATCATCAAGGAAATCGGCGCCGTGATCCGCACCCTGACGCGCAACAGGATGGCCGTGCTGCTGGTCGAGCAGTACTACGACTTCGCCGAATCGCTCGCCGATACGTACGCGGTGATGGCGCGGGGGCAGATCACGCACACGGGTGCGGGATCGACGATGCAGGCGGACAATGTGCGTGCACTGATCTCGATCTGATCACCACCTTCACACCCGCGGCGCCGTGCCACCTTCCTGGAACGCCTCGCTCGATCTGCGCTACGAGGCGGCCGCCGGCCGCACCGTCGTCGCGCGGCGGCACGATGGCCCCCTGCAGGTACAGAAGGCGCTGTATCCGGAGGGCGACGCGGTGTGCCACACGATCGTCGTGCATCCTCCGGGCGGCATTGCCGGCGGCGATGCGCTCGCGATCCGTGCGCACTGCCTGCCCGAGTCGCACGCATTGCTGACGACACCGGGTGCGACACGCTGGTACAAGGCCGATGGCGCACGCGCGCGGCAATCGATCGAGCTCGAGGTGGCCGGGCGCCTCGAATGGCTGCCGCAGGAAGCCATCGTCTTCGACCGGGCGGAGGTCGATTCGCGGATCGAAATCTCTCTCAGCGGCGCCGCTTCCGCGATCGGTTGGGATGTCGTCGCCCTGGGCCGCACGGCGGCCGGTGAATCGTTCCGCGAAGGAGAGTTCGCGCAGACGATCCGCCTGAAGGCCGATGACGAACTACTTTGGAGCGAGCGCACTCGGATCACCGGTGCCGATCCATTGCTCACATCGCCGGTGGGGCTCGATGGCAAGCCCGTCTTCGGGTGCCTGTGGGCCTACGGGCCCGCATGGTCCGACGCAGATCTGGAATCCATACGCGACGGCCTGCTGCGGTCCACCGCGGTGACACGACTCGCGCCGCGATTGCTGGTTGCGCGTGCACTCGGATCGACGACCGCATTGGTGCGCGATGCGCTGCAGGCGTTTTGGCGCAGAGCGCGCCCGCTCGTGTTCGGCGGGCGCGCAGCGATTGCGCCACGCATCTGGTCGACCTGACTCCGATCGTGCAATCTGCGTCGTTTGAAGGAAACAGGACCAGGGCATGGAACTGACGCCGCGAGAAAAGGACAAGCTCCTGATCTTCACAGCCGCGCTGCTGGCCGAACGCCGGCGCGCGCGCGGTCTGAAGCTCAATCATCCCGAGGCGGTGGCGTTTATCACCGCCGCGATTCTCGAGGGCGCGCGCGACGGACGCACGGTCGCGGAGTTGATGAGCTATGGCACGACGCTGCTCCGCCGTGCCGATGTGATGGAAGGCGTGCCGGAGATGATCCCCGATATCCAGGTCGAAGCGACGTTCCCCGACGGCACCAAGCTCGTCACCGTGCACCAGCCGATTGCGTGAGGCCGACGATGATTCCTGGAGAGATGATGGTGCAAGAGGGAGAACTGGAACTGAACGCCGGGCGCAAAACTGTCAAGGTCAATGTGGCCAACACCGGCGACCGGCCGATCCAGGTCGGCTCACACTTTCACTTCTTCGAGACCAACGAGGCGCTGCAGTTCGATCGGGCCGCTGCACGCGGGTTCCGCTTGAACATCGCGGCCGGCACGGCCGTGCGATTCGAACCGGGACAGCAGCGTGAAGTCGAGCTCGTCGCGCTGGCCGGGGATCGAATCGTTTACGGGTTCAACTCGAAGGTGATGGGGGCGCTGGATCGACCGAAGCGTGCGGCCCCCACCCCAACCCTCCCCCGCGAGCGGGGGAGGGAGAAGACGGCAAGGAAAGGAGCGCGCAAATGACGCTCAGGATCTCGCGCCGTGCCTATGCCGAGATGTTCGGGCCGACCGTCGGCGATCGCGTGCGGCTCGCGGATACCGACCTCATCGCACAAGTGGAGAAGGACTTCACGATCTACGGCGAGGAAGTGAAATTCGGCGGCGGCAAGGTGATCCGCGACGGCATGGGGCAATCGCAGCGCATGAGCAAGGACTGCGCCGATACGGTGATCACCAATGCGCTGATCATCGATCACTGGGGCATCGTCAAGGCGGACATCGGCCTGAAGGGTGGACGCATCGCCGGCATCGGCAAGGCCGGCAACCCGGATATCCAGCCGGCTGTGTCGATCGTCATCGGGCCGGCGACCGAAATCATCGCGGGCGAGGGGATGATCGTCACGGCGGGCGCCATCGACTCGCACATCCACTTCATCTGCCCGCAGCAGATCGAAGAAGCCCTGATGAGCGGCGTGACGACGATGCTCGGTGGCGGCACCGGACCCGCCACCGGCACCGCCGCGACCACGATCACGCCAGGGCCCTGGCACATGGAGCGCATGCTGCAGGCCGCGGACGCGTTTCCGATGAACCTCGGCTTTCTCGGCAAGGGCAATGCGGCGCTCGAAGCGCCGCTGCTCGAGCAGATCAAGGCGGGTGCGATCGGACTGAAACTGCACGAGGACTGGGGTACCACGCCCGCGACGATCGATGCTTCGCTCAACGTGGCCGACCGGACCGACACGCAGGTTGCAATCCACACCGATACCCTGAACGAAGCGGGCTTCGTCGAGTCGAGCATCCGCGCCTTCAAGGGACGCGTGATCCACACCTATCACACGGAAGGAGCGGGCGGTGGCCACGCGCCCGACATCATCAAGGTCTGCGGCGAGAGCAACGTCCTGCCGTCGTCGACCAATCCGACGCGGCCGTACACGGTGAACACGCTCGACGAGCACCTCGACATGCTGATGGTGTGCCATCACCTCGACAGCGCGATCGCCGAAGACGTCGCGTTCGCCGAAAGCCGCATTCGCAAGGAGACGATCGCCGCCGAGGACATCCTGCACGACCTCGGGGCGTTCTCGATGATCAGTTCCGACTCGCAGGCGATGGGCCGCGTGGGCGAAGTGATCATGCGCACCTGGCAGACCGCGCACAAGATGAAGCGCCAGCGTGGCTCGCTCTCGGAGAAGGGCGCCTCCGATCCCGCGACGCACGACAACGCGCGCATCAAGCGCTACATCGCCAAGGTCACGATCAATCCTGCGATCACGCACGGGATTGCGCACGAAGTCGGCTCGGTCGAAGTCGGCAAGTGGGCGGATCTCGTGTTGTGGAAGCCGGCGTTCTTCGGCGTCAAGCCATACCTGATCCTCAAGGGCGGATCGATCGCTGCCGCCGCGATGGGCGACCCCAATGCTTCGATTCCGACGCCGCAGCCCGTGCACTACCGGCCGCAGTTCGCATCCTTTGGCGGCGCGCTTGCGAAGAGCTCGCTGACGTTCGTGTCGCAGGCCGCGCTCAAGGCGAACGTGGCGGGTCGCTATGGACTGCACAAGAACGTCGTCGCCGTGCGCGGCATGCGCAAGCTGCACAAGCGCGACATGATCCACAACGGTCTCACGCCGAAGATCAGCGTCGATCCCGAGACGTACAAGGTGCACGCCGACGGCGTACTCCTCGATTGCGAGCCGGCTCAAGAACTGCCGATGGCGCAGCGCTATTTCCTTTTCTGATGCTTCGCTGCACGCGATTCCACGATGCGCCGGTGGCGACCGAGGCGACCCACGAGTTGCACCTCGGCTACGACGAGCGCGTGAAGAGCCGGCTCGCGGCGGTCTGCACGGACGGCACAGCCGTTGCGATAGTGCTCGCGCGCGGCACCGTGATGCGCGATGGCTCACTGCTCGCGGCGGACGATGGTTCCGTGGTTCGCGTCGTCGCAGCCGCGCAGCCGGTGGTGCGTATCACCGCCACGACGCCTTTTACCTTGATGCGGGCGGTCTATCACCTCGCCAACCGGCACGTTGCAGCGTTCCTCGCGGCCGATCACGTCCTGATCGAACCCGATCCCGTGCTCGAACGCCTGGTGGAGTCGCTAGGTGCGCACGTCGAACGCCTGCTCATGCCGTTCGATCCTGAACCGGGAGCGTATGGCGGTCACTCGCATGAAGTGCCGACGCATGCGGTTGCGGCCGCGACGCTTGGCGAGCAGCTTTCGATCGAGGCGCATCGCGAGCGCCTGGCTGCAATCGATCCCGAGCGCGGAGCCGCGCGCAAGTGAAGCCGATCGACCCCCCGCGCCTCGGTCGCGACCTGCGGCTGAAGTCGCTGCTGGCGGTGCTTCATCTCGCGAGCCCGGCACTGCCGGTCGGCGGGTTCGCGTACTCGCAAGGGATGGAGATGACGATCGCCGATGGGCTCGTCACCGACGCCGCAACGGCGCAGCGATGGATCGAGCACCTCCTGGTGCACGTGGTCGCGCGCTTCGAGGCGCCGCTTTGGTTGCGGGCGTTCGATGCGCACGCCACCGGCGCCCGAGAACGCTTGCGCGCTCTCAACGCCGAACTGCTGGCGGCGCGCGAGACGGCCGAGTTGCGAGCTGAAACGCAACAGATGGGCGCATCGCTGGTGCGACTGTTCGATGCCTTCGGCATCGCGGCGCCCGCTCTCGCGCCTGTTGCTTACCCGCTTGCATTCGCCATCGCATGCAGCGCGCTGGGCGTCGATCGCGAGGCAGGTCTTGCGGCGTATCTGTGGTCGTGGAGCGAAAACCAGGTGCTGGCGGCGGTCAAGACGCTGCCGCTCGGGCAGCAGTCGGGGCAATCGATGCTGCTCGGCTTGCACACGTCGATCGCGTCCGCGGTGCACGTCGCAACGACGCTGCGCGACGAAGAACTCGGCACCGCCGCAGTCGGATTCGCAATCTGCTCGGCGCGGCATGAGTCGCTGTACTCGCGCCTGTATCGATCATGAACAAGCCGCTTTCTTGAGGAGACTGAATGAGCGAATCCGCCTCCCCGCTGCGGGTCGGCGTCGGCGGCCCGGTCGGTTCGGGCAAGACGACGCTTGTCGAAGTCCTCTGCAAGCGCATGCGCGCGCAATACCGGCTCGCGGTCGTGACGAACGATATCTACACCAAGGAAGACGAGCGGTTGCTGGTCGCGGCTCAAGCCCTCGAGCCCGAGCGCATCATCGGCGTCGAGACCGGAGGTTGCCCGCATACCGCGATCCGCGAGGATGCGTCGATCAACCTCGACGCGGTCGATCGCATGTGCAAGCGCTTCCCGGATCTCGATCTCATC